>JAABUJ010000822.1_pt1 | contig 54070 bp, 51 predicted proteins | sample 5559131 | NCBI WGS metagenome assembly JAABUJ01 (sample SAMN10711875, study PRJNA513366) | rock metagenome | isolation source: Antarctica rocks | place: Antarctica: Victoria Land, Mt New Zealand nord | collected 2016-01-07
CCCTCGCAAAATCATCAATAAGCAACGGCGCCGTATAATAGAACCAAACATGCACATAGACGAAATTCCCCAACCGCCGACCCCATCTCGGAAGCCTCTGCGTGACGCCCACATGTCTTAACCCCTTAGCGCCAAGAACCTGCGCCAAAATCCCCCAAGTCTGCACGAAGAAAAACAAAAACGGCCCGCGCACGGGCGACGTAGCCGGCCACATCGTGTAGCTGCCGCAAGCGTGCAGGGCGCCACTGATAGTGAAGGCAAGGAGAAGACGGAGCGTCTTCACCCGGGCACCTTTCCGATCCCAGCGCAGGCCCGCGACGACGCGGTCCGAGGCCGAGTCGAAGGCGAAGCGGAAGGTCTGGTGCCACCAGCCGCCCCACCAGCCAGCGAGACCCTTCTCGAAGACAGTTGCGTAGCTGCCGTAGGCGTCGGCGTACATCCAGGGGTCGGCGCGGGCGCCGATGCGGGCGGGGCCGATGAGGCCGACGAGGAAAAGCGGAGGGATGGAGAAGAGGAATTGGAGGGAGGCGTAGATGAGGAGGAGGATGAGGGTGAGGCGGGAGGCGCGGAGGAGGGTGGAGGAGGTGGCGATGGGAGCGGGGAGGGAGGAGGGTGGGGGCGCGGTGAAGACGCCCCAGAAGTAGGGGTCTTGCGTCGTGAGGACTTTGCAGGCGTCGAGGGTGAGGTAGCTGAGGGTGAAGGCGAGGAGTTTTCGCGAGAGGAGGGCCCGGGTCGTCTGGTAGCGGAGTCTGCCGGTGGGGCTGATGTGCGTGTCGCCTTTCTCGGGCGTTGTGCCGGTGTTGAGAGAGAGTTGGTCTTGCACCCAGGGTGGTGGAGGGGGTATGCCGGAGATTCGCCAGTTCCAGCCCATGCCTCGGAAGTTGCTGACGAGATCGGAGACCCAGTCTATGCGCTCGGTGAGGGACTCCGGGAGACTCTGCCACGAGAACGAGCCGGACTTGTGCGCAAAGACGGGACGTCTTGTATTGCCATTAGAGCGCTGCGTGCCGAGGCTTCTCTGCCTGTCAGAGGAATTGGTCCGGGCAGTCAATGCTGACTCCGCCTGGGTTCCAGTGGTCACAGCACCATTCGCTGTACCAGTGGCAGCGACAACAACGGGCTCGTGCGCACCCAAAGAGTCATCTCTTCTCTCAATCCGCTTGAAATGCCGTCTCGCATCATTGAATATCATTAACGTCGCAGACCACAATATTGACCATGCAGATGAGATTCCAATCGCAAAGCCAACAGCAGGATCAGAGCTTCGGCATTTCCTGATTGTATATATAGAAAAGTATGTAATATACGCAAAGATTGGGTATTTCAAAAAAGTAGCCACCTTGTCTGCTCTACTTGGAATCATCAAATACGTCATGAGCAACAGTCCGCCCAAGGATGCCTGAGGGTACACGAATGGAACAGCTGTCCCCGCTGCAACGGCGGCGTCATATTCCGTTCGATACTGAGTAAGAAGATCTTGATAGGATATTGCAACAGGAGAGCTCATTGCAATAATCGTGTGTTTCCGATATCTAGTATTGTCTGGGCAAAGACCCATACCAAACAGTAGGTGGTGTAATTCGGAAATGATGACTCATCATCTTTGACATCATCGACGGGAGCTGCCGAGGCGGTTCCTTCACTTGACGTTTGAAGAAAGTTACCGTTCCCGCTGTGCTAGCCGGTTTTCGGACTCCGGAGCCGCATGATCGGCAAAGGTCGACACGGGTTGATATCATGCTCGGTCTACTTCGTAATGTTGTTGATGAATACATCGTACTTGGTCATACAGTGACATCGTGAAAACCTAGCAGCATACACTACTATAGATTGGGATTAGACACCCGGTTGTTAGAGATGTGTGTTGAGGGAATCAACACTGTAGATTTCGTCATGTCCTGGTTTAAGTACCATCGATGCCCACCAAGGAGGAGACGTTGAGCGGTTCAATCAAATATATATAGATATATATATATATATATATATTTATATCTTAAGTCGTATCCCTATAGGGCTGAATATGGATACGATAGATGTGATAACACTTTCGTCAGTATCGCATAACGCCCTCAAAACGTCGCCCGCGATGGATGAGCCCCGTTCGAGGGGCGCACTAATGGCGGGCATGCAGCAAAGCAGACATAAGCTTTGCAAGAAGGCAAAGAGGACGGACCATGCGGAAAGGTCGACACCAACGAGGCTGGTAATGATGGAAAGGTCGACGGTCGATCTCGTTGAGGTAAGCATTGAAATGGACACTCCATTGCCTCACAAGGCAACTTCACATGGTTGAGGTTCAACGCTCGCAAATTCGTGGATCAGAGTTGAGCATGGCGTCGTCAGAAAGGCGTAAGTCCAGCAACAACACAGTATCACAAGCACTTCAATCCCCTATCACACGGAGTCAATCCTATTGTTCTCCTCCCCGTCCTGGGAGCTCGAAAAGCGGATCTTGAGCTCGTACGCTCAGGGGCTGGCTCAGAGCTTTGACGATCTCACTCCTCGCGAGAGCTCTGGAGTGGATATGCCCCACCATCTCTTCCTCGCTTCCCTAACACCTCAAAATAACACGTCGCCGCGATAAGGGGCTCGCTTGAGGCTATTCGCTTATCTTTGACGATATCACTCCTCGGGAGAGCTCTCATATGATTTTGCCCTACCATCTCCGTTTCGCTTCCCTAAAACTCCAAGAGATAACGCTTCACCGCGACGAGGGTTCGCTTGGCTACTCGCTTAGCTTTTGACGATATCACTCCTCGGGAGAGCTCTCATATGATTTTGCCCTACCATCTCCACCTCGCTTCCCTAACACTCCAAAACAATAACACATCGACGATGAAGGCTCGCTTGAGGCTATTCACTGAAAATCAGTGAATCCGGGGTAATCGCCTATAAAAGGATCCTTTCAAACCTGAAAAAACATTCCTTTCCTCCTTCATATCACCACCTTTCTAACACCGTCATCAGCAACCATCAACGACATCAAACTGACTATCATCCAAGCTTCAGGAAGCTTTTTGATATCATTCTCTTTGAATATCCAGAAGCTTGTGTCTTGATCAGTTGTCGTTGGATCCAGCCGTTGACGACACGTTGGGTGAGGTTTCCAACCATACAAATCTCATCCACAACATCCTTCGACCCGACCACTCGACATCTGCATTAAGGTCGCTCGACAGGGACGTCACGAAGCGACGGTAAGGCCCAACGTCTGTAACAGGTCCGATGTCCACTAATATCGGATTTAGAGAACTTCTTTCATCCAAGCTGAACTCCTTTCCATCTTCACCCAAACAAGACAAAAGCACCGATCAACATGTCGGGTTCCAAGAAGACCGGAAACGGGGCAGGCAAGTCCCAGAAGGGGAACGGCAGCTCAATCTTGAGTGCACCCGTCAACATCTCTAGTAAGAGATCAACAAACGTGTTTTAGAATGACCATCAGCTAACATAAGATAGACGTCGCGACGAAAGCGAATGTTAGAGATGCTATAGGTGGTATTGAGGTTGAGATGAACGGCGGGTGGAGTAAGTCGACATCCCTGTTAGCTTGCTGACATGGGTGAAGCTCCGACTAACATGCAACAGTGCCGGCCGTCTATCTCGATGAGATCCGCGATAGGGTCCTGCAGGACACTAACGCTCAAGGGGCGTACGGTAAGTCACTGCTTTCGTCTGCTGAGAGTACTTTGAGCTGATTTTTCTAGATCACCCTCCTGCGAGAGGGAACGCAGCACTAGATGTTACTGCGTTTCATGCAGATCACCAAACGTGGGGTGAAGCGAAAGAACACCGACCCCCGATCCTCTTCGAGTACAAGAGGAATGGGCAACAAGATCCCAACTATGAGGTCGGGATCTGGATGGACATCGGCAGAGTCGTCTTGGGGCCAGACGGCGTGCCGATTCGTGACTTCCGCGACATCCCGAAGCTCTGTTCGTCCCAAATGGAGGGGTTTCGGATGGAAGCGATATCGCGTTTAGATTCGCGGATTTCCATATCCGACTTCAGAGCGCGGATGATGAGAGATGGCCTCCCGGGCGCAAACGCCATCAGCATGCGAAAGACCCGGTTCCGAACTAGATGTCGCTGCTTAGCCTGGGACAGAAGAGCAGGAAGCGACTTCTACGAGGAGCAGCTCAGGGATGAAATGACCGACGATATGATAAATCGCAACTCCACTGAGGAGCTTGACGATTTGACTTCGGCAAAAACAACGAAGTTGCAGCTGGAAACAGCTGGCACAGCCCCAGCAAGGAGTGGCAAACGTGCCTTGGCCGACAATGTCAGAGCCCTGCGATTGAAGACGGCGAAAGCGAAGAACCAGAAGAAGCTTGATGCCGAAGCCAAGCTCAGCCAAGAAAACACCGAGCAGGAAACTGGATCTCTCCAAAATCCATCAAACACAAACGAAAACGTCGTCAACGCCAGAAAGCGCAAGAGAACGACAGAAGGGGGACTAGCAGAAAGTCTCCACCAGTACGTGGATGAGCTCTTTGAAGAGGTACGTTCCCTTTGCTTGTGAGAACAGCTCTTCAATGTGCTGACAGGACATTTGTTCAGGAGCGCCCAAGCAAAAAGAGGCGCGACCACGAGAGCCCTTCATCCTCCCCAGAAGTCCTCAATGTCAAGAAGCGGAAGAGGACAGCAGGGGGAGAGGTGGGATCGAACGACGAGGAAGTGGATGAGGTTGAGGTAAGCTTTTTCCAGTAATCTAGCTGGAGCCAGCATAGCCAACTAAAAACTGTTCTAGGGTCGCACATTCAAACGAAGTCGGCACTGGAACCCCCTAGAGCTTTTGGCGAGCTCATCCAGCTTCCCCACCACTAGGACGAGCCTTCCTCCTGCCCAACGAGGGCACAGAGCGACAAACATGAATGTTCACAGACATACACGAGGCGCTGGGCAGACCCAGGGCGTTGCCTTATCGGAGGATGGCGAGCAGTTAGGGCGAGGAGTTGATGCACCCAGCCACGAACGCAGGGAGGCCCAGCTATCAGGGCTTAACAGAGCTCTTGATGATAGAAATTTGCTACCTTTTTCTGTAATTGAACAAGATCGGGTTCAAAATGCCCTCTCCGTAACTCGTCACCATTACGAGATCGTAACTGGTCTCAACGCACCAGAAACCAGGCGACGAGATAATTATTTCTCGCAGTATGGTAGTCTCCAGCTCCAATTCAATGGAGTCTGGAGGGATGCTGGGATTCAAGATCCGCTTCCAGCCTTAGCTGGGCTTGATATGTGGCTCCCCGGGTCTCTAAGATGGAACCAGAGCATTGATCTGCTTTTGAGCTCTTATGGGGCAAACGGAAGGGCACTCCTCAATGGGTTAGAAAACGAGATCGGTGGTGGACTCTCGGAGCTATTTAACCGAAACGCTCCGAGGGTAGACCTGATGCAGAACTGGAGGGATCTGGGACGGACTATACAGCCACGACCAGATGTAGACCCTCCTGCGCCAGTTGAGCCGTTCGCTGAGTCTCAGCCGGGGCCGACTTTCGATCCTTTTGCGGGGATCGACCCCTCTCTACACATAGACCCAACCAGACTTGACCAACCATTATCGGGTCTGAACACATCGAGCACCTTCGACCCGTTCCCCGATTTCCAATCGCCGGCGGAACGCGACCCATACGCGGATCTCAACTCATCGGGAGATCGCAACACAATGGCGGCCTTTGACCCGGCGACAACAGGGAGAGTGCAGGCAAACTTCACGGGGGCCTTGCCGAATATTGCGGGTCGGACCACGACTGTACCAGCCGCTGGTGCTCCAGTACTTGAATGCGCGGCTAGTTCGAGCAGCAGTCCTAGGTACTCCAACAATCTAGGCCCTGAGGAAGACTTCCAGAGCTGGCTAGACGAGTACCTTGACCCGCGCACAAGCAGTGTGCCACAGCCCGCAGTACCGCAAACGGCTGTTGGGCAGCCAGAGTATCCTGAAAACGAGGACTCATTCTTCAACGACGCTGCGCTGATGAACAACCGCACCATCGACGACCTCCCCTTTGCCCGCCCGCAGGTGCCACAGGCAGTTTCTCCGGCACCAACGCCGTCTTGGGGGCCAGACAACACTGGCGCACTCGATGCCGATGACGCAAGGCTAGTAGAGGCCATCAATATGTTTCTCAGAGGCGAACTAGACTCGTAGCGGTCTTAGACACCCTGGGCTTGCTTCGGTCTCGAGAAGAAAACCAGCAACAAACCAACCCCTGCCGCCTTCTCCTCTTTCACCTGGACAGCTCGACGTCAGCATATTGTCCACACGGGACGCAGCCAATCGAGCAACTCCTTCCACCTTTTCAAATCTTCGGGCTTCATAGCGGCATCCAACAGAATCATTATCCAACAACCAGAGCGAACATCGTTACACCACCAGAGCAGCGACGCCCCTCCTAGCCGGTCCGAGCATGGGTCGATGGAAGAGAAGGCACCAGCTGGACCTCGCTCTTATCCGCAGCTTGCGGCATTCCTGCTCTATTTATTTTCAGGCGTTTATGGGTGTTTGTTATCCAGCATATTTTAGATACCCAATCCTTTCGGCGGGAAGCGTGGAGTTGGCTGGGGCGGTTATCCAAGGCCACCTGGAGAGGGAGTGCACTAAAGCTGTATCGTTAGATCAAATCAATAAAACAGTCAAATAAAGTCATGTTCTTGAAATGAAAATATGATACGGTTGTGTGGTGAGCTGCTGTGGTTTTTGTGTATATGTGTAGATGGTGAGTACAGACGTAGAGCAGTAAAGCCGTGACGCCGTCAAAGCTTCTGTAAGATCGTAGGTATATATGGGCTGCGTATGTAATTCGTATATTGGTGATGTTTGCGAGGTTCAAAGGTGAGGTGAGTCTTGCAGCTAAAGTTATGTGTTAGAGGGTGGTACGCTAGGCTCGCTCCACGTGACTGTTACCCTAGCCTCTTAGGTACTTCACTAGCAGATATAGAACTCGGGAGCCAATCAAAGACAGCCAAAGTGATCACTCATGATATTCATCACACGTCTGCATTTCTAGGCATTCTAATGCTAAGAGACGTTCCTAATGACTGAAGCAATACCTCGACTCAATATCCAAAACAGCTACAATGGTATCACTAACGCTGCAACCCCGCTTCTACAGTGAAACCCTCGCCGTCACTACACCCATGAACGCAATACATCTGTGCACCTCCCGCAAAAGCCTGCCCAATAGCACCCGCAATCTCACCGAAGAACACACCCTTAAAGATCGCCTCCCCCTCGTCCGCCACCCAGTCTCCCGTATCGATCAGCTTCTGCTTCCAACTTTCCCGCTCGTGCTCCTCGAGATCTTCCCACCTCTTCCCCTCTCTACGTACAATCCCTTCATCGTCGTGAACCTCGGCGGATACGTCAGTGCCTTCGTTCCGAACCATGATAGCTTTGCCAGCGGTGTCGCCGGACGATCTCCATTCCAGTAGATGGCGGAGGCCAAACTTCGTCTTCGATTTCATGTCCTCGACGCCGGGAACAGCGTCCCGGACCTGCTCGACGCTGGGAAAGTTTGTAGTGATGACTGGCGCGGTGATGTTCTCGAACATGTACGGTCGAGCGATCCAGTCTTTGACTCGTGGAGATAACCAGTTTGTAGCACCGAGATACGGAGGGGTTCCGCCGCGGATCTCAGTGAATGCTTGGATGAAGAACGCGCCTAGCGCAACGACGATGATGGAGACCAGTACGGAGAACGTCATCTGCGCCACTTCCGACGCGCCAGGTGGTATAAGGACGTATCTTGGCTTCTTTGACTTGAAGGGAAAAGGAGTGAGAGGCAGTGTGTGGACAACGGCTGTGTTGCCCATGCTGACTGATGCCAACTTGAGGTATTGAAGCATGGGGTTTGAGTTTGCTGGATGTGCAGGTGCTTCGAAACGAGAAAAGGTTATCTTGGTCATCTGAAAGGGATGGACGTTTCGCAGGACAGAGTGCAACCTGAACTTGCTCAATCCTTTTACCGGATTGTAGTCGATTGTCAGCAGCTCGATTGATATGTCTTGACCCGCCACAGCGACAACTATCTGCTGAAGACCCTTGGAGTCTGCAGGAAGCATCGTGACGTCAAGGCCGGTCGCAGCCTTCATGGATTTATGCAGGCGCTTGCGGAATACTATATTACTGAGGCCGCCGGATTCCATTATATCAATTATTAGCAGCTCCGCACCAGAACGGGCCGGTTTATTCTGGAGGAGGAGAAGATGTTTTGGCGTCAAGAAACGTATGGCGCGGAAGGTAGGCCGGGCACTGCCAGCTGAGAACGTATCAGGATAGGGTGTACCATATAAGAACCGAGGTTTGGTTGATGGGTCTCGCTTTGTAGAGATAGACGCAGAGTACTGGTAGACTTCGAAATCTGTGCAATAGACAACACGGAAGTCATCCTGTTTGTTGTCAATGATGTCCAAATCTGCAGCTTCCTCCCCCTTCGCAAGTGTTATCCGGCCGCAGATGTCCGTTGATTGTGGTGAGCTTCTGCTAGAGTCGAAGAGTACGATCTCTCCTTCTGGTGCCAAACCAGTAGCCGCCGCTCCCAGCCGTAGAGAACCTCCATGACCTGCGGGTGATAGTCTTAACACTCGCTGATATGTCTCCTTTGTTGCAGCCGAAGATGGGCTGAACAGGGACGCTCGGCCCAAAGCTGTCGTCCTGCCTTTATGATTCAGTGTTTCCCCTTCGCCGCTCGACGCGACATCTCCCACCACTTTCTTTTTCGGGGGATACTCTAAACGGAAACTTCGGAGATGTTCGTTCCTGCCCGCTTGTTGATCTGCCGTAGATGAGTTTATGCCCGCCAGGACTATGGCAGAATCCTGCGAAGATTGTGCTACAGCTAGTGATGTGACCGAGTCCTCATCGCGGGATAATTCGATGTCCACTACTTCTGAGACCTCGTTCTTCCGCGCGGTACTCAACACCGTCTGCGTGTGGAGCTATTGTCAATGCTAACTCTCCTCCCCAGAGCAGGTTCTGAACGTACAATCTTATTGCCGACTCCGCTGCGACTCTCCCCTCCTCCGCCCCCAACCAGTAAGAAGTTGCTGTTATTGGGATCGAACTCGGCGCAATATAAAGGATATGTCAGGGTCAGTTTCGCAGTATGCATGGGTGCAGGCATCGTGGGCTTAGTTGACGACGTATGAGTGAGGTGGTGAAGTTTACTCGTATGCCAACGGACGATGGGCTTGGGGTTGGATGGTTTGGGGAGTGAGATACAGAAGAGAGGGTTGATGGTGGATGTATGCGTGTTTGTAACACCCAATCACATGCAACCTACGGAAGACTAAATCACAACCGCAATTCGTGCACAAGGATTAGATTGGGGGAGGCACAGACGCCCAAGATGCCGAAACCAGATAAGGTATGTTCTCTAGGTCTTACGCCCATCCTCTGTAGTCCTACTATAAGGCGTTCTCATATTGAATGAAGGCAGTTTGCATCGTCACCATACATGAGAAGGGACATACGTCTTGAGCTCGCTGGCAGCTTAGGAATATTAACAAGCACTTTCTAGGTCGTATTCTCTTACTACGCTCCAGCCAATATGCGAGCACGCTCAGCAACAACAGCAGAAGACAGACGGGCATGGCCACACTGGGCCATAGCGTTTGAATATATGGCTTCAGGTCAATCGAAGACATGAATCATGGAATGATCATCGGCTTCCTCGCCACAACGAAATGAAACGGCGTTTTGGCTTCGACGTCACCACGAACAAGCTCAGCCTTGACTTTATCACAGAGCTCCCTCACGTCCTCCGCTTTCCAGTTCATCTCGCGGGTCAGTAATCGTAAGCTTGTAGCTTCCAAGCCTTCCAAAGCAGCAATCAGCCACATCTTGCCGATGCTCTGCTTTCTCGCATCCTTCGGCCACGTCCCTATGGGAGCATCGAGGACTGTCGTCCGCACGTTCTTGAAGCCAGCTGCCTCTAGATTGGGCCGTTTGAGATGTCTGACACCTATTGGTCGTCCCGCTTTATCGGCGGCAGCTTGGACCGCACCGGCGAATATGCTCACATATGAGTTCGGAGTTGATGTCGGCATTTGAAGGGGTTCAATGTCTATGATCTCAATATAACCACCTGGCTTGAGGTGTTTGAATGCCTCCCGATGTATCGCATCCCAATCAGAGAACGAACCCGACAGATTGCGAACGTGAATGAAATCGAAAGGTTGCGTGAACGTCCATTCTTCCGTACCGTCATCGATCTGGAAGAATACATTTGGTGGGACATCCGTAGGCTGGAAGACACTGATATCCGTTGCTATCACCTCGCTTGAAGTATACTTCTCGCCCATTGCTATGGCCCAGTCTCCAGGACCGGTTCCGACATCTAGAACGCGTCTAAGCCGACGAGGCGATGGAGCAGTTGTAAGATCACCACCGAGAAGCAGTAGATAAACCTGATGGAGGATACTGAGACGGGTTATTTCGGTGTCGTCGTTAGGCATGAAGTAGGTATCGTTGCAATAACGACGACCATTTTCGGAAGATTGTACTAATATACTATCCGTGAGCGATTTGGTGGAAGCTCTGTCAATGTCAGTGTGAAAGCCGATAGCTACAGAGCAAGAGCGTACTGTGACCTCCCGGTGGTCGAATAAGGTGCCGATGCGGACGAGGCTCCACTCGTGTCGGACTGATCGTCAAGTTCTTCTTCATCATCTATCTCTAATGCTGAGATTTCTTCCACTTTTTCCCTTCCATCCTCGGTCATTATACCCACCCTTGCAACCACTGCGTATCTACTATGCGCAAGGCTAGCAACGGGATGAGCTCGTTATAGACATGAGCCTGACGGAGCCAATGGAAGTCTGCCCAGATCGCGGCCGCAGAAATCAACAATGAGAAGCAGAAGGGTTCGTTCAAATGAAAGAAGAATACAGTCAGGCAATGATAATGACAGTAAAGGTGACTTAGCACATGCTGAGGAGGTGAATAAGGTATGTCGTAAAACGTGCAGCAGCAATGAACCCCACCTGCACCCAGAGATCGTGGACACCTTGCCACGACATGCCATAGAAGAGCCGTCGGTAACTAGACCCAGGAACAACAAAGCTAAATGCTTTCTTGGGATCACGGCCCGCATAGTAAAAAGTGGGCACTACCTTGGTAGGTACCTAATGGTCCTAGCGATACTTCGTATGCACGTCTGCATCTTTTGCCAGCATGTATACGACGATACCAACCCAGAAGCTACAGTACTAAGTACCTAGTACCTTGGGTACTTGCGTTAGGGGACTGAACTTACCTTAACGTTACCATCTTACCCGAATATCCGAACACCCACGTCCAACCTTGGAACCGTCTCCACAACCGTTGATCGAGAAGAGCCCAAGAATTAAGCTACAGTAGCATTGCGACGATACTGCCTGATCTGGAGCTTCCCGGGATGACCAAGTCGATTATAAATCTTCAGTTTACTCCACCGAAGACTGGGTTGCAGCCTCATAGAAACGACAGGGTAAGGTGCTGTAACATGCCATTCTTTTAGTGTCCGGGAAAGCGGCGCGGACTGCCAGCCTTCCCGTTGCGGGCAGCGAAACAAGCGCATCGCGCGCTTAGACTGTCATAGCTCAATGAGCTGATACTCTAGGCAGCCATGGGTGGGGTTAACAGAGTGCATAAGGTAGGTGTACCTAACTTAGGTAGGTATCTGCAGAGGCCAGAGACGATAGAAGAAGTACACAAGGTAGGTAAGCCTATCGATGCCTTTCCAAGCACTGGTACGTGTAACGAATGTTCGCAGCCTTGAAGCCTTGAAGCCTCGAAGCACGAATCACTTTTCCTATACCGCCGAAAGCCCCAACGCCAGAGAGTACATTGCAGGAGAAGTACACCGAGATGAGACCATACAACAGCCGCGGAGTATTTTGCTGTAGACGGATACTGGACATTACATCTCTGCGCCATGCCTAGGTCGCCTCAGTAAAGTCGCACCTTATCAATCGACCTCCTGGGATGTGAATTGAGGAAGCTCCTTGTAGATATCATCCCACGTCCGATGGCCTTCTACCAAGCTCTTGATGGCAGTGCAGATCTTTTCCTCGTCGGCTCTTACTTGTTTGGTCGTATCTCGATCTCGCAGTGTGAAAGTGTTGTCTTTGAGGGACTGGAAGTCAACGGTAATGCCCAATGGAGTCCCTAGCTCGTCGTTGCGAGAGTAGCGTTTGCCAATGCTGGCGGATGAATCATCAACCCGGTTTGAAATCCCAAGCTGGCGCAATTTCTGGCCAAGCCGTCGGATTAAGGGCACGAAATCGGCATGATTTGATAACGGAACCAGGAGGACCTTTGTCGGCGCGACTGGGGGTGGGAAAGATAAGACCTGATGATTGTGTTAAACCCGAAAGATCTTAAACGTTGGAAGTGATATACTTACACCTCGAGCTTCATCACCTTCTCTTGTCCAGTAGAGGTGTTCGACTAAGCTGTAAAATATCCTACCAATACCGAATGAAGGTTCAATAACGTTCGGCGTGTATTCTCGGATGTTTTCTACTCTTGTCCGCTTCTCGATGGCGATGAGATCTTTATCTAGCTTCACCTGACCGTTGCCGACTCCTGGAACTTCAATCTCGACCTCACCCTTATTCTGTAGATCAAGTGATAGCTTTTCTCGCATCTCCTGTGTGAGAGATTCAACTGCAGCCTCCACCGTCTTGCCGTCTTTTTTGAACTTTGGACCGAACTTCTTCTTGTCAAGATCGACTTGCCACTCTTCGATCCGCAAGGGCTCCTTCCTGGTCTCTCTTACCACCAAAGGTGCACCAGTCTTCTTTGCATGTACTGTAAGATCATAAGCACTTCTGTCTGCGCAGCCAACGCACTCGATCCATCCATAGCTAGTGAGCAGCTCTGCATCCCAGCAGTCCGCGGCGTAGTGAGCCATCTCGTTGGCCATGTGCTGTCTAAAGCGTACTTTGTTCTGATCGACACCCAGTCTTTTGAGGAAGAGCTGTATCCGTGCAAGGAAGTACCCGAGTGTTTCGTTATCTACAAGACCTGTGGACACGGCCTTGCCGATGCTCATCTTCTCGACCTCCGTGCGCCCTTCGAGCTGGACATGCCGATTGAGAAGGGCAAGCTCGATGTCTTTGACTTCGTCGAATCGAGGATGCTTCTTACCGCCTTCAGGGTCAACAAAGTGTTCAATCTCAGCCATTAAGAACTCTCGAACGCGGAGTAGACCGGAGCGCGGAGATATCTCATTTCGAAAAGACTTGCCAATGGAGGCCGAGGCAAAGGGCATGGTTTGTTGGTTGAACTCGAGAAGCTTTTGAAACGTGAGGAACTGACCCTGGGCCGTTTCTGGTCGGAGGTATCCTGGAAGATTACTGCTGGGACCGATTGACGTCTGAAACATGAGATTGAAAGCGACCGGAGGTTGAAGATCACCACCAGTGGAAGGGTTTTTGATGTTGTACTTGGTTATCAGGGCACCGAGCTCGTCACCGTTGTAATTGTCAATCTTGGCGAGAATTTCCTCGTATTCGTGAACAACTGCATCGTCCAGTTTGACCGCCTTGGTCTCTTTGACCCTCTTCTTCTTCTTGGCTTCCTTCTCCTCGTCCACGTCCACTTTTTGACCTCTAGCCTCCTTATCTCCCTTCAGACGTGATTCTAACACCTCTTCCACTAGATGATCTGCCCTAAATATCTCGCCGCTCTTTGGATCCTTGCACATCCAATCGGCGAATTTGTCCACGTGCCCACTCGTTTTGAGAACTTCGTGCGGTGTCAGGACAGTACAGTCCACTTCCAACATATCTTCCTCCAAAACGAAGTGTTTTCTCCATAGGTCCACGATGTTGGCTTGCAGCGAACAGCCAGGAGGGCCGTAGTCGTATAAACCAGAGACTCCACCATAAATCTCAAACGAAGGGGTGTAAAAGAGCCGTCGCCGTAAGAGGGAGTCTAGTGACTGGCGATCGAACGGTTGCCCAGTCTTCGTTGTGCTTGTCGCCATATTGTGACTAATTTTATTGACTTGGTACTTGCATGTGGAAGGGGTTATTGCGAATGTGCGAAAACCCAACACTTTACTGCTGGATACTTGACGGTCGAGGCGCAACAAGCGACAAGAAGGGCGCATATACACAGGGCTTTTGTAGCACGATTAGCCCTGGACGTCTGATGCAGGTATTGGAGTTTTGGTGGGAAGTAAGGTAGATATAAAATGTGTGACCAGTCGCGGTCTGGAAGTTAGAGCAGGGTTCATCGGAGTTCGGTGGAACGATTTTCCCCGCAATTGTTCTTTGGTATCACGACCTTCAATTTTATTTGCCTGTGCCGGTGCCTGTGCTCATGGCTTCGAAAAAGCTCAAGATCTCGTCAAAGGCGTCGCTGGACTTCAAGACTGCCAACAAGGAGAAAAGGCAGGCACTTTATATCAAGCAGAAAAGAGCACGAGATGGCATTACTCGAGACGAGCGATTCCAAAGAAAGCGAGAGGAAGATAAAGACCCCAGACTACGGGAGGAACGACTGAAGCGCAATGTTCCTCTCTCCCTCGAACGGAAACGAGTGTGGGATGATGTAGACAGAGATGCCGGAGACGGGCTTGGGCTGAGCGTGGATGTGGAACGTCTGAAGCGGCAGAAGGTGGAGGCCGAAGCGGCAGAAGCAGCGGATGAGCAGATCGAGGAGGGCAGCCTAGAGGATGACCGTGATAGCATGATCGACCAAGCGAGTGACGATGAAGGAGACGAGGCTGAGCCTGAGAAATTGGAGGATCATCCAAAAAAACCGTCGAGGCGAACAGCAACAGAACGAGCCACAAGCCCTACGCACTCTACTATGAGCACGAACCTAGACCTTACGCCAGAGGCCCTTTCAGCGAAATTTCCCACTCTGTTTACTACGGACCCGTCTCCTGTACCTAAGGTACTTGTCACGACCTCTATAAACTCGAACCTCCATCACGAAGCACAGCTCCTTACTACACTTTTCCCCAACAGCGTCTACATCCCTCGCTCTGCCCATCGGTACGGACACAAATTCTCGGTCCGCGAGATCTCGTCCTTTGCATCCAATCGAAATTTCACGGCCGTGGTAATCCTGAACGAAGACCAAAAAAAGCCGAGTGGCCTAACAATCGTACACCTGCCTCAAGGACCAACTTTCCACTTCTCCATCAGCAACTGGGTTGAGGGCAAAAAGCTACCTGGCCACGGCAATCCTACAAACCACTATCCCGAACTCATCCTCAATAACTTCCGCACCCCGCTCGGCCTTCTCACCGCCCACCTGTTTCGCACCATGTTTCCGCCGCAACCGGAAATCGAAGGGCGGCAGGTGGTCACGCTCCATAACCAGCGCGACTACATTTTCCTCCGACGGCACAGGTATGTCTTCCGGGAGAAGCGGTCTACGGAGAAGAATGTTGTCGGACCGGATGGGAAGGAAGTCAAGGGTGTGGAGGGTATTCGAGCCGGTCTTCAGGAGCTTGGGCCGCGGTTTACATTGAAGTTAAGGCGGATAGATAAAGGGATTCAGAGGAGCAGCGGTCAGGAATGGGAGTGGCGGGGCGAGATCGAGAAAGTCCGAACGAAGTTCCAGCTCTAGAACACGTCATAAGCAGTTGTATTATGGAAACTCATATCCAGCTTTTATGAACGAACTGCGAAATGCATGCTTCTTACTGCCCACACTTCGTACACTCTCATGATTGGATTGGAGAAGGCTGATTGTACGAATTCCTCTCGCATGGCGACCTCACTTCTCACAGCTTTGGACCGTGACGGCTCCGTCCTGATCCCATCAACCGTGACCCAAAATGAGCGTGACACTCTGCGTTCGGCATGCGATCAAGTCGCAGTCCTTGCCCGTGCAGGCAGATGGCCCTATATCCGCGCCGAAGGATTTGGGATCGTCAGGTAGAAAGGATGTTGTTACATTGAAGCATGGGGCATGTGAAGGACAGTAGGCTAAGAGCTAGGAACGTGTTACCGCATGACCTTGGAGGTTGGCCGAGAGAAGTCATTTTGGAAAGATTGAGCTTGAAGACATGTGGCGGAGGGAAGAAGGCATGAGACAGGTTATTAGGTTCGGGCAAAAGTGCTGGAGACGTTGGGAACGAACACGAGGATTGATCCCATAATGCATTGTTCCAAATCATGACCTATTTCTTCTTTCCCGGCGGCGCCTCACCCTTCCATTCCCACTTCGGCACGGGAAGGATCCAGTTCTGCCTCTCCCTGTCCTCCATGACTTTCTCCAGTAGTCTAGTCTGCAACTCCACCTTCTCCTGAAAAACTGGTGTGGTCTCGCCGCTGAACCGTCTGAGCACGACGCGTCGTTCGTCACCGTTGAACAGCGATTGGAAAAGACAGGGCTCGTCCCTCCGCTCACAGCGGCTGCAGCTGGGCTCTTTGCGGTCACATTTCATATCCTTCAGCTGGCATTGAAGGCACGGGTGTGTAAGATTTGAGAGGACTGGTTTTTTGGTGCGAGGTGCTGTCATCTTGGGCGATGCTTATTTGGAAGGAAACAATAGTTCGAGATAGGCCCATGATATAAATACTGAGGGCTTTGAATCTCAATTGTAGTACGAACAAAGGGACTAGACTGCTGGTGCAACATGCTGGCCGGGAACAATGGGCCTTTGTATGAGCATCAAGCAACGAGCGGACAATGCCTTTTGAGAAGAAAATGTCTACCACCGATGAGATTAAGTGCTGAGACTCCTATCGCCTCGGATGTCGAGCGGTCTCATCATTAATAAATGTTAATGTTTCAGGCCGATGCTAATTGCGGCTCAGCTCCTAGAACTAGTTGTAGTGCTTTTTTTGAGAAGTCTATTCAATCAAATCAGTCTCTTCAGGTGGAGGAAAGAAGAGAAGCTCTCGACTAAGGCAGCCACTGGCGCAAGGCGGTTGCGCGGCGGTCCGCCTGTGGCTGAAACGTCGCAGTAGCTACCTTAAGGGAAAGGCGGCAACCGAGTTCTCCTGCTCCTTAACCGATGCATGCCATCTTAATGTTTCTGTCTACTCTGCTGTCTTCTTCAGTGCTTGTCGTCTTCCAAGGGGACGGATAATAGCTGTGATTGCTGCATAGTCCAACCATTCTTATTGTCCGAGTCTCCTCCAGAATTGCGGCCTGAACTGGTCCCTCTCGCGCCCCGTACAATCCGAAGTTGGTACTACGGCAGACTATTCGAACAGCCTGACCACCGTGAAACATTGCTTGCTGCTCTTCACAACCTCAACATCCATAAACTCCAACGTCTTGAACCACAACGCACCAACATTGGTGGCTACTTTTGTAGCTGCCAAATCACGCGCTGGATAGCCTCCCACAGTCAATAGCGGCAATTAAACAATCTCTCGACAACGCGAGCCGTATTAAGTGCGACCGTGCCGGGAAGTCGTGAGGTGTTTAGTGAGCGCATGAGCTTGCGGTCCAACCTCGATTGTTGGCTTCGCTGTACCAGGACGGAGACGCTCTTCCGGTGCGACAACGATATCTTTCAGGTACTTCGAATCGATATCAAAGGCATCCCGTGTACTTGCTGACATTCACTCAGCTCACCTGTCACTTCAAAGTTCACTCCTCGCAGCAGCCAAAGTTCTCAACCAACTACAATTACTTGATTCTCCAACCCTAAGCATTTTGTGGCGCAACAATGGCGTTCTCTCAGTCCTCAAGGTAAGCTCCCCATCTTCTTGTCTGCGGCACATCGAAGCAGATCCAAGCATCATGCAACTCAGTTCGTGGGATACGTAGCCCTCCAATCGTTACGCAACGCTTTGGAATGCCTTGCATCCACTGATTTTTAAGATTGCCCTTCCTGTTGTGTTATAAGCATTGGCTATGCATTCACTGTGGTTGAGCTGACCCACTGCGCTTGTAGCATCTACTCGCCGGAGCAGTTCATGAACCCTGGACCGGCTCCCCGTCCGCCTACCGATCGCCCTCGTCTCAACCTAACTCCGTCCACCACAAATATCCCCGGGAACATGTCTCAGCTGAGTTTGCAGTCTTCATCAGGGTCGACGCGGTCAGCCTTTGGGATGGAGAAGAGTGTCTCTACTAGCTCGTTACCGCTGGTGCGTAGTCAGACAAGCGGCGGAGGGTCCGTTGGTGTTACTGTTATCAAGGAAGGTTGGGCCAGATGTAAAGAGGACGGCTTCGGCGGCTGGATGTGGAAGAACAAGTATTTAATACTGCGCGGCCATCAGCTGGATTTTCAGAAGGGCGAAACCGGCAGGGTCTCACTGACCATCCAGCTCAAGGATGTCACTGCGGTCAATCGCTGCGACAGTACGCCGTGTGCTTTCGAGGTCACCCGTGTCGCAAATCCTGGTACCAACAGTGCCATTTCCGCGCTCATCAATCGTGACCTACCTCAGAAGACGATCATCTGCCAAGTCAAGAGTGATGACGACCTCTATGATTGGGTCGATAACATCTATTCTCGATGTGGGGGTGGTGTGAGCAACCCTACCAACTTTAACCACCGAGTCCATGTTGGGTTTGACCCACTGAGTGGTGCTTTCGTTGGTTTACCTGTCGAGTGGGAGAAACTCTTGACGGCATCCGCCATCACCCAGGAAGACTACCAGAAGAACCCTCAAGCTGTGATTGAGGTCTTGGAATTTTATTCCGATATTACGAAACGCGCCCAGAACCCTGATGCGTATCCGAGCTTGACACCGACCCCGGGGGTTCACACCAGCCAGAATATGCAACTGGGCCATGGGGCTGGTGGTACGTCAATTGCGCCGCCGAGACCAATCCCACCTGGCGGTATGCAACGCTTGGAGAGTTTCAAAGCGGCAGCGGAAATGCGTGAGATGCCTTCACGTTCTCTTACTGGTACTCCAACCCAGACTCAACGCAAGCGCTCCGGCGGTGATCGCAACGATCAGAATCAGCCGATCCAGCCCAGTCAACAGGATATGCAGACCGCAAGGGACAAGATGGAACAAGAGCAGCGCCGCCGGATGGAAGAAGAAGCTCGAAGAGTTCACGAGATGCGTGAGCAGCGTCAACGTGACCGTGAACGTGAGGGAGAAGAGCAAACTCGTCGGGACCAAGATGCTTACAACGCAGTCATACCGAAGACGCGAGTACCAATCGCAAAACAGGAAATCGGTGGCGGATTTGGGAGCGCCGCTGGCGACGTGGGTTCTTCCATTGTCGATCGCTACAATCCTTCGCGTAATGCACCGTCCGCTCCTGGGACTGTTAGAGACCGTCAACAACCTTCGGGATCGTTGCGTCAAGCAGGCGTTCAGCGCCAAGCTCCCTCAATACCAACCAGCCAGAACTCTAGTAACGCTATCATTCCACGCTCTCCATATGGCCAGAAACCTTCTGTGTCGCGGGACCCATCTCCTGCCACCAACGGACAAGGCTCTCTACGTACCCTCGCGAAGCAAGAGCATGCTCGCCAGCCGTCGCCCAATTCCAGGAACCAAGCGAACGCAAATGTAAATGGCCAAGTTCAAACTCTTCACACTCGTGGGCGAACAAACGGCCAGACTACGCCGCCTACCCGTCTTCCGGGACCCTCGAGTCAAGTGAAACCGCTTAATGTGGCGACAAAGCAAGCAACAGATACCACTGCAGAAGCGAATGACGACGTTCCCGATTCGGTCCGCCAGGCCGAGGCTGCGCTGACGTCCAAAGCTCCGGACGAGAATCGCCAGAAGGAGGTCCGTATGTCGAGCATGACCGAACTGGAGGTCATGGAGAAGTTGAAGCAAGTCGTGTCCAAGGACAACCCTCTTGACTCGTACAGCAAACAAAAGAAGATCGGTCAAGGTGCCTCCGGCTCAGTTTACGTTGCTCGTATAAGAGAGAACGCAACGTCGTCCATTGCCCGTCAAGTGTACCGCCAGGCAGGTCCCAGAGGTCAAGTCGCGATCAAGCAGATGGATTTGAGACACCAGCCCAGGAAAGAGCTTATTGTGAATGAGATTATTGTGATGAAAGACAGCAAGCATCCGAATATCGTTAACTTCCTAGACTCGTTTCTGCAAGAGAGTAACAACGAACTGTGGGTGGTGATGGAATTCATGGAAGGTGGAGCGTTGACAGATGTGATTGACAACAACCCGGTCATTACTCAAGATCAGATCGCCACTATATGCTTCGAGGTCAGTCTTCCGTCCCTTTGCTTTTCTCCGAAGTGGGCAGTACGACTCACTGCGTGCAGACGTGTAAAGGACTGGCACATCTACACGACCAAGATATCATCCATCGCGACATCAAGAGTGACAACGTTCTGCTGGATGGTCGTGGACACGTGAAAATTAGTAAGTCATCATTCAAACTGTAAACGTACTTCAGCGGACAACAAGTCTTACCACCTCGTCACAGCCGACTTCGGTTTCTGCGCTAAGCTCACCGAATCCAAGAGCAAGCGCGCCACCATGGTTGGCACCCCCTACTGGATGGCGCCCGAAGTGGTCAAGCAAAAAGAATACGGCCCGAAAGTCGACATCTGGTCGCTCGGCATCATGGCCATTGAGATGATCGAGTCCGAACCCCCCTACCTGAACGAAGAACCGCTTAAAGCCCTCTACCTCATCGCCACACACGGCACGCCTCGCCTCAAAGCGCCCGAGAAACTCAGCCGCGAGCTCAAAGCGTTCCTGAGCGTCTGCCTCTGCGTCGACGTCAAGAGTCGCGCGAGCGCGGCTGAACTGTTGGCGCATGAGTTTCTCAAGAACGGGTGTACGTTGGCGAGTCTGGCGGATTTGCTGAAATTCAGGAAGCAGTCCGGGCATTGAGCCGAGGACTTTGCTCTACTGACTCCGGTTGTCAAATGCTCACTCGGCTTGTCTTCTGATGCCTGAATGTGGATTTCATTTCTTCGTGGCGTGGCTCAGTGTGGTGTGCCTTAGCGACGGGCGTATGTAGTTACGGTCTGCAGGCGTGCGGGTCCGGATTCGATACGTGAATGAAGGGTTGTCTTTGTGTCGATATTCATGTCACTTCACCTTTACCCCAGCAAATGTGCGGGCTCAAATAACTCCTGTCAGCTTTGTGGGAAAGGGCAGGTTAGTACGAAGCTGATGATCATGATGGCAAATTACCTTAGATAGATGATTCAATCAATCAATGGATATAGACTTGAATGATTTGCTCGCATGGGAATGTTGAGATACGCCAGAAGGCCATCCGGTCGCGATGAGGGAGATGTAGTCTTCCCTCCCATCCACTCTAACATGTTTACATATATATTACACTCATAGGCAAACACTCGACATTCGTCGCGAGCATGAGAATTCCTAACTCTCCTCCCCAAAGGGATAATTAAACTTCAGCAACCCATTCAACCCGCCAACCCACCCATCATCCCCATTCCCCTCCGCCCCAGCACTCCCGCGCATAATACACGGAATCCCACCCTCCCACTCCCCACCCACCCCCCTCCCACCAGCCCCACCCCTCCCCCCAACCCGCCTAACCTCCTCCCCCACAACCCTGACCTCCATCCCCACCCCGACCCCCCTCCCCCGCCTCACCCCATCCACACTAACCTCGACCTCCCTGCCCCGATTCTTCTCGCTCAGCCTCAACACAACCGGCGTGTTCGCCGGCAGCACCAGCGGGCGGAAGCTCAGACTCCGCGGACACACGGGCGTCAGCAGCAGCGACGCCACCAGCGGGTGCACGATGCTGCCGCCGCTGCTGAGGCTGTACGCCGTGCTGCCCGTCGGCGTGCTGACGATTATCCCGTCCGCTACCGCTTCGGTTAGGAAGCGGCCCCCGACGGAGACTTGGACCACGGCGAGGTGCGGGAGCGCGCCGCGGTGGATGTGCACTTCGTTCATGGCGTAGGTGATGGGGTCGTCGACGCGTTCGCCCGCAGCATCGAAGACGCCGACCTTCAGCCGGTTGCGGAGCAGCACCTTCGCTCCGCGCTGCGGCCCCATCGACTTGCCGCGCACCGAGGACCAGCCCGTGAGGCTTCCCTCTCCGCGGCGCCGGGCAGGGACGGCGTTGTCGGGGTGCGCTTCGTTGTCGCCTCGCGGCTGGCGCTCGACGTCGCCGAGGGCGGCGCTCCGGTCGCCCATGCCGGCGCCGGACATGTAGACTTCGCGGAAGGCGCGCTTGTATTCGGCGAATTTCCACTCGCTGAGGAAGCCGAGGCTGCCCATGCTGAAGGAGAGGATCGGGGGCACGTGCGGGGTGGTGGAGAAGAGGGAGGCGGCGTGTAGGATGGTGCCGTCGCCGCCGAGGGTGGTGATGAGGTCGACTTTGGTGTGGAGGGGGGAGGGGGAGTGCGGGGTAGGGGTGGGTGGGGGGGTGGTGAAGATGGGGAAGGCCAGGGAGGCGTGGATTGTGGAGGCGACGTGGGGTTCGAGGATCAGGGAGAGGTTGGGGTAGGTTGAGTGGATGTGGCTGCGTTGGACTATTAGTGGGAGCTCCTTCGGGTGAGGGTTGGGAGGGGGGTGGGGGGTGGGGGTACTTGGCAAATTCGATGATTGATGCCGTCACGGCGGGGACGCAGTCTTTCTTGATGAGAAGTATGTTTCTTGGCGGCGCCGGCCATTGTAGACATAGCAGGTCATTGTTGCGAGTCTCTGTGACTGTTAGCGGGGGAGACACATGTCGGTGGTGGATCGCTTCACCTTGATATCTGGGACGGATCTGGTCGGACAGATCTTTGATATCTCTGATCTCGCGCCTTCGCGCGGTTATGGAGAATGGTCTCTGCCATAGCGATACAGATGGCGGTTTTCGACGTGGTACTTTCATTGTGGTTGGAGTTCCATGTACCTTGGAGATCGCAGCAGTCATGCAGCTTCGAGATGTTCAATGGCCCGTGCGCAAGCATACGGTACTGCGTCATGCGCGCAAAATGTACCTCTACCTGTATCGTCTGACAACGGCATCAGATGTCAACAGTGTACTTGGTGTTGGCTATGGGTTGTAATATAGGTTGGCGATGGCCGGCGTGTTAGGTGTGTTCGGTCTGCCTTGTTCTAGCAGAGTTAACTGATATATTATTTAGAGGTGAAGATCAGCTCCCCGCGATGAACATAAAACTTCCGACTCAACCTAAAACTGTCTAAAATGTCTGCCCGAAGGCGTCCGGAAAAGGATGAGGTAATGTCAGTACCAGAGCCACTCCCTGACCTTGGTGCGGGTCTAAAGGGCAAGCCGAAAGAACCACATCCAGCTGGCAGGGTCAGACATGGTGGAATCGTTCAACTGCTGCGGATGTTAGCCTTCGCGACTTGGCTCAACTGCTGTGTGGTCAGCATCCATGCTACGCAGCTGCTTGGCACGCCGTTGTACTTGATCAACAAGGACCTCTACTATGCGTATATGGCTCTAACGAAGCAGTCGTTCGGCTTGTTGATCATCACCCTTACGCAGTGGTTCAGTCCGACGATAGTGCGGGTCAGTGGAGATAGTAGTGTAAGAGGGCAGCTACGGCAAAGCGAGGACGGAAGTCTCGAAATGGATTTTCCAGAACGGCTTGTGATGATTGCCAACCATCAGATCTATACCGATTGGCTTTACCTGTGGTGGATCGCTTATACCAACCGCATGCATGGGCATGTGTACATTATCCTCAAAGAATCTTTGAAATATATACCCATCATCGGTCCTGGGATCATGTTTTACGGATTCGTCTTCATGGCGCGGAACTGGGCTCGGGACAAGCCTCGTTTACAACATAGGTTACAAAAGTTGAAATCTCGACATGGTGGACCGATGTCCGGATCAGAGTCTTTAGACCCAATGTGGCTGATGATCTTCCCCGAGGGTACCAATCTCTCCGGCAACACCAGGAGAAAGAGTGCGAACTGGGCGGAAAAGCAGGGCATCGGGGACTTCCAGTATCAGCTCTTGCCAAGGAGTACAGGACTACTATATTGCTTGCAGGAATTGAGGGGAACCCTGGACTGGGTCTATGACTGCACCGTGGCGTACGAGGGAATACCGTAAGTCACCTCCCGATCATAGTAAGCAATAATGGTTCTAGCGAATTCTATCCTGACACATCTTAGCCGTGGTGGATACGGTCAAGACTATTTCACCCTTCGCTCTACTTTCTTCCAGGGTCGCCCACCGAAGTCGGTCAACATGTATTGGCGTCGATTTGCGATGGCGTCCATCCCGCTTGACGACCCCAAGGCCTTTGAAGCTTGGCTGAAAGAGCGGTGGGATGAAAAGGAGCTTCTTCTTGAGCACTATATGCGAAACGGCCGCTTTCCAGCTGATGAAGGACACGAGTCTAACCGCGAGCTCGCCAATGGTGCAGCTAGCGGGAAAGTAGTCAAGGGTGCAGGCTATATTGAGACCGAGGTCAAGCTGGCACACTGGTTCGAAGTTGGACAGATCTTCGTTGTCTTAGCAGGCTTTGCGATGCTCATCAACGTATTGTCAAAGATCTGGAATCTAGTGGTCCATGGCAGGCTTGAGGGTCACACAACGGCGTGATCAATTGCTAGAGGTTGGCCAGCGTCGAGCATAGATGATGTTATGTGCTGCTTCACTGGTACTCTCCCGATTTAGAAATTGGTGCCACATGTTATTTGGGTTGGTTTTATCGTCGCGTGGAAATGGCTGGGTTTAGACAAGAACGGATGCAGGAAAAACAAAAATCCGAGAGGTCCGTGCTCGGTCGCACTAGTTAACTCGCTTGCTTTTCAGCCTCAAAGACCTTATCCTATTAAGGTAGGTACCTTTACCCTCGTACTCTCACTCATCAACTTGTTTGTTCAGTGTCACCATATTGTCATTCGATCCGCCGAAAAAAACCCTTTGGTTTCCCTCTTATTCGACCAGCCGCTTCCTTCGATGTTATTCTGAGCTGGCGCTTTCGTTGCACAGTTTTCGATTACCTTAACACTCATCCACCTCGCCTTTGCGAGTGTACTACATTCTCTCTATCGCAAACGGCCTGCATCGGAAATGGCGCCGCTGCGTAATGGCCAGGTGAATGGTCACACGCGTGTGAGTCCTCCAGAGCCCGGAGCGACTGCCGGCAAGCGCTTCTCCGACATTCCCTCTGCGATCGACATCCCCGTCAGCTCAGGCCTTGATGCGGAGGAGGCGGTCGAAGTCAACCTTGAAGAGCTGCATGATGATCCCACAGAGCTATGCACCTTGCTGGAAAATGAGGGTGCCGCGAGGAATTTCTGGATGATCATCGCGCTGGCCTACGCAAAGCAGAGGAAGGTGGACCATGCCATAGAGCTGCTCACAAAGGGACTCGCTGCGCTGTCGAAAGGGGGAATAAAGGACAAGCTGGGCTTATTGACTTGCTTGTGTTGGCTGTATTTGTGGAAGAGCCGGGAAGCGCCCAGGGTAGTACCAGAAGGGCAGCTTGTCTCCGAAGCGCTCACCAAGGATTACTTCTTGCAACAGTCAACAGCTACACTCAACGAAGCGTCACGGATCAACCCATCGTTTCCGCCACTATTCCTTGCGCGAGGAGTTCTATACCTTCTTCGCGCATCGTTACAGCCTCCTTCGAGATCGCTTGCGCCGGGCTCTGCAGATCACTCAGAAAGGGTTGAGACGCTGCGGCAGGCACTGAAATGCTTCGAAGATGCGATAAGAGTGTCCGTGGGTAGAAACATGATGGCAATGCTAGGGAAGGCCAGAGCATTGTACTCACTTGGGAAGTACGCAGACGCTTTGGAAAGCTACCAGGAGGTGCTCATGAAGATGCCGGACCTGCGAGACCCTGATTCTCGAATTGGAATTGGATGTTGTCTGTGGCAGCTTGGGTTCAAGGAAGAGGCTAGAGACGCGTGGGAAAGAGCCTTGGAATTGGTTGGTTCAGCTGTTGAGGCACTAAACACGAAGCTGACTTATTGCAGAACCCTGAGTCGAAAGTTGCGACCATTCTGGTCGGACTGCACTGGCTCGACAACAGCTCTCACTATGCCACAACCGATCCAGCTTTTGCTCCTGTGTACATGAAGGCGATGACACACTATACTCAGAAAGCCTTCAAGATTGACAAGGAGTTCCCGATAACTTGCACGACTTTCGGAAACTATTTCTTACCGAAGAAGGCCTATACTTACGTCGACAGCCTTGCGCGAAGGGCAATCGAGCTGACCGACGTCAACGCTATTGCGAGTGACGGTTGGTACTTACTTGCGCGGAAGGAGCACTATCAGGATCAACTTTCGCGAGCAAATGACTACTATAGTAGAGCCGACTCTGCAAGGGGTGGCGGAGATAGAGGATTTCTACCGGCTCGTTTTGGAGCTGCACAAGTACAAGTCTTGGAGCAAGATCTGGACGGGGCCAAGTTTCGATTGGAGAAGATCCTCCAACATTCGAAGAGCCTTGAAGCTATGATGCTCCTTGGTACGCTTTATGCCGAAGAAGTTTTCGCAAATCGGGCTGGTGGCCATAGAGAAGAAGACAAAATGACTGAGCTGAAAAAAGCAATTGCGTACTTGGAAGCTGTCCGTATGGCGTGGAAGGACCCTAAAAAAAGCCTCACTCCTGACTCGACAGTACTGGTCTATCTTGCGCGTCTGTACGAAACCGACCAGCCAGAGAAGAGCTTACATTGCCTTCAACAGGTTGAAAAGATGGACATTGAAGATATTCCCAACGACGAGCGACCGAAAAATGTACAGGAAACCGAGAATATTGCGGCACTTCGTGAACAATTAGCCCCGCAGCTCTTGAATAATGTTGGATGTTTTCAATATCACGCGGAGAAGTATGACCTGGCAAGGGAGATGTTTCAGACGGCGCTCAATGCTTGCGTCAAAGCTGCGGAAAAGGATGAGGGTATAGACACCGATGCTCTCGTTACTACTATTAGTTACAACCTAGCACGAACGTACGAGGCGGCAGGTCTGCTGGACGAGTCTCATAAGGTCTACGAGGGTCTATTGGCACGGCATAACGATTATACGGACGCAAATACCCGTTTGGCATATATCGCATTGCGACAGCATCCGACTGACGAGGGACCGAAGGTCATGCAGGCACTGTATCAGTCAGATAATACCAACCTAGAAGTGCGGTCTCTTTACGGGTGGTATCTAAGTAAGTCGAAGAAACGCACAAGCAATATCGCCGAAGACCAGGAGCAGAGACATTACAAACACACCCTGCAAAATCACGACAAACATGATCGATACTCTTTGACGGGGATGGGAAATCTCTATCTTACCACGGCGCGAGAGATGCGGAGAGATACCGAGCAAGACAAGGACAAGCGACATAAAACATACGAGAAGGCTGTCGAATTCTTCGACAAGGCGCTCCAACTGGATCCACGCAATTCATATGCTGCGCAAGGTGTTGGGATTGCTCTGGTCGAAGACAAGAAGGACTTCGCGACCGCTGTTCACATATTCTCGAAAGTTAAGGACACAATACGAGATGCTAGCGTCTACATAAACCTGGGGCACGTCTATACTGAGCTGAAGCAGTACTCGAGAGCCATCGAGAACGTGAGTACTGCAGTCGTTGAGTTTAGACGTCCTAAACTAACACAGCTCTGTAGTATGAAGCAGCTTTAGCAAAAGACAGAGCTCATGATCCACAGATCTTAGCATGTCTAGGTCGTGTGTGGCTTCTCAAGGGAAAGCAAGATAAGAGTGTTCAGGGAATGAGAAATGCCCTTGAATTCTCCAACCGCGCACTTGAGATAGCTCCTGAGCAAGTCCACTTCCAATTCAACGTCGCTTTCGTCCAGATACAGGTCGCGCAAATGATCTACACACTTCTCGACTCTCAGCGAACATTGCAAGACGTCCAGTCAGCTTCCGACGGTTTAGATGAAGCGATCGACTCCTTGACTATGATTGCACAATCGAAAAACCCGCCGTATCCCAAGCATGACATTGAACAGCGCGCAAACATGGGTAGAAACACCATGCGCCGCCAGCTAGAGCGGGCCATACAAGGCCAGCGAGAGTACGAGAACAAGAACGCCGAAAAGCTACAGCAAGCTCGCGACATTCGAGAAGCGGAGATGCGCAAGCGGGACGAGGAGAGGAGGAAAGCTGAAGACGCGGCACTGGAGGAGAAGAAGAAGATAGCCGAAGAAAGACACGCAATGCTGGAAGTCAGTCGGAAGCTCGCCGAAGCCAAGTCCGAAGAAGAGCGTAGGAAAGAAGAGACCGAGTACACCGAGGACGAAGAAACCGGTGAGCGCGTGAAGAGGAAGAAGAAGAAAGCCAGCGGCGGCGGCGGCGGGAAGCGGAAGAAGCGAGGCGAAGACTCCGACACGGACGGCGACGGCACCGACGGCGAGACGACGAGAAGGAAGGCGAGGCGGAAGAGCACGACGGAAAACAGCGCGTTGGCGACAAGTGACGAGGAGCGCGCGCCGAAGAAGCGGAGGAAACTGCAGCGGAGAGGCGCCGTTAAGGATAGGACCAAGTTTAAGAGCAGCGAGATCGTGGTTGAGACTGATAGTGAGGATGAAGAGGGAGTCCCGCCTCTGGAACAGGAGACTGCCACCGCCGATGCCGTCGCTAGTGACCAGGAACCCCCGGATGCGCCGATGCAGGATGCGCCGGATGAAGATGATGACGGGGAGTCTTGAGTTTGATGTTATTAGTAGTTTCTTTAAATACCCCTGCATGTTACCTTTATCTTTACCATTTGTGCCATCGTAGATCAGATTCGACCAGCGGCTAAAGTGAGCCTGAGTCGTAGTTTCCGAGGAAGCCGCTTTGTGCCTTCAGTAAGGAGGGAGTGGTTTCGGGTGTAGATTACGTCTGTATATCCGATTGTTCAAATCTGGATATCGTCCTGGGCTATCAACGCAGCTGACTCGACCGAGGTGTGGGCTTTCTCTAGCAAGGGCGGCCCATACTTCTTGATCTGACAATTGCGCTGACCGTTCATTTTATTATCATTGTCTGTCTACGGAGCATCCATGAGCTGGAAAGTCACTTCGAACATCGGTCATGATTAAGCTAACAACGATCTGGCGGATGCCATGTTGTTCATGACTGCTTTTAGGCAACAATAATTCGCTATCAACGCTATGCTGCCTACCCATGCGTGTATCTATGCTCCTCTACCCATAAACCCCCTGTCCTTCCCCGCAACCCCCCAGGACGCAAATCAGCATCGAGACTCCTCCCTCACCCTCAAAAACACCTCGATCACCTCCCGCTTCCTCTCCTCAGACGCCTTCCTGTCCTTCTCCCTGTTCGGAACTGGCGCCCGAATAGCCGCATCGGCAACGGTGGCCGCAACCACCCGTTCCACCATCTTCCGCCTTACGACGACGGGATCGTGGCTCAGTGCCCGCTGTCGGGTCATTGACGTCGACTCGCTCGATGGTCGGCTTGGTAGAGCTGCAGTTTTATGGGGGAGAGGGGCGATCTCGTTGACTACATGCGCTGACATGGATGTTATGAATGTGAATGCGAGACTGTGGGTCGGGGACGATGAGAGGGCGTCGAGGATCTCGGCACGTGTGTCCTCGTCCGAGAGCTGTTGCTTCGCCTTTTCGCGTGCTAAGAATCTTTGTTGTAGATCTGCCCAGGTCGAAGTTGTGATGATGCCGTCTTCAAGGGAACGTAGGAATGTCAGTAAAGTCTCCGCGACCACTTCGGTGCGAGCGATGGACGGTGTTGCTGCCGGGAAGAGCGGGCTGAGAGGTTGGTCTGTATCGAGCGCCTCTCGAACTTGATATTTGAGGTCTTCCCTCCCTTTGCTGTCCGTGTACGACCATGAGGACTCGGCAAACGGCCAGCCCACGACTTCATCCCACGGCGCCTTTCCGTCCGCTCCAGTCATATCCCATTCCGCAACACATCTTTCCACGAGTTCTTCTATTGCTTCCGTCAGTCGGAATAGTTGTCTTGGGGCTGACCACTTTACCCCTTGGCTATCATCACCGGTCCCGCTGCCACTTGGTCGCTGATGCTGTAGCTTCCTGACTCCGCCTTCGGGCAGGCGGATGAGCTTGTCGAGAGATCGCCCGAACGAAGACTGCAGCCATGTAGCACGGACGGGGATGAAGTGATCGCGTCCATTGTGAACATGGAGAACCAGAATATCCTCGAGCGCTTCGCGGTGTTCGTTGAGGCCGCGGACGTGGACCATGTCATCGATGCGAAGGGTGAGCTCAACATTGATGGCATCGCCAGGCTCGAGAGTATATTCGCGGAGGGCGCTTGCGTGAGCATTCCCGTTATCGCTCGGTCGGTCGAACTGGACAGTGAGCCAAGGAGGAGAGATCGCACTTGGCTTGCCTTGCTCTACGGGTCGGTCAACGAAACCAAAGGTTGCAGGCACACGACCTGTGTTGGCAATAGTGAGACTTTGCATTCTCGGGTGGCCGTACCGGACTTTGCTGAAGTTGACGCCCTCAAAGGTAGCAGAGGGTTCTTGCAAATCCGGCAGCCCATCTGAGTCTGTTTGATGATGATGGTCAACAACGACCGTGACTACCGGTCGTCCTTCGTTCTCTGCTTTGTCGAGTTCACGAACGACCTCATGATGCACTTTCGACTTGAGTCCAGGCACCACCGCCTCGTAAGTGAGGGTGAAGACTGCGTCCAAAGGTTTGTGATCAGATGACAGCACCCGCTGATGAGAGGTATAGTAATCGAGATGAAGTTTGTCTTCGAATCCTTCTTTAGTCACTACAATCTCCGGATCGGCATTGGAATCGCCGTTCTCATAGTCGTCACCATCCTCGCCTGTGCCATCTGTTTCTGGATCGTAGTCGAAGAGTACGCCCTCATCTTCAGCCGCTGCTTTTGATATCCCTCGTGCTTCGAGCTCCGCATCTCTTTGTCTTGCTTCCGCTTCCTCCCTGACTCTTGCCTCATAGTCAAACTTGTCTCGCCGCGTACGGTATAGGATGCGATCACACCAACTCGGGCCTCTTTTCTTCTCGCTTGAATCGAACATACCCACACTGCCCACGTCATACTTATAGGTCGGAAGAAACCCAACTGGACCTTCGCGCCAGCCGTCATGAAAAGCTTTTCGCTCGCGCATCTGTTGACGTAGCTGATCATGTGTTAGAAGTGAAGCTAGCGTTGTCTGTAAGGATGTGGGGTCCGAATACGGATCTGGAGTATCTTTTGTAGGGAGTGTGGAGGATGATTCCCTCGAGTGTTGCGACATTTGATCCACAGCGGTGGAGGATGACCAGTTAGATTCCTCTGATGACCGATACCTGGCCTCTCTGTCTCGGACTATCATCGACGGAGTCGGTTTGGCTAGCTCCATCTCAATCTTCTGCTCGGGATGCTGCCCAATGTCATATTCGTTCCGCGTATGTAGCATCAGCAATCTTCGCACATCGTCTGCCGGTATAGACTCTAGTCTGTAATTGAGATCCCCAAACCAAAAAGCAAAGTCTTCATCTCCAATGCCTTCGCCGTACTCCTCTACCACGCCATATTCGTTACTGATTGGGTCGAACTTCGTTCTGCCTAGAATCTGAGCAGCATCCCAATTCCTTCTCTCCACAGTTCCTCTCTCCGTCCCAGCCGCCAAGTGGCAATTAATGAAAACAAGTCGTGTGGTTTCCCCCAAGATGACTCTCACGGTGACGGCCCCCTTGTTACCCATGTATCCCATCAGGCCTGTTCCGACACTAGTAGTGCTCACGGACGTGATACTAGGAGCTATGCGAGGAGAAGCGTATAAGAGCATTAACAAGCCGATGAGCTGCTGCTCAGCTATCAATTGGTACCCTTCCGGTAACGCTTCAGCAATTGCACGCTTCCATTTCTTAGCCGGATGAGGATCGCTAAAGGGTCGAAGGGCTTCGGCCGCAGAACCGATATCAACTATTTCCTGCAGTCCTAGCGCGTAGATGCCTATGTCATCGCCGCCTGGTAATGAGCCAGGATCATTCTTGGGTATCGTTGACTGTTTCTTGGTCCGGCGTGCTTCTTGTTCGGCGACACCTTCCACATCATCTCCGTCCAGTCGCAGCCCATCATCTCCAATCTTGGGGTCATCCTCTGCGCTCACCGAGAGACTAGACAGACCTTCGGAAATGCCCTTGCCGTCTACGAACCAGCCACCGATGTCTTTCTCCGTTCCGCTGAAAGAGGCAACGTTCCATGTTCCGACCTTGACGCGGATCTGATGTGTCCTGGTGTACTCGGCTCGACGTGCGTGAACAGCCTGTGCCAATGACCACTGCGAGGAAATGTTGGCCGGTTGTGCACCTTCACCAGGAAAGACGCCTGGCAGGGCGCGGGCTAAAGGGCCAGGCGAGGCAATTGACTCCGGGCGACTCGTCATTTTCGATGTTGAGAGGGTGGACAAATAGAGTATTTCTGGTTCCAAGCTCATGGGCAGTGGGCATGGAATGTTGGAGGAGGCGCCATGATGTCAAGCCTCTGACGTAGGCACTAACTCGTCCAATTTCTGGTTTGAGATGCCTACACAACAATGCGAGGAGCAGTGAATTTTGGTTGTTTAATCCTTTGTTTTGTTTGCCCGTCAGAGTCATACGAAGTATTGTCGGAGACGTTGGTGACATCGATAACCCTCTTCGCACAGCCTGCCAAGTTAGGGTAAGAAGCGACGCGTACTCCGAATCCGAATCGAGCTAGATCCTTCCCTAAAGACAAGCTTTTCGCTTCCAGATAAGATTGCCGTCTAACTTAAAGAGTAAGGTATCTGAGATTGGTAAACACTTCTTGAATGGCATCACCTCAGTCCTCTCGATGACGCCACGGAACCCCAAGACACGACAGAACCAATCTCTCACCGCCATCCATCCCTCCGACTACGAAAGCGACATCAACAACCTCTCTGACATCCCGCCCCCACCACCACCGTCAACTCGTACCAATGCAGAGCTCAACTTCTCCGTCATCCGCCGCTACCTCCCATCCGTCACATCCATCATCTCTATCGCACCTTATGCAGTCGTATACTTGTTTTCACCGACAAGTCAGCAATGGGAGAAAAGCGGCACCGAAGGGACTCTCTTCGTCTGTCAACTATCATCCACAGAGCCTGGTGCCGATAGATTCGCCGTTATAGTACTCAATCGGAGGGGGCTTTCCAATTTCCAAGTTGATCTCTTGAACGAGGAGGATGTTCAAGTGACGGATGAATATGTGATATTGCGGGTCTACGATGACGAAGCGGCTATTCAGCACATCTATGGTTTGTGGATATTCTCAGAACCGCCGCCATCCTCGACGGCGAACACCAGAACTATGACTGCACAAATAATCCGTGATTGTGCGGTGCAGGCAGAGACCAGCAGGAGGATCACAGAGGAGCAGCATTATACATCTACCAATGGTCATGACGGAGAGCAGAAGGCGCCGCAAAGTGAGACGAGGGGTCGGCAGGTTCCGCTGAGAGATTTGTTTGGACAGCAGCATGAGCAAGATGATGGACTGAGTATCATACGTCAGAGCGCGCAGACCATGACTCCGCAATTCATCCCTTCAGCCGATACGGAGTTCTTCCGGACCACGAAAAGACACGCGCAACCCCGTCGATGGCCGTAGCACGTACAGCTCAAACGACACATCCGCGCACAGGGATTGCTATCTGCTTCAGGGCAAAGGAAGGCGTGGGCGTGACATAGCTTGGTGTTCTCGGCGCTTCTAAACTATTCGAAGGAAGGCTTTTTCAGGGAGCGGTCCTAGCAATGATATCCTCGACGAATCTCTGCACTTTCTGTGCTAGCTGATCGCTGTGTCCTATATCACATTTCAGCCTCAGCAGCGGGTTCAGTCGTCGAGACCTACTGATGCAGAATCCATGAGGGATCCTATCCTCATCAATAATCATCCTGGGTTTCCACTCGTCTGATTGATCGGCCGTGAAGGCCCTCGCGCGAATAAGATCATCTCGCGTACGGTCCGCGACCCAATGATCCCTCTCGCCAAAGTAAAAGACGAGTTTCGCCCGCGTTGAGGTCGAACCCTGTACCGAAGCATCCCAGATCTCTTCGTTCCACGCATCCTCTGTGATTTCCCTCATTTCGTCGCGAGCCATATACCTGACAGGTCAGCACTATTCAAACCCAGGATGCAAATAATCACGTCCTGACTTACAGCGCCTGACGTACGCCCGTCGGGCTCTTTATAAAAGCAGTCGTTGTCTCAACAGCGTCTGCTGGGAAGCCCGTCGCGAGCTTGACTAAACTGCAAAGTACGCTTCTCGGGACAAGGGACGTCAACAGGCGGACCAGAGCGCCGACGACCAGCGCAAAGGAAGGAAGCTTGAGCAGCCACTGAAAGACTAATGAGCCTGGGCGACAACTGAGCAGATGGAAGCGAGCCATACGCCGAGTTTCAGCCCTGAGGGTGACTTTGCTATATGGGTGATGGTGGGGAACAGCAAGACCCCACCCACAACCTCCATGCCCGTTTCTCCGCCTAGTGAAAGCTGCTTGCGACTTCGTCGAAGTACTTCAAGCAAGATGTAAGCACCCACGGAGTGGCCCATCAGGATCACTTTCAGAGGTCGCTGGGATGATGTCTCGATGGCCTGCTGGCTTTTGCGTATGCTATTCTGCGCTCGAACGTAGCTCTCTAAAGTAGTCTCCACATAATCAATCTGCTGCTGGAGACCATAAGGGGCAACTTTCGTCTCTTCCTCCGCTGTAGTGTTGAAACCTCCCAGGGAATGTCCGTAGATATGAACGCCATTCACACCATTTGAAATGTCTTGATCCTCGTTGAAGAGGTTTGACAAAGACGCCAAAAACTTGTGGTAGTAAGCCATCAGGCCAGGGTTGCCAGTGATGAAGAAGATGTGGTATTCTCCATGATCAGAACTTAGTCGCCTTGGTGGACAATATATGCTGTCTAGGCTGATGTGCGCTTCGAGTGGAGCAAACTTCGCCCTCGTGTTGTCTGACATTGCCGTGAACGGCCCCGGTCACTGGACGGACATGATGATAAAAAAGGGAAGAATATGGATAGAAACTTGCAAAGAGACCAAAGAACAAAAATGAAATCAACTGGATGTTGTGGACTTGCTGGGAATTGAACCCAGGACCTTTCCCATGCTAAGGGAAAATCATACCACTAGACCACAAGCCCGGGTCACCTATTGACTTATGAAAGATTATCACTTCTTGAGTATATAACCTTATCATGCATACAGTCGACGTTCAGCGATAATCATCTTCGTGAATTCATGGCCGATGACAAGAACAGCAAAGATGGAGTACGACACCAAGACCCGTAAGCTAGATTGCCATAGCCGTCTACTATTCCATGCTGACATGGGTCCAGCGCCATACAAGACGTCCGACAAGACATCTTTCGCCTATGTTTCCGCCCGAGACCGATGGCCTGTGATAGTAGTAGGAACGCCGATAAGGAAAGAATAGAATGATGCTAAGGATCGCCAGACCGGCGCCATTGACGATGTCCACCGAGCTACAATTCGAAGGAAAGAGAGAGAGGAGCAGGAAGAAGGCAAACGGATAGTCGAGGGTCTTGCGAAGCTCAAATACGAGCTGCAACATGATCGATTATTGACGTGACTCTGACTTCATTCTCCGATCTTTGATCTGACACTGACTTCGATCAGGCCGCTCCCGGAAGATGGCCAGCCAGACATCGCGGCATTCAACGAGGAACTACACGCCTTAGGACCACCAAGGTGGTTCGACGTGCCCTGGCTGTACGCAGAATGCTACCTCTACAGGTACGATATATCGAGCCTCCACACCCACCCCCTGGCGCGGAAAACACTGACAACGTCCAAGCTAGACGGATCAGCACCCTCTTCGCCCTCTCGCAACACTGGAAAACCCACGACGTCTTCTTGCGCCAAAAGCTCTCCACCTTCCGATCCTCCCGCCCCGCCGTCCTCGAACTAGCCCTGCAATACCAAGCCCTCGCCACCCAGCTAGACCGCGACACCACCACCACCACCACCCGCTCCCCAACCGACCCCGCCCAAGCCGCAAAGACACTCTTCCTCGAAACAGCCGAAATCAGCCTCTGGGGCAACGCCACCGACCTCTCCCTCCTGACCTCCCTGACCTACGCCGACATCCAAACACTCCAAGCCCCCTCCGCCCGCAAAGCCGCCGAAAGCACCATCCTCGCCAACGACCTGCCCGCCGCCTACGACGTCCTCGCCACCGCCGCCGCGCAACGCTCCCCCGCCCGCGACCGCCGCGTCGACATCGTCCTCGACAACGCCGGCTTCGAGCTCTTCGTCGACCTGCTCCTCGCCGCGCACCTCCTGGCCACTGGGCTCGCGTCCAGCGTCGTCCTGCACCCGAAATCCATCCCCTGGTTCGTGTCCGACGTCGTGCCCGCCGACTTCGCCGCCCTGCTGAACGCGCTCGCTGACCCGCGCGCTTTCTACGCCGCCCGTTCGCCTGACGACGACGACGACAGCGACGCCGGGAAGAGGGGGGCGTCGGAACCCTTGTCGTCTGTCGAGCTGGATGCCCTTGCGTTTTTCTTTCGCCAGCTTACGACTTTCCACGCCGATGGCCGGCTCCGGATCCGCTCGAATCGCTTCTGGACGCACGCGGGTAGCTATTGGCGTCTTCCGGCGACTGAGCCGGGGCTTTTTGCGGACTTGCGGGAGGCGGAGCTGGTTGTTTTTAAGGGCGATTTGAATTATCGGAAATTGGTCGGCGATGTGAGACGTTCCTTTTCCTTTCCCTTCCTTGCCCTGTTCCCTGCGTCTCCCTCTTTCCCCTGTTCCCAGCTTTCGCCCTATTTCCATGTCGTGCGTCTGGCACGGAAGTTCTTGATGAACCTGGGTAGAGTTACTACTCGGTTCTTGTGTCCAGATCGCTAACGACACGTGACGGGTGGGCGAAACAGGCGCAATGGCCCGCAACGACGCCCTTCGCGACGGCGCTGGGTCCTCTTGGGCGCGGGTCGGGGATGCGGACGCTGGCGTTGAGGACTTGCAAGGCTGATGTGGTGGTTGGGTTGGCGGAGGGGGAGGACGAGAGGTTGAGGGGTCTGGATGGTGGGGATGGTGCGGCGAGGAGGTGGGCGTGGAGTGGGAAGTGGGCTGTTGTGCAATTTTGTGATGGGAAAGGGGGGGAGTAGTTGCATGTTTTCGACTCACATGATAGAATAGAAGGAAGGGTCGGGTCTTGAGAGGCATAGATTCCGTTTGCAGTAGAGTCGGGTCATTGTACGGTCTCAGGATCGTCTTGTGTTTGGTGAAGACTCGAGCCGCTGGACGGGAATATACCGTTTACCTGGCAATATCACAGATACATCTCCCTCGAAGTTGGTCTGCATTGATTGTACGGTGCAAATAGAATTTGTACGTATACAGAGCATGACTCCCAACTCAAACAAGCGAACACGACTGACCGGCGTTATAAACGTGTTAATACCAATACGGGCTGACGAAGAGTCTATCTACACGCTCCCAGAAACCCTGGCGAAAGGCATATATATATGTATTACCCAACAAGCCCGCTACCAATACCAAGCTCCCAAACAACGAGTACAAGGACACCTCCCATGCCGATGATACCAATGCTACCGACCCACCCACCAAACCAGTAAAACCAATCAAACCAATCGCTTCAAGCAGAGAAACTCGGCGACAGGTGCCGAACTGAGAAACAAAACACCCGTTGCGGACTGTATGTACCGAAAGGAAAGGACCGAGGGCGCGGACGTATGTATGTACACCCCCAACCGTCCCGTCTCGACTTCGAGGACTCGAAACACGACTGCTGGGATTGATTAGGTACCATTGACGCTGCCTCCGTCCGCATCGCTGTTGAGGAGTCTCCCATCCTGGGTGATCTTCTCCATGAAGCTGATGTAATCGAACTTGGGCAGATTGCGATCCTGCTGCAAGTCCGGGCCCTTGTGCGCCGGCATGGAGTGGACGAGGTCGGCGATGAGCTCGTCCGGAATGAGGGAGTGGCGGAGGTCGAGTTCTGTGACGTAGGGCTTCATCAACCCCGAACAAATTAGCAAACCTCTTCTTGCTGGTCCTCCTCTGAAACGGGTAGAATACTGGAGCGACAGCGACCGTGCGGGTGAAAGACAAGAGTGGATTAGCCTACCTTCCCATCCGCCACCTCGCGAAAGCTCTGAAAGACCTGCTCCGCCGTATTCTGATCCTCAGTAACGCTGACCATGAAAGTGATAAACTGCTCAAACGTCACGAAATCGCGCCCGCCGCTCGTCGCCCGGAACCTCTCGTGCATCTCCACCTCGTCGTACACGAGCCCGAGGCTGGCCAGCGCGGCGGAGAACTCGAGTTCGTGCAGGGAGTTGGTCAGGTCGCGGTCGAAGTGGCGGAAGACGGATTCGAATTCCTCCAGCTGGATCGGGGTCAGGTTCGTCATGTTGCGCGCCACCATCTGGTTCTCGAGGAAGGAGAGCTTCTTGGCCACGCTGGATTTGACCAGGCCGAGCTCGTATTCGAGCTCGTCGTAGGTGTAGGTGGTGAAGTCGTTTTCTTCGATGTTCGCCTCTTGGCATTGCTGGTCGATGGTGTCGATCGTGTCCAGGAATGCGTCGAGCGGGGGGAGGTTTTCGCTCAGTCGTCGGACGTGCCGGAGTTGGTCTTCGACGTCACCTTCGAGGCCGGATATTGCGAGGGATAGCGTGTTGAGGGTTAGAGCGAAGTCGTTGGCTTTGTCGGCGAAGGACCGACGGAGACCGTTTTTGATGCTGTTTCACTTTAGTGTTCCGCGCGTCCGTATGCCTCTGCCAGTCGACTCACTCCCGTATGGTCTCATTGATGATCTGACTCCGATTCCTCTCGGCCGTTGTCAACACCACCCACTCCTGGTCCAGCACCTCCAGTCTCAGCTCTGGCGGAGGCTCATATGGCCTCAACCGATACGTGCTCATCTTGGTCTTGATATTCCCCAACAAGGCCGCCAAATCCGACTTCTCAGCCACCCACTTCCTCTTTTGACCACGCTTGTATGCGGTGAACTTGCTCGCCTGCTCCTTCGCATTCGCATAAGTGCCTTCGAACTCGGCTTCCTCCCACTGCCGTCTCTGCTCCTCGATCTGGAGTAATAGCTCCCGCATGCGTCGCTCGAATGAATTCTGCATCTCCCACGCGCCCTGCATGTTGGTCACGAACTTCTCCACCCGCCGGCCCGCATTCTCTACTCTCTCCATCTGCGAGAAGGCGTGGAACCAGTACGCGATGTAAGTCATGAGCGACCGCTCGTCCGGCTTCGCCACGTCGCAAACGTCCTCGACATCGAGCAGGGCCGGTATTCCGATCTCCTTCGAAGCGATATCGAACGCCAGCTGCATATTGCCGCGATGATCGGCTTTATCCAAGCTGTCGTAGTCTATAAGGTCAGGTCGATGGATGTCCAACAAAGCACAACTACATCCCAGCTCAGTCAGTCGTATCTCATTAGCAGCCCGTTGACAACCACCACGTACAAAGCCAGCCCATCATTCCAGCTCGCCGAGAAATCCCGAACCTCCACCTCCTCGTAACAAGCCGTCTTCCGCTGGCACCACAGCAAGAGCCCCTCCTTGGCCGTCATCCCCTCCTCGTTGATATCGCTGATCGTGAACCTCAGGATCAACGTCCATATCAGGCCCAGTATGATCTTCCGATTCCCATCCACCACGTCTTCCGCCCCGATATTCGTCATCTGCACCCCGCGGGCTTTGATGAAGTCGAGCGCCTTGTTGACGTTCTCGAAACGCTGCACGCGCAGCTTGGGTTTGGACGCATAGCGGCCTAGGGACTCGTTGCCAAGGATCTCGAGGAGATGGATCAATATGACCTGGATGGTTCCTATTCAGCGACAGGCCACAGAACGCTGCTCGCTTGGACGAAAAGTGTGAAGGCGCAGGAAAATACTCACTCCGTCGGCGAGGTCGGTCACCAGGTCGTTCACGGCCACATCTCGTGGCTTGACTTTCGAATTGAGCCTACGATTGATCGCAAAATCAGCGTTCCAATTCTACCCCCGTCGAATCACATGGCTGACCATTTCGTAAAAGTCTTCTGCTGCACCGTCACCCACTGCTGTTCCAACAAGGCCATTTCATCAATTGCCTCATGGACAGACTGAGCGTAGCGATCACTTGAAACTCCGTACAGAAGCGGAATGGATTCACTTTAACTCATTCATAAGGACCGACTGAAGTTGCAGTGATTGATGGGGTAGCTATTTTTATACAAAGCGGTAGGCCCAACCAAAGAAAGTCATTAGAGCGACTTTTTGCTGGGATCAACAAACGGCGCGGGGCTCTTCCTGGGCCTTCCCCTAGCAACCAGAGGGACTGTTACGTCAGGACGCTTACTAAGATGCTTGTTGAGCTGGGCACTTACTTGGCACATAAGGGGACCCTATTGCTACATTCGTAGGTGCCATACGAATCATGAGGCTTCAATCAATATTCTAGTAGATCAAAGCTAGTACATTTGTTTCCATATTCTCAAAGTACACTTTTCCACCCAGCCATCCAAAAATCCCCTGAATCAAGCATACCCAGACCCATTGCTCCGTATTGCGCCAAGCCAGACAAACCCAGTCATACAGAGATAAAGGAGATTTAGCCCCATTAACACTCTAATGTCATTAGAACCCCGACGACCTCTGTACCCATCCTCTATTCGGGTGTGACGAAGGAGCACATTAATCGTAATGTTCGTATGTAAAGTAGAAAAACATGATCTGTGAGATGCAGGCCGTTGACGCATTCGGCAATCCTGGGATTGGTATTCGAGAAGCGGTAGGTACTGACATGAGAGTTTGTCGATTAGGATAGATCGGCGATGCGGGTATGTAAGATAGCAGGAAGATAGTGAAAGTAACTGTCTCGAAGTAGATATTGCAGCGACTGATGCCTCACAAAGTAGGCATCAATCGCTTAAGAGGCGGATCGTATGGTAGATGTAGGGAACAGAGTGTACGAGACTCGACTGGAACGACGACTGCTAGCCGCGGTCGCGGTGCTCGATGAGCGCAGTCTTTTGGCTGTGATGTTAGATGTGGTAGGTGTTGGCTTGACAGGCTCGTCGGAATAAGACCGATCCCGCCGTCGCGTTGACTGTATTACTGGTACAGAGACCTCAACAGCCTCGGTGCCAGAATTGGCGGTGGCCTTCTTCAGCATTGACTGATGCGCTACCTCTTTCGCTAGACTGATTGTCCGCTTGTGAAGTGGTGAGACGCTGCGCTGGGTATCAACTGCAGCCTCGGTAGTGCTGAGGGACGTGATGTGCTCGGCTAACTCGTAGGCTGCGATGTCGAATCTCTCGCGGCTGTTCTTGGAATGAATCAGCTCGGGAAGGCTGCCCGAAGACGCCGTGGACCGGTGATTCTGCTGTGCGGATGCGGCTCGGGAGACGATCATGCTTTCCAGCGAGTTACACTTGCTGAGGGGCGAGTCCGCACGACTTTCGGAAAATTCTTCACCCCGGTTGTAAAATGGATAATGCTGCTCGCTATTGGTTCCGTCTCTGAGCATCTCCTGATACATCGCTTCCTCTAGCATTTGGGCGTCATAGTCCGGCGGGGTCATCAGAGACGGGCTAAGGCAGAATCCACCCGTACCTTTGGAAGTTGGGATAGCCACTTCAATCGGTGGTGGTGGAAGGAGTGCCATTGATGGCGTCAGCGGTCCCGCCCCACTGGTGGATTCAGATAATGCTGAACAAGGCTCCAGCTCTGGAATGGTGGTATCAGACGACGAGAAATGAAATGGGGATGGCTGGAGATTTCCAGCGAAGAGTGTGTTTCCGGTCAACCCCGCTTGGGATGTGCCGTTGTCAAGGCAGTCGTTCTCCAAGGACCCCGTGGCTCTATAACTATAGCCATCGATGTTGGTCGCGATACCCTCATCTTCCGCCCCATCCTTCGATCGACGATCCCAATCGTACTCGCAATCGGCTTCTGCGGCGTGTTCATAGCAGTAGTCAATGGCATCTTCCCAGCATCCTTCTATTCCCTTGAGATTGCGAGATACTCTATGGGACGGCATGGCTGGGCGAGCCGTATTAGCTGGTATCTCCAGCGTGAAGGTCGAAGTAAGAACATTCGATGAACTTGATGTTGGCCGCTGCTGCTGGCCTTGAGCTTCGGACATCTCTCGCCGGGGATGATGGGAGGTCGGCCTGTGCACAGATGGCGACCTGGTACTAGGGAAGGACTGTGCATGCCGGAGAGCTGACCCGCCAGTTGATGGCCGCGAACTTCGTACCGAAGCTCTTCTCCGAAAGTAGTTTTCATCCTCTTCCGGTACGTCTGCCAGCTCCGTACCAGGTGTACCGTACGGGAGAGGTAGCAGATGCAACGCTGAATCATCAGGAGTAGTGACCGCGTGGGGCAGTGTCAGGTTGTGAACCGAGTCATCCGTGCTGATCGGCGGGCCTGGTGGTGGGAAAAAGGCACTGGAGTCAACATTGTCGAGGCTCAGTGTTGCGGATCTTGATAGCGACCCACCGAACGTTGGAGCTGTCGGTGATTCCAGGTGGACCAGTGAAGAGTTTGAAGCCATGGTTGCTGCGGCTCTCGACGACGTCCTAGGTGGTGGAACAATAGGAGAGAGTGGAGATCGCGGCGATCTGGGACCGGGCAAGGAAAAGTTCTCAACAGATCGAGTATATCGTGTATTCTTCCTAGCACCGAGTGGTGACGGTGATCCTCGTCGAATGAACTCGATTGATCTTGTCGGGCTCAATGGTGGCGGCGTAGTAGGGTCCATAGTGTCCGGAGTCGATGAATCGCGCTGTAAAGCCTCAGAGGAGAAGTTCCTGAAATGGAGATTCTCTGCCTTGATCCCACGGAGTTCTCGGCGCGGCGCCTGAGATGCACGTATCGCTGAGAATTCGGTCACGAGTTCGTGGTTGGTCGCCCGGTGGATTTCCGGCAAGTGCTTTGCATTCGCGTGAGTGAGATGCTTGAAGTTATATGGCTCTGATATGTTCCGCTTCCTCATGGTTTCTACAGTTCAACTCAGCACGTCTTCCCCTCTAAGCTGAAGTCGCTAACTTACCGCTGTCTATCGATTGAGTGCGGTCATGGTGCGCATATGCCCTTCCGGACAGCTCCTGAACCTCGTGCACATCGGCTAGTGGGTCCGATGTCTCATCTGCATCCAGCGTTCGCAACGACGTCAAAGTGCTGTTGTGGCGCTTCAACATTCTGCCACTGCGCGAGAGCAACGTCTTTGCCATACTCTCCGATCGTTCACCGGAGGAGAACATGCTCGGCGTAGTCGAACGTGTCTCTCGAGACCCACTCCACCAACGTTTGCCAGCTACTGGGGCGGCCGATGTTGTAAAACTGAACGAGGAAGAGGAGGCAATGGTGTTACTCCTTTGACGTGACTCGAACACAGATGTACGCTTTGCACCTTCCGTGTCCCTTCTCCGACGTTGCGGTGACCACTTCGCGCCGGACGTAGCAGGCTGAGGGCTCCGTGTGCCTTGGCCCGAGGGTGGTTGTATAACCTGTACCGAGTCTCTGGAAGTCTCACGCGAGTGCTTTGACGATGAGACACTTCGATTGAACAAAAACATTGCTGGACTCTTGGTCCTTTGCAGAACAACGACGTACTAGCCAGGCCAGCATAGAGGACGGCAACTATGGGCAATAGAAAGGATTGTTTTATTCTCCACCGACGACCGAGAGGTATAAGTGTTATCAAGGGCCCAAGGAGGAAAATCAGGGCACCAATGCTGAAGTGCACCGTTATTGAGGAGAGGCGTGGATTGGCTCGGTCAAAGGCTGGCTGGGTCAATCGATCAAGAATGGTAAGTTGAAGCGTGGGCCCAGGTTGTTTATGAAATGATCAGCGAGGGGAGATTGCCGACTATAGCCCAGGTTTTCAGTGCTGAACTATTAATGCTCTTCATAAGATTGGGCGAGTAAGTCTAAGCTCAAAAGGCTGAAGCAATTGATAACTTATACATAAGTTTCCAACACGAAAAGGAGGAGAAGCGGAGGAGCAATTGGAGAAAGGATAGACGAAGGGCAAGCCCAACTTACCTTAACATCATAAGCTTCCCCGATACCGTGACTTACGGTCGCGGCGTGGTTTAGAATCGTGAAGTGCCTTTATTTGAGCGGTATTCATTGGCGCTCCTCAGATGAGGGAGATGTCGTCAAAGGTCTGAAACTTTTCCTTCCGCCTGGACCTAGACCAGGGAAGGCACATCTGACGGCTGTGAGGTAATTCCTTAACTCCTTATGCGGCCCACGCTACGGCTCTGCCGAAAAGAGATCGCGGCACAACGGCGACGCCACCACGCAAAGGATCGAGCCCCCTCGGGCAGCTGGATAAGGTATCTCGGTTCGCCGATGTTGTCTCACTGGATTCCGTTCAGGTTCCTGATGACACCTCGATGACAGTCGGAGGCGTGGTTGTTTTCTTCTTGTGCGAATGCAGTCCATATCGATAGAATTTAATCTCAAGCTGCAGGAACCAGAGCTACTGTACTCCGTAGAAAGCTTGCACCGCTGGGGTGTATGCTGTCATGCTGTCTAGTATCACAGAGCAGAGGCAGTGCTCGTTCTTCGACCTGACCTGCAGGACTCGAGTTACGCCGCATAAGTTAAAGGCAGGTACCATGAGTGCCTAAGGCAAGGTAACGTCCATCCGATGGATCGACCCCTGTCGCCATGGTCTGCCCCACCGATACAGGGCCAATCCATGGCCGTCTTTTCCAATGAGAAGCCAGCTTACAGTAAGTTTACGCGGTTCCTGGGGATGCGCGCACTGTCCCTGGCGCCGAACTCAGTCTCGTGCTACTAAGGTCATACCTAAGGTATCGACAAAAGGTACAGAACTTCGTACGGCTGTTACAGTAGCTGTGGTACTAAGGCAACTTAGCTACAGTAGCAGGACCTGTTGCTGTCGGGGCGACGGCAGCCATCATCGTGCTCTATCACCTTCTGATGATGCGGTTGGGCGAGGAAGACCCAGCCGCTTGGTTCTGCCGCGGAAGCGACGGGCCTCTCGATTGGCGTCCTACCAGGATTATCGCTGGACTAGAAGGATCCGCTGCCCGGTTGATTGGTTCCTCGATCTGTACCTTTTGGGACGGGCGTTTTTCGAGAGCAGGGAGAAACCAGGCACGCGTGCGTGAGAAATATCCTGGCGCGCAGGGGAGACCCACACAATCCCGAAATCAAGTCCCCATGGCCGCCGCCTGCCCGACCGTGTGGGTCGTCGGCCTGGTACAGTATCTTGCAGAGCGTATTGACGATGATGGAGGGCGCCAGCGGTGACTGGTAGTAAGACAGACTGTGTACTGTATCTTTGGAATAATATCTTGTTGCTTGCAGACCGAGTAGTACTGTAGATTGAGTTGAGAATGCGGGCTATGTTGCTTTATGTTGTGATACCCAACATCGAGTGATTGGCCAATACCCCGAATTCAAAATAATTGACTCGCTGAGATCATACTCGTTACAATTCCACTGTGATCAAGCTGCAGCACAAGTCTAGGGATCTTCGTGTATCCAATCCCGCCAGGCTTCTGTCTGCGTGCCTGCAGGGCTCTGTAGTAACACCTCCCGTACTCTTCTTACGCGGTACTGAAGCAGCTGGTGAGGTACTTTGTAACTGCAATGGCTTGATAAAGAGCCTAGAAAGGGCGAAGCGGCCTTCCTTTCCGGGTCACTGCTGAAATGATTTTTTCACGCGCTTGTTGGGTGCAGCCGTGGTTAGGGATTGGTTACGGTAGTAGAGTAAGGTAAACGCGACATTTGTGGAGCCTATCACTCAAGGATTTGCCCTGCCGCAAAAAGGGGGCTTACCAAGACCAAGTCAATAGGGGAAGGTTGATTGCATGCTGACTATCTTCGTATTTAATCGGCAATTGGAGAACACATCCGCACAGAGGCCGTATCCGGACGAGCCCAAGCTTCAGTGGAGTTACCTGCAGCCCACGCCTTATCAATGAGATATTAAGGTATTGCACGTCTGGGGATCTGGCGTCGCTGATCCCAAAGGCACAGGGGCCAGCTACTGTGCTACTGAGCAAGGACAGTCTTGATGGTCCCAATGAAAGCTACGACCATACCATATGCATCAACTCAGATCGCAAGATCACTGCAGTCGGGCCTATATCACCTACCTACCTGGTCGGCTTACGCAGGGCTTTAAAATTCCACGACGACTCCGCAAAGAACTCAAGGGCCCTTGTGCCTGGCAGCTCCTCCTTGTACAACCCAGCTAGTTGTCCCTCCAGCAAGCGTGTGCACGTACAAGTAACAGGTCACTCAGGATCCCTGGGATGAGGGGCCGTGGAGACATCGCTTGGATCCTTGCATTCAATGGCAATCATGTGCGTGAAGCATTAATAATTGATGTGCTTGTCCCCACCGTCGAAAGGCCTTGTCCGCAGGGTAAATCCTGTACACAAAGTAACAGTAACAACAGAGTGGAGACGACCGGAAAGGTCCGTGGCGGGTCCGACGCGTTTGCAGCAGGGCGTCTGCATCAAGCATCCTGTAGGGGATCATCACTATCCCATGGCACTGGTAGGTCGGCGACCCGCCGGCCTCTGCGCTTCGTATTCGTGGTACCTGTCGAGTCTTCAATAACAATCATGACAATAATATATCGATTGTTCGGGAGAATTACTCGGAACATTGTTCTATCTCTGCCGACTCTCTTCTCAATTGTTACAAAAAGTCAAGGTCCAAATCTGGCTTGTGTGAAGGTAAAGTCCCAGTCCGAAATCCCATTCGTCGGGACACGAAATCCTAAGTTAATCCAAACCTTTCGAAAAATAAAACCTACGTACGGCTTACCTCAACTTAGTTACGGCTAGAAGTTGGAAGCTGCCACTTACGAAGTCCATAGCAAGTGCCGAGAGCTGGATCCAGGTTCTCTCAGCTCCAAGGGAATTCCAATCCTGTCTTCCGTCAAGCCACATTTCGTGTGGTCTTCCCAATTCGTCAATAATCCTCCCCGCTGCCCTCCGCTGCGTAACTGGGAGTAGAGCCACCTTAAACTTCAAGGGTCCAGATCTCCCGACTTTACTTATCGAGGTGCAGCATATCGTCCCCGCCCTTTCAGTTCTCGATATAGGATCGCAGAAAATCGAAGGGACCATACAGAAGCTGATCATCTTCGTTGAGTTTCCGAGACTGGAACTGTATATTCTGATCTCGAGGCCGAAAGAAAAAGGGTTTCTGTCAGTCAGCCACACGAAGATGCCTTTCCACTCTAGGCTCTAAGTTCCCTGTGCAGAACGCAGAATGCGGTGGTCGTCCTCATGCAGTGCGTTTTCGTCATGTCTTTGTTGGTTCCATACTCTTCTCGTCCCAGAACGAACGCCCCCAGGTATGCAGAAGGGTGCAGTCAATACGAGTCGGGATGGAAATGTTTTACAAATTACCCAAAATGAGAGAGGCCGGATGGCAAAGATAAGGCATTGTCGTCCGACGTGGCCATTGCGTCTCCATTCTCTTCTGATCTTCATCTGTATGCAGTGTGCTCGTCATACCGAACCTGCATTTTGACGGAGATAGATCGTCGCATGGCTGAGTGTCACTGGTTACTCCAGCCCCAGAATAGAGAATGAATTCGCCTACTACAGGGAAGGAAACTATAGATTGTGTATTCGATTTCTCGGCTTTGACTTCCCTGCCATCATATACAACCGTTCAACCGTTCAGGCAGCGGCGAAATTGGGACTCTGCAAATTTTGATAGCATACATATAAATTGATACGGTTGATAAGCAAACAATCTGACTTGTCCAGACTACAGCACAACTATGCTAATTGACCTACACTCCAAACGCCATGTCGAAACCGTAGACGCCGCCGAATGCATAATCAAGATAACCCTTGGGCAGATCTGGTCCCGAACCAGCAGCAACCTGCTGCATCTCGCATCGCCTGCCGCAGCAACAAATCGCCTACCGCAGCAGCACGATCATGAACCATGGTTCGTGTCACCGTCGCCGATAACCGTGCTACCGTTGATGATCGTCTGCTGCTCGGACCCACCCTCGTCTCGAGCAGGCGTTGGCGCTGCCACGGCGTCAACTTTTTCTAAGTCCTCCTCCTCCTCATGATCATCGACGCCCCTCGAGATCGTCTTTCTCGGCTGTTGCGTTGCTGCGTTCTTATCTCCAGTGTTGAGAAGACATTCGAAACCGATCAGCCAGCCGGGTTTGGACTGCAGCTGGCGATATTCTGCAGTCCCCACCTTCCGCTCGGAACACTTTTCCCCGTTGCGCAGCTCCCACTTCTGATATGCTGGTTCCGTCTTCGCCATCGGCTTCGCTGCTCTTCATTCATCTTAGCTTCATCTCTTTCAAGAGATCGTGTTTTGCTCGGCCTTATCGGGACAGTCAGGGTAACACATTCACGTCGAGATAAGATATGCAACAGAAAATGCCTCAGTTGCTGGCTGTACAGCTTCGATCGCGCTGCTGTGCCACTGCATCTCTTGCAGTCAAAACTTCCGATCATTCAAATAGTTTGTCTTCATTTGATCACTGCGGCATACAGGGTCATCCTTATCTGGACACAAAGGAAAGCCTGGTTCGATGATTTGAATTGTTCGCTGCTGCAGGTTTTTCCTGGTATCGAGTTTGGACATCTGTGCCACGGCATGAAAATAACTCGGTCGAATGCGAACGTTCCACAAGACAGAGGACTTTTCTCATTGGAGACTCAGCATGTGTGGACTCTCAGCTCCCGGACTGGACAGGTATTCGTATAACCACACTGACGTGGACCACTTCAGGAGCCGTCGTTGTCTGCCAGACATCAGGAAACCCATGACTGGACTTTGGAACGGTTCGACCTCCACCTTCTCCTCAAGAAGGCAGACCAACAAGCCGAGCATGTGCTCCACAAGTTCATCAGAGTTGGAGGTGGACATCAATGTGTTGTCAATTCGAATCGAAAGACTTGAGAGAAGAGTTCAGCTCTGGTGTGACTGCAAGACATAATGAAGAAGACGTTGCCACACACACTTGTAGTCAGCAAATATGCTGCTTGTAACGTACAAGTTGATGAGTTTAGGGTTGTATTCACCAACAATAGATGACTGATCTACCAGCATTTGAACATATCTGAATGGACACTGACTGGGTCTGATGCCAGAGTGGCATCAGTTGAGAAGGTGGTCAAGTACTTGATGGAATTGATCTTGTCTGATTTGTAATCTTGCTGCGAATAAGAGGGTTTCACTGTTCAATCGGTCAGATAGAATATCCATCTGTTGTTAATAATCCACGGATCTTGTGTCAGTTCACTTTCTTCCTTACATTTCTCCTCCATTGATCGAATTTCGACGGCTTGTCTATCACCTTTATCCACGTTCAGCAAAGAAATTCTTTCCCATGGTGTTTGAGCCCATCTCTACGTGGCCCGCCTGAACATGCTTCTGCACACTTGATTGGTCCGTTGTCCTGTCCTTCGACCTGCCAGGCAGGATCTCTCTGCACTGATGGAAACCGAGTCTTCATCCTCACTCGAAAGAATCCATACTGACTGATGTCTCCTTGGTGTACCAGCATGACTCCACCTTTGACCGGTTGGCTGACCATGAACACGCTACCCGAGTTCTTAGTCGTGGAGCTGTCACCGGTAGCTGGGGGCTCTCTATCCATTGATGCTTGGTTGATGGGGGTGTCAGTGTTCGAGGACATGTTCTAGTACAGTCTGTTCGAAAAAGAGATTGTTGTGTTTATCACCTTTTCGAGCCTGAATCTCTCTGAAGACGTTGTCTCGACTTCATATTTCTTATCCGATCTCTTTCATTCAATGGAGGAGAAGATCGAGCTCCTGTAAGTTATCTATTAAAAGTGAGGATAGGTTGCTGCAAGTTGGCTAAAAGGTCAAAGGCTCGTTAGAAATTGACTATGTGATAATTCAACGAAGTCTGCTGCAGAAGATTGATTAGGGCATGATCTTGGTGTAATTCTTGTCTTTCTGCCGCCCTTCGTTCTCAGTGATGATCACAACTGTTCATCATTTGACAGGTGACTGTACCATCTGTTTGAAACTGAATCAAACATGATTTCTTGTTTCAACGTCAATCATGACTGATGCTCCCTCCACTTTCTACTGGTTTCGCTCCTCTTAATCTGTCGATGCACACCATCGATCAGGTTCCCTCACGAAGCCTGGTCGATTGATGACCGTCAGATCCAGAAGAATAATAGAGGCATCTTCGCCTTGAAATTTGTCAATTGTTCGTAGTAGTATCCCGCGAAGGTCTTTGTTGATGGCTTTTCCCACTCGAAGTAAGGCAATCTTGTACACTAGATATTTGGCTTTGCACGGAATTATGATCGCTATATCCTCTGGGGCGAAAAGGGGTAGGAGCTCTGACAACCTGAAAGAGCCATTCTAGTTGTCCTCCAGCTTTTGACGCACATTCTTCGTCAGCTGTCCCAAGTGATCAGGTTCTGAGCATTTGCAGATAGGGGTGAAATGATCTAAGAGTCTCAATGTCATACTGTTACGGTCTTCTAAGCCTAATGGCTAAAAGCTATAACCCTAATGGTAAAACTATGAAATGAGTGAAAGATGAGTGAATGTAAGAGCTACAATGACTACTTAAATAGTAGCTAAGCAACTCACTAAGGCACATGGCTGAGTCCATGTGGCTAAATGACTAAGTAGACTATTTGCCTAATAGGTGAAGGTGATAACAGTGAGGTAAGCTGTGATCAGGTAATAATTCTGACAAGTATCACAAACAAAAGAAACTGCAATGCTCTCATTACTATGTCTTTATTTAAATAGTCTGTGCTTTATGAGCTTGAAAATGCAGCAATGATGCTGAGCTTATAAGACAGTGTTGAGACATTATAACTAAATGACTTAATGATGATGTGATATTGAGATGTCTTAAAATTGATTAAATAATAAGACATTAATGAGATAATAGTGTAAGTAAAATGCTTATGTAAATCATGAACTGTTAGGTAAGACTTTATGCTGTAAAAGAAAGATGTAATGAGCTTTTTTTATATAAATATAAAGTTTTGTGAAGTCTTTGTGTCATGATGAAAATGATTATATAGATTGATGATGATAAGATGTAATATAATGTTTGTGTAATAATTTGATGTAGTATCTTTACATAATAAGATAAGTAAAAAGATACTTAAGACTGTCAAAGCTAATGATTTATCTTGTTGTAATAATGTTTTGACTTGAAATTAACTTAAAAGAACAGCATAATTAAGTCTTCATTGATGAAGAATTTTGTGCATAGTAGACTGTATAATGATATGCATATCAGTAGAATTTTAAGATATTTTAAAGACTAAATCAATCTCTTAATAATCTATAGTAAGCTTATTTTATTTTAAATTAATATTAATCTCTTCTCTTGTCAAGATATCTGTTCTTAATAGAACTTCAGTGCAGAGATTATTTACTAAATAAGCTATGATATTTAGTCTTATTAATGACATTGATGTAACTATGTAAAGTGATAATTTCATTAATTAATTAAGTATCTGCTTTTCAGAAAAGTCTTTCATCATTATAAGAAGTGTTTATTTAATTTTAGTCTTATTCATTAAGCTTTAATCAATAAACATAGTTATGCTTTCAGTATCTAGACAAATAGTCATTTTCTGCTTAATGTTATGTCAAAATAAAGTTGCTTTGACAGCAGTATATTCATAAACTGATAATTATAAGATAATAACAACATTCTGAAGAGCATACTCAATGTAATTAACTTGCTAAGTAGTTATCTTAGTGATACTAAAATGAGTGTCAACTTCATATTAATTAAGAATGTAATTTCAAAGATTTTCACTTGTTTCTAGAGACATTTTACATGAATGACATGAATAAAGTGAATCACTATATTAAGTAGACTGTACAGAGTTGTTAAAGAAGACATTAGTGTGATATAAAGATTTAAAGATATTAACATGATGTAAAGACTCATTTTTAGTATTATTATTAATAGATAATGTATTATTTGACTTATATGCTCTGTATAACTCATTTATTTTGATGAAATAGACAGAGCAAGATAACAATAAGACTTCATTTTAATGTTTAAATTGTGATTTATTTCATTAATCATTTAAATACTCAGAACAACAAAGCTGTCAGTCATTACTAGTAAAATTATATGATAGTATGCAATTTAGTTATTGCATTTTATAGTCTTAATTATTCATTTCATAGTCTTAATTATTCATTTTATAGTCTCAATTCACAGTATTTTCAAAGACATTATTTAACAAGTAGTCAGAGTGATGAGACTGTTGATTATTATCAGTAAAATTATATAATAATGATTAACTTTAAGGTTACAATTCATAGTCTTACTGTTCATATTGATATAAAGACTGACTAAACAGATATTTTTATATATCTTTGTGTTTCTTTAGCTATTTAATAAAGCTAGTCATCATTGTGTCATATCTAAGTCACAGAATATCACACTGAAGTTTAAAATCAAGCTTATTTCAGATTAATGATAGCTAATTTAATATAAATAAGTTAGTGTTTCTTCTGTTTTAAATCATTGCTTGCATGTAAGCTGTAAGACTATTGCAGTCATTTTGTAAGTCATTAAGAATAAATTATAAAGTAAGTAAAACATTTAAGATGACTTGCTCTGACTACTTAAATTAAGTCATTAAAGTTTATACTTAATTTTTAATGCTGAAATCTTCATGTAAACTGTTCTATTGTAGATCTGACAGTTCAGTAACATATTACTGTTAAGTAAAGCTATAAAGATAAATGTAAAGATTAATGTAAATAAAATGTGTACTTTTAATTATAATAATGATCTTTGTTTAATTCAGAAAGAGATGCACATTACAGTAATATATATTCTTTTTTAGCTGAACAAAATTGCTCTTTTTATATATATCATTAAGATGTAAATCAAAATAGTCAATGTTCTCTGATTGAAAGATTAATAACAATGTAGTAATAAAAGATAATAAAAGTTCTTAATAATAATTATATTTAAGCTCTTTTCTCTTTCTATTATTAACACACTTATTACTCATTTCTTTTATATTATAGTCACTATTATAATTATTATTTTATCTCAGCTTAAAAGCAAATCATCTTGTATTGAGCTTGAAAGCAGATCTTCTTACTGAGATAGATATAAAAGCTAAAAGATGTAAATATGATAAATTAATTGTTGTTGACTTCTTAGCTTAATAAGATTAATTAAATAATTTTAAAAAGCTAATAAATTGTTATGACTATGATTTTAATTTAAAATGACAAAGTAAAGTAATTAGAATTTCTTATATATTACTCATTAACTTATTTATTATATAAGTCTGTTGTTTTAAGACATTTAAACAGACAGATTTACTAGATAACTATTTAACTTTAAAAGAAAAAGATAATAAAACTTATATAATTGAAAGACTTTCTTTTATGTCTTTTAAATTGAGAAACTTATTTTAAATAAAAGAGTTAGATAAATAAGCTGAAGATATAGCTTTGTACTGATATAAAAGTAAAATAAGATAGTAGTGTTTAGCTTATTGAACTATAATGACTTAAGTAAATGTAGAGTAAAGAGATAGAGTACTGAAAAGATAATTAAATGAATAGATAAATTAATGTATTATTGACATTTTGATGAGACTGAGAAAGGTGATAAGATATTGAGGTGAGGTAAAAGTGAGGTGAAAGTAAAGAACAAAGAGATTATTAAATATAAAAACTTAATGCTAAATCTTCAAGTTAATGCTATCATATTGTTACAGTCTTCTAAGCCTAATGGCTAAAAGCTATAATTTTAATGATAAAACTATGAAATGAGTGAAAGATGAGTGAATGTAAGGGCTACAATGACTACTTAAATAGTAGCTAAGTGACTTGCTAAGGTACATGGCTGAGTTCATGTGGCTAAATGACTAAGTAGACTATTCACCTAATAGGTGAAGGCGGCAGCAACAAGGTAAGCTGTGGTCAGGTGATAATCTTGACACATACTTCTTCTTCAGAGTGACATGAATCATGTTAAGAAAGTGAAGATAAATGAAGAACACAACAATGCTCTCAACAGGAAACTGCTGATGCACTCACTGATATAGATTGAGGAAAGCAAGAATTCTTGTCAGGATCACAGGTGGGTAAGTCGAAAGAACTTAGACAAATTGCCATGGAGGTTTCCTTACTGTTAACATGTTGCTTCATTTCACTTATCTTGCGCTTCATTTCGCTTCGCACCCTCGCTAACACTTAGCGTGAGGAACGCACCAATGCACC
>JAABUJ010000823.1_pt1 | contig 54053 bp, 57 predicted proteins | sample 5559131 | NCBI WGS metagenome assembly JAABUJ01 (sample SAMN10711875, study PRJNA513366) | rock metagenome | isolation source: Antarctica rocks | place: Antarctica: Victoria Land, Mt New Zealand nord | collected 2016-01-07
CTCTCCAACTTCAGCGTCGCGTTCAAACGGGATGGATCGGGCGCGGTTACCGAGGCGTTGGTCAACCAGATGGGAACTGTGCTCCAGGCGAAAAAACGATGAGCGGGCAACCTCTCACCCTCGATGATCTCTGGCAGCTGGCCACCGTGAGCGATGCGCAGCTGTCGCCGGACGGCCAGACCGTGGCCTATGTGGTGGGCACCTACGACGAGCAGCACAATGCGGCGCACTCCGCCATCTGGCTGCTATCGCTTGAGAGCGGACGTGCTCGGCAGTTCACCAGCGGCGATACCGCGGACATGCAACCCCGCTGGTCGCCGGACGGCGCCCGGCTGGCGTTTGTCTCCGCACGCCATGAAGGCAAGCCGCAGATCTTCATCATCGACCGTGACGGCGGCGAGCCAACGCGTCTGACCACGGTAGAGCATGGCGCGCAGTCGCCCGTGTGGTCGCCGGACGGAACGCAACTCTGCTATACCATGGCTGTTCCCTCCGATACCCAGCAGGTGCCGCAGGAGAAGGCGTGGCTGGAAGCGCATCCGGAGGTGGACAAGGAAGCGCCGTCGCTGCGTCGCCAGCACTCACTGCTCTCCCGCTTCGATGGTCGAGGGTATATCGAGCAACACGTCCACCTGTTTGTGATCGACGTCGACCATCCCAAGGCCGAGCCCAGGCAGTTGACGGACGGCGAGAACGACGACGTGGAGGCTGCGTGGTCGCCGGACGGTACGCTGCTCGCTTTTCTCTCCAATCGGAGCGAGCAGCAGGAGCACGCGCTGACCACCGACATCTGGACTATCGCGGTGGAGTCCGGCGATCTGCGCCGCCTGACCGATGGGAATCTGATGGCCGCTGGCCCGTCCTGGTCGCCCGATGGGCAGACGCTCGCCTTCTATGCATCGCCATCCTGGACCGTGGCTGGGTACCGCGACACTCACCTCTGGACGGTGTCCCGCGAGGGAGGAGACCAGCGAGACACCTCGGCGCGGCTGAACCTGGGGCACCGGCACGTCCAGGGGGACTATCAGTTTCCCGCCCCACCGCCGCCGGCCTGGTCTCCGGACAGCCACACGGTGTATTTCACCCTGATCGACCACGGCGATGACGCAGTGCATGCGGTCGAGGTCGAAAGCGGCGACGTGCGGCGGCTTTCGGCGGCGGGAACCGACGTCGCGTCCACCGCCGTCTCCCCCGACGGTACACGCCTGGTACTGATTGCCACCAGGCCGGACCACCCATTTGATGTGTTCGTGATGCCGTCCTCGGGCGGCTCTCCGCAGCCGGCGACATCGACCAACCGCGAGCTGATGGCATCGGTGGCGCTGGTGACGCCCGAGCGGCTGACCTGGACCGGACCCGGCGGATGGGAGATTGAGGGCTGGCTGTACCGACCACATGATGTGGGACAGCCACATGACGTGGAACCGCCACCGCTGGTGGTTCAGATTCACGGTGGGCCGTATGGCGCGTGGGGAAACTGCTTGTATTTCCAGGCTCAGGTGCTGGCCGGCGCGGGGTACGCCTCGCTGTACGTGAACCCGCGCGGCAGTTTGGGGTACGGCCAGGCGTTCAGCGCGGCGGCCGATTGGGGTGAGGATGACTTTCAGGATGTGATGCGTGGCATCGATGCCGTGGTGGAACGGGGAGCGGCCGATCCGGAGCGAATCGGCATCACCGGCATCTCGTATGGCGGCTTTATGACGAACTGGGCGCTGGGGCACTCGGACCGCTTCCGCACCGGCGTGTCGGTCAACGGCGTCAGCAACCAGATTTCCATGTTTGGCGTGAGCGACATGTCCGCCCTGTGGCTACCCACCGAGTTTGGCGGGGCATACTGGGAAAGTGAGGATGTCTGGCAGCGATACCGGCGCCACTCGCCGATCTCCTCGGTCGATCGCATCACAGCGCCACTGCTTTTGATTCAGTCCGAGAACGACTACCGCTGTCCGATCGAGCAGGGGGAGCAGATGCTGACCGCGCTGCGTGTGCGGCGGCAGGTCGTTGAGCTGATTCGATTCCCCGGCTGCAGCCACGTCATCGCCTCCAGCGGTACCCCGCTGCAGCGATATCTGCAGTGGAAGCTGGCGCTCGACTGGTTCGATACCTATCTCAAGCCCGAGCCAGCGCCATCGAGTGACTTAGCCGACGAGGGTGCGGTGACGGTGGCAGTGGAGCGGCCGGTTCTTGGGGTGTGACTTAGTGGCTCCTTGAAGGAACAATTTGCCGGAACTAACGTGTTCCGCGCAGGCAGGAGTCGTCCGCACCCGCAATCCGGCATGGCACGGCGCCGAGAGCGACGATGTTTCCTGTACAGGGCATCGTTCTCGTAGGGGCCGTGGCTTGTCCAGCCCCGCGGCGCTGTGGCTCCGCCCGGCCCGCCTTCGTTGGTCGCGGTGGAGACCTGTATCCGTGTGAGACACCGCGGGCGGGTCGGGCAGGAGCCACGACCCCTACGACAGCATTGTGCCTATAGTCGGGACGGGGTGGATGCTGCACCGCAAGGTCATGGCTGGTGTTTCTCCTCATGCGGCTGGGGCGCGGTCATGGCTAGGCGTTGCGGCTGGCTCGTGCGCCGTCGATTGGAAGCGTCGCGCCGGTGATGAAGCTGGCGTGGTCTGAGCAGAGCCAGATGGCGGCTGCCGCGCCCTCCTCGGGATCACCCATGCGACCCGTCGGAACTGACTGGGCGATCCGCAGGCGAACCGTCTCGGGAAGCCTGGCGATCCGTGCGGTGAGGATCGGCCCGGGTGTGATCGCGTTGACGCGGACGGCATTTTTAGTTTAATTAGTTCATCATTTATAGCATACATAATGAACATACTACTGGTATGATCGAACATCGAGAAAGAATCGAATCGTTGGAGGGAAGATGGTTGACGATTCATATCGCGAGGTCCGCCGTGGGCCACCGCTGGCCGTTGCCACCGCCCATCTGCTCAGCCAGGTAGGGCGAAGCCAGGTCGCGCGTTTCAGCGAAGACCTGCAACCGCTTGATCTCCGGCCCAAGCACTTTGCGCTGCTCAACCTCATTGACCTCAACGAGGGCACGTCCCAGCAACAGCTTGCGCAGCGTCTTTGCCAAGAACCCAGCGGGCTGGTCGGCACGATCGACGAACTCGAACAGCAGGGCATCGTGGAACGCCGGCGCGCCCCGACCGACCGCCGCCGCTACGCGGTCTGCCTCACACCGGCCGGAAAGGCCAGGCTCACCCAGGCGCGCCAGATCACCGCGCAACACGCCGCCGAACTCCTTGCGCCGCTGACAGCGAGCGAGCTACAGATTCTTCACGACCTACTCAGCCGCCTCGTGGCGGAGACCTAATTGGACGATTCGGAAAACCCTGGAGGAAGAAGGTCTATGACCAACGCACTACGGTCCATCTGGGCAGTGCTCATCGTGCTCTTTGTGGTGGCGATCCCCGTTCAGTTCTATCTTGCAGGCCACGGCGCTATGGAAGGAGCACACGCGGCGGATAAATCGGTCACCATCATGAAAACCGCCTGGGATCCTCATACTGCCCTGGGCGACCTTATGTTGCTCGTCTCTCTTCTCATCCTGCTCGTGGCTTTGGCTGCGCGACTGCCTCGGCCGGTACTCGGGATCACTGCCGGCCTCTTCGTCTCCATGGTGGTCCAGTATGCACTGCCTCTCCTCAACGACTCGGCCTCGACCCGCTGGATCGCCGCCTTGCATGCGATCAACGCCCTGATCGTAACCGGACTTGCCTTCATGCTCCTGGCGCGCGCCCGGCCGTATCTGCCTATCGGACGCTCAACACGCCCAGATACCGAGCCGGCGCCAATAACTCAAACACCAGCCAGGTAGTCGAAAGTGGAGTTGACGCGGGTGCTGCGACTGGCGTGGTGGGCGAGTCAACCAGATCGGGCCTGTTCTCCCGTGAAAATGCTCTGGGGGAGAAACGCGCCGACCAGCCAGTTGGGCGCATCCACCACCTCGCAGATCTTGAGGTCGACCGCCACGCTGCAGAGCATGTAGGCGTCCTGGCGGGAGAGGCCGGCGGTGCACTGCAGGTGCTCGATCATGTGACGCACCGCCTGGCGCGTGGCTTCCAGCAGATCCGGCCCGATACCGTCGGTGGCGTAGTAGGGGGCGGTGTTGGTGCGCGGAGAGAGCGGACCGGCCGTAATGAACTGCGGCTCCGGCACGGCGAGATCCTTACGGACGGTGAGGCGGACCGTCACTCGCATGGGTGTCTCGATGGCGGTACCACACACTTCACCGTCTCCCTGTGCGGCGTGTCCATCGCCCATGGAGAAGAGGGCGCCCTTCGCCTCAACCGGCAGATAGAGCGTGGCCCCTTTGGTCAGATACTTGGTGTCCATGTTGCCGCCATGGCGGTAGGGGGGAATGGTGGAGAGGGGCTCGAAGCCAGCGGGGGCCAGACCTATTTCACCGCAGAACGGGTCGAGAGGAACGCGAATGCCGGGGGCGAAGTCGGCGTAGCCATGCTCCAGCCGCCAGATCTTGATGGCCGGTTCGGGGAACTCGCCGGCCAGTAAGCCGAAGCCGGGAATAATCGCGGTCCAGCCCCAATCGGCCGGTTGGAGTTCCAGAATATCAACCTGGAGGGTATCGCCCGGGGCCGCTCCTTCCACGTAAATCGGTCCGTTGACCTGATCGACGAGGGAGAAGTCCAGGGTCTCGATGGTGCGAACCGTAGAGTCCGGCCCGATCTGGCCGCCGGCGGCATCGAGCAGGTCGAAATCGACGCTATCCCCCGACTGAATCCTCCCAATGGGTGGAATAGAACGGTCCCAGGCCAGATGCCATTGGTCTCGGGCCACGTGGATGGTGCGGGCGGTGGTCTGCATGGCTCTCCTCGATCCTATGCTACCCCAAGATGGCCCGCAGCGCCTCCCCGCTATCCGTATAGCGGAACTGGTATCCGGCCGCCAGGGCGGCCTCGGGTACCATCCGGTCGCTGGCCAAAAAGGCGTCTTTGCGCTTGGGCAGCGCCAGCTTGAGCAGCGTGCTATAGCCCGGCACCCAGGAGGGGCGGTGCAGCGCCTGGCCGATTTGCCGGCAGAACAGGTCCATGGTCACGGGGTTGGGCGAGCCGGCGTTGATTGGGCCGCGCAGCGTGTCCCGATCGAGCGCATACAGGATCAAGCCGATCTCATCCTCCAGGTGAATCCACGGGACCCACTGACCCGGCTGGCCCATGGTGCCACCGGCGAACAGGCGGAAGGGCATGGCCAGGGCCGGCAGCGCCCCACCCCCGGCGCCCAGGACGATGCCGGTGCGCAGCAGCACCAGTCGGACGCCCGATTCCTCCGCCGGCCGGGCCGCGGCCTCCCAGTCCTTCACCACCTCGGCCAGAAAGCCATTCCCGGCCGGGCTGCTCTCAGTCAGGATGGCGTCGCCCTGCGAGCCGTAATAGCCAACCGCCGAGGCGTTGACCAGCACGCGGGGACGTGGCTCGGCCTGTCTGATGGCCTCGACCACGCTGCGCGTCGAATCGACCCGGCTGGATCGGATCAAGGCCTGCTCGTGCTCGGTCCACGGTTTCAGGGGATCTGCGACCGGCGCGCCCGCCAGATTCACCACGCCGTCCGCGCCGTTGAAGGCAGCCATCCAATCGCACGGCTGGCCCGGGCTCCAGCCGGCTATCTCTACCTCGGGGCCCAGCGTCTGCTGTGCTTTCTCCACACTGCGCGCCAGCGCCACCACCTGGTCGTCGCGCGATTGTAGCGCCCTGACCAGAGCCTGACCAATAAATCCCGTTGCGCCGCTGATTACGATCTTCATCGGTGTTCCACCCTTCTACCGTTCATGGTCCTCGGTGATCATGATGCCCAGCACCAACCCAAAGGCGACGTGACGCAGCGCCTCCAGCCCAAAAAAGGTCCAGGTGGTGAGGGGCGGCAACTCACCGGAGCGCACCATGGGGTGGGCGGCCTGAAGCACCGGGACGCCTGGGTAGAGCACCAGATTCTCCGCCTGAACGAAGAGCACCCCGCGCAGCCAGCCCGGCGCCGCCGGCAAGGAAGGAAGCATAGCCTGGTAGGTCGCCACCAGACCAATGCTCAGGCCGTAATGGGCCAGCGCGCCGAGGGCTCTGCCGCGCGCTGGATGGCGGGACAGCAGGCCGCCCCACAGCATCAGGTCGTCGTACCGGTTGCCGGTCAGCCATAGGTCGGTGGCCATGGCGGCCAGATAGGCAGTGCCGGCCACACCGCCCACGACGGCGGACCGGCGAAGCGAGGGACGTGCCAGGCTGAGGGTACCGCGCCACTTCATAGTCGTGCCCTATTGTGGCATCTCTCGCGGTCGTTTACGGGAGATAGCCGCGAGTCACCTCACCCGTGATTTCCGCCTCGAATAACTCAGACGGATCGAGCGGTCGATTCACCGGCGCGACGCCGTGCGGCAGTACGCGACCGCCGCAGCGAGGGCATTGCAGCCGTCCGCTTCGGTCGGCGACCAGTCGATCTCCCTGGTGGATGGGGAGAAAGACCAGCCGGTTCACCGGCGCGCCGCGCTCCCCCTCGACGTCACCCACGTCATAGCCACAGTTCAGGCAACTCAGTTCCGCATGCACGATCATGTCTTATCCTTCATCTCTGCTCTTCGTCGGGAAGAGCGCTATACAGTTCCTATGCATTTCTACTACAGTATACCGACTTTCCTTATGCAAAGCCAGTGCAAAGGAAGCGCGTCGGTAGTCTCACTAGGGACTACGCACCGGAGGCCGGGAAGGGATGTACTCTACGGTATGAGGGCCCCATCGAAACCTGCCTCGAACCCCAATCTGCTGCGCGACCATCTGGCCAACGAGCGCACCTTTCTGGCCTGGATGCGCACCGCGATCACCATTGTGGCCCTGGGCTTCGTGGTGGCCATATTTGGCATCCTGCTGCGTGAGGTCGGTGGGGCGCATATCCATCCGCTGACGGTCCGAGCCGGCGCCGTGGTCGGCGTGACCCTGGTGCTGGGCGGCCTGGTCATGGCTATCCTGGCCGCCCTCAAGTTCCTCCAGATCCGCCGCGATCTGGAGCGCTCGGTGGTCCGCTTCTCCCCCGCCCTCGACATCGCCCTGGCCGCCGTCATCACCCTGGCCAGCCTGGTGCTGGCTGCCTACCTTATAGTGACGGCCTGAGGAGGGTCATAGTAACGGCCTGAGGAGGGTCGGCCAGTCGTCAGGACCGTTCCCCGAGGCTGCCAGATGATGATAGAGATTCTCGTTGTGTTGAGCCCGGTCGACACAGCGATCATGATCGGTGGTCATGCGACGTATAGACCATGAAGGGCCGAGGAAAAGGAGCCTTTCTCGATGCCCAGTGGCCCCTTACCGTTGGACGAGTAGTCCGCACTCGACAGCGCGGGGACGGGGATGAACATCAGCTAGTATAGATCCAGCTCGCCGCGGATGCGGATGCGCTTTTCCACGAAGGAGAACATCCAGATGCCGAGAATCGGCAGGCCAATGGCAAATCCAGTCAGGGGAATCAGCTGCGCGGCAAGATCGCGCAGGTCGGTGTGATGTAACGCCGCGCTGGCCAGCGCTTGCATCCCGTACCCCAGGGGAAGGCACCGGGCGGGAATCTGCAACCAGATGGGGAGCAGCGACACCGGATACCAGACGCCGCCCAGGAAGGCAAAGATGGGGAAGACCAGGTTGGAAAGCGTGCCCCCATCCTTCAGCATCAGCCCGAGCCCGGTGAGGATGAAGCCCAGGCCTCCAATCGCAACCAAGAACAAGATAGCCGTGACCATCAGTGCGGGGAAATCCGGATGCAGCGGCACACGAAAGGCCAGAAGCCCCAGTCCCAGGACCACGAACGCGCTGAAAATGGTATCGACGATGCCGCCCAGAGTGAATCCAATCAGCCAGCTGTACCTGGGACAGGGTGCGAGAAACAGCCCGACCAGCGTGCCGTTCATCCGTTCGTCGTCCAGCAGGTTGGTGAGATACATGGTCAAGTTCTGGGCGACGGTGTTCGCGGCCGCCGCCACCACCACGTAGCCCAGCAGATCGGGACGCGCGGAGCGGTAGATCAGACCGATGATCATCACCGGGAAGGCGGGAAAGACGATCCAGGTGACGAACTCACCGCCTGCTCCGGCCCAGGCCAGGACCTCCAGGAACTTGGCACGCCAGGACGCCAACATGGCCGCCCACGCCGCAGCCACCCCGGTTAGCCTGTCAGTAGAGGTCGAGCTGGCCGGCGTATTTCGCGACATGCTCTACCCTCCGTAATGAGAAATAGCCGACGATACAATACACTGCCGCGACCCCAAAACAGGCCAGGATCTGCGGCCCCGCCTGCGCGGTGGTGTAGCCAAGCAGAGCGGTCTCTCGGAGGGCGATAGCGGCGTGTGTCACCGGCAGGGCATTGGAGAACGGCTGTACCCATACCGGCAGTCGTGAAATGGGTACCACAAAACCTGCCAGGAAGTAGATCGGCATCTGCAGGAGGGTGGCAATGATGTTGCCGCGCCGCGAGAGGATAAAGATCCCGGCGAGCGCGAAGCCACAGGCTAGTGTGCCGGCAACCAGGCCGGCGAAGGCGAGAAACGCAGCGAGTGGATCGACCAGGTAAAAGTGGGCGCCACTGAGCACAGCAACCACGGCGACGACGAAGAAGGCGGGGGTCGCCATGGCCAGCGCCCCCAGTCCGTACCCCACAATCACCATAGGACGGCTGGCCGGAGAGAGGAATAGGGCGGCACTGGTGCCTTCGTGGCGGGCGCGTTCAATGGCGAAGCCGCTAGACCAGAGCGTGGAGAACCAGATGATGTTTCCGAAGGAGCCGATCAGCAGAAATCCTGAGACCGAGGCACCCGCGATCTGGTGGTGCCCGGTCAGGCCATAGGCAATTCGCCAGGTGGCGAAATTGATGGTTAGCGTTATCGGGTTTCGGATGCGCTGGATGGCGTAGGTGTTAAGAATGACGAAGTAAGCCCGGGCCGTGCCGATCAAAACGGCCCAACGATGCGCCAGGGGGTTGAGGACCGTCTCGCGGCTGGTGATCATTCGAACGACCGTCCGGCAATTGCCAGGAACGCGTCCTCGAGCGTGGGCTCGAATACGCTGATGCCACTGATCGGCGTGTCGAACTGCCTCAGCACCGCAAGGGTGGAATCCAGGGTGGAGGTGGTCGATGTGCAGAGGATAGTCCACTCTCGTCGGCCCCCATCCATCGTCTCACCGCTCAGGCCCCGTACACCGGGAAGGCGATTCAACTCCCCCTCGATGTGAGCTACCTGCCCATCGGGGGCGGAGGCGGTGGAGACGACGATGCGCCGCGAGCCGGCGACACGCGCCTTCAACTGCTGCGGAGTGCCCTGGGCGACGATCAATCCCCGGTCGACGATGGCGATCTCGCGGCAGAGGATATCGGCCTCCGCCATATCGTGGGTGGTCAGCAGGACAGTGTGTTCCGGCACCAGGTTGGCGATGGAGTTGCGCAGATCGACCGCAGCCGCCGGATCAAGCCCGATGCTGGGCTCGTCCAGAAACAGGATAGGAGGGTCGTGGAGTAATGCCTTGGCCAAATGGATGCGCTGCTTCATGCCGCGCGAATACCCCTCCACTCGCTCATCGGAGCGGTCGCGCAGCCCCACCATCTCCAGGACCTCGTCCGAGCGGCGGGCGCAGACGCTCTTGCGTAGCCCGTACAGTGTGCCGAAGTACATGAGATTGTCACGTCCCGAGAGCTTGCCATAGAGGCCCCGATCACCACCAAGGACCACTCCTAACTGGCGGCGAACCATCTGGTCTTCTCGAACCACGTCGTACCCGCCAACGCGCGCCGTGCCACCGGTGGGAACCAGGAGTGTAGAGAGCATTTTGATGGTTGTCGTCTTTCCCGCGCCGTTGGGGCCGAGCATGCCAAAGATGGTGCCGCACGGAATGGCGAAGCTGATGTCCTGCACGGCCACGATCTCCCGCCGCGCGCGTGAGAGCCGTCCGCCCTTTTGGTACGTGCGACGGAGGTTGTGTGCGACCACTGCGTCTGTGGCGATGTCCCCGAGCGAGCGATCTGCGTCCATTCTTGCACTGTACTGGTGTGTGGCGCGGTGTGTCCAACGCGGAGGTCGTGATGGGTGCCCCATGGGCACACACGTGCCCAACGATGACCGTGGAGTCGGTTGGCCGCCTTGTCCGTCTAGCAACGGTGGTCACCTTCAATCCGGGATCCGGTCACCTCCTCTGCTGGTCTGAACGCATGAACTCACGGACGAGCCGCGAGCCGCGCAGCGACACTTCTTCAGTGAAGACAATCTGCGTCCGGTGACGTATTGGGGCGGCGCAGGGGAGGCACCATCGCGTCGACGGCGCTTTCTCGGCTACTTCCTGTTCCGCCATCAACTGCCCGACGGTGAAACTCCAGCTGAACGCGGCGCCATGGCCGTCTTTACCGGCCGTGATCGGGAGGGGGCACTTTCAGCAGTGCGTGGGGTGCGCTATGTGCTGGCCGTCGTCCGCTCCGTTCTGCCCGGAGAGGCGGTATTTCTGACGCTGGAGCAGGAGCGGTTCGAGGTTCGTCACCGTGAGTGGTCCTGGCGCCTCACGCCGGAATCAACACTGTATGCCTATCTGATCCCCATCCGCCGAGGGATCTGGCTGCCCGGCCCTGGCTGGCTGGAGATGCCCATTCGCCTGGGTCCGGGCATGCGCTCCCAGTTGCTCGATCTCCAACCCGACCCGGTCGAGGTGGAGCGGATGCTCCAGGGGCGAGCAGCGGAGGACGCGCGACCGAAACCACCCGAGGATGAGACGATCGACGCGGCGGTGGCTCGGATGACGGAGGCGGCGAGGGAGGCGGGGAAAGAGTCGCTAATCCTCTCAGCGGCAGAGTGGGCAGCCCTGGTCCAGCACTGTATGGTCGACCCGGACATGATGGTCTTTCCTTGGGAGGTCATCGATCGAGTGGGGGACGTCGCGGAGGCGGACGAGCTGAATGACTGGATGGCGCTGGCGCACAACATCTGGAACAACACGCCGCAACCCGATCGGGGCGGCAAGACCGCCAACGAGTTGATCCGGATGATGCCAGAGAGGCGGTAGAGATCGGGCATCGAGGGCGCGTGCTGCCGAACAGCCATGGAGCAGGGGATGCTCTCGGTATCACGCTTTCTTATAAGTATTCCTCATAGGATTCCGTATCGACGTCTCATGCTCGTGACCTAGAATGAGGGTAGAAGGAGCGTCGCCTCTCACACGACATCCGTGCATTGGTGCGCCCTTCGATCTGGAGGAGCCGACCAACAACGCGAAAGGCACGAGCATATGGCACGCGGCTACAGAATTTCCTTGGAGTTGGAGCCACAGCCAGAGGGGGGATACACGGTGACCTGTCCAGACCTTCCTGAACTGATAACAGAAGGGGACACGGTTGAGGAAGCGCTTGACAATGCACGCGATGCGTTTGTCGCCGTGTTCGAGATCTATGAGGAGCAAGGCCGTGGGATTCCCGCACGCCTTGCTCAAGACCTCCAAGGTGAACGGATTGTGACTGAGCAACTTGTCGCGATGGCGTGAAATACGACGAGGTGGCGAGGAGGCTCAGGGACCTGGGTTGCTGTGAGAGCGATCGCCGCTCCCCTGGTCGCGGTAAGGGAGGATCGCACCGGAAATGGACGAATCCCGCCACTGGAGAATCCCGCACCGTACCGGATTGGGGATCGAAGGACCTGAAGATTGGAACCATTCAGGCTGTGGTTAAGGGACTCGGGATAGACTGGAATACGTTTACGAACCCAAGGGCCAGAAAATAAGCGATTATGTTGCAAGCCGTCCGGTCGGGCTGCCTCCCTGGTCAGTGGGCCACCACCCGACGATCGCAACAGCGACCGGTAAGTCTAGGCTAAAGGGACTGATTCGCCTTTCACGCCAGCACCGCTCGGCATTGGTCGGAAATCGAAAGGTTTACCTGACCTGACCCTTGTTGGCCAGCGCCAGCATCACCGGTGGCCAGGGGCGCAGCGGCATGACCAGATCGACCGACGGGAACCGTGCCTGGAGTTGCTCCAGCACATCGTGACCGCTCCAGCCGGCGATCAGCCGGTAGGCCAAGCCGAGCAGCCGGATCACCAAGCCCGCACGACCGCTCGGGACCAGCCGTAGATCGCACACAAAGAACCTTCCGTCGGGACGCAAGGCTGCGTACACAGTGTCGACCGCCGCGCGGACGTCCGCCACTGCGCTCAGCGTGAAGGTCGCAATGGCGGCATCGTACGCCTCGCGTTCGAGGCGTACTCGTGCCGCGTCGGCACAGATAACCTCGACGTTTCCCCAGCCGTGCTCCCAGATCCGTTCCTGTGCTCGCTGCACCATCCTGGCGCTGAAGTCCACGCCGACCAACCGCCCCCCCGGCCCGATGGTCTGGCGCAGGGTCTCGAAGTTCGGCCCGGTTCCACAGCCAAGGTCGAGCACGCGATCTCCGTCCTGGAGGCCGAGGTGCTCGATGGCCAGCTGCCGCGCGGGCGCCAGCATCTGCTCCGACGAGCCGCTGTGCCCGCTCAGGAAGTCCCAGAGCCATCGACTGCGCGTTGATTGAGGTCGGCGCCTAACTGCATCTGCCTTCATGTTGTCCCTCATTCATTTTTTTAATGCAGGTGCATTGTAAATGGATGGGGATTGTGGATGCAATACACTCGCATTGTGAATGCAGTACTCCCATGCCAAAGCAGGTAGACCATCACGTGCGACGCCGGCTGATCGCCGAGGCGCTGTGGCGGGTGACTGTCCGCCAGGGGCTGGAGGAGGTGAGCCTGCGCCACGTCGCCACCGAGGCTGGAGTGTCGATGGGCTTGGTCCAGCATTACTTCGCCAGCAAGGACGAGATGCTGCTCTTTGCACTGGACACCCTCAACCAGCACGTCTCCCAGCGAGTGGCCGAACGCGTTGCCGCTCTTCCCGACCCGGATGCGCCACGATCCCTGGTGCGGGCCGTGCTCCTCGAGATGCTGCCGCTGGACCAGGAGCGTCGCGATGACGCGGTGGTTGGCTTCGCCTTCCTGGTCCAGGCTGCCATGCGACCGGCGATTGCGACCACCCTCCAGGCGAGCTTCGCTCAACTTCAGGATTTCGTCTCAGCAGAGATTCGGCGCGCCCGGGAAGCCGGCGAGACTCGGGCCGGCCTCGATTCGGAGCGGGAAACGCTGACCCTGCTGGCGCTGCTGGATGGGCTCACGGTGCAGGTCCTGGCCGGCCAGGGTAGCCCCGAGACCGCCCTTGCCGTCCTGGATTACCACCTCGACCACCTGTTCTCGACGGCCTCGACCCGGAACCACGTCAGCCCACACTGAAGGTTTGCTCCCAGGGTTGACGCGTCCGTCCTCGATGTTCGATAGTATGAGCACAACGCACACCATAGCACCATATGCTCGAAGGCGTGGAGAGCGCAGCTATTGTCGGGCAGCCCATGCCTCGCTACTGTTAAACCTATCCCGTAAACCCATCCCGACCGAAACGTTACTGTACCGGATCAGTGGAGGTTACGACCATGGGCGTGATTACACCGGATACTGTTGCTGCTCCCCTGGGCGAGCGGAAAATGCGGCGCGATGTAGGCCTGGTTGGCCTGATGTTCGTTTCGGTCGGTTCGATCATCGGCTCCGGTTGGCTATTCGGCGCGCTCAACGCATCGCTGGTGGCCGGTCCTGCCGCGCTCATCTCCTGGATCGTGGGCGGAGCAGCGGTTATCCTACTGGCGCTGATCCACGCTGAGCTGGGCGGAATGTACCCCGTCGCCGGCGGCAGCGCACGCTTTCCGCACTACGCCTTTGGCAGCATGATCGGATTCGCGGCCGGCTGGTTTGCCTTCCTCGGCTCGGTGACCACCGCGCCGATCGAGGTCGAGGCTGCGCTGCAATACGCCTCCAACTACGTCAGTGGACTGACCACGATCTCGAATAGCCTCCCAATTTTGACCGTCTTCGGCTATGTGGTGGCTGCCGTGCTCATGCTGATCTTTTCCGCCATCAACATCATGGGGGTGAAGTGGCTGTCGGAGACCAACAAGGTCGCTGTTTATTGGAAGATCGCCATTCCCCTGCTGACCGTGGTGGTGTTGGTGGTGACCTCCTTCCATCTCGGCAACTTCACGGCGGGCGGCGGATTCATGCCGTTCGGCTGGAAAGGTGTCTTCAGCGCCATCGCCACCGGCGGTGTAATCTTCGCCTACCTCGGGTTTGAACAGGCCATTCAGCTGGGGGCCGAGAGCCAGAACCCGTCGCGCAACATCCCGCTGGCCGTGATCGGCTCCATGCTCCTGGGGGTTGTCCTTTACATCGCGCTCCAGATCGCATTTACCGGTGCCCTCAACCCTCATAGCCTGGCCAAGGGCTGGAGCGCGGTAGCCTTTAAAGGAAAGGGCCTGCTCTTCGGGCCATTCGCCGGGCTGGCTGTCGCCCTCGGTCTGGGCTGGCTCGGGATCCTCCTCTATTCCGATGCCGTCATCTCTCCTGGCGGCACGGGCCTGCTCTATGTCGGCACCAGCTCCCGGCTGACCTTCGCCCTGGCCCGCAACCGGTACGTACCGGAGTTGGGCGCCCGCCTGAGCACGCGTGGGGTGCCGGTCTACGCCATCGCCTTCTCATTCCTGTGCGGCATGTTCATCTTCCTGCCCTTCCCCGGCTGGCAGCAGTTGGTGGGTTTCATCTCGTCGGCTACCGTCATCGCCTATGCCATGGCGCCGCTGGCCATGGGCGCCTTGCGCCTGCAGGAGCCCGATCGTGCCCGTCCCTTCCGGCTTCCCGGTGGTACCTTCCTGGCACCCGGTCGGCTTCATCATCGCCAACGAGATCATCCTGTTTTCCGGCTGGTCGGTGGTCTGGAAGCTGATCGTGGCTATCCTGATCGGCTTCGTGCTGCTGGCGATCTCGTTCGCCACCAGCCCGCCCGACCGGCGTCCCTCGCTGGACTGGCTGAGCGCGGCCTGGCTCTGGCCGTATTTGATTGGGCTGACCGTGATTTCCTACCTCGGTTCCTTCGACATCAAAAAGCCCAATACCATCCCTCTCATCGGTCTGACGGGTCCACGCAACGACCTCACCTTCGGCTGGGATATGCTGGTCATGGCCGTGTTTAGCATCGTCATCTATGTGCTCGCGATTCGTACCCGCCTTCCCAACGAGCGCGTCACCGAGTATGTCGGCGATCTGACGGCCGAAGCCGAATAGCTGTCGAAGAACGGGGGGAAGCAATGAAGATTCTCGTTGCCTATGATGGATCGGAGCTGGCCGGGCGGGCGCTGGGGTGGGCCGTCCAGATGGTCCAGGGCTCGACAGTCACGGTGATCAGTATCGCGCCCACGCTGGAGGCCAGCCCCCGCATGGCGGACGCGGTCGACCCCAGCAGCGATATCCCCGAGCACCGCCGGCAACTGGACGAGGCGGTCGACATTCTGAACCAGGCGGGTGTCCGGGCTGAGACCATACTCACGGCGGGTAATCCGGCCGAGGAGATTATCAACGCCGCCGCCGATGGCGGCTTCGACCTGATCGTGGTCGGCATTCGCGGCAGGAGTGCGGTGCGGAGATTCCTGATTGGCTCAGTCGCCGACCGCGTGGTCCGCCACGCCTCTGTTCCAGTGCTCGTCGTGCGCTGAAGGATTCCTGTTCCGCCATCTACGGGCAAGCAACGACATTAGGTAAGATGGACCGTGCGCTTGGAGCCATCGTCTAGAGGCCTAGGACACCACTCTTTCACAGTGGCGACACGGGTTCGAATCCCGTTGGCTCTACCATGCCCACCGTTGCCCTTGCCCAGATGACCTCGAGGCCGTTCCTTGCATGTTGAATTGCGCCATCCACAATCCGTAGCAACGACGTTCACGTCGTCACGGTGGCGCCGCCTCGATGCCCTCCCTTCCCCACCACTCGTGCTCTCGCGGAGGCGGTATGCCAGGGTGGCAACGCTGTCGTCCCTGCACCATCCCGATGGTCTGAAGACCATTCCTACGGTCGGGTCGATACTGGCCGGATGGCGAAGCGGTGCAGGTTCACCCTCACCGCACTGTCGGCCCATGAACATCTATAGGGGAGTCCTCGCCACATGAATCCCAACAGTGCCATAGCGGCGCCTAACGGTCTGGTTGCCGTGGTCAAGGCGGATTGTCCCACCTGCCGGCTGGTCGCTCCGGTGCTGGCGCAGCTTCGCGCGCAGGGGGCCGCGCTCACCGTCTACACGCAGGACGATCTCGCCTTCCCACCGGACCTGCTCCCGGTGGACGATACCAGCCTGGAAGTGTCCTATCGCCTCGAGATCGAGACGGTGCCGACCCTGCTGCGGATCGACCAGGGGCGCGTCGCGGACCGCTGTGTGGGCTGGTCGCGACCGGAATGGGAGAGCGTGACCGGCGTGCACGGTCTCGGGCCAGACCTACCGCCCCAGCGACCGGGGTGCGGCTCGCGCAGCGTTGAGCCGGGAATCGCGGAGGCGCTGGCGACACGCTACGGCAGCAGCTTGACGTCCCGGGTGGTGGCCCTGGCCCCACTGGAGGATGAGTTGGAGGCCTGCTTCGATCGCGGCTGGACCGATGGCCTGCCCGTGGTGCCTCCCACTCGGGAGCGGGTGCTACGGATGCTGACCGGAACCTCGCGCGATCCAGCCGATCTGGTGGCCGTGGTACCGCCCAACCTGGCGCCGTGTACGGTGGAGAAAGTGGCGATCAACGCGGTCATGGCTGGCTGCCGCCCTGAGTATCTGCCCGTGGTCATCGCCGCTCTGGAGGCCACCTGCAGCGAACAGTTCAACATCCATGGCGTCCTGGCCACCACCTATTCCGTCGGCCCCATTGTCATCGTCAATGGACCGATCTCACGAGCTATCGGCATGAACTCCGGGATCAACGTGCTTGGGCAGGGTAACCGGGCCAACGCGACCATCGGCCGAGCGCTACAACTGGTGATCCGCAACGTCGGCGGTGGCCGTCCGGGCGAGGTCGACCGCGCCACCCATGGCAACCCCGGCAAGTACACCTTTTGCTTCGCCGAAAACGAGGAGGACTCTCCCTGGGAGCCGCTCTCGGTGGAGCGAGGCTTCCCCGCCGGCGGCTCGGCGGTAACGGTCTTCGCTGGTGAGGGACCGAAGACGGTCTTCGACCAGCTCTCCCGCCGGCCGGAGTCACTGGCGCGCTCTTTTGCCGCCTGCCTGGTCTCGGTGGCCCATCCCAAGCTGGCTCGCGACTATGAGGGGTTCGTCGTGGTCTCTCCGGAGCATGGTCGAGTCTTTCGAGAGGCGGGCTGGAGCAAGGCGCGTCTGCGCCAGGAGATCTTCTCGCTGCTCCTGCTGCCCGGTGAGGAGATCGTGCGAGGCGCCGGAGGCATTGCGGAAGGCATGCCGACGGCCGAGACCCTGCCCAAATTTCTGCCGAATCGGTTATGGTTTGTCCACGCGGGCGGGGCCGCGGGACTGTTTTCCAGTATCATCGGTAGCTGGAAAGCCGGCGAGGCCGGCAGCCAGCCCGTCACCCAGGAGGTACGAGCATGATTACCCGTGAACTTCTCGATCCCACCGCCGAACGCGCCCCGGTGCAGCGCGAGCGCAGCCCTCGCCCCTCCTCACTGGAGGGATTGACCGTCGGCCTGCTCGATATCGCCAAGGCGCGCGGCGATGTCTTTCTCGATCGGCTGGACGAACTCCTGACCCAACGCGGTGTACGGGTCGTTCGCTTCCAGAAACCGACCTTCGCCAAGGTCATGCCGCCCAGCCTGGTCCGAGAGGTGGTCGCGGGCAGCAATCTGGTGATCGAAGCGCTGGCCGATTGAGGGTCCTGCACGTCGAGCAGTATGCACGACATGACCACGCTCGAACGGCTGGGCATCCCCAGCGTGTTCGTGGCCTCCACCGAGTTTTACGATGCTGCCCAGGCCCAGGCCCGTGCTCTGGGCTTCGACCCGGCCGGGGTCTTTGTCCAGCATCCCATCCAGGATCGAACGGACCAGGAGATTCGCGTCCTCGCTGAGGGCGCTGTGGACGATATTGTGCGAGCGCTTATCGACTGATGTGGGTATCGAGAACTTACCCGCGGGGAATCGTCACGGTGTAACACTGCCCACCGTTATCGTTGACCTCGATGCCAGAGCGTGTGACCGTGACGACCTTATAGGAATACGTGGCGCCCGGCAGCAGGCCGATGTCGCCCACCGTGCCGGGCAGATCATTGCCCGTGACTACCACCGTGTGGCTGGTGGCGCCGGGATGCTGATCTCCCATGGCGATCTCGACCAGGCCGCTGCACGTCGGGCCGGTACCAAACAGGACCACCCCTGAACCGGCGGCCTGACTGTTGAAGCTCACCGTGAACGACGCAGAGACGCCGGCTCCCTGGTGGACCACCATCGGGGCAGCGCTCACCAGTGCTTGAGCGAGCACCAGGCTCTGGTAGGCATTGACCCGGCCGTAGCCGTCCTGCGGGGTGGGGCCGGTCTGTCCATCGACCGGATCGGCGCCCTGCTCGATAACCTTGATCAATTGGTCGACCGAAAGGCCGGGGCGAATGGAGAGGATCAGGGCGGCGATGCCCGCAACCTGGGGCGCCGCGATGGAGGTGTAGCCACCATGGCCGTAGCCACCGCCTTTCTCCGTGGTTGGGATGCTCTCACTGGGCGCCAGCACCAGATTGGGGAAGCCATAGCTGGAATACGAGGTGCGATGATCCTTGTTATCCGTACCACCCACCGCCAGTACGTGCGGATAGAGGGCTGGTGACGGATAGGGCGACCTGTCGTTACCGCTGTTGCCCGCCGCCGCCACGATCAGGACGTTGTGTGCATAGGCATAGGCGACCGCATCCCGCATGGCCGGCGTGTCGAGGACGCCCAGGCTGAAGCTGATGACGCCGGCCCCATGATCCACCGCCCAACGGATGCCGGCCGCCACCTGCACATCCCCCTGCGCATCGTCGGTATGGCCACCGCCGGTCGCAACTTTGATCGGCATGATCTTGCCCAGCGGGCAGACGGACGCGATACCCTGGGCATTATCGGTCGTGGCTGCGGCGATCCCCGCCATTTCCGTACCGTGGCCGTTGTCATCCGCGGCCGACGTGGTACCTGGAATGAAGGTGGCGCCCGGGACCAGTTTCCCTTGCAGGTCCGGGTGGGTCAGGTCGACTCCGGTATCGACGATGGCAATGACTACATTCGGCGAGCACTTGGTGATATTCCACGCTTCGGGAGCGTGAATATCGGCGCCGGGTGTGCCGCCATTCTGCCCGGTGTTGTGGAGGTTCCACTCTTGCGGAAAGAGCGGATCATTGGGATAACTCGGGCCATCAGCAAGCACGGCCGAACTCATGTGTGCCACCCCCAGGGCCAGTGCCACGATCAAGCCGAGCGTCGACCATAGTCGCATGATGTACCTCTTCCTCTCCGTTAGCCTTGTCTCCCATGGTAGCAAGTAACCCGCGGCCCAGCGGCCGGCAAGCCTCACCGATGAACAGTGATTCCCCAGTTCCCCTCCCATCGTTCTTCGGGTTGCAACACCCGCAGGTCATTGCCGGTCGCGAAGGCGTTGGGAGGGCAGGTCATGGGCTCGATGGCCAGGCTGTGCCGGCGGCGGGAGGGCGGCTGGACCGTCTCACCGGTGTAGATGGTGACGTGCTTGAACGCCTGGTCCATCCACACCGTGAGCGCCGGCCCATGGTCTGGCGCCTGCAGGAGGATGTGTGCCCGGCCGTCGCCGTCGCGATCCAGATCCATGTAGTCCATGTTGATCTCGGTGTCGCCAATGGGGTGCAGGGTGCGGAAGTCGAGCGGCGTGCCCTCCACCGGAACACGCCCGGTCGGGATCAGTTGATCGTTGTAGCGATGCATGGTCGGCGCCGGTACCTGGAGCAGCGCCGAGTTTACCAGCGGCGTGCCGACCCGCAGATAGGGGTGCTGCCCGGCGCCGAACGGGCACGGCGTGGTGCCGGTGTTGACGGCGCGTACGGTCACCTGCAGGCCGCCGTCCAGGAGGGTGTAGGTCGCTGATAGGTCGAGCATAAACGGATAGCCGGGCATCGGATGGAGCCGGTGCGCCATGGTCACGCTATCGGCGGTGCGAGCCTGCACCGTCCAGTTGGCCCAGCGCACCAACCCATGAATGGCGTTGCCGTGCGCCGGCTCGCTGAGCGGCACCTGGTAGGTGATGTCCTCGAAGGTGTATGTGCCGCCGGCCAGGCGATTTGGCCAGGGTAGGAGCAATTGCCCCCGGCCATCGTGGCACATCTCTCCGGCCGGATACCCATCCAACACCTCCAGGTCTCCCGCACTGAAGGACCGCAGGCCCCCGCCCGCCTCCACGATGGTGGCACGCAGGTCGCCATGGCTGATCTCGAGCTGCTCACCCGAAGGGAATGTACTCACGCGGCTGCCTCCTCTTGCACAACGTCGATGGTGTTCTCATGCTTCCCTTAACCTCCTCTTAATCTAATCCTTCTAGGATGAGATCAAGAGGAGTACGTCATGCGCTTGCTGCTGGTCGAAGACCACATTAAGGTGGCGCGCTTTATTCAGCGCGGGCTGGAGGAAGAGCATTACGCGGTGGACGTTGCCGGCGGCGGTGAGGATGCGCTGGCACTGCTGCGCGTCACGCCCTACGATCTGGTTATCCTGGACCTCATGCTGCCGGATATCAGCGGCGTTGAAGTCTGCCGGGAGCTGCGCCACAGGCGGAGTACGGTGCCGGTGCTGATGCTCACCGCGAGAGATGCCCTGGAAGACAAGGTCGAGGGGCTCGATGTGGGCGCCGATGACTACCTGACCAAGCCGTTCGCATTCCCCGAGTTTCTGGCCCGCGTGCGTGCCTTACTGCGGCGTCAGGAGGACGTGAAGACGACCCGGATCGAGGTTGGCGATCTGACCATCGACACGGCCACGCACGAGGTGACACGCGCCGGCCAGAGTATCGAATTGGCCAGCAAAGAATACGCCGTGCTCGAGTATCTGGTGAGACGGGCCGGGCAGGTGATCACGCGCACCATGATCCTGGAGGCGGTGTGGGGATACGACTTCGATCCCGGCTCGAACGTGGTGGATGTCTACATCCGTTATCTGCGCCGCAAACTCGACGACCCATATCCAATCAAGCTGCTGGAGACGATCCGCGGCAGCGGGTACCGCCTGCGGGTTCCCCGTGTTTCGTAGCGCGCGAATCAAGCTCACCCTGGCGTATACACTGGTGATCGCGCTGGTGATGGGCGCCTTCTCGGTTGCGCTCTATCTCTCGATTGCCACGGCCATGGCCAATACCCTGGACGTGCCAGATCCTACCACCGTGCAAACCGAGCACGCATTTCTGAGTGCGGAGCTGGCTCGGGCTCGCCTGGCCCTGCTCGGGATCAACATCGCCGGCTGGCTGGTCGCCGCCACCGCTTCCTATTTGGTGGCGGGCCGAACCCTGGCGCCGCTCGAATCGGCGCTGGCACGGCAACGCCAGTTTACCGCGCATGCCTCGCACGAGTTGCGGACGCCGCTCACGGTGATGAAAGGGGAGATCGACGTGACCATGGCGCGCGAGCGTTCGCCGGAGCAATATCGCGAAACCTTGACCCGCCTGGACGACGAAGTGATTCACCTGGAACAGATGACCGGCACGCTCCTCACGCTGGCCCAGGCCCAGGAGGCGCGACGAGCATCCGAATGTTCGGTCGGAGATGTGGGCGAGCTGGTTCACGATATCGTTTGCTCCTTTTCGCAGCGCGCCGAGGACGCGGGCATTCTGCTCGATACCTCTCTCCCCCCCCAGTTGCGGGCCAATCTCGATTGGCCACACGTGCGCCACCTGCTGACGAACCTGCTCGATAATGCCCTGCGCCATACCAAACGGGGCGGTACGGTGCGAGTCAGCGCGGCGCCGCACGGCAGAATCCTGGAACTGACGGTCTTCAACACCGGCGCTCAGATTGCCACGCAGGATCTGCCGCACCTATTCGTCCCCTTTTATCGCGGTAAAGGCAGCTCGTCTGGCGGCGGCGCCGGACTGGGCCTGGCGCTGGCCGATTGGATCGCGCGTTCACACGGCGGCGCCATCGCGGTCCACAATCAGCTCGACGGCGTGTCCTTTACCGTGCGCCTCCCTCTGGGCTCGGGAATAACGGGCTGAAGCACATCTCATTCCCGCTTAATGGCGGCTTAATCTCCGACCGGCACACTGAAGACGTTCCCTCGAGGGCACAGCTCCAAAAAAACAACTGTACAAGGAGATCGCTCATGACACGAATTCCACGAAAGATTGGCCTGCTCGCGGCTGCGGGTGTGTTCGCCGCGGCTGGCGCCACTGGCGTGGTCGGCCACATGTCCGCTCACGCCGCGGGTCCGACCTCGGCGACCAGCGCCCTGGTTTCCGGCGCAGGTAGCGCCGCCGAGGCGAGCCAGGGAGATACCGCTGACGTCCAGCAGGCGAACGGCCCGGATGTCCAGGACACCACGTCGGCGGACGCGCCAGAGGCGAGTGGCGCTGGGGCGACGGAAGCATCCGACGCCGCGCAGGGCGCCGATGCCGACGCCAGCGCCCCCTGCCAGGGCACTGGAGCCAACCAGACCGGCAATTGCGACACGCAGAGCCAGACCGACGGCCCGGACTCCGGTAACTAACAGGAACCGGGTGGTGGCCCCAGCCTGAAAAGGCTGGGGCCTTTCACTGCGTTCCGCAGAACCATGTATACCGCTCGTTTTTTCTCACCCTCGCGCTCCACATCCTTTGGGGCGGTTGTTGGATGCCTTCTGCTGGCCGCAATCCTGGGCGGTTGCGGCTCATCGGGCACGCCCGCCGCGTCCACCGCGTCCACCCGGGCGCCCAGAGCCAATGGCGACATCGCGGACACCGCGACCTACCTGACGTATCACGGCACGGGGTTCTCGTTGCAGTACGTGGAGGGATGGGGCATCCTGCGGGGCGGCGGGCAGGCCGTGCGGATCAGCGACAAGGACAGCGCGGAGGTGGTGTCGATCGCTCCTGGAAAGACCAGCGTGGCGACACTGGCCGGCCAAGACCTGACGCGGTTCCGACATACGCTTCCTCAGTTTCACCTGCTTGCGCGCCGCACCGTTCAGCTCGCCCCGGGCGTTACCACCTATCTGCAGTACCGCACGCTCTCCGCGCAAGACCCGGTCACCGGCAAGCGTGTCCCGGTGGTGGTTGATCGTTACTATATCCCGGGGCCCGGCCGGCAGGCGATTGTCTCCCTGTCCACCCCCGTGGGTGTGGACAATGTCGATGCGTTTCGCCGTATCTCACGGAGCTTTCGATGGAAGTAGCGCCGCACCGCGCCGCCGCTTCCACGCTTCAGGCGACCCCGGTGGTCCTGGTCCAGGATGTTTTCAAGATCTATGCGTCGCGGGGCGCCGAAACGGTGGCTCTGCGCGGCGCCTCGCTGCACGTCGATCAGGGGGAGTTTGTCGCGCTGTTGGGACGTTCCGGCAGTGGCAAATCCACCCTGCTTCAGCTTATTGCGGGTCTCGATACACCCAGCGCCGGCCAGGTGTACCTGGAGGAGCAGAACATTGGTATCCTCAACGAGGAGGAACGTGCCCAGCTCCGTCAACGGATCGTTGGCATTGTGCTGCAACGCGATAACTTGATCCCCTATCTCAGTGCGCTGGAAAACGTGGCCTTGCCGCTTCGCCTGATGGGACGCGCTGATGTCACCAAGCGCGCCACCGCGCTGCTGCGGCGCGTGGGCCTGGGACACCGCCTGCGGCATCGCGCTGGGCAGCTTTCCGGCGGCGAGGCCCAGCGCGTGGGATTCGCCATCGCGCTGGCTGCACAGCCACATATCCTGCTGGCCGACGAGGTCACCGGCGAACTCGACTCCGAGACAGCCGCCGATATTCTCGAACTTCTGGCGGACCTTCACCAGAACGAGCGACTCAGCTTGCTGGTCGTAACCCATGATTATGCGGTGGCCCGAAACGCGCAGCGCGTACTGGTCATGCGGGATGGAGTGGTTGAACCATATGTCTGACACAGCCGGCACACCGGTAATCGAGGCGCGAGCGGTGACGCGAGAATTTCGACGAGGCGCTGAGGGGGTGGCGGCCCTGCGCGGGGTGAGCCTCGCCGTCCAGCGTGGTGAGACGGTCGCGGTCATGGGGCCGTCTGGTTGCGGCAAGTCCACCTTGCTTGGGCTGCTGGGTGGGCTGGACGATCCGTCCAGTGGCTCGATACTGCTGGAAGGGCGCGACCTGGCTGCCTGTTCCCGGTCCGAGCGCGCCCTGCTGCGGCGGAAAACCGTTGGCTTTATTCTGCAAAACCCCTCGCTCCTTCCCATGCTGACCGTCCGGGAGAACGTTGAACTGCCCCTTTCCCTGGCCCGGCTCGAGCCGGCTGAAATCGCCCGGCGCGTGCTCGAATTGCTCGAGCAGGTCGAGTTGCTGGAGAAGGCGAACGCCCTGCCGGAGGAACTATCCGGCGGGCAGCAGCAGCGCGTCGCCGTGGCCCGCGCCCTGGCCGCCCGCCCCCATCTCCTGCTGGCCGATGAACCGGCCGGCAGTCTGGACTCCACCACGGCCGGCTCGGTGCTGGGAGTGATTGCCCGAGCCGTCCAGCAGGACCGCATCTCCCTAGTGCTGGTAACCCACGAACGGGACGACACTCGCTTTGCCGACCGTATCGTCTACCTACGCGATGGCCAGGTAGACGCCGGCCGAGAGGTCGCATGAACGGACTCGCTTACGTCATCCCCAGCCTGCTTCGCAACCCTCGCCGCACGGCGGCATATCTGGCCGGTACGTTGATCGCCGTCGGCCTGTTGAGCAGCGTGCTCTTCTTCGTGGCAGGCTCGGCCCAGGTTCTGACCCAACGCAGCATTGCTTCGGTCCATGTGGATATGCAGGCCGTCTCCTCCGATCCACGCGCCGGCGTCACGTCGCTACGCAGCCAGCTCGCCCACCAACCGGGTGTCGCGGCGGCGGCTCGCTTTGCGCTGGCCGGCTTCTCGCGCGCCGAGTATCAGGCCGGCAATCGCATCGGCCAGACTGGCAGCGGCAAGATCATGGCGGTCGATCCGAGCTACTTCTCGATCTTCCACGCCCCGGTGATCCGCCAGGGAAGCTTCGCCCCCGGTGGAGTCGTGATCAGCCAGGACCTGGGGACCAACCTGGGCGCCCGCGTGGGTGATACGCTCACCCTGCACTTTCCCTCCGGCGTGGCGCCGCTGCGCGTCACCGTTACCGGCGTCGCCAGTATGTTGAACACCGACGCGCTGTTTGCTCCGCTCGATCCCATCCAGCGCGCCAATCCCTTCAACCCTCCGGCCAACGTCGTCATCATGGATTACAACCGGTTTGAGAGCACGCTGAAGCCGGCGCTTTTGGCGCACGCTCCCGCGCCCACCGCCGGCGCCGTGGTGCTTCGCCACACCGGTCCCGTGGTAGAGCAGATTCAGCTTCGTATCGATCGCTCGCAACTCCCCGCCGATCCCTCTCAGGCCAAGATCTACACCACCGATCTCCTCCATCGCCTGGAACTGGCCCTGGCCGGCCGAGTCACCATCCTCGACAATGTCTTTGCCGCGCTCGACCAGGCGCAGGCCGATGTGCTGTGGGCACAGGTGATCTTCGTTTTCCTGACGCTTCCAGGCGTTGTTCTGGCCGCGGCCCTGGCACGCTACGTCACCGCCACCGTGATCGATGCGCAGCGTCGAGAGCTGGCGCTGCTTCGTATTCGGGGTACCGGCCCGCGCCAGCTCATCACGCTGCTGGCCATGGCCCTGGGCCTGGTCGCTCTGGGTGGAGTGCTGCTGGGACTTGGCGCCGGCTGGTTGACCGCCAGGGTTGCCGGAGGAGCGCTCACGATCGCCGCCGGCCCACTCCTACTGCATACCATCTTGATCGCACTGGTCGCCGGCCTGATCCTGGGCATTGCCAGTACCTTCTGGCCGCTCTTGAACTTCGTGCGTACCCCGATCACCCAGGCTCGTCAGCGTGCCGGCCAGCAAGGGGCGCCGCTCTGGCGACGGCTCTATCTGGACCTCTTCGCACTGATCGCCGGCATCGCGGTTTACATCGTCACCCAGCGCAACGGATTCGCGCCGGTACTGAACGCCGAAGGTAACCCCACCATCTCTCTGTCCTTCTTCACCTTTTTGGCGCCGCTGCTCTTCTGGGTCGGCTCCATCCTGCTGCTGGTCCGCCTGAGCCAGAGTCTGGTGTCGCGCTCCGGCCACATTCTGGAACGCAGCCTGGGCCGCGGTGGAACGGTGGGTGAGCTGGCCGGGCGAACCTTACGACGCCGCTCCGGCACGCTGCACCAGGCGGTGGTGCTGGTGGCCATGGCGGTCGCCTTCAGCACCGGTCTGATTACCTTTGTCCACACCTATAACCAGCAGCAGAGCGTCGATGCCTCGCTGACCCTGGGCTCGGATGTCAAGGTTACCGTCCTCAATCGCACCCAGAGCGGCATCGTCAGCTCTCGGCTCAATGTCGCCGGAGTGAGCAGCGTCACCCCGTTCCGCAGCACGGTGGCCTACGTGGGCGCCGAAATCCAGGACATTTTTGGCATCGACCTTCGCACCTTTGGCCGTACCACACAGCTGACCGATTCCTTCTTCGTGGGCGCCTCCGCCGCAACCACCCTGCATCGCCTGCAGACCACGCCGCACGGCATCATTGTCTCCGCCGAAACCGCCCGCGATTACTCGCTGGTGATAGGAGATTCGTTACTGCTCCGGCTGTTCAACGTTCGTAGCCATCGCTATGTGCCCGCCCTTTTCCGGCTGGTGGGCGTGGCCCGCGAGTTTGCCACCGCGCCCAAAGACGCCTTTCTGGTTGCCAATCTGGCCTACCTGCAGCAGGCTACCGGGCAGAGCGGCGTGGATGCCTTCCTGATCCGAACGTCCGGCCCGGCGGGCGATGTTGCCGCGCGCCTTCGGACGCGATTCGCGCAGGGGCCGGCGGTTCACGTCGACGACCTGAACCACGTCCAGCAGCAGCTCGCCACCTCGCTCACCAGTCTCAATCTCAGCGCGCTGGCCAGTATCGACTACTTCTTTACGGCCATTATGGTGTTGGTCGGCATGCTGGTGTTCGCGCTGGCGGTGCTGCTGGAGCGCGCGCGCGAGTTCGCCATGCTGGAGGTGATCGGAACGACTCCCCGGCAGCTACGCAGCCTGCTCCTGATCGAGGTGGCCTACGCCGGCGGGATGGGCTGTCTCTTCGGCCTGGCCGTGGGACTCGGCTTTGCCCAAATGCTGGTGCAGATCCTCGCCAGCATCTTCGATCCACCTCCCACCGCCATCGCCCTGCCCTGGTCCTCCCTGCTGGCCATCGTGGCGCTGGTCATCGTCGCCGGCTTCCTCGCCTGGCTCACAGCTTCCCTCCGCTTGCGCCGGCTCGACCTCTCGCAGATCCTGCGGGAAACGTAGATGATTGCGCCGAGACGGAAATATGCGTGAAGGTCAGCGGGTGCGTATGCCTCCCGGCTGGGACGATCGTGCCCGTACCCCATTCGGGGCACAAGTTGCGCGGGGTGACGGTGTCGCCGCTGGGACACCGCGGGCTGGCCGGGGTGGGACCCGGCCACTACCGGGACAGTGTCTCGGATGGGGAATGCCCTTGCTAATGCGACTTTGGTGGCACTAGGGGCCGTGGCTCCGCCCGGCCCGCTTTCGCTTGCTGGAGGCGGCGCTGCCGAGGCCGCCCATAGTTCGCACCACATCTATTGCGTATGACAGTCGATCAGCCCGTACCATGGCATCATGCAAACCAGCGGCCTGGCGCTCCTTCGCCACAACCGGCCATTCAGCTTCCTGTGGTGCTCACGCAGTATCTCCTTTGTCGGAGACTCGCTGGGGCTGATCGCGCTGCTGCTGTATGTCGCGACCTCCACCGGCCGGCCGTTTGATGTGGCGCTCCTCATGTTGGTGGGCGACTTCGCGCCCACCCTGCTCAGTCCACTTACCGGCGCCCTGGGCAGTCGCTGTAACGCTCGCACCCTCATGGTGCTCTGTGAAGTCGGGCAGGGAGTGCCCACCGCCACCATTGGACTGGGTTTGCCGTCCCTTCCTGCCCTGCTGGCGCTGGTGGCGCTGCGCACCACCCTCGGTCAGCTCGTCGAACCGGCGGCGCGCGGCGTGGTTCCTATCCTGGTCGCTGATGACGATATTGAAACCGCCAACGCAGCGCTGGGCGTCGGCACGCACGGGATGGACGCCTTTGCCCCGCTGGTCGCGGCGGCCCTGCTGCCGTTGGTTCAGATTCGCGGCCTCCTCCTGATCGATTCCCTGACCTACCTGATTTCCGCCCTACTACTCAGTCAATTGCCATCCTTGCCACGGATTGTGTCCGAGGCGGGCGACGGGCGGTCCCTACTCCGTGAGACACGAGAGGGTCTGGGGTACATCTGGTCCCACCCGGCGGTGCGGATCGTCGTCTTCGGCTTCTTTGCCATTGTCGCCTGTAATGCGATGGATGACGTGGCTCTGGTCTTTCTGGCCAGGGGGCCGCTGCACGCGGGGAACTCGGTGACGAGCCTGCTCTATGCCGGTGTCGGCTCGGGACTCTTGCTCGGCTTCGCTGCGCTCTCGCGCTATGCCCGCGCCCTGTCGATGCCCCTGCTGCTAGTCGTGGGCTTCGGGCTCCACAGCGCAGGTAACTTGCTCACCGGCCTCTCCTGGACCATCATCGTGGCCTTCGGCATGCAGGGTATCCGTGGCGTGGGCATCAGCATGATGGACGTGGCCGGCAATAGCCTGCTGCAGCGTCTCGTCCCACCAGCACTGCGAGGCCGCGTCTTCGCCAACTTCGGTGGCGCCATCGGCGGCGCCGCGGGGCTCTCCTACGTGGTCGGGGGCTTGATGCTTGGCCATCTCTCGCCCCGCCTGGTCTTCATCCTGGCCGGTAGTGGAGGATTACTGCCTGCCCTGATCGTGGCGTTGCTTCTGCCCAGGGCCTTGACTACCACTCACGTTAAAATGGCACATGATAAACGTCCTTGATGTTCTCTGCGAACGCGGCTTTGTCCACAAGATCAGCCAAACGACCCGTGAGTTAAAGGAGCGCACATGAACGCGCTGGAACAGCACGAGACCCGCCGGTTAACCGAGGAAGAGGCGCAGCAAGGATTGCGTGCTCTTGCGGAGTTCGACCTGCTTGACGAGGAGGAACGCACGCAGATGGCCCCCGACTCCACGGAACTGATCCGGCAGATGCGGGAGGAGCGCACCAGCGAGTTGGTGGCAAAACTCGAGGAGTGATCTGCGTCGATTCCTCTGTTGCTGCCAAGTGGCTCTTGCGCGAACGGCACTCCCCCGAGGCACGCGCACTCCTGCGCACGCAGCTTGAGCAGCGGCAGCTCATCCTCGCCCCATCCTTTCTGCCCATCGAGGTTACCAATATCCTCAGGCAACGCGTCCGAGCAGGCACCCTCACCCCGCAGCAAGCCTACCGTCGTCTGGACCGCTTTCTGTCGCTTCCCCTCTCGATCGTCGCGGTAGAGTCACTCTACCGGCGAGCGCTAACGCTGGCTGTCGATCACAACCTTCCCGCCGTCTACGATCCGATGTACCTCGCCGTCGCGGAGTCGCAGGTGTGCCCGCTGTGGACCGCTGATGAAAAACTCATCCGGAGCGTTGGCGACCGCCTTCCCTTCATTCGCTGGATTGGTGACTACCAGTAGGACATGCTCGGTCCTCCACGCGAGACCTGAAGCGTTTCTGCTTGACAGCTCTCTCATGAACGGGTCCGCGGCACACGTGTAGCGCAGTGCCGGTCAGGAGCGCGCCGCGTCCGTTGTCCGACAGATCGTCCAGCCGGGACCACTCCCGTTAAAATGACACATGCCAAATATCCTTGATGTTCTCCACGAACGCGGCTTTGTGCAGCAGATCAGCGACGAGGACGAGCTGCGCCGCAGGCTCGAACAGCCCATCACCCTGTACTGGGGCTACGACGCCACGGCCGATAGCCTGACACAGGGCCATCTCTTCAGCATCATGATGCTGACCTGGTTTCAGCGCTTCGGCCATCGCGTTATCGCCCTGGCCGGGGGCGGCACCACCATGATCGGCGACCCAAGCGGGCGGGTCACCTCGCGACCCATGCTGAGCGAAGCAGAGATCGACCGCAACCTGGCGGGCATTCGGGCACAGCTCGAGCGCTTTTTCGACTTCTCCGCCGGGCGTGCCCTGGCGCTCAACAACGCCGACTGGCTCAAGGACTTGAGCTTCATGGCGTTCATGCGCGACATCGGCTCGCGCTTCAGCGTTAACGAGATTCTGCGGCTGGAGGCGTATCGCACGCGCCTGGAGGCCGGTGGACTCACCTTTCTGGAGCTGAGCTACGTGCTGGTCCAGTCGTACGACTTTCTGCACCTCTATAAGGAATACGACGCGATCCTGCAGGTTGGTGGCAGCGACCAGTGGGGGAACAGTATTGCGGGCGCCGATCTCATCCGCCGGGTAACCGGTGGTCAGGCCTTTGTCCTGGCCCATCCTCTGATTATGACCGCCGCCGGCGAGAAGATGGGGAAATCTCAGGCCGGCGCTCTCTGGCTCGCGGCGGAGCGGACCTCTCCCTATGAGTACTATCAGCAGTGGCGCAATACGGCCGACGCCGAGGTCGAGCGCCTGCTGGGCGTCTATACCTTCCTGCCCATGGAGGAGGTACGCGCGCTGGGCAGCCTGCCGGGCGCCGAACTGAATCGCGCCAAAGAGGTGCTGGCCTTTGAAACCACCAAATTGCAGCACGGTGAGGAGGCAGCGGAAAAGGCTCAATCCGCGGCTCGCGCCCTCTTTGGCGGCACGGCTGGCGACCAGGATATCCCCACCATACGGATCGATCCCGCCCGGCTGACTGCCGGCCTGCCCGTCACCGAGCTGTTCAAGGAGGCCGGACTGGTGTCCTCCGCCAACGAGGCGCGCAGCCTGATTACGCAGGGTGGGCTGAGCATCAACGGCGACCCGGTTACCGATCCGCGCGCCCTAGTCGATACCGCCGCTACACAGGATGGTTCCCTCCTGCTGAGCCGCGGTCGCAAGCGCCACATCCGCGTGATCTGCGGCTAGTCCACGCCCTATGGCCCGCTGGCACCATCGTCCGCTCCCCGACCGCTCTACCCTGCTCTCCGGTCGTGTGCCGCCCGATGAGATCGGCTTCCGCTCGGACCGTCTGCAGATCTGGTACAACAACACCGATCAGGCGTGGGTCGATCGTGGTCCACACCTGCACCACGATAGCGATGAATGCTTCATCATGCTGCGCGGCAGCATCGTGGTCGAGGTCGAGGGCGAACGCCACACCGTCGGCCCGCGCGAGTTCTGTTGCTTCCCGCGTGGTGTCGCGCACTGGGTAGTGGCGGCGCACCCGCCGGTGGAAAGCCTGATGATCCGCGCGCCCTCGGTGGAAGATAAAGAATATCGGGCGTTAGATATGGAAGCCGAGGAGGGTGGGGGCACAGTGTAACGAATGCACCGTTGACCCGCACTCAGCGGAAGTCGGCGGCGTGGTCGCTGGCCCAGTCGCGAAATGCGCGTGCGGGTCTTCCGGTAACCTCTTCCACTGTGGAAGTCACCGGCTCCGGTTCCGTCACGAAGGCGGCATGGGCGTGGAGGATGCCGTCGATGGTCGAGGGTGGCATACCGGCCAGGAGGCACTGCCGCGCGACATCCGGCGGGATCTCTTCCCAGCGGAGCGGGCGGCCGATCGCCTCACCGATCGCGCGCAGCTGCTCGATCTGGGTCAGCGCCGTCGGGCCGGTCACGTTATACGTCGTGCCGGCGTGACGGTCCTCGGTCAGGGCGCGGACCGCCAACGGCTGCGATGTCTCGCTCGTGAATCAGTGATCTGGCCGCATCGCCATGGAACCATCGCACGATACCGTCGTTGCGGATCTGCGGCGCCCACATCAGGGTGTTGGTTGCGAACCCACTAGATCGGACGAAGGCCCAGTCGAGTCCGCACTGCTTGATCAGCCGCTCGATATCGGCATGGAATGCGTTGATCAAACTGGTCTGCTGGGCGAGGTCATCACGTACGCCCATCGAAGAGAGGTAGACGATCCGGCGCGCATGCTTGCTGACCACGTCCAGAGCCGCGGGCGCGGCCTCGGCGGTCATGAATGGCCAGACCAGAAACACGGATTCGACCCCATCCAGCACCGTGGCCAGGCTGTCCGGGGCGGACAGGTCGCCGCGCACGACCTCGACACCGCCCGGCAGCCCGGCCGCGTCGGGGTTGCGGACCAAGGCTCGGACAGGAGCGCCCATGCCCAGCAGTTGAGACACGACCTCTCCACCGACATGGCCGGTGGCGCCAGTAACCAGAATCGTGCGTTGCCCTGTCATGATAGAGCCTTTCTCTAGGCCGTGACGGGATCGTTAGTGCTGTCGAGGGAATCCAGCTGAACTCTCAAGCGACTTCACCCTGCCGCGCAGCGCCGCGCGCGTCCCGTGCCCGGGCGCGGTCGTAGTTCATGCGCAAGAGTGCGATCACGGCCTCCGCGCCGGCGGGGCAATCTATCTGGCGCCGAACCCAGCCCGAGTCGGGCAGAGGTGGGTGGACCTCGGCTTGCCCGGTTGCTATCAACTCGTCGCGGACCTTCCTGGTGAACGGTAGGTCGGCGCAACTGGCGCCGTGCAGGTGCCCGAGTTCCACCCGGCGGTACCGAAACTGTAGTCCGCCTCGACCAGTGTCGCCGGTGGTGACCCCCGGCCAGCCGGTCACCGCGCGCTCGATCAATGCCATCAAATCATCGTTCATATGATACCTCCTTGTATTTGACGCCTGCACGGTGCCGTCTCGTCCCTCAACCTGAGTTAACGACAAGCGGCCGTGATCCGCCGCGTCCTGTCGTCAGTATGCGCAACGCCGACAGAGGGCCGCCTCGTCCCAAGGGACGGGGGATGACCTGTTCGATGGGACAGGGGGAGGGCGTCGCTGGACGGATATGTGACTAGATTGCATTGATGCGACCATAATACGATAGTTGAAATGCTGGAGGTGCCTTGTGGCAGCCCTGAAGATAGAAGCCCGGTTGCGACCAAAGAATCAGATCACACTGCCGGAAAAGATTGCCGCACGTTTGGGAGTTGAACCCGGCGATCGATTCGTCTTCGTGATGGAAGACGGGGAGAATGACGTGGTGCATCTGCGTCGATTGCGCAAAAGCTACGCCGGTATTGCAGCGGGTGTGTACGGCTCTTCTCAGGATAGTGCGGCGTACCTGGAAGAGGAGCGTCAGGCTTGGGGCGAGTGAGTGGTCCCGGATAACTCGGCCCAACCCCGCTTCCCCGATAGGTATAATTGAGCAGCCGACGCCTGGCTTGCCGAGTTCTGGAAAGGTGATCCTGTATGCCTTTAGGCGGTCATTTACCCGAGTTGACGTTTCTCATTATGCTGCTGATCATGGCCCTGATTGTGTATCTCGTGGTCCGCGCTATCCGGCCCCGCTAGCCGTTCCCTGGCGAACTTGACGAGAATGGTATTGATGCCGGCGTACGTGCTTTAGCTCTGGCCGAGGGGTTCATGGGCGGCCGAAGCGGGAGTCAACGCGAATCGCGGGTAGGGCTTGACTCAGCGTATTGCTCATTCTCAGCAGCAATGACGTGCCGCATGAACGCGATCGTATCCTCAATACGCGACGACCAGTCTGACTCTGCTGGGAGTGTTCCGCTCCGGATGGCCAATGCTTCCGACACGATCGGGCGCCACCGTTCTGAGTAGGTCGTGAGGGCATAGCGGCAGGCGCCGGACTTCGAGGTAACGTCGTCGGTGGCGATGGTGTAGGCCAGCCGGACCACGCCGGGAACGCACCAGGCGATTACCTGGGGTATGGCCTCCGCGGGCAGCCGGGACGCTCCTGCCTCGAGTTGCGCTGCCATGCCGGCCCAGTAGGAATTGAGGTTATCCAGATTCCAACGCTGGAGAAGGCCGCGGTCATGCCGCACCTTCGGAACAGGTCCGCGCACGGGAAGGGGATGGTTGCGTAGGGTGAGCCAGGTAACGGGATTGGCCTCGAAGCCGCCCGATCGTTCGAATCGCCCTTCGTGGGATGAGGGAACGCTTCCAGCATCTTCGGGGTTGTGCTCCAGGTCCGACCAGGTGACGTAGATACCATCGAACCAGGGACGGCCAACCTCCGGCAGAAGCGCCTGGTGGACCGCCTCCAGGCGATCCATCTCCTCGGCCGTCAGCCGGTCAGCGGTGACTGCGACAAAGTCGATGTCGCTCTGCTCTGCTTGATAGTCATCCAGCGCCAGAGAACCCACCAGGTAGAGTCCCTCAATGCGGTCGCGAAGTGACTCGTCAACACGCTGGAGATAGAGAGTCACCACGCGTCTCACGCCATCCGGAATCTCGCGCAAGCTGTGCTCGCTCACCGCACTCCCAACACACCCCGCAAGAACTTGAAAACCTCCTCCCGCTCGGCATAGGCCACGCCGATCACGCCATCGCCGGCGCCGTAATACAGGAACCAGCGCTCACCAAGCTCCACCAGTCCGGTGCCGAACACCACGTTACCCACCGGTCCCTCTCGCTCATATGGCGCCTCCGGCACAAACACCGGCTCGGGATGGCGATAGAGCACCTTTGTTGGGTCGTCCGCATCCAGCACGGCCAGGCCCATGCGGTACATTCGCTCGTTCTGGGGCATCCGCAGATATTCGTTGGCGTGGTAGAACAGCAGCCAGCCCCAGGGCGTGCGGATTGGTGGTGGCCCGGCGCCGATGCGCTCACCCTGCCAGGTGCCCGCGATCGGTCCCATCACCTCCACCGGCTCCGACCAGTGCACCAGGTCCTCCGAGGTCACGTACTTGATCACGGGAAACTCCCGCGCCAGTGCCGCATACCGTCCGCCGATCTTCTCCGGGAAGAGCACACCGTCCTTGGTACTCGTTTCCGGCAGGATCACTCCCACCTCCCGAACTGTGCGGAAGTCCTGGGTTACGGCGATGCCGGAGCGCACCCGGAAGGGCGCCGTCTCCCAGAACAGCGGCGGTGTATCGGCTGTATCCACCGATGCCTTGCAGTAGGTCAGGTAATACGCGCCGTCCAGCGCCGTGATCCGGGGGTCCTCCACGCCGAGTCGGGCCATCGGGTCGTCCAATGCCCCTTCGTAGAGGGGTAACTCCGATCGCTCCACGATTCGCTCGCCGTCCTCGGTCCAGGCCAGCCCCAAGCGCGACAGCCCGTCCCCTCCTACCGCGCGGTAGACCAGCGCCACTCGTCCCTCGATCAGCACCGCGCCGGGATTGAGCGTTGCACGAGATTCCCACCAGCGATCGGTGTGGGTCAGGATTGGATTCAAGGCAGAGCGAGTAAACAACATGGTGACTCCCGACGTGAGCGTGGTTTATGGCCGTACGTAATCAATGTGCGCCACCGGATGGTTCAGCCAGCCGATGGCGGCATGCCACTCCAGCAGCCGGTTGCAGCCGGCAGCGAGCTTTGGTCGAATTCTTCCTGGGTTCACCGCCCGGAATGGTCCATCGAAGCCCTCGATCGTCATGTAGCCGGGTGCGCCCACCAGCGGCCGCCCTCGACAGTGCCACCATTCGGCGATCAGCACAGCACCGTGGGCGCCAGGGGGAGGCAGCGCCATGGCAAAAACCTGCGAGCCGAGGTGCAGCGTCGCCTGGGCGGGTGGGCTGGAAAAGAGATGCAGAGACAGGCGAGGGGTGATGATTTCTACAGAGCGCCCGCCAATAGCCAGATTGAGATATGCCCGCACATGTGCAGCTCGAAGGATGACGCGTTGACGCATGGCGATGCTCTTTCCTGGCGGTAGTTCCTGGGCATTAGTAATGAAGGTTGGTGCGCAATTGGGGCCTGGTTCGCCGGGAATGGCGGGTGGAAAGGCCGTACTGACGTCCTTCCGCTGGACCACGATCACCGGTGCGTCTATCCAACAGCTATATGGCACTTCGGTGGGCGCGATTCCAACGACATGGCGCGAGACATTGGTTGCTCGCACCGTCACCGCCGCCAGAGCATTCCAGGGATACGAGGCATGCGGCAGCGAGACCACGAGCTGGATGCCATGCGAGACACGACCGGCCCGGGCATAGGCGGCATGGGAGGCCTGCCCCGACGAGGGGGACACCAAGAGGAGCGAGGCGCATAGTACGACGAGAAGGATTGGTACGGAGACCGGGAACCGTCGCTTCATCATGTCTCCCCTTTGCGGGCTCTGTGGGATGAATCCGCGGTTGGATGTCGTCAATCCCAGCTCCACACGTTGGCGGCTACCTCCACCGTACACCTTCTTCACTATGCTGGATCGACGATGATGACACGACGAGGGATGACCGTCGAGGAGGGATGATGATGAAGATTATCGGCGCCGGTTTCGGGCGAACCGGGACATCCTCTGTCAAAGTCGCGCTGGACGATCTCGGGTTCGGCCCCTGTCACCACATGACCGAGCTGTTCCATCAACCCGAGCGGGCTGCGCTCTGGGAGGCTGCTGCCGCCAGCCAGCCGATCGACTGGAATGCGCTGCTCGCGGGCTATCGGTCTACCGTCGATTGGCCGGCCTGTACCTTCTACGCGCAGTTGATGGAGGCCTATCCCGAGGCTCCCGTGCTGCTCACGGTGCGCGACCCGGAACGCTGGTACCAGAGTTGCCGGGACACGATTTACCGCTCAAGTGCTTCCAGGGCGGATGCTCCCGACGCCAACGCACCAGACCCGGTGGCGCACATGATCGACAGCATTATCTGGCGGGGTACCTTCGGCGGCGCATTCGAGGATAGGCAGCGGGCCATCTCGATCTTCGAGCGGCATAACCAGGAGGTACAGGAGCGTGTGCCGAGCGATCGGCTGCTGGTCTATGAGGTCAAGCAGGGCTGGGAGCCGCTGTGCCGCTTCCTGGGAATCGAGGCGCCTGCCGGCACGCCCTTCCCGCACCTGAACGACACCATGACCTTCCAGCAGATGGAGCAGGAGCACGAACGCAGCGTGGAGGCACGATAGGGAACGAGGTTATTTCATGAGAATGGCGCCAGATAGTCCTGCTCCGCTGCCCACATTTCGTCAAACATCGCGACAATCTCGGCTGGCGAGCATACAGCGGCGGTGAGGGGGTCGAGCAACAGGGCATAGCGGGCCGCTTCTCGGTCTCGCTCCAGCAAGGCCTGCACCATGAGCGTGTGCACCGCCATGTGCGCCCGATTCAGCGCGGCGAGCTGCTCCGGTAGTGGTCCGAAGTGGCAGGGCTGGATGCCGCTTCGATCCACCAGGCAGGCAACCTCGACACAGCCATCCGAAAGGTTATCGATCAGGCCGGTGTTTCGCACGTTGCCGTGGATCACGCCCGGCCGGTTCAGCGTGACCGCCTCGATGATGATGGACGCATATTCGTGGCTCCGCTCGGTCGGAATCTCCTCGGTGCCGTCCAGCATGCCCTGAATGCGCCGGTCATTCTCCTCCCGCCAGGCCGGCCAGTTGTTGGCATAGAAGCCCGAGGCGCCCAGGTAACCGCGACCGGCATAGCGCTCCACCAGGTCCGGCCGCTTGCGGAAGTACGGGACGTACTCGGAGAAGTGCCCGCTGCTCTCGGTGACAAAGGCGCCGAAGTGGCGCATCACCTCGAACCGAATCGGGTCTTGCTCATAGATGCCGGGATCGTCCGCCAGCTCGCGAAGGCGCGGATATTGGTCGACCCCCTGGTGGCATAGTTCGGTGAACCAGGCGTTGTGGTTGATGCCGGCGCAGCGCCACTCCAGCTCGCCATACGGCACACCAAGATAGCCGGCGAGCTGCTGCGAGCTGCCCTGCACGCTGTGGCAGAGTCCCACCGTTCGCATAGTCGTGCCCTGCAGTGCGGCCAGGGTCAGGATCGACATGGGATTGCTGTAATTCAGCACCCAGGCGGCCGGGCAGAGTTCCTCGCAGTCGTGCAAGATGTCCAGCCAGACCGGACCGGTGCGCAGCGCCTTGAAGATGCCGCCGGGACCAATGGTGTCGCCGATGCACTGGTCCACGCCGTAGCGCAGCGGAATATCGTAGTCGAGCCGGATGTTGGCCAGCCCGGCAACCTCCACGGTATTGATCACAAAGTCGCTCCCGCCGAGCACCTCGCGCCGATCGATGGAGCAGCTGACTCGCCAGTGGCGGCCACGCAGAGCAATGAGCCGTTCGGCAATGCCTCGCGCCAGATCCAGGCGCTCGGCGTCGATATCCACCAACGCGAACTCCCCGCCATCGAGACCCTCGATAGCCAGCACATCGGTGATCAGCTGACGAGCAAAGACCGCGCTCCCCGCGCCGATGAAGGTGATCTTCATGGTGGTAAGTCCCTACGGGTCGGATGACGCATTATCACCAATCGGGTTGCACATGTGGAAAACGGCCAGCATCAGAAACCGATCGCTGACTATAATCGGTCTGGTGATTATGGCAAGGGAAGAGATGCCCTGGTGAATCGAGACGAGCTTCAATATCCCGATGATGACGTGTCCAACCGGGGCCAGGATAACGAGGAAACTAACCGGACACGTTCCCGGCCTCACGAAAGCGTTGAGGAATCCCGGCTACAAGCCATGCGGGACCAATACGCTCCCGAGAACAGTGCCCCCGCCGACGAGCGAGCCGCGTGGCGCGAAATCGCCCGTGCCGCCGCGGTTCATGGACGGACAGTTTAGCACCGAGGGGATGATGCCCTGGTCTCGTGTCCGTGAGAGACTGGAGCGAGCGCGGAACTACTGGCTGGCCACGGTGCGACCGGATGGGCGACCGCACGTGGTTCCGGTGTGGGGCGCGTGGCTGGACGAGACGTTGTACTTCGATGGCCTCCCCACCAATCGCTGGGTTCGCAATATCGCGGCTAATCCAGCCATCGCTGTGCATCTGGAAAGCGGTGATGACGTGGTCATCATCGAAGGTATGGTCGAGGTCGTGACCACCGACGAGGAACTTGGAGCCCGCATCGTGGCGGTCTATGCCACGAAGTACGACGACCCGCTCCCCGAGCCGGCCACACGGGGCATCTTCCGGCTCCGGCCCCGCACGGCTCGCGCCTGGACTGAGAACTGGGAGGATGCCACTCGCTGGCACTTTCCCGAGCGGTGAGTGGAGGCGGAGCGGCTTGCTCCCAAGACGGTTGACGGGGAAGTGGTTCTCAGGCCGAAGGACGCCACGGCGCACCCATAGGTCGGCCTGCTGTGCCGTCTATGGCGGGGTGTAGTGGCTGGATGGACTCGTGGCGTCGGCCTGCGGGCCGATCCCGCCGACAAGCGGACGGGCTACACGCGACGACGGGTCCCGGCAGCTGGGGCCGGATGATTTCTACCCTCCGGTAGTCCCACTCTCGTACCGTCTACGTCCGGTAGCCCGGCCGTCCTGGCCGGGACTGGCCCGCAGGCCAGCACGCGCGCAGTGAGGACGGAAAATGAGATCCCGCGGTGATGCCGGTGCAACACAGATGTCCCGCGTGCCCTCCCCTTAGGGAGGTATATGCGGCCCCCTTGGCGGGATATCCCCGATTCTCTTCAATCAACCGTATTGCGGCCTGCTCCCGCCGGTCGAAAGCCGTTGCCCCATGAGGTGGGTTGGTACCTCCCGGCCGATCACTACAATACAGCAGGGACCGGGTTTCCCCCACCGACCGATATTTTAAGGAACGTTACCGGCTAACGGCCCAGAGCTGATAGCCACCACTGAGGAGTGCCTCTATGGCTATCACTACCCCCGCCGCCACTCGCACCGAACGCGACACTATGGGCGAGATGCAGGTGCCGGCGGACGCCTACTATGGCGCCAGCACCATGCGCGCCGTGCAGAACTTTCCCATCAGCGACCTGCGCTTTCCGCGCCGCTTTATCCAGGCCCTCGGGTTGATTAAAGCCGCCGCCGCCCAGGTCAACCTGGAACATGGGCTGCTGGACCAGAGGCGCGGGGAAGCGATCGTGCAGGCCGCCCAGGAGGTGGCCGAAGGTCAACTGGACGGCCAGTTTCCGCTCGACATCTTCCAGACCGGCTCCGGCACCTCCACCAACATGAACGCCAACGAGGTGATCGCCAACCGCGCCCACGAGCTGCTGGGTGGGCGGCTGGGCGAGAAAAGCCAGGTCCATCCCAACGACCACATCAATATCGGTCAGTCGTCCAACGACGTGATCCCCACCGCCATCCATCTCTCCGCGCTGCTGGCTATCCATCAGGAGTTGATTCCCGCCCTCGAAGGGCTGGCCGATTCGCTGGACCGCAAGGCGCGCGAGTTCTGGCCGGTCATCAAGACCGGCCGTACCCACCTGCAAGATGCCACGCCCATCCGCCTCGGCCAGGTCTTCCAGGGGTACGTGGGACAGCTCGGTCGCTCCGTCGAACGCGCCCAGCGCGCCGAACGCGAACTGTGCGAGCTGGCCCTGGGCGGCACCGCGGTGGGCACCGGAGTGAACACGGCGGAGGGCTTCGCAGCCCAGGTGATCGAGCGCCTGGCCACCGAGACCGAGTTGAAGCTCACCGAGACCAGCAACCATTTTCAGGCACAGAGCACGCTGGATAACGCCGTTTCCGCCTCCGGCCAGTTGCGTACTATCGCCGTCAGCCTGATGAAGATCGCCAACGACATCCGCTGGATGGGCTCGGGCCCGCGTGCCGGGATCGGGGAGATCGCGGTGCCGGCGGTCCAGCCGGGCAGCTCCATCATGCCGGGGAAGGTCAACCCGGTCATCGCCGAGTCCGTCAGCATGGTATGCGCCCAGGTGATCGGCAACGATGTTACCATCAGCCTGGCAGGCCAGTCCGGCAACTTCGAACTCAACGTGATGATGCCGGTGGTTGCCTATAACCTGCTGCAGTCTATTCACCTGCTGGCGGCCAGTGCCCGGAACTTCGCTACTCAGTGCATCGACGGGCTGGAGGCCACGCAACGCGGTCCCGAGATGGTCGAGAAGGGGCTGATGCTGGGCACCGCGCTGGCGCCCGAGATTGGCTACGAGGAGGCGGCGGCACTGGCCAAAGAGGCGGCTCGCACCGGCCGCACCATTCGTGAGGTGGCGCGGGAGCGTACCGACCTCTCCGCCGACGACCTCAACCGTATCCTCGATCCCGAGGCGATGACGGAACCGGGCCAGACACTGGCCGGTGGTGGGGGCTGACGCGCTGGTATATTCCCTCAATCCGGTCCACCATCTCCTCAAATTGACACTCCTGCTCTAGTTTGCGTCGCCCAGCCTCCCCGTACCGCCGCGCCAACGCCGGATCATCCAGCAAGGACAGCACTGCCCAAGCCAGGGCGGCATCATCTCCCGGAGGGACCAGTAGCCCCTCCTCGTCATGCCGTATCTGATCCGGGATGCCGCCGACCGCACTGGCTACCACCGGCACGCCGGCGGCCATGGCCTCCAGAATGACCAGCGGCGCGCCCTCACTGAGCGAGGGCACGACCAGGACCTCGAGCAGCGGCAGCAGCGCACGAGCATCCGGGCGGAAGCCGAGAAAGTGTACGTGGCTGCCCAGCCCCAATCTCGCCGCCAGGTCCTCCAGCGTCGCTCGCAGCGGACCATCACCCACCACCACCAAGGCACACTCCGGCCGGCGATCGAGGATGCGCGGCGTCGCTCGAAGCAGGACATCCACGCCCTTCTCCGGCTCCAGCCGCGCCACCACTCCGACCAGCGGGCGGCCACGCAACTGCTCCGGCAACGCTGGTGCTGGTTGACGCGGGGAGTCCTCCGGCATGGCACAGGGAATGACGGTCACGCGCTCCGCCGGCACCCCATCCCGCTCGACCAGCCGTTGCCGAATAGGCCCTGAGACAGCGATGATGTGCGCCGTGCGCCGGTACGCCAGCCTGCCAACGAGCGTGTCCCACCGGCCGCGCCAGCTCGCCTCACTGTGCTCGGTGCGCACCAGGGGCAGTACGCTCCCCGCCAGTGCCAGCACGCCGGCGACGCCTCCGGCATACATGTGGGCATGGACCAGCTGCACCTGGTGTTCGTGAATCAGCCGGCGTAGCTGCCACGCCAGGCGCAGACCAAGCCGCCGCTTCACGACCTGTCCGCCCAACACACAGACCTCGATCCCCTCTCGCTCGATCCCACCGGCCAGAAACCCGCCGGCCGAGCAGGCGATGACCACCGTGACGCCCCGGCGGTGCAGGGCAATGGCGAGATCGGCGGCGTGGCGCTCTCCACCGCCCATCTGGAGCGAGTCGACCACCATCAATACCGGCGCCCTCGGCGGCGTCGATACACGTGCTCCCGGTCCGCGACGGCCAACCACCCTCATCGAAACTCCACGAAAGCAACGGACACTATCGCGTCCTATGCCGGTAATTATTCCCCATTGCGCTGCTCCCTCACGGCATCACTGCTCAACATAACGAGATGTGGATACAACGGGTATCCTAAGAGGAGGCCCTGAGGTGGCGGTCGGTTTCCAGAGCGTCTGCTTATCAGTATCGCCTCATTTCTGCTCTGTGTCACCCGGGAAGGAACGAATCATGGCATCCACCACTGAGACCCATACCATCCATCTGCAAGTGATCTGCCGCAATCTGCCACCCATCGAGCAGGACACCAGTCCTACTGAGTTCGGCCTGCAGGACAAAAAAACGGAGCTACTCCCTGGAAAGCCCTTACCCGATGGCGCCGTTGCTTTCCAACTCGATCTCCAGGCCACCCGGCAGCCGGAGACCGATCAGCCGCGCTTCCGCGGCGCATACGTGCACGGCACACCCAGCCAGTTTCTCTATCTCGGTTGGCGTCATGCCGGCGAACCCATGTCGCCCTGGATCAAGCGGATCAAAATTCCCCTGGCCACTATCACCTGGCAGCAGATCAAAGGGCTCGCCCGCTCCGGCGCCGTGCTCCAGGCCAGCGTGGACGGCTCAGGGGCAGCCACCGTGCGCCTGCTCGATAACGGCTGGGCACCCATCTAGCGCGATCGTTTCTCTGGCTCTCTCCTGCTATCTCGCTTCAGAGACGCAAGACCTGTTCCGCAATTCGCGACCTTCCAGCGGCCTCTCTATCGCACGCGGGTGGTCACCATGAGCGACCTGGCGGAAGTGCGGGCAGAGTGTGGGAAGCTCGTCGCTCGGCTGGAGGGAAAGCCGGAGTGGGCGGCACTACGGGCCATCTATCTCGATATGGCCACGGTTGTGGGCCGCTTACAGGGTGCTGTGGGCGAGGCCAGACGCGCCTCGGACAATCACGACGCAGTTGAACAGGCCGAAGCGACGCTCATCGAACTGAAAGGGAGCTTGCGCCAGGTTGGCCTGGATATCCGGCTGGCCTCTCCGCCTGCGCTGGCGCTCGGCCTGCAATCCGCGGTGGAGAGTGCGCTGGCGACCCTCGACCATCTCCAGCGGATGGAGGAGTAAGTTAGAGCACTCCGGGCTTGGTGACGTATCGCTCGCGGGCGACGTCGTGCGCGACCTTCAAGCGCACCGGCTCACCCATCACCGCGATGGCGATGGCCTCTTCTGGAATCCAGAGGTCTGCGCCGCCAATGCCGCCGAACCCCGTTCGCACCTCCAGGAAGCGCGCGCCGGTACCTTGCTCAGTGGCGATGCCGTGGACCTGGCCGACCTTTTCGCCGTTCGACCCGAAAACATCGGTGCTGCCCTGCAGATCATCGAGACGAACTGGCATGCCACTCCCTTTCTGGTTCCTGACCTAGACAGGCACGCAATGAACTAGCGTTTCCGCGTGGCGCTCTTCAAGACCTGCGTCGCCAGACGGCGTCCCGCCTTGTTTACCACCAGAAACTTCACAACCATAAATAGCAGTTTTGGCATAATCCCCCCGCCTTCCCGATGTAGGAGCACATGAGGTGCTTGTCCTGTCATTGTAGAGGCAGCGATACCATCCTGCGCCCCATGGCGGATAGTGCATAGATCATGCCAGGGGGATACAGCGGCGATTCAGCGTTGGTCGGTGTATCCTCAATACGGTATACCCTCTGTACAAGGAAGCGCAATAGAGCGCCGCGGGCGCGGTGCGGAGAGATGGAAACGAGTGGGACAGCGGTGCATCATGGGTGTCTTTGCCCATCCAGACGACGAGACGTTCTCCATGGCCGGCGCGTTTCGTCGGTATCACAATCAAGGAGTGCGGACTGCGCTGGTTTGCGCGACCCGTGGCGAAGCAGGGGAGATTAGCGATCCAGCCCTCGCCACTGGTCAGAATCTGGGGCAGATTCGTGAGCAGGAGTTGCGTGAGGCCTGCCGCGTCATGGGTGTCGACGACCTCAGCTTTCTGAATTATCGTGACGGTACGTTGCAGGATGCCGACCCCGCCGAGGCCACCGGCCGGCTGGTCCGCCAGATTCGGCGGTTGCGTCCTCAGGTCATCGTCACCTTCGCCGCCAACGGGGGATACGGTCACCCGGACCACATGGCGATCCATCGCCTGACGGTAGCGGCCTTTCAGCAGGCCGCCGACCCAGCCTGCTATCCAGAACAGATCGAGGAAGGCCTCCAGCCGTACGCTCCGCAGAGGTTGTACACGGTGGGATTCGCCCGTAGTACCATGGGAGCGCTGCGGGATATGGCCGCGTCCGGCGGAGTCAGCTTCTCTCCGGGCGGCGCCGCCGCCACCATCCCACTGGAGGAAATGGGCACGCCGGATGAGGAGCTTAGCACGGTCGTTACGCTCACCGATGATGAGTACGAGCTGAAGATGCGCGCCATGCAGTCGCACCGCACCCAGATGAATCCGGACAACCCGATGAACCGTTTGCCGGCCGAAACCATTCGCGCCTGGCTCGGCGCCGAGCAATTCGTCCAGGTTGTGCCGCCGAGGGCGTCCAGCGAGGGCCTTGAACACGACCTGTTCGCCGGCATCACGGACTAGCTGAGAGACAGGCACGGGTGGACGAGAGCCGGCTGATTCACCGCTATGCCGATCTTGATGTGCGCCTGCACTACGTGGAATCCGGCGAAGGCCCGCTGGTGATCCTGCTCCATGGCTTTCCCGACTTCTGGTATTCGTGGCGGAACCAGATCCCGGCCCTGGTGGGAGCCGGCTATCGAGTGGTCGTGCCCGATATGCGTGGCTACAATCTGTCGGATAAGCCGCGCGAGGTCGCTTCCTATCGCGCTGCCATGGTGGCCGCTGATGTTGCCGGGCTCATCCGCGCCTGTCGCGCTGAGCGTGCCGTAGTGGTGGGACACGATTGGGGCGCGGCTATAGCCTGGCAGTTTGCCATGCTCTACCCCGCTATGCTGGAGCGCCTGGCCATTCTCAACGTTCCGCATCCCATGCGCATGCTTCACGCGCTGCGGACGCCACGTCAGTTGCTCAAGAGTTGGTACATCTTTTTCTTTCAGCTTCCCTGGCTGCCGGAGGCAGCGATCCGTGCCGGGAACTACCGTCTGCTCCGCCACGTGCTCCGCACCGACCCTGTCCGTCGCGATGCGTTTACCCCGGCGGACATCGAGCGCTATGTCGCCGCTGCTGCCCAACCCGGCGCCCTAACCGGCGCCATCAACTACTATCGCGCTCTATTCCGCCAGAGTCCACCGGCAGCAATCTCTCAGATCCGACGCATCGATGCATCGGTGCTGATCATCTGGGGCGAGAAGGATCGCTACCTCGGGTCCGAGCTGGCCCAGCCCAGCCCGACGTGGGTGCCGCACGCCCGCGTCGCGCGCCTGCCGAACGCGAGTCACTGGGTCCACCTGGACCAACCCGAACTGGTGAACCAATTGTTGCTTGAGTTCTTCTCAACTTCGCAATAATCCTCTACTCCAAATGTCCGGGGCAAATCCGTATAGTTAGAGCAGAGATTGTTTTGTTCTGTATCAGGAAAGGGGATGGGGTATGGTTCGCTTGCGTTACGCTCTGGCGCTGTGCTGCGTGGTACTGATGAGCGTGGGGGCGCTCGCACGGTCGATACCGGCGGCTGCCGCCGGCTCGACGATCGGCTTCGAGACGCCCGCCCTGGTCGATCCGATTCAAACCGCCGGGGAACCGGACATCGGCGTTGATCCCCTGGGTCGCGTCTTCTCCAGTGGCCCCACCGGCACCGGAACCCAGCGCAGCGTGTGGTTCGGCTCCGTGGACGGCGGTCATACCTTCCGCGATATCTCTCCCGGCCCCCCGCCCAGTCCCCTGGCGAGCATCGTCGACCCGCCGGGCGGCGGCGACACGGATATCGCCTTCGACCGGGTAGCCAACCAGTACTTTACCGATCTGTACGGGCTGGTCTGCCTGCGCAGCGCCAATACCCGTGATGGCGGGGCGACGGTCAACCAGAGCGTCTATCCCTCCGGCTGCTCCGGCATTCCCGGCGCCGATCGGCAGTGGCTGGCGGTGTACGATCCGCCCGGCGCCACCACCTCGCCCTACACCGGCCCCCGGCCGCTGATCTATCAGGAATACAACAACCTGACCTGTGGCGCCCAGTGGGTAAAGAGCAACGCTACCACCGATCCGTCGCCCGGCCCCGGTCTGAACTACGTCAATGGCGAGACTGGGGGACCCGGCCAGGTGACCGGGTACTGTCCATTTGGCGCTGATGGCTACCCTTCCATCGATCAGGGTACTGGCAACGTGTTCCAGGCTGAATACGGGAATACCACCAATGGCGTTTCGCCGATTCTGCTGAACATTGGTACCCCCGATGCTACCGGCACCTTGACCTTCCTCGATGCGCCGACCACGAGCATGCCCAACGGCGATCCGAGCAAGCTCATCACCGTGGCCACCGGTGTGCCCGATGATTCCGGCGAGGCGGCAAATTTCGTGGTGTCTTCCATCGATGCAGCTCGGAATCTCTATGTGGCCTGGGTGGGCCGAAGCGCCACTCCCGCCAAGCGGCAGGTCTGGGTCAGCGTGGCCAGCGCGGCCAGTGGCTGGCGAAGCTTTAGCACGCCGGTGCAGGTCAGCTCCGCGCCGTCGGCGGTCAATGTGTTCCCCTGGATCCAGGCCGGCGGCACGGGTCGGGCCGATGTGGTCTGGTATGGCACCGCCTCGAACGTGGATCCCAGCTCGCAGAACGGACAGGCCTGGAATGTCTACCTGTCTCAGGTGGTCTTTCCGACGGATGGCACAGGCGGCGTGACCGGAGCGGCGCCGAGCGTGACGCAGGTCAAGGTGACGCCACATCCCATGCACTACAACGATATCTGCCTGGCCGGTAGCGCCTGCATCGCCCAGCAGGGGAACCGCAACCTGGCCGACTACTTTCAAGTGAAGATGGATCGCTCGGGCGCGGCGGAGATTGTGTACGACGATACCTCGAACGGCCTGGCCGAGCCCGGGTTTACGCCGGCCAATATCCAGCAGGTCGATCATGCTGGAGCGCCGGTAATCACGGTGGCGCGTCAATCGTCCGGTCCCGGCCTGCTCGGTACCGAGGTGACCGGCCCGTCCAACGCGCCGGTCAGCGCGCTCAGTGATCCGTCGGGCGATGCGCTCTATCCAGTGATTAAGGGGACCGATGTGCCGGGTATGGATATCCTGGGCAGCTCGATGAGCCTCGCCAGCGGCACGCTGACCGTCACCACCAGGGTGGTCGATCTCTCGAATCCCGCCGCCACCGAGACGCAACTCACGACTCAGGGCGCTGCCGGCAGCAACTTCCTGCAATACATCACCCGCTGGCAGATGGGCAACACCATCTACTACGCCGGGATGGAGAACACGGCTGCGAATAAGCCGATGTACTACGCGGGCGCGGCGCAGAGCATCGACCTGTGTTCGGTCTCGGCCTGCTTCCCCCACGTGGTTACCTATCCGGAAGCCGGTACCCATGCGGCGAGCGAGACCGGCAGTGTCTCCTGTCCCACCACCCCATCGGTCACCACTCCCTGCATCCTGACCATCAACGTGAAGTCCGCCGACGTGGGCACTCCCTCGGCCAGTAGCCTGCTGGAAGAGGTGGGCAGCTATGCCTTTGTGGACAGCGAGGCTCAGTCGGCTCTCACCAACGCTCAGGCCCAGAACGATATGGGCCTGCCGCTGCAGATCGACGGCGTCTGCTGCTACAACTTCAACGCGTCGGCGCCCACGGTCGCCCAAGTGACCCGCTTCACCGCCCGCCACGCGGGCTCTGCGCTCACCTTCCGCTGGCGGATAACCAGGCCGAGCGGCGTCGCCGGGTTCAATCTCTACGCCGGCCGGCACCGCCTGAATGCCCGGATCATCCCCGCGCATCACGGTGTCGCCTACCGCTACCAGGTCCACTGGACCGGCGCAGCCCCGTCCGGGCCGTTCCGCCTTCATATCCTCTACCGAGACGGTCATCAAACGGTCGTTCCGGCTCGGTAGATGCTGCCTGGAGCCTGCTCGCCGAGAGGCGAGCAGGCTCTCTCTAAACACAATTAAAAGTAGGCGCGCGCCGAATGGTATCCAGAGTATACGCCGGAGTTCTCGTGGTCAACGGGCAGGCCGCGCGTGTACTGGAGCCGGCATGGGTAGCGTGTAGTTGATTACCTTCGAAGACCGCATTCGCCAAGAGTTGCCGGGGTTCGCGGCAGAGCAAGTTGGCGAGCTTGCGCGGATTCTCACCTGCTTGGTCGCTACCTTCCAACCTGACAGTGTCTACGTCTTCGGTTCACATGCACGCGGTGAAGCCACCGCCGAGAGCGACATCGACCTGCTGATCGTCGTCCAGAGTGCTGACCAGCCGGCACACCGCCTGGCACAAGCCGCCTACCACTCTCTTCCTTCTCATTCGCTCGCGGTCGACATCCTTGTCATGCCCAAGGACGAGTTCACCCGCAGAAGCCGCGCCTCCGCATCGCTTCCAGCGACGGTCCTCAGGGAAGGGCGCACGCTTTATGCAGCCTGAGGCACTGGAAGAAGCCGGCAGCTGGCTGGTGCGGGCAGAACGCGACCTGTTGATGGCGGTTCGAGCATTACGCGGCACCCCCGCACTGGCCGATCATGCCGTATATCACGCTCAGCAGGCAAGCGAGAAAGCTCTCAAGGCTTTCCTGGCGGCACACAACCGTCCTTTTCGGAAGACGCACAACCTCGAGCGGCTCGTCGTCGAATGTCAAAGCGATGAGGCGGACTTTGCGGAACTCGTTGGCGCGGCACGGACACTCAACCCGTATGCCACACAGTTCCGCTATCCGGGGGGCCCCCTTGAGCCAGAGCTCGTCGAGGCGGAGCAAGCGATCAAACTGCCTCGTGAAATAGCCGATTTCGTGAGCCAGCAGTTGCACGCCGGTGGATTGCCGTAGTAACAGTGCGTCGTCGTGACCTTCAGGCACGTGCCGTGTCTGGATTCCGAGCGGACACATCACACGCCGTCTTTGTGCTTTTTCCCTTTCTTGCCTTTTTTCCTCTTCGCCTTTCCGCTTCCGTTCTGGTGGAACGGCATGTCACTCAGTGGCGCCGTCTCGAACAGCTCGCCATCGTAGGTGCGCGGCATCAGCATGGTCACAGCCTGTGGCAGCAGTGAGAACCGGTACACGATTCCTTCGCTCGTGGCCTCACCGGATTTTTGCTTGACGGCGCCGCCGTCCAACTGGAGGGGCAGGACCACCGGTGCCTGAATGGCCACGGTCGCGGCGCGGTATGACTCAGAGCCGGCGGCACTCGGACGCTGACATAACAGCAGAGAGGTCACCTGGCGACCGGCCTGCACCGGTCCCGCGGCGGTGAAGAAGCAGACGTCCAGCAGACCATCGTTGATATACGCCCCGCTGGTGATTCGGGTGAAACCGCCGTACCGTCGGGTGTTGCCCACGATGATCTGCGAGACCGCTCCCTGCCAGTGCAGGCCGTCGAATTCGGCACGAACCGGCACGGCGTGCATGGACGGTATGGTTTCCAGCGCCGCCAGGCCCACCGCCAGCGGGCCGATTCGGTTCTTGAGCGAATCGGATACCCGGCCGATTACCGCGCCATCCAGCCCCAGGCCGGCCATCAACAGAAAGTGCTCCCGGTGGTGATCGTTGATACTGACCTGGCCCACGTCCACCCGTAGCCGCTCCGAGTTCACGAGCTGGGTAGCCGCCACGCGCGGTTGCCGCGAGATGCCCAGTTCATGCGCCCAGACGTTGGCGGTGCCGCCCGGGATCTCGCCAATGGCTACGTGGGTATTGATCAGGCCCGAGATGATTTCGCGCATGGTGCCGTCGCCGCCGCAGTTACACACCACGTCGAAGCCGTCGTGCGCCGCTTGCCGGGCCAGGTCGGTGGCCTGGCCGCCCTCCAGCTTCTGGCGCACCTCCACCTTCCAGCCGTTCGCCTGCAGCACCAGCAGTACGTCGGAGAGATCGACCCCGCCACGACCGGACTGCGGATTGGTGATGAGACAGGCACGGATACTCACGCGCTACCGTACATCAGGGACCGCCAGGCGTGGAAAGCGATGCCGTGCCCAGAGGTAGATGTGGACGGCCAGCACTGCCCAGAACAGGCCCCAGAGATAGCCCGTCAGCACGTCGCTCGGCCAATGCTCGCCCTCCAGAATGCGCGACGGTCCCATGGTGACGATGAAGAACAGCAGCGCTATCCGTACCAGCCACAGGATGGCCTCCGGTATGCGTCCGCGTGCCCGGAAGGTGAGGAACAGCAGGAGGCCAAAGACCGCGGTGACATGAACCACATGCCCGGAGGGGAAGCTGTAGGTGCTGTTGATGACCTTGAGGATATGGATGCCATGGCCATGCGGTCGTGGCCGATGGACCAGTTTGCTGAGCAGGAATGTCAGCTCGTCCACCACCACCGCGATGACCAGCGAGAGCAGCGCATCGAGCCAGCGCCGCAGCAGTAAAAACGCCACGATGAAGACGCCAAGGGTAATAGCCGCCGGGATCGGCCAACCGATGGTACTGATGTTCTCCAGCAGGTTGGTGAGCGCATGGTGGGTGAGTACCAGGTGCTGCTCGCCGCGCTCCACGCCCACATCGCCCGGGAATGGTCCAGGGTGGTACCGAACCAACAGGGCAAGGCCGGCCACCAGCAGCAGCAGCAGCAATTCATTGGCCACAAAAGACCCATGTGGGACCGCGGACGAGCGGCGTTTATCGTACTCGCGACCGGGCCGCGCCGCCGCCAGGCGGGCAGCGCCGGGAGTGGGTCCACCCATCTACTGCATCCCCCTTGCCCTCTACTGCTCCTGCCTCTATCATGCAACAATCGCGCCAGGGTAGAGGAGTTCTGGTATGGAGGGCCAGCGCCCTTGAAGGCTACGTTCACGGGTTCAGATGGTCGATCTCGGCGCCGAACTCCGCCGGTTGACAACCATCGGCCGGATGATGAGCCCCTGACTCAATCTATGATCGGGCAGGACGGACGGCGTGAGTGCCCTCTCTCGCAAATTCGCCGCGGCTGTTATATTTGCCCTACCACGGGCGTTCTTACCATAAATGCGACACGAGAATAGGTAATCCAGGAGGTGCGCGGTGAGGCGAGTGGTATTGGCCCTCTGCCTGGGACTCGTGGCGCTTCTTACCCTCACCCAGACAGTCGCCGGGCGGCAGTCTGAAAACGCGCCAGTCTGGTATCGCCAGTACCCACTCGCAGCGGGGAATCCGGCGACTGTGACCTGTCCCACTCGGCTCGTCTGCTACGCGGCGGGAACGGATGGGCTGGCGCTACGTACCACCGACAGCGGTCAGACGTGGCAGCGACAGAGCGTACCGGTCCCGGCGGGGTTCATGATTCGCGCCATCGCCTGCCGTAGTGAGACGGAATGCCTAGCCTCAGCCGATGGTCAAGGTGGATCGTTCCGCACGGTGGTAGTGGCGACGACAGACGGTGGTCGGACATGGCACAGGCGGCGCTCCACTGCATCGGGTCGAACCAGCGGCCTGGTCTGCCCGGTAACTGGTGATTGCTTTGCGCTGTTGGGAAACCACTTCGTTGCACTCCGGCCGGATGGGACGAGGTGGAGAGAACGCGATCTACCGCTTCCCACCACCGCGATGTACGCCGATGGATTAGCGTGCCCGGACCCCCAAACGTGCTACATTGATGCCTCTGAAAACCGAGGCGACGGCTACGGTGCGGTGCTCGCCACCACCGACGGCGGCCTGACCTGGCGGACGCATATCATCCCACCGAATCGCACCCATGGCTCCTTCGTGGGTATCGCCTGCCCCGATTCCCACACCTGCTATGTGGTGAGCAACGCCCGGTCCAGTGGTGTGCTGGTCACCCACGATGCCTGGAAAACCCAGGTGTTTCATTCCATCCACGCGGCTCAACCACCGGCCTCAGGTCCCGAGAGTAACTTCTTTGCGCAACCGGTCTGCCCCGATGATCAGACGTGCTACCTGCGTTCGTCCTTCGGCCCCATCGCGTCGACAACCGATGGTGGAAAGACCTGGCTCGCACACCCACTGGAGCGACCGGCCCCGCCGTTCTACTTCCCCTACCTGCTGCCACTGGGAGTCACCAGCATGGCCTGCCCGGCCGCGCAAGGGTGCGTGGCTGTACAAACCAACGGGAACATTGCACGGACGGCGAACGGCGGGAACTCGTGGGCCACGGTGTATATCGGGACCGCTCGCTCGCTCTCGGGGGTCGCGTGTGCTGGTCCCACCACCTGCTTCGCCGTGGGACCTGATGGGACCCTGCTGGCAACCAGCGACGGATCGACCTGGACGCGGCGAGGATACCCGCTGAGTGATGCGGGCGGTACGCTGCTCGCCATCGCCTGTCGCGGCTCCGCCCTCTGCCTCGCCGCCGGCACCCATGGTGCGATAGCGCGGACGTTGGATAGCGGCGCCACCTGGACCCGTTCCACCGTCGTGGTGCGAGGCAAGGACCAGGTCCTGCTACAAGCTGCAGCCTGTCCCACCGCAACCAGCTGTTACGTGGGCGGCTATGCGTACACGTCCGGTGGGCCGGCCTCCGGGCAGGTCGTCCTGTTCCGCACGCGCAATGCCGGGGCCACCTGGGTGTCCCTGGCACTTCCGACCAAAACGTTTACGATCAACGCCATCGCCTGTGTCTCGGCTCGCGTCTGCATGATCGGTAGCGGCGATGCGTCCGACGACGACAGCTACCCTTCCGGCTCCCTCTTGCTCACTGGAGACGGAGGCGTAAACTGGCGACAGGTTGGCGCCGAGGCATACTTCGGTATCGCCTGCCCAGGTGGGAACGCGTGCGAGGTGGTGGGACAATCGAAGGACCGGGCGCCGCTGGCGATTCGTGTCACGCTGTCCGGCGCCGTCGCAGCCCGCTGGGAAGGCTCTGGCCAGCGCTACTTCCGAGACAGCCTGAACAGCGTTGCCTGTACCGGCCTGAACGACTGCTACGCGGTAGGCGATGCCGGGCTCGTGACCCATACCAGCGATGGTACGGGCTGGGCGACCGCAGCGCTCGGCATTAACCAGTTGACTGCTGTGACCTGCGTCGGAATTGGGCACTGCTACGCTGTGGGGGCGGAGAGTGCCATCCTGTCTACCTCGAACATCGCGGCGCCGCACTCGCCCGTACCAACTGCCACGCCTCAGAATACCGGGCCCAGCAGTCCAACTCCCACACCCACCGCTTTGCCGGTGCTGCCTACTCCCACGCAGGTACCCGCCGGAGCAGGATGTCCACCTACCTGCACTCCCGGCATGCTCCTCTACCACGCCGTCTGGTCACACGGCTTGAACGGGTGGAAGGTTCGAGGCGGTGGCAGCGGCGGCTGGCAGGTCAAGCACGGCATACTCATCAGCCCTCCCGTTACCTACCAGCGTGCTGCCACCTTTATCCTGCCCCCTTTCCAGCCGGGAGCGCACGGCATCGCGAACTACGCCATCCAATTCCAGGTCCGTCCCGTCTCTCGGGGGATCGGGTTTCACCTCAGCATCCGCCGCCAGGGGAAACGCTACGACGATTTCGCCGTGAGCGGCTGCTGTACCAACAGCACCTCGTACTCGATCATCTATCGTGACGACAGCGTTCGCGCCGGCTACGACACCATAATCGGCGATGCCCACCTGCCGCCGATCGATACTCGCTGGCACACCTACCGGATGGAGGCACAGGGTGAAATGCTTCGCCTCATCGTCGACGGCCGCGTCCTAATCCGCGGGCTGGACCGCCATCTGTTGGCAGGCGGAGAGGTGGATCTCACCGGCCAGGATGTCCCAATCATGATCCGTCACTTCACGATCGTGAGCCTCTGAGGCGCATTATGTGAATTGAACAAGGTTGAGTCGGAGCAGGGTGTGGGCAAGCAGCGTGGCGCCGCTTCGGGTGAGCAGCCCAGCGAACGACCTGGCTTGATGGCGGACCAAGCCGAGTTGCTC
>JAABUJ010000826.1_pt1 | contig 53883 bp, 51 predicted proteins | sample 5559131 | NCBI WGS metagenome assembly JAABUJ01 (sample SAMN10711875, study PRJNA513366) | rock metagenome | isolation source: Antarctica rocks | place: Antarctica: Victoria Land, Mt New Zealand nord | collected 2016-01-07
TGGCGGACGTAGATCAGGGCCGCCGTGGGAAGCGAAGCCAAGCATTCCTCGGAGGGTGGTGGCGGCATCGTCATGGTAAAAACACTACCATCCCCGAAACGGTAGCGGAAGGCCGTGAACGGTTACACGCGTTCGCCGCTTTCCACTGCGGACTTGATTCGTTCAATGGTCATTTGTGTGTCATTTCATGTATCAACCGGGTGTCTTGAGATTTTGTCTTTTGGGGGTCGCTACCTTCAGTAAGGGCAGTAGTTCACCGAGTGGTCGCTCTCGTCGTCCACGCGGACCTTGAACCGTCGCGTGCACGACGGGCATTGCTGGCTGATGAAGCCGTCGCTGTCGGAAGGGAACGAGACCTCGATTCGATGTTCCATACAAACCTCCTATCAGTGACCTGGGTCGTCAGGATAGACCGGCCCGCCATGGGACGGGCCGGTCGAAGAGTTGGCGGGCGGACGGGCTCACTTCTCCTTCGTCACACCCTTGAAGGGCTCGCCGTCCTTCTTCACATCCATGAACTTCCCGGTCTCCGTGTCCCGCTTGACCCATTGCTCGGTCACCGGGTTATAGGTCTGGGACCGGTCTCGCACGGCACCGTTTCGGTGCCCGTCGCCCTTCGGCGGATTCGTTGCCATCGTCGGAGCCTCCACGTTGTTGAGGGTTTATTCCGCGGGAAAGGGGATTGGCCCGAGGGGGCGGCGAACCGCCCCCCCGGACCGTTCAGACATTAGTTTCGCAGAAAGGAGACGCCCGCACGGACGCTCCCCGCGTAACCACCGAGGTCCACCACCACGTTCCAGTGTCCCGCGTGCGGGGCCGGAAGCCGGACCGGCGACCGCTCAGCGAGGCCACCGTGGTAGCGGTAGGAACTGCCCGAACGGTAGGCCGAGAAGTTGATGTCATCCATCAACATCACGTTGGCCTGGCTGTCGAGCGTGACCACGGCGAGGTCGCCGCGGTCGAGATAGGACTCCGAATGCAAGTACCTCACGGCCTTCTACTCCGTTCGGGCTGCCCTCCCACCCCCCGGGCAACCCCCCGGGACCGCGGAGAAGCTCCAACCATCCTATTGTACCCAAAATGAACATTGTCAAAGCCAAGTTTTTCTGGAAATGTCCGAAAACCGGACTAGATTTCGGACTTTTACCGAAATTTTTGACTTCTATGTCCGGATAATCTACAATATTAATGTTCAGTATCAAGACAAAACGGGACCGCCTTGACAGGGATGTCCGTTCCACTTAACCTGTCAGACTCCCCAACTTGCGGGCCTTGAATGGATTCAAAGCCAGGCATCTCAAGGTTTTCCGTCAATTGTCTTGGCGGATTCGCCGCCTCTCCCGTCAGTCCGCACCTCGTGTGCGGAACCGAGGAGGGACCGCCCCGAATCGCTGCTAAGACCGAAAGATGAGAAGAACTATGGGCATTGACCAGACCACCATTGGGAGACGACTCAAGGAGGCTCGGACCAACTGCGGTCTTACCCAGGAAGCTGCCGCGGAGGCGGTCGGCATCGCACGGACCGCGGTCGTCAACATCGAGGCCGGGAAGCGTTCGCTCTCGACCCTCGAACTCTCTCAGTTCGCGAAACTCTACCACCGACCGGTCACCTACTTCTTCGAGGCCGATGACGCGAGTTTGGTGGAACCAGCGGACCTCATCCTTGCGAGGCAACTTCCGGGCTACCAAGACAACCCGCTCGTCAAGGATGCCGTCGCGTGGTGCTCGGAACTCTGTCGCATCGGCATCGAGCTTGAGACGCTTCTCGGACGAAGGCCCAGGACGAGTGCCCCGGCGTACGACCTCCCGGCACCGCAGCGAACCGAGGACGCCATTGAGCAAGGTTCCTTCGCCGCCGAGGAAGAGCGGAGACGGCTCGGTCTCGGGTTTGCCCCCATCGCCGATGCGTCGGACCTCATCTCGACCCAGGGCATTTGGGCATCGGGCGTTGAACTGCCGGACGAGATGTCCGGGCTCTTCCTCCGTCACTCTTCCATCCGCTCCATCATCCTCGTGAATTATAAGCACGCGAGGCCCCGGAAACGTTTTTCGTACGCACACGAGTACGCTCATGCCATCCTCGACCGGAACATGAACGCCATCGTCAGCACCAACAACAACTCGCATGACCTCATCGAGAAGCGGGCCAACGCCTTCGCCGCGACCTTCCTGATGCCCCAAGCCGGGGTCCATTGGTTCTTGGGTCTTCTGGACAAGGGCGGGGCGAGCCGGAGACATCTCCACGTCTACGACGTGGCCGGGAAGGAAGAAGTCGATAGCGAGAGGCGAGCGGCCCCGAGGTCGCAGCGAATCACGTTCAAGGACGTCGCGATGCTCGCCCATCACTTCGGGACGAGCTATGAGTCAGCCGTCTACCGGCTCAGGGACCTCCGGGTCATCAAGCCCTCGGAGCGTCAGACGCTCCTCGAAGAGGAGCAGGCGAAGGCAGGGAGGGATTTCATCGGGCTCTTCTACGATGAGGCCGCACCTGGACCCGACAAAGACTTGGTTCGCGAGGTCGCAAACCTCGCCATTGAAGCGTTCCGGCGGGAAGAGGTTTCGAGCGGATGGCTCCGGGATTTGGGGGAGAAGCTCAAAATCCCCGGTGCGGAACTCCTTCGACTTGCCGAGACCGCGACGTATGACTGATAGGAACCAAGACGGAGCGTGACAAGACATGGGCACGGATGCCCCGACAGACGCCATCACCGACACGTCTACTCTCGTCAATTTCCTCCGCATCAGCCGCGTGGATTTGCTCGCGGGGCTTGCCTCGTACCGCTTCGTAGTGACGAACCACGTACGGACCGAGGTAACGGCTTTCTACCCGGCCCAGCTCGCAAACTTTGAGTTCGCCCTCATGGCCGGTCACCTTGTCGAGATAACGCTCGATACCCCGGCCGAACTCCAGGTCTTCGGGGAACTGAAGTCGCTTCGGCTCGGGGACGGCGAGTGTGCGTCCATCGCCGCGGCATTGAACCGGGGACTCCCTCTCGCCATCGACGACATCCGGGCCAGGAAGAAGGCCGTCGCCCGCGACCCGAGCCTTCGATTGCTAGACACCATCGGGCTCATGATTGAGGCGATTCAGGCGGGGCTACTGATCATCGTCGAAGCGGATGCCATCAAGGTCGATTGGGAGACAAACCACAGGTTCATCAAGAAGCACTTTTCGAACTTCTCCGAGCTGATACCGTGAGCTACCCGCAGGCCTGACCACACCGCGACCGTTGGCCGCACACGCGGCATTGCCAAGCCCGTGGCGAAACGCGGATTTCCTCATCGAGAGTTCGGCGATGCTCGCGGATTTCCTCCGCGATGCCGAGGACCCGTTGCCGAAGCCGTTCGGTGTTTTTGATGCGATGCCGAACCCCGTCGCCGGTCACGAGCACGCCGTACGGTGGTCGTACCCCGTACGCCTCTTCGATGAGCACGAAGTAAACGCCTAGCTGGGCTTCGTGCCACGGTTGGGATTTCTTCGATGACTTCCACTCCTCGGGGATGAGAGTTTTCCCCTTTCTCTCTATTTCTACTGTCTGAGGCGTAAGAACGATTAATCTTGTTTTGCAGGAAGCTCTTGCATTGGGAGGCGATCGGGGTTAGGGACGAGTTGCCGTGTTCCGAGGGAGCCAGCCGCCACAGAGGATGCCCGGAAATTCTCAAGGCTTTCCAAATTCTGGCTGTTTCCCCGCCCGCTACAAGGCTCGGTAGAGGCGTCGATTCGGCGAATCCATAAACCGTTAACTCAAAGACAGTAACGTCTATATTCCGCTGGATACAGTAGAACTATGGAGATGTCCTTTAAGTGCTCATTGGCGAGGCGGACGACCCTGCGGCGTAAGTATTATTTCCGTTGAGAGTTATGGCAATACCGTTGCATCACCAACTCGCAATCCATCATGAGCCTCCTCCTGGCGACCCTTCACCGAAACCCCTCGGACTATCTCCCCCGACCGATCCGGATTGACCCCCGGCCCAAGAGCGATTAGCCTGCCGGCAGTCCGGGAGCGAGCCTCCCAGCGAGTCCGGGGTTCTCAAGGAGGTGGGGATGCGACGGAACGCGACGGCGGGGGTGATCCTCGCGGCCTTGATGCTCGCCGGGTGCTCCTCGACGGGAACCTTCGGCCGGGAGCGGCTGGCCCTCCCGATCGGCCCGTCCTACGTCGGGGGTCGGGGGGTCCAGGTCTTCCCGGCCTCGGAATCGCTCGTCTCCAACGTCAAGGAGGCGATGTCCGACGTCGGGATTCACGCGATCAACCAGACGCAGGATCCGAGCGGCCTGATCGTCCTGGAGGGCAAGACGGTCGATGACCGCCGGGCCCGGGTCACGCTCCTGGGGACCAAGGCCCGGTCGACCGTCTCGATCAAGATCGGCTGGGTCGGCGACGAGCCGATCACGAGGGCCCTGCTCGACCGGATCGGGAACAGGCAGGGGACGTTCGAGCCCTCGACCCCCGTCGAGGCCCCGCCCGAGCCGGCGCAGCCGATCCTCTCGCGAGAAGCCGTGCCCGATTCCACGATGCTCCGGAACCAGGTCGACGCCGGCTACAACCCGTCGGTCGTCCCCTGATCGAGGCCGAGCCGCCGAGCACTCCTCCCGGAGAACTCGGCGGCCCGGATCCGATCGATCCAGCCCGAGGCCGAGGTTCAGGACAGCGAGGCTTCGGGGAAGGCTTCGCCCCGGAGCGCCTTCCTCTCCTCCGCCTTGATCGAGACGACGACGGCGTGGAGCCAGCCGAGGCTGACGACCGTCAGGGCCAGCAGGACGACGAACGCGGTCCGGGGGGTCCCGGTCGCCCGGCTGATCGTCCCGAACAGAGGCGGGAGCACAAACCCGCCCAGCGCCCCCAGGGCCCCGACCAGGCCGCCGACGGCGCCGACGTCCTCGGGGAAGTAGTCGGGGACGTACTTGTAGACCGACGCCTTGCCGATCCCCATCCCGCAGCCGACCACGACCATCAATGCCGTGAAGCCAGCCGGGCCCAGTTGATACTGGCTGCCGAAGGCCCCGTTGGGGATGCAGAGGGCCAGCAGGGCGGTCGTCATCACGATGAAGACGACATAGGTGACGACCCGGGGGCCGTGGAGGTCGGACAACCAGCCGCCGACCGGTCGGAGCAGGCTCGCCGGGAAGATGAACAGGGCGGTCAGCAACGCCGCGTCGCGGAGCGGCAACTTGTAGGTGTCCACGTAGAACTTGGGCAGCCAGCCCGAGAGGGCCACGTAGGCGCCGAAGACCACCACGTAATACAGGCTGAACCGCCAGACCCGGGCGTGCCGGAGCGGCGCCAGCAACTCCGCCAGCGGGCGACCCGCGCCCGGCCTCCGGTCGACCTTCGGGGTGAAGAGGTAAACGGCGACCGCCATCAGGATCAGCAGGATCGAATAGATCGCCGGGACCAGCCGCCAGCCCCCAGGGATGATTCCGCCGAGGAGTCCGGCCGCCGGGACCATCGTGAGGACCGCGGGGACCAGGATCACCAGGAGCTTGGTGCCCGACGCCCCCACGTTCCCGGCGCCGACCACCCCGAGCGCGAAGCCCTTGCTGCGGTTGGGGAACCAGGCCGAGTTCCAGGAGATCCCGGCGGTGAACGAGTTGCCGGCGAGCCCGAACAGGAGGGTGCAGGCCATCAGCTCGGGGTAGGTCGTCGCCCGGCTGAACAGGTACGTCGGGATCGCGCAGAACAGGAGCAGCCAGAGATAGACCGCCCTGCCGCCGTAGCGATCAGCCCAGATCCCGAAGATCATCCGGGGGAGTGAGCCGGCCAGGATCGCGGCGGCGATCAGCCACTCCACCTGCGAGTCGGTCAGCCCCAGCGACTTCTTCATCGGAATGTTCAGGACGCCGAGCATCAGCCAGACGCCGAAGAGGAGCGTAAAGGCGATGGTCGAGAGCGTCAGAACCTGCCAGCGTTCGCCGACCTCGGGCTCCGTGGAAGCTCCAATCATGGGATTCCCCGTGAAAGCGGATCGATCGTGATCAAAGGCGTCCGTGGACGCTCGCGACGTTCCGGTCAGGGCGACCGGCCCGTCGGAGTACGCCGGATCGGAGATGATCCGGTTCTCGGGAACTCAGGGGAGAGCTTCATTCCCGGAGGCGTGTTCGTTCGGTCACGACCTAAGGCGAATGAGATGCCACCTCAGCCGGGCATGAAGTCAGCCCGGTGATCCGATCCGGCGGGCCCCCGGATTTACGGCGAGAATCACGCATCAGACTGCGGGGCGGACCCGGCCCACTTCGGTTTTCGCAACCTCGGCTTTCGAATTCTTCCGTGGGAAACCCGCGAAGAAACGGAAGCCGCCGCGATCGATTTGCCGAGATTTTTGGCACGAGTGCGGGGAAAAGGTGCGAAGTCGAGCCCCCTGGAAGCTCAGAGGATCCCGTGCCGCGAGAGCAACCAGGCGGATAACCCGAGGACGGACAGGGCGTGGTCGACCTTGCCCTCCTGGATCAGACCGGGGACATCACGATCGTCGAACAGCTCCACGACGACCTCCTCGCCATGGTCGAGCGACGGCTCGGCGACTTTCCGGGCGTTGGGGATGACGAGGGTCGTGATCTTCGAGGTCATCAGCGAAGGGTTCGACCAAACGGTCCCGAGCGATCGGGGCGGGTCGCCGACGTAGCCGGTCTCCTCCTTGAGTTCGCGGGCCCCGGCGGCCATCGGGTCTTCGCCGGGGTCCAGGAGCCCCCCCGGGGTCTCCAGGCTGTCGCGGCCCGAGCCGGCGCGGAATTGCCGGACCATGATCAGGCGATGATCGGCCGTCGAGGCGACCACGCTCACCGCGTCGGCCAGGTGGAGCACGTAGAAGTCGTGCGCCTGGCCCGATCGGCGCGAGCGGTAACGCTCGCGGCGGAGCCGGAATAGCCAGTTCTCCTCGATCGTCCGGTCGGATTCGCCATCGGGAACCCAGGATGGTTCGGACATCCCCACATCCCTTCACAAAAGCAGGACGCCCTCGATCAGCATCGCCACGCCGTCCTCGTCGTCCGCGCCGGTGACCAGGTCGGCGGCGGCCAGGACCTCGGGGCAGGAATGGCCCATCGCGACTCCGAGCCCGGCCCCCCGGAGCATCGGGACATCGTTCATGTCGTCCCCCACGGCGCAGATCTCGGAGGGATCGACCCTCCAGATTTCCGCCAGGTGGAGCAGGGCCGACCACTTGCTCGCGTCGTGCCGGAGGACCTCGCACATCGTCCCGGCATAGCGGGGACTCTTTTGGACGAACGTCCGGACCCGGCCGGGGAGCCGGGCCAGGATCTCCGCTTCGAGCCCGAGCATGGTCGGTCGGGTCCCGATTGCGCAGAGGTGATAATGATTGCCGCCGGGGCGCGCGGCCCAGTCGGGGTCGACCTCGGCGTGGGGGAGGTTCTGGTCGAGGTAGTCGTCGAACAGGGGCCGACCGGTGGGGGCGGAGCTGACCAGGAAGTCGTGATCTTCGGGGGCCCGGTCGGTGAACGAGACCGCCGGCTCGTCCCGGCGCCGGAAGACCTCGATGACCTCGGCCAGCAGGTCCACGCCGAGGTCGGCCCGCCAGAGGGTCCGGTGGCCGTCCGGCTCCTTGACCAGCGCCCCCGAGTTGCAGACCAGGGGGGCGTCGAGCCCGAGCTTCTCCGCGATCGGGAGGGCCCGGCGGTAGCGGCGGCCCGTGCAGAGGACCGGCCGGATCCCGGCCTCCCAGGCCCGAGCGACCGCCGCGATCGTCCGGGGTCGGAGCGTCCCGTCCCGAGCCAGGAGCGTCCCGTCCACGTCGAGCGCCAGGATCCGGTAGCGGGGAAGGGCCAAGGTGATCGGCTCCGGGCTGGGACCGAGGTTTCGCCGAAACCCTGACATCGTAGTCGAAGCGGCCCTGATCGGCAAATCCCGACATCGAGCGAGTTTCCAGGCCAATTCGACGCGGCGGGCTTGTCCCGTTCAAGGATTGTTTTACAATGTATTCGGCGGGCCGAGTTGACCGCTGACGATGTCCTGAGCCAGGATAGAAGTCACCGGTTCGTGGCCCGCCTGGACGATCGGCCCGCCCTGAAGGACCGATGCGACGGCGTCGGCCTTCCCTCCCTCACTCGGTTGATCCTCGCCCGAGTCCCCCTCGGTCCCGGATCAGGAGCCGTCCCCCCGTGACCCAATCGGATCAGGCTGGTTTTCCCGGTATCGATCGCCCCTTGATGGGTCCGCTCGCGGGATCCGCGTCCCCGAAGCCGGGCCGGCCGCCTGGACATCGAGCGCGCGTGCTGGTTGGGATCTTCCTGTGCCTGGCGATCGCGGGGGCGACCACGGCGGCCCGGGCTTCGAGGCGGGGCGGGCTCTGGAGGCGCGATGACCCGATCCAGAAGCTATCGAAGGCCCTGGTCTCGCGGGCCGACCTGAGCGCGGTCGTCTCGGCCGCCGGGAGCGTCCAGAGTTCGCACAACACGGTCATCGCCTGCGAGCTGGAACGCCTGGAAATCCGGAGCGGAGGGCGATCGGTCGCGTCCGGGGGGGCCTCGACGATCCTCTGGGTCATCCAGGAGGGGGCGACCGTCAAGAAGGGGGACGTGCTCTGCCGGCTCAACTCGGCGGATTACGAGGAGCTGGTCCGCCAGCAGCAGATCAAGTCGGAGCAGGCCCGGGCCATCCTGGAGACCGGCCGGCTCAACTTCGAGGTCGCCGAGCTGGCCGTCCGCGAATATCGCGACGGGCTGATGAAGCAGTCCCTCCAATCCCTCGAAGGCCGGATCGCCCTCGACGAGTCGACCCTGGAGCGAACCACCGACCGGCTCCGATGGACCGAGAAGATGCTGGGCAAGGGCTACGTCGCCCAGACCTCGAAGGCGACCGCGATCCGGGATGAGAAGCTGGCCAGCCTCGACCTCCTGACCTCGCGATGGGAGCTGCGGAACCTCCGTGCGTTCGGGATCCCGATGACGCTCAAGCAGCTTGAGAGCGAGGTCGAGAAGCGGCGCTTCGAGGTGATCGCCAACACCCAGCGGGTCACCCGGAACGCCGAGCGGCTCGCCTATTACCGGCTGATGGTCGAGCGTTGCACGATCCGGGCCCCGCACGACGGCTTCATCATCTATGCGAACGACCCCAGCCGACGGGGGGCCCCCCCCATCGAGGCGGGGACCATGGTCCGGCAGTCGCAGCAGCTATTCTTTCTGCCCGACCTGGCGCACATACAGATCCTGACCAACCTCCACGAGTCGGTCGCCCACCGGATCCGCGAGGGGATGCGCGCCCGGATCAAAGTTGAGGGGCTGGACAACCGGACCCTGGAGGGGCACGTCACCTCGATCGCCCCGCTCCCCAGCGCCCCCAACTGGTTCAGCGACGAGGTCAAGTACTTCGTCGGGGTCGTCCAGATCGACTCGGCCCCCCGGGGGATCCTGCCCGGGATGACGGCGGAGGTGGCGATCGACGTCGACCGTCGCCTCGGAGTTCTCGCCGTGCCGAGCGAGGCGGTCGCCGTCGAGGGCGGCGACGACATCTGTTACGTCGCCGGGGCCGACGGCCTCCATCGGCGGAACGTCACGCTCGGCCGGTCGAATCGCGACCTCCTGGAGGTCACCGGCGGGCTCACCGAGGGGGAGGAGGTCGTCCTGAACCCGTCCCAGATCGAGGTGATCGACTCGATGGTTGTCCATGAAGCCCGGGAGGCCGACGCGCCCGAGCCGACTCACGGTGATTTCGAGCCAGGCCCGCCAGCCCCCACGCCCGTCCATTAATTGCCCGGGCGACCGGCAAGTCGCGAACAATTGGCCTTCCCGAAGCCCTCGCCCGCACTTTCCGATGATCCGGGATCCGTCGGCGGATCGATAACCGAGGGAGACACCCGCCCCATCCCGACCGGGGCCGTCTTCGGATCTCCCATTCGACCCACCGCCCGGAATCGACCCTCGATGGCCACCAAACGAGTGGCGCCGAAGACCCCGGCGCCGGCTTCGGCTAATCCCCCGCTGGGCACCGCCCTGCTCCTGGGGGCGGCCCTCTGCTATGGGATCGGGTCTCTGTTCGCGCGGGGTCGGTTGAACTGGCCCCCCGACCAGTTGCTGGCCAGCGTTTACACGGTGGCCGACTCCCTGGCCTTGATCGGGCCGATCCTGCTCTTCCGGCGCGAGTCGCCCGAGGTCGGGCTGGGCGAGTTGCTCTGGCTGGTCGGGGGCCTGGTCGTCTGGGTCTTCGACCTCGCCGCGGTCGCCCGGGGCGAGGTCCGGAGCTTGTCCTGGCCGACCCCGCTGGGCTATCAGCCGATGGGCCTGACCATCCTCGCGGTCCTCCTGGCAACCTGGCGGAGCCGGGCCGGCGGCTCGAACTGGTCCTGGACCAACGTCACCGGCTGGGCCCTGGGCCTGTTCTGGGTCGCGATGGCGGCGACAACCCTGATCCCGCCCCGGGCCTTGGGGTTGGCGATCCGGTGAAGCCGGCCTCGGAGCTTGACGGGCCGGGGGCCGGCGATTACCTTCGAGGGTCGGGCGGTTTGCGGCGAATTCTTCGTCTATTTTCATCCGGTCGCCCGACCCCGAGGTGCGCCGCGCCGCCGGATCCGAAGGAGTTCGCGCAGTGGCCATCGACCAGACCTCTCCGGCCTCGCCTCCCGACCAGAAGGAGGCCGCGGCCATCGACAACGAATTGCCGGCTTACCGGGCGATCAGCCCCGGGGCCGTCCTCAGCCTCGTGCTCGGGATCAGCTCCGTCTTCTGCTTCACTGACCTCTGGTTCCTCCTCGTCGTCGGCCTGTCGATCGCGATCGGCGTGCTTTCGATCCGGAAGATCGGCCGGATTCCCGACGTCCTGACCGGGGCCGCCTACGCCCGGGCGGGGATCGCCGTCGCCTTGGCCTTCGGGCTCGCGGCCCTCACGCATGAAGTCTCCGCGGACTTCCTGGTCAAGCGGGACGCGAGCCGGTTCGCCCGGATCTACACCGAGGTCTTGAAGTCGCAGTCGGTGAATTCCGCCCTCTGGTATCAGCAGCCTTCGGATTATCGGAAGACCAAGAAGCCCGACGAGATCGCCGAGGAACTGAAGCGGTCGATGTCGGCGGGATCCCCCCAAATGTTCGGCGAGAGGGTCGCGCCCCTCAACCAGATCAAGGAACGGCTGGCGGGCAAGGGCGAGGAGATCCACTTCGCCCGGATCGAGTCGAAGGTCCTGGACGGCCTGACAATCTACGCCAACGCGCTCCTGGAATTTGACGGGCCCAACAGCGAGGAGTTCGCCCTGGTCGAGATGACGAAGCCGCCGGGGGGCGGCCCCAACGACTGGATGGTCAAGGACGTCCGATACCCCTACAAGCCGGCCTCGGCGGTCGCGACCGTGGTCAAGGCCGACGATGGCCACGGACATTCGCATTGATCGATCGCCCGGGGGATGCCTGGCCCAAGGCGAGGGTTGGGCGATCCCCCGACTTTCGGTCAACCGCTCCGGTAGGACGCATGGCAGTTGTCGGTCTCCCAGAGCAGGACCTCGACGACCGGGAGCCCCTGGCCGACGGCGTGATCGAAGATGAGCCGGGCAATGTTCTCGGCGGTCGGGTTCGCGTCGATGACGAAAACCCGTTCGCCGCGTTCCTGGAGGACCGGCAAGATCGGGTCGTCCCGGCAGAGGATCAGGTTGTGATCGAGGTTCTCGTCGATCCAGACCTGGACGTGCCGCTTGATCTCGCCGAAGTCGACCAGCATCCCCTGCGGATCCAGCGCAGGGGCTTCGAGCGAGATGACGGCCCGGCCGTTGTGGCCGTGGAGGTGGCGACACTTCCCCTCATAGTTGAGCAGGCGGTGGCCGTAGCAGAAGGCGATCTCGCGCGTGACGCGGTACATTCAAGCCCCTCGGTTGGTGGCCGATGACGCCCCGGCGTAGTCGGCCGGGTCGTCCATGGCGGCCGATCGGAACGATCGTCGCCGCTCCTCGCACTTGTTGCAGGCCCCACAGTGCCGCCCGTCGACGGGGTCGAGGCAGGAGAAGGTCGAGCCCAGCGGGAGCCCCGCGCCGAGCCGGAGTACCTCCGCCTTGGTCGATCGCCCGAAGGGGCGGATCAGCCGGATCCGCCCTTCGGATCCGCCGTCGAGCACCGCCTCCAGCGATCGGTCGAACTCCGGCCGGCTGTCCGGGAATGGGTTCGACGCCAGGCTCGCCAGGGCCATCGTCCCGACGCCCTGGAGCTGGCACCAAAGCGACGCCTTGGCGGTGAGCAGGAGGGCCCGGCCGGGCAGGAAGACCGCCCGGTCGGCCGAGTCGCTGCCCGGGACCGGCGATCCGCCGAGGCTCCAGTGCTCGCCGTAGACGTCGGCGACCGGCTGGTCGAGCACCGTCAGGGGCCCCAGGCCGGGCCGGGCGACCTGTCCGAGGAAACAGCGGAGCCCGAGCAACTCGGCCGACTCCCACCGGAGGCCGAACCGGACGTAGATCGGGTGGACCCGGTCGAACCGGCGAGTCAGCTCGACGCAGAGGATCGCGCTGTCGATCCCGCCGCTGGCCAGGACGGCGACGTCGCCTCGGGTTGGACGGTCGGGCATGGGTTCGCGGTCCCATCTCGGGCGGTTTCAGGACCGGGGGGCGGTCCGGAACCAGCCGAGAGCGTCGGCGTGCTTGTAATAGGTGGTGCCGAGGACCCGGGCGATCACCGCGGCCATGTAGAGCGTGGCGACCCAGCAGGCCCAGAGCCCGAGAACGCCGACCTCGACGCTCGGCGCATGGAGGAGGACGAACGACCACCCCACCAGGTCCAGCGCGATCGCCAGGCCGGTCACGACGCAGGGGCCCAGGTAATCCCATCCCAGCCGGACGATCGCCCGGAGGACCGTCACCGGATTGGCCGCCGCCAGCGTCTCGTGCAGGAGCGCGGCCATCAGGGCCATCTGGGCGTAGGCGGCTCCGACGATCGTGAGGTCAACGAACAGGACGCGGTCGATCCAGTCAACCCGGCCGCAATAGATCCAGTAGCCCAGGGCCGGCAGGCCGCCGACGGCCAGGCCCATCAGCCCGGCCCAGATCCACCGCCCCAGCTCCTCGACGATCTCCAGCCGGTCCCACTGCGGCCACCGGGGATGGTCGTCGTGGCCGGTCGCCGACTCGACGAGGACCCGGCCCAGGAACAGGAGGACGTAGCCGACCGTCAGCGAGAAGCTCGCCACCATCGGGAGCGTGAACGGGAGGATCAGCAGGTTCACCGGATCGAGCGCGTTGCCCGGCCGGATGTGGACCATCATGTCGAAAACCGGCAGCGCCATGATCGCCAGGAACGGCGGGAGGACGATCAGCAGGGCGATCCCCGGCCCGTCCACGACCGGGTAAGCGAAGCACGACCGGAGCGTCAGGTCCTTCCGCCGCCGCCAGATCCGGAGCGGCCGGCCGTTCCGGTCGAAACCGAACGGGATCGACGACACCGTCTGGCCGGCTCGAATCCCCTGGCCCATCATGGCTGATCCTGGTTGACCGTCCCGAGCGTCGCGAGACGCGCGACCCCCTCCGTTGTAGCGGAGGATCACGCGCGCCGTAAAGGACCAACCGGCCGGCTCAACGGGCCCGCCGGGTCCGATCCGGGAACCACTCCAGGATGATCGCGTTCCGGTAGCAGTAGAGCCCGAGCCGGCGGAGCGTGACCAGCGCCGCATACAGGGCCACCAGCCAGAACGCCCAGCAAGCGAGGGACTGGATCAAAACGTGCTGGATCCGGAGCATCCCCGCGAACCACCCGACCAGGACGATCAGGATCACCCCGGACTCGGCGCAAGCGGCGCAGTAGGACCAGCCGAGCCGGAGGATCGCCCGGGTGACCGTCACCGGGTTCGCCGCCAGAGGCGACTCGTGGATCAAGGTCGCCAGCAAGGCCATCTGGGCATAGGCCATCCCGGGCAGGATCAGGTCGAGCAGGACGATCCGATCCAACAGGTCGATCGGGCCGCACCAGATCCAGTAGACCGTCGCCGGGAGGCCCCCCACGGCCCCGCCGACGATCAGGGCCCAGAACCATCGGCCCAGCCCTTGCCCGATTTCGGTCAGGTCCCAGCCCGGTGACCTCGGCAACAAGACTTCGCCCAGCGCGCTGGACACGAGAACCTGCCCCAGGAACAGCAGGATGTAGCCGCCGACGGCCAGCATCAGGAGCATCGGGGGGACCAGCAAGACCAGCCCTAACAGGGTGACGGGGTTGTCCGTCCCCAGGCTCGACAGGAGGGCGATCATCGGCGAGGTGGCGAACCAGAGCAGCGGCGGCATGAAGATCAACAGCGCGATCCCCGATGCGTTCCAGAGCGGATAGGAGAGGCTATCGACAAAGCGGCTCTCGGCGACCTTGGGGGGGGGCACCAGCCCGTCCGACTTCTCCCGGGGGACGGGCCCTCGGGGTCGGCTCGTCCTCGGCTTGAGGAAAGCGGGCGGGCCGGGAGCGGCGGTCACCACGATCGGGCCAGCCGGTGGTGGCGGGGCTCCGGGCGGCGAGTCGTCGGGGACCTTCAGGAGTGATCCGCATCGGGGGCACTTCCCGACCCGACCCGGCACGGCCCCCGGCGCCTTCATCCGGATCCCGCACGAGCAGACCAGCGTGATCGGACCCACCCTCGGCCCCTTTCCTGGGAGGGGGAAACGGGAGACGGCAGGCAAGCCGCCCCCGTCGGCCGATCGTTCGATCGCCGGGAGGGGACGGCTTGCCTGCCTCGGATCCCGGGCGAGTCGCCGGTCCGGCCCCGATTCAACGGGCGGCGGTCGTCGCATACGCCGGGGCCGCGGGGACGCCCGGAGCCCGGAGCGTCTGGAGGAAGGCGATCAGGTCGGCCTGGTCCTCCGAGGAAAGTTGATTGTACCGGGCGACGACGTTGGATGCCTCCCCGCCGTGCAAGGTGATGGCCTGGTCGAGCGTCTTGGCCCGGCCGTCGTGGAGGTAAGGGGCTGAGTCGGCCACGCCCCAGAGCGGGGGGGTCCGCCACTCGGTATCGCCCGGAGGAATCCCCTCCTCGTCGAAGCTGGGGGAGACGGGCGGGTCGCCGTTGTACCCGTTGCTCGACGCCAGGTCAGTCCCCATGTCGTGGATCAGGAGGTTTGAATAGAAGCCCTGGATCGTCCCGAGGTCACGGGTGTGACAATCGGCGCAGCCGATCGCCTCGAAGGCTTTCTCGCCGTTGGCCACCCGAGCCCGAGCCTTCGGGTCGGTCGAGGCGGTCCGGACCGGGGCTGGGAGGTCGCGGAGGAAGTCGGCCATCAACGAGCACTGGGCGTCGGAGAGGTCGGTCCCCTTGGACTTGTAGTCCCGCCTGGCCAGCGAGATCGCCTGGGTCCGCTTCGGGTTGGACAGGCCCAGCTCGTTGGCGCAGGCGGCCCGGACGAAGTCGTCGAGCGAGGCGAACTCGGCCTTCCAGCCGAACCGGCCAACCCGGCCGTCGGCCATCCGGGTGACCCGGCCCCGGACCTTCAAGTCCTTGGCGCGGCTCAGGCCCGCCAGCCGGGCCACGCTGGAGTTTCGCCGCTGCTGGGCGTAAAGGGCGTCCTCGGGGATCGCGTCAAGCAGGCCGTCGCCGAAGAGGGCCGGGGTATTCCGGTGGGTGATCAGGACCCCCGAGGGGATCGTGCAGCGGAAGTTCGGGTCAATCAGTCGCTCCAGCGCGACCGAGGGCGTGTCGGGGAGCCCGGGCAAGACGTGGCTCAGCTTCTCCTGGAACTCCGGCTTGATCGCGTGCGAGTGGACCACGCCGACCGACGGGATCGACTTGTCCTTGGGCAAGAGCCCCGGCGAGGCCCCGTAGATCGTCACGTTGTTCTCGATCGGGCCGCCGCCGCCGATCCCCCCCTGAAAGTGGCACTCGACGCACGACCGGGCATTGAAGACCGGCCCGAGGCCGTCGCCCGAGGCGAGCGGGTCGCCGGTCGTCCATTGGTGGTTGAAGAGCTCGCCCCCGGCGGCCACCGCCCGGGCGTCCAGTTTCCTCGGCCCGGCCTCGGGCCAGAAGCTCTCGGCGAGCTTGTAGACCGGGGGCGCGATCAGCACCAGAGCGAGCAGGTGCGCGGGCCGGAATCGTCGCGAGGCGGCCATGGGTCTGTCTCCGGGACCAAGCCAATCGTCGGGGTCTACGCCGGGCGCAAGGCGATCAGTCGCCGCGAAGGGCGGCAAGATTTGAGAAGCGATCCGGAAAGATTTCCTTGACCTGATAACGATCTATAACCAATGGTTGATGGCTGATGGGAGAGAAATCCAGGAAGATTTCCACGACACCGGCATCGGCTGTCGCCCCGCTGATCGACCATCACTCATTAGCCATCAACCATTTTTGATCCCGGAGCGCCTCTGGGAGCGGGAAGGTTCGGAATCGATCGGGCGAGGGGAAACTCAGGACGAAGGGCCGCCGGCCGGGCCGCCGCCCTTCGGGGACCGGGACGCGGTCGGCTCGCGGTTCATCTCTTCGAGGAGGGCACGAACCTCCCCGGCGTGCCGGGAGTCGAGCGGGTGCGACTTGAGGAGGTGGAGGACCAGAAGTCCGGGTTCCCCCTGGTAGAGCTTGTCGACCAGGCTCTCGACCCGCTTCTGCTGGACCTCGCGGACCGAGACGATTGGCCGGTAGGAGAAGGCTTGATCGGTCCGGTCGCTCTCGACGACCTTCTTGGTCTCCAGCCGGTCCAGGAGCGTCGCGACCGTGGCATAGGACCAGGGCTGGCCCTTCTCGCCGGTGTGGCCGGCCGCCTTGAGGGTGTCCAGGACCTCGCGGACCGTGGCCCGTCCCCGTTCCCAGAGGACCTTGAGGACGTCCAGCTCGGAGTCGGGGATGGACAGGGGCGTCTTGGCCATGATCGATCGTCTCGCGTTCCGGTTCGGTCGCGGAGGGCGACGGGCTCGGCGCCCGGGGCCGGGCCCGGTTGACCGTCGGTCCCGGCCTTCGTATCCTAAGACAAGTGTCGTCCGGTCGTCAAGGGATCATCGGACAACTGTCGAAAATCCGGCGATCGGCGACGGGGAGACGGGTCGATGCGCCGAAGGCGTCCCCCGCTCGGGTTGATTTGTCCGGGCTGCGGGTCGGGCCTGGAGCCGATCGGCGAGGGCCCCGGCGAGGTCCACCGGCTCCATTGCCCCGACTGCGGGCGGACTTTCCGGGCCCGGAAGCGGTCGGGGCCGTCGCGGACTCCGGAGGCCCGCCCGATGGGGGGCCTGGAATTGACGGTCCGGGGCGGGGCGCTCTGGCTGCTCCCCCGGATCTATCACGCGGGGGTCGGCCTGGGCGCGGTGGGCCTCCTGGCGCTGACGGGCTTCGTCCCGGCCCTCAAGGGATGGCTCGCCGACGAGATCGACGGCTGGGACACGCTGGTCGGCTCGGTCGGGGGCGCCTGGATCGGCTCGGAGTCGAGGGATCCGGACTCCGACTTCGGGCCGAGCCTGCGGAGGCCCGACGCCCCCGGCCTCTTCGAGGAGGTGGCCGAGGTCGCCCGGCGGCTGGGCGTCCGCCCCCCCGAGGAAGTCAGGCTGGCGTTCCTGCCCTGCTGCGGGGTCGTGGCCTGGGGGAGGTCGCGTGCCCTCTTGCTGGGCCTCCCGCTGCTGGACGTGCTGACCCTGGCCGAGTTGCGCGCGGTCCTGACCCACGAGCTGGCGCACCTGGCCCGGGGCGACGACGCCCGGTCGGCCGGCTCGCTCCGGCTGGTCGAGGGGCTCGGCCGGTCGCTGGATGGCTCGGGCGGGCGGGTCCGGGGGCCGCTCCGGCTCTGGGCCCGGATCTGCCGGGATGCCGCGGTCGCGCTGGTTGGGCCAATCGCCCGGGGCCAGGAAGCCCGGGCCGATCGCTCCTCGGCGGCGGTCGCCGGTGGCCGGGTGGCCGCCTCCGCGCTCATCAAGGTGGCCCTGGTCCAGCCCCTGTTCCGCGAGCTGCTCGGGCATCACGATCCCGACCCGGGATCCGGCTCGAACCTCTACGCCACTTTCCGGGCCTTCTGGGACCGGATCCCCGAGCCCCTCCTGGAGGCGATGAGGCTCCGGCTCCTGGTCGGGGGCGGGCCGGACGTCGACTCGCCCCACCCGCCCCTGCCGGACCGGGTGGCGATGATCCAGGCCTATCCCGACCACCCCGACGGCCCGAGCGACCGGGTCCCCGCCTCCTCTCTGCTCGGTGACCCGGAATGGCTTGAGCAGATGCTCCACGACCGGCTCTACGGCTCGTCCGCGATCGAGTCCAGCGTGTTTCACAAGGCCGGGACCTGAGCATCCATCGGTTCGGGGACGCCCGGGTGGGCAAGCAAACCCGCATTGTTATGCTATTATCTTGGTTTTATCATTAATGGAAATCACTATTTTTGGGCAATCGTTTGCCTGGTGCGTCTCGGTGCGCGGGGGGCAACCTTGACAGTCGATGGTTTTGCGCACAATACTGTGGGTCGGATGAAGAGGAGGTGAGGGCCCCGGTCCAGGACGGGCCCTCGCGAACAGCAACGACGCTGCCCCAATGAAAGTCCACCATGAGCGAGACCGCCGTCCTGGCGGATCATATCGACCGGAAGGCCGAAGCGATCCTGGCGATCTGGAAGGCGACCGTCGATCAGATCGGCGACGTGCCGGATGCCGCCCGATTGTCGCAACGCGATTTCGTCGACCACATCCCGGAGCTGCTTGCCCGGCTGGCCGATCGCCTCCGGGGCCACGCCGTCGAGGCCGGGACGACCGGAGAGAAGCACGGCCAGCACCGCTGGAGTCAGGGCTACGAGATCGCCGAGGTCGTCACCGAACTCGGCCATCTCCGCTCGACCCTGACCCGCGACACTTTCGCCTTCGCGAGGTCGCATCAGCGAGACCTGGCGTGGGTCGAGGCGACCACCCTGGCCATCGACGAGGTGATCGACGAGGCATTGGCCATGTCGGTCCGCCAGTTCGAGGATCACGCGCGTGGGCTCGGCCGGGCCATGATGGCCGACTACGAGGAGCGGAAGGCCGTCGCCGAATTGGACCGGTTCAAGCTGAAGGCCCTGCTCGATAACCTCCCGATGGGCGTCTGGGTCTGCGACGCCGAGGGGACCATCGTCGGAGTCAACCGCGAGGCCCAGCAGATCCAGGGGTTCGGCGAGGGCGAGACGGTCGGCCGGTTCAACATCCTCAAGGGCCCGCCGGAGTATCGGGTCTATCGCCCCGACGGAACCGAATATCCGGTCGAGGAGGTCCCGATGGCTCGGGCCCTCCGGGGTGAGACGATCCACCAGGAAGACCTGCTCTGGCCGACCCGGTCGGGGACCCGGGTCGTCACGGTCAACGCCGCCCCGATGGCCGACGCCGGGGGCGCGATCGCCGGGGCCGTGGTGGTGATCCAGGATATCGGCGAGCGCAAGCGACTCGAAGAAGAACTCGCCCTCTCCGAGGCCCGATTTCGGGGGATCGTCGAGAAGTCGCCGGTGATGATCTGGCGGGCCGACCAGGCCGGGCGTCGCGACTTCTTCAACAAGACCTGGCTCGACTTCCGGGGTCGGACCGAGGCCGAGGAATCCGGCGAGGGCTGGGGCCAGGGCGTCCACCCCGAGGATCTGGGCCGGGCCCAGGAAACCGCCCGCCGCGCCTTCGAGCGTCGCGAGCCTTACGAGATGGTCTACCGGCTGCTCGATCGTGAGGGCCAGTACCGCTCGGTCACCGACCGCGGGGCCCCCTACCGCGACGCCCGGGGGACGTTCCTGGGCTTCCTCGGCTCGTGCATGGACATCACCGCCCGGGTCGAGCTCGAGGCCAAGCTGGAGCAGCAGTCGCAGCACAAGAGCCGGCTGATGTCGGCGCTCTCGCACGATGCCCGGACGCCGCTCAACGCCGTGGTCCTCTCGGCCAAGCTCCTCGAATCCCAGGCCAAGGACCAGGACGACCCCGAGGTCCAGGAGTGCCTCCGGACCATCCGGAACGCCGTCCGGAACGTCCTGGACCTGCTCAGCGACCTGCTCGACCTGAGCCGGATCGACGCCGGGGCGACCCGGGCCGAGTCGTCGCGGTTCCCGCTCAAGGCGACGCTCGCCGAATGCCTCTCCAGCATCGAGCCCCAGGCCCAGGCCAAGGGCTTGAAGGTCCGGCTGGAGGCCGGCGACCTCGACGACGCCCGCCTGGAGACCGACCGGGCCAAGCTCAAACAGATCCTCGCGAATCTTTTGTCCAACTCGCTGCGGTATACCGAGAAGGGGCACATCCGGTTGTTCGCCGGCCGGTCCGGGGCGCGGGTCCTGATCGGCGTCGAGGACACCGGGGTCGGGATCGCCGGATCGGACCAGCAGCGGATCTTCGACGAGTTCGCCGTCCTGGAGCACCCCAACCGACCCCGGGGCGAGGGGACCGGCCTGGGCCTGGCGATCTGCCGGAGGCTGGCCAACCTCCTTCAGGGCGAGATCCTCCTGGACAGCGAGAAGGGGCGGGGGAGCACCTTCACGCTCTCCCTGCCCGACTCCGTGCTGACCGACGAGTCGGCCCGCGCCCAGCCGCCCCAGCCGGACCCCGGGCGCGACTTCGCCGGGGCGATCCTGATCGCCGAAGACCACGTCGACAGCCGGCGGACCCTGGCCAAGGTTCTCCGGAGGATGGGCTATCGGGTCCTCGAAGCCGGCGACGGCGGCGAGGTCCTCGAACTCGTCTGCCAGGAGCGGCCGATGGTCGTCCTGATGGACGTGAACATGCCCGGCCTCGACGGGGTCCAGGCCACCCTGGCCCTCCGGGGCAACCCGGAGTTCCGCGATCTCCCCATCCTCGCGCTCACCGGCGACGTCTCGATTCACAATCAGCAGAGGATCGGCGAGGCGGGGGTCGACGGCTACCTGGAGAAGCCGGTCACCTGGGAGAAGCTCGAAGCCGCCCTGGCGAAGCTCCGGGACAAGACCGCCGCCGCGCGTTCCTGAGCGGTCCGCCGGGTCCGAGAATGGGTGATGGCCGATGATTGATGGCCGAGGGTCCGGGAACACGATCGGGACGGCGTCCGGAGTTCTCCCGGATGATGGCCGCGATCGAAAATCGACGCCGCGTTTCCGAGGTGACGGGCCGCGGGCGATCGGAGCTGGGGCAACGGAGGCATTCGCGTGCGCGTCTTGATGACGGGCGGGTACGGCTGTATCGGGTCGTGGGTGGCCCGGCAACTGGTCGAGGGGGGCGGCGAGGTCTGGATCCTCGACCTGAAGCAGGACACGCGCCGGCTCGCCCTCCTGATGGACGAGCAAGGGCTGTCGCGGATCCATTTCGTCCCGGGCGACGTGTCCGACGCCCCGACGGTCCTGGAGGCGGCCCGGCGGGTCGGGGCTTCGCACCTGCTCCACCTGGCCGGGCTCCAGGTCCCGACCTGCCGGGCCGACCCGATCCTGGGGGCCAGGGTCAACGTCCTGGGGACCCTCGCGGTCTTCGAAGCGGCTGGGGCCCTCAAGGGGCAGGTCGAGCGGGTCGTCTACGCCAGCTCGGCGGCCGTCCACGGGCCGGCGGATCTCGATGCGTCGGGCCCGATCGGCGATGAGGTCCGGCTGGCCCCGCTGACGCATTACGGGGCGTTCAAGGTCTGCAACGAGCTCAACGCCCGAGTCTACTGGCTGGACCGGGGGATCACCAGCGTCGGGCTCCGCCCCTGGACGGTCTACGGCGTCGGCCGCGACTTCGGGATCACCAGCGAGCCGACCAAGGCGATCAAGGCCGTCGCCGCCGGCCGGCCCTACGCGATCAGCTACGGCGGGCTCCAGGACTTGCAGTACGTCGGCGACGTGGCCGCGACCTTCCTCCGGGCCCTCTCGGCCCCGTTCGAAGGGGCCGACGCCTTCAACGTCCGGGGCGCGGTCGTTCCGATGGCCGGGTTCGTCGAGGTTCTCCGCCGGGCCTCCGGCGAGGACCGGGTCACCCACGGCGACCGGCAACTCCCGATCGCGCCCGACCTCGACGATTCGAGGCTGGAGGACCGGCTCGGGCCGATCCCCCGGACGGATCTCGCCGAGGGCGTGGCCGAGACCTACCGCCGGTTCGTCGCCCTCCGGGACCAAGGCCGGCTCGACCTTTCCGACCTGGAGGCATGAAAGCGGCCGGACCCCCCGCGAGAGGAGCCGGCCGGCTGTATTGAACCGCGGTCTCGAAGACCTTTTACTTCGGGATCGCGGCCCCGGGGGCGGCACCCTTGGCGGGATCGGCCGGGCCGGGGGTCGGGGCCGGGGCCTTGGGGAAGAGGTCGGCGGGCATCGGCTTGATGTCGATCTTGGCTGTCTTCCGCATCTCGTCAACGATCTTCTGCTGGAGGTCGGTGGCGTACTCGTTCTGGATCAGGAGCTTCTTCTGCTCGAAGTCGACCGGCGTCCCTTCCTTCCGGTCGGTCACCTGGATCAGGTGATAGCCGTAGAGGCTCTCCACCGGTTCGGAGATCGAACCCTTCTTCATGGCGAAGGCGGCGGTGGTGAATTGCGGCTCGAACTGGCCCCGGCGGGTGAAGTAGCCGAGGTCGCCGCCGCTGGGGCTGGCCTTGTTTCCGTCGTCCTCGGAGAACTTGTTGGCCGCGTCGGCGAAGGTGATCTTGTTGGCGTCGATGTCGCGCTTGATCGCCGCGAGCTTCTGCTTGATGGCCTCCTTGTCGGCCGCCGAAGCCGTCGGCTCGACCCGGAGGAAGACGTGCCCGGCGCGGACCTGGGTCTGGTTGAAGACGTCCTTGTTCTCGGCCACGTACTTCTTGAGGTTGGCGTCGGTGGCGACGGCCTTGACGTAGTTCCGCCATCGGAGCTTCTTCTTCATCTCGTCGCGGACCTGGGCCTCGCTGAGGCCGTTGGACGCCAGGGCGATGGCGATCTCCTGGCCGTCCTTCTTGAGGGCCTGCGCCAGCGTGCTGTATTCCTCGTCGATTTCCTTTTCCGTGACCGGGACGTTCTGCTTGGCGAGGTACTGGCTGACCAGCTTGAAATTGACCAGGCCGTCCAGGCCCACCTTGTACATCTCCTGCTCGCTGACCGTGCCCGGGGGGATCCCGAAGCTGTTGATATGCTGGTAGAACTCGCCGCGGTTGATCGCCTCGCCGTTGACGGTCGCCAGGACCTGATCGAGGATCGCGGGCCGGGGCGGGGGCGTGGGAATCTTGGCGGCGGCGGGTCTGCCCGCGGGCTGGTCGGTGGCGGGCGCCTGGGCGCCGGCGGCCGTCGCGACCGCCACCACGATCGAGGCGATCAGGCCGGACTGGACGAACTGACGCATCGGAACGCATCTCCCTGACGAGGGTGGACTCCAAGGACCCGGGCCGCCCGGCGACCCGGATCGAACGATTGTATCGGTCGAGGCCGATCTTCGCCGCGCCAATTTCCTCGGCCGGCTCGTCCTCGAAGGCCCGATCAGGGCCGGGAGGCCGCGCGGATCATCCGGAATAACTCGTGCCAGTAGGCTGCGATCGGGATGTTGACCGCGGGGAAGTCCAGGGCCGAGGCGTCCGTCGGCCACCGGACGATGGCGATCCAGCTCAGGTAACCGAGGATCCCGTATATCGTCAGGGTCGACCACGGTGAGGGGGCCCAGAACTTCAGGGCCGTCCCGAACGCCTTGTTGACCCGCGCCCCCTTCAAGTCGACGCTGCAAATCTCGTCGAGCAGCAGGTGCGAGAAGAAGCCGATCATCACGGCCGCGCCCATCAGGAGGCGCAGACCGTGATATCGGCTGGGATAAGAGAGATAGGTGGCCAGGCCCCAGACGGCGCAGGTCGGCAGGCTGTGGCTGATCCCCCGATGCCTGGAGAGCCGGGAGAAGATCCGGCGGATCCCGTGGCGGACGAACAGGAAGGCCAGGATCATCGCCCAGAGGTGAAGCTCGAAGATCGGCGGGGGATCGGCCCGGCCGACCGCGTCCCAGACCGCCGCCGCCGCCAGGACGCCCAGGATCCCGGTAAAGCTCTTGAGCTCGACACCGGAGGCGGAGTCGAGGTCGGGCAGCAAGCCGCCCAGCGTCGCCAGCAAGGTCGCGACGGTCCCGTAGAGCCAGTGGACCCCGGTCAGCAACGACGCCGCGACCGAGTATCCAACCCCCAGGAACGACGCGAAGGTGATGTGCTGGCGGTAATTGCCCATCCTGCCCGAGCCTTCCGCGATCGGCCGGGATCCCGGGGGCCTGGCCGATCGTCGACCCAGGGTTGTCTGTCCCTCAGGCCACCTGGAGCCATTGGCGGATCCGGCCAAGGTCGCCGGTCCAGTCGGGGCCGGTCCGACGGCGACCGTAGGCATCGTACAGGAGGTCGAGGGTCTCGACCAGATGGCGAAGGGCGTCGATCCGGGCGACCTGGAGGTCGAGCCCCGAGGCCCCCTCGATCTTGGGCAGGGCCGCGCCCGAGACGGCCAGGGTCTCGGCCTGGAGGGTCAGCTCGTACTGCGAGCCGTGGCGGACCAGGAGCAGGCCGGCCTTCCGGGGGAGCTTGCCGGACTGGATGGCCCGGAACGCCTCGGGGAGGCGGGTCGGCCCTTCGGTGGTGAGCTGGTCGCGCCCGGTCTCGCCCCGAGGGCAGTCCAGGGTCAAGGTCTTGGCCAGCATCACGGTCACCTCGGACCCGTCGGGCAGGGCGATGGTGTCGCCGTCGGCCTGGAGGACGTGCCAGAGCCAGATCAGGAACTCGTTGCCCCAGAAGTCGGGCCGGCTCACGTCGGTGTCGGACCAGGCGACCGAGGAATGTCCGTCCTCGCCGATGAAGCCGATCGGCCCGAGGTTCTCGACTCGGCCCGACTCCCCACGGGCCTCGGCCATGGTGTGGGCCAGGCTCCCGGCGCTGACGGGTTCGAGGATCCGGTCGAAGGTTTCGCGGAAGAGGGTCTGGAGCCGATCCAGGACCGAGAGGCCGGCGGTCCCGGCGTAGAGGATGTTCGACTGCCCGTCCCAGAGGACCGGATAATGGGCCATCCGGCGGAACCGGCCGTCGGCGGCCTCGGACTCGGCGCGGGCCCGGGCGGCCTCCTTGGCCTCCTGGCGCTGGGCCTTGGTCGGGGTCCCGCTCGGGTTCATCTTGGCTCGGGCGTCGGTCTCGATCCGGGTGTAGGCCCGGAGGAGCGAGCCGGGGATCTTGTCAGTGTCGACCCGGATGGCCAGGTGGAGCGCGTCGTTGATGACGTTCTTGCCCGGGTCGATCGTGGTGTCCAGAACGTGCTCGCCGCCCGCCCAGCCGACCGAGATCCCGTCGGTCGGCTCACCCGCGCCGTGTCGGCCGATCAGGTGCTGGTTGGCCCGTTCCAGGGCGTCCTCGCCGAAGGGCAGGGGGCCCTCGCCGCCGACCCGGAACCGAGCAAACGTCACGCGACCATTCAAGAAGCCCATGTCGGCCCTCCGATTGCCAGTCCTCGCGGCGTCGACGCGAACCGTCGACGCCGGGGATCCTGTCGAGGGTCATCATCGGCCGGCCTGGCGAGGGGCCTGGACCGTTTCCGGACGCCGGGCGGGCCCGGGATGTCGAGGGCTCCCGTCCACCAGATCTTGCCGGTCAGGTGAAGTTGCGGGATTGATCAGTAACTTCCCCCAGTACGCAATTCCCACCCCAAGCATTTCGATTGAGCATCGACCCGAAACGTGATGTCGGTACGATACCCACCGGGCTGGGGAGCAAGAAAGAAGGAACATTTGACTTCCCAGTTCCCACAATCCAGCCAAGTGCGACGGCGACCAAGAGGGCTCGAAGTCGGATAGGAAGCCGATTCTTTTGACCCATCGACGCACCGTACCCTTCACCTGAATGATCCGGGAAAAGATCAGGTGAAGTTGTTGAACTGGAGCGGGTACTCCGGTCCGTGCTCCTTGAGGAAGGCGATGACCGCCTGGAGGTCGTCCACCTTCTTGGCGGTGACCCGGACCTTGCTGTCCATGATCTGCGACTGGACCTTGATCCCCATCCCCTTGATGTCCTTGACGATCTTCCGGGCGTCGTCGGACTCGATCCCGACGTGAAGCGAGATGACCTCGCGGACCGATTCGTGGCTGGCCTCCTCGACCTTGCCCCGCTTCAGGGCGTTCACGGCCACGCCGCGCTTGGCCATCTTCTCCTTGAGCATCTGGAGGACGATGTCGAGCTGGCCCTTGTTGTCGGCGTGGAAGGTGAGCGTGTTTTCCTTCTTGTCGTACTCGACGGCCGCCTTGGTCCCCTTGAAGTCGTACCGGACGGCGATCTCGTGCTGCGCCTGCACGACCGCGTTGTGCATCTCGGCGGTGTTGACCTCGCTCACGATGTCGAACGAATGGTTGTCGGCCACGGCTGGCAGGGCTCCGGGTGAGGGTCGGGAATGGCGTCAGGTCAGCGAGCGGGTTCAAGTCGGGCCGGATTCGCCCCGAAACAGCGCGTCCAGCGGGATCCGGAATCCGGGGATCACGGCCCCGCAATCCAGTTCCTCCCCGGGCGAGAGGATTCGAACCGTGGTCGGCCCATCGTAGACATGAACCGAAGGAATCTTCAAATCGATGACGAAGACCAAGCGTACCCCGGCCTTGAAATAGGCATTGACCTTGGACTGCATCTCAGCGGCCCAGGATCGACAGACCTTCCCACGATGATGCCGATCCGTAACCTTGCTTCGGGATCAGGCCGACTCGGCCGCGACCAGGGTCGACAAGGGCAGTCGAAATCCGGGCAGGATGTCGCCACCGCCGAGTTCACCGTCTCGCGAGACGACCAGGACCGTCGAAGACCCGTCGTGGACGTAGACCCGGGCCGTCGAGGGATGGACGACCCAGACCATCCCGACGCCGGCCCGAAGATACTCGACGACCTTCCCCTCGACTTCGTTGGCCGAGTTCGTCGGGCTGACGACCTCCACCGCGAGGTCAGGGACGACGTTCCATGCCTGATCCGACGGGATCCTCCGCCCTTTGGGCCACTTCTGGAACGAGACGAAGGCGACGTCAGGGCGGCGCTGGGGCAGGTCGGGATTCCCGAAGTGGAAGAGCATCTCCACCTCGACCCTGCCAAGCTGATGGGTGAGTGAATGATGGCCAAGGTACATCCCTATCATGCTCATAATATCAACTTCATACGCTCCCATGGATTTCGCCCGCCTGCGGCCGTCCACAATTTCGAAAAGTCGGTCGTCGCCTCCCCCGGCGAGGTGTGGAGGAGTATCGATCAAGGCCGTTGCCATCGAGGTGCCTCCCCAGGTTCGAGATGAGTCGGGACGATTCGTCGGATTGACTCAGCGAGCCGATCCGAATCAGAGCCACTTCGCTGCCAGGGCCTGGAACAGCGGCTCCAGGTCGACATTCCCCCCCGTGATGATGATCCCGACCCGGAGCCCCTCCACGGGAAATTGCCGGCCCAGGACCGGGGCGACGGGGACGGCGCAGGAGGGTTCGATGATCATCTTGAACCGCTCCCAGACGAACCGCATGGCCTCCAGGATCTCGGGCTCGGTGGTGGTGACGATCGCGTCGACGTGGCGGCGGATGACCGAGAAGGGCCGGACCCCGAGCGAGGTCCGGAGGCCGTCGGCGACGGTCCTGGGGTCGCCCGACGGCTGGATCGCGTCGGAGAGGAGCGAGCGGAGGGCGTCGTCGGCCGCCTTGGGCTCGGCCCCGACGACCCGGGTCGCGGGGGTCCGCCCCTTCACCGCCAGAGCGGTCCCGGCCAAAAGGCCGCCGCCGCCAACCGGGCAGAGCACCACGTCGAGCGGCCCGGCCTGGTCGAGCAGCTCCCAGGCGGCGGTCCCCTGGCCGGCGATCACGTCCCAGTCGTCGAAGGGGTGGATCAGGGTGAAGCCCTGGCGATCGATCAGCGCGGCGACGGCGGCCTCGCGGGCGTCGAGGGTCGGCTCGCAGGGGACGACGGTCGCGCCGTAGCCTTCGGTGGCGGCCCGCTTGATCGCCGGGGCGGTCCGGGGCATCACGACGCAGACCGGAACGCCCAGCCACCGCCCGGCCTGCGCCAGGGCCTGGGCGTGGTTGCCCGAGGAATGGGTGACCACCCCCCGGGCCCTCCCGACCTCGTCGAGCCGGAGCAGGGCGTTCATCGCCCCCCGGATCTTGAAGGCGCCGACCTTCTGGAAGTTCTCGGCCTTGAGGAAGATCGACCCGCCGGACCGGCCGTCGAGCGTCCTTGATGTCATCACCGGCGTCCGGTGGATCCAGGGGGCCAGCCGCTCCGAGGCTTCGCGGATCTCGTCGGTCCCGATGGGTATCGATCCGGCGTCGGTCGCCATGGTCGGGCTCGCTCTCTGGCTCCGAGGCTATCCGGGATCAAAAATGGTTGATGGCCAATGAGTGATGGTCGATAAGTAGGGGGACATGCGATGCCGATCCCGGGAAATCTCGGGGGATTTCTCTCTCATCTATCATCGTCCATCAGCCATAACTCTTTGCCAGGTCACGGAAATGATTCCGGATAACCACTCACTGGATCGCGCTGTAGTCGGTCGGGTTCAGGTAGACCGAGTCGACCTTCTCGACGATCTTGCCGTCCGCTTCGCTCTCGGCCTGGGCCTTCTTCCAGACGGGATCCTCGCGGAACGCCTTCCAGGAGGCGGCGGCGGCTTCCCGGCTGGGATAGGCGAGGATGTAGACCAACGTGTTGCTCTTGCCGTCCTTCTCCTCGATCGGGGTCCAGAAGCCGACCAGCTCCATCCCGTGCTTCTTGAAGAGGTCGCAGGTGTGCTCGCGGAACCGCTTGTTCAGGGCGGGCAGGCGGCCTTCGAGGGTGTGATAGGTCCGGATCTCGAAGACTCGATCCTTGCCGGGCGAGCCGTCCCGCGCCGGCTTGTCGGCGGCCAGGGCCGGGAGGGCCAGGATCAAGAGGGCGGCGAGGGTCGCGAACGAGCGGAACATGGGGTCGGACTCCGGGTTTCGGGGGTGCGGCTCGGCCAGGCCCAAGGATACGGCCGGGGCCTCGGCCGGGGCAAGACGGACCCGCTCGACCGGCGGCCCTCGGTCGCTTGACGACGCCATCCGGCGCGTCGTACAGTGAATCCACCGCATCCCCAATCGAATCGCGACGAGCGGCCTTATCCGGGCCGTTCGATCGGCCTGGCCGCCTTCCCTCCGATGGAGCCGTCCATGCTCCGACGCATCCTGGCCCGGGCGCTCGCGCCGGCCCTCCTGCTGGTCGGGCTCCCGGAGGCCCGGGCGGTCGACGACCCTCGATTCGCCGCCGACTTCGTCCAGGGCCTCCGCGAGCGGGGCTATTACGACCTGGCGCTGGAATACCTCGACGGGCTCCGCCAGGCCCCCTCGACGCCGGCCGACCTCAAGAAGTCGATCGACTACGAGGAAGGGCGGACCCTGATCGAGGCGGCGACCCACGCCAACGATCCCGACGCCAGCAAGGAAAAGCTCGACCAGGCCAAGCTCAAGATCGAGGCGTTCGTCAAGGCGAATCCCGACCTCCCCCAGACCACCGAAGCTCTGGTCGAGCTGGCCCACCTCCTCTACGAGCGTGGACTGACCGAGGTCGACCTCGCCGGCGATGCCCGGAACCCGGGCGAGAAGGACAACAAGCTCGCCGGGGCCCGCGGTTACTACGACAACGCCCGCGACGCCTACAACCGGGCCTTCGAGCGGCTCAACGCCAAGCTCGCCTCCTACCCCAAGTTCATCCCGGCCGACGACCCCGCCAAGAACGACCGCGAGCGGGTCCGGAACTCGCTGATGCAGGCCGAGTTACAGAAGGCGGTGGTCGACTACTACGAGGCCCAGACCTTCGCCGCCGGATCCAAGGAGCGATCCGACCTGCTCGATAAGGCCCTGGTCACGTTCGAAGACCTTTACCGGCGTTACCGCGTCCAGATGGCCGGCTTCACCGCCCGGATGTGGCAGGGCAAGTGCTACGAGGAGCAAGGCAAGCTCGGCCCGGCGATGGGGATCTACAACGAGCTGGTCGACCACCCCGACCCCAACCTCCGCCGGCTCCAGAAGCAGGTCGATTACTTCCGGATCATCGTCATGGCCAAGCGCCAGGAATATGCCCTGGCGGCCGATGAGTGCGTCCGCTGGCTCGCCCTCTTCCCCAAGGACCGCCGCTCCTTCTGGGCTCTGGGCGTTCAGTTCGAGCTGGGCAAGAACATCCTGGCGCAGCTCGCCAACCTGGCCGGGCCGGAGCGCGACCGCGCGGTCCGGACGGCCACCGACCACCTGGCCGACGTCGTCCGGGTCGTCTCGCCGTTCAAGCCCGAGGCGATCGCCCTGCTCCAGAAGTACCGCCCCAACGCCATCCTCAGCGCCGTCGATGCCGCGAAGCTCAATTCCGACGAGGCCATGGCCCAAGCCGAGCAGGCCATCGCCGTCCTGGAATACGAGAAGGCGATCGCGCTCCTGAAAGTCGCGATCCGCAAGGCCGAGCCGTCCCGCGACCCGGCCAAGGCCAACAAGGCCCGGTTCACCCTGGCCTTCTGTCTGTACATGACCAAGCGGTACTACGAGGCCGCCGTGATCGCCGAACACGTCGCCCGCCGCTACCCCAGCTTCGAGTGGTCCGCCAAGTCGGCTGACGTCGCCATGCAGTCGATGGTCGAAGGCTACAATACCATCACCGCCGGGAACCGGGCGACCGACCTCGACCGGATCATCTCGATCGCCAAATACACCGCCGAGACCTGGCCCGACACCGAGCAGGGGGATTCGGGCAAGATGACCATCGGCCTCGTCGCCCTGGGCCGGGGCCGCTATCCCGCCGCCGTCGAGGCCTTCGAGTCAGTCCGCTCCGCGTCGAGCAGGTTCATCGACGCCCAGGCTTCCTCGGGCGACGCCCACTGGAAGCAGAGCTTGGTCCTCCGCGAGAAGGGCGACGCCAAGGCCGCCGACGCCGAGGTCCCGAAAGCGATCGCCAAGCTCAACTTCGCCCTCAACGCCCGCCGCGAAGCCAAGGCCCAGGAGACCGACTCCGCCTTCATCGGCAACGCCTGCGACCTCGCCGGGATCCAGTTGGAGATCAACAAGGCGCCCGAGGCCCTCGCCCTCCTGGAGCCGATCGCCAGGAAGCTGGCCGCCGTGACCGCCCGGTCCCCCTCCGCCAACGCCGCCTACTCCCGGGTCGTCGCGGGGATCCTCCGTGCCCACGTCGCCACCGGCAAGACCGACCTGGCCATCGCCGACATGAAGACCCTCGAATCGGCCGGCGGGACCGGCAACGGTGCCGCTCAGCTCTACTTCGAGCTGGGCAAGCTCCTCGAACGCGAGATGGAGGCGCTCAAGAAGCGGAACGACCGGGCCGGCCTGGCCCGGACCCAGCAGGCGTACCAGAAGTTCCTCCAGGCGCTGGTGGCCAGCAAGTCGGGCCAGTCGTTCCAGTCGCTCCTCTGGGCCGGCGAGAACCTCCTCAAGCTCGGCGCCACCAAGGACGCCGGCGAGGTCTTCGCCCGGATCCTCGACTTTTACTCGAAGGACGCCGACTTCCAGAAGTTGCCCAACGCCGCCGACAAGCTCCTCCGGGTCCGGATCCGGCAGGTCGCGGCGCTCCGGGGCGAGAAGAAATTCCCCGAGGCCGAAGCCAAGCTCGCCGACATCATCAAGGAGAACCCGCGGCTCCTCGACCCCCAGATGGAGAAGGGCTACCTCCTCGACGCCCGGGCCGAGGCCAACGAGATCAAATGGGCCCTGGCCTACACCTACTGGCAAGGGCTCGCCAAGAAGCTCGCCGGCATGAATCCCAAGCGCGATGAGTACTTCGAGTCCTGGTACCACGCGGCCGAGGCCGTCCGGAAGGATGGCAACCCCACCCTCGCCCGGCAAACCGTCGCCAGCGTCATGCGGCTCTCACCCACCCTCGGCAACCCCGAGATGAGGGCGAAGTACCAGGAACTGGTGACCAGGATCGGGAAATGAACAATTATGGCAGATTGCAGAATTTCAGATTTTAGATCTGTGCAATTCTTCCTTGAAATCTAATTTCTTGGGATCTGCCATCCCTCGAAGCATTGAGAAGGGATCGACCCGCAATGTCGCACCGCCGCCGCCGGCTCCTGACGATCCTGACCTCGTCGCTCATTTTACCGCTGGCCTCGCTCTCGATCACCCTGGCCGACGTGGTGAGCTTGACCTCCGACGCCACGACCAAGGGGGCCGCTGGCGGCCTGGTCCGTGGCCAGGTCACCGCGGAGTCGCCCACCAAGGTCGAGGTGAAGCTGGGGAACACGGTCACCTCGATCCCGACCAACGAGGTCGTCTCGATCAACTACGACGGCCACCCCGCCAGCCTGGAGCAGGCCCAGGCCAAGGAATCGGCCAACGCCTTGGCCGAGGCGGCCGACCTGTACAAGAAGGCGGCGACCGAGTCGGCCAACAAGCCGTTCGTCGCCCAGGACGCCACCTTCGGCCAGGCCCGGGTCCTCGCCGAGATCGCCCTGAACGACGCGAGCCGGGCCCCCGAGGCGATCAGCGTCCTCGAAGGGTTCGCCCGGACGTATAAAACCGGCCGCCACATCGGACCGGCGCTGGAGTCGCTGGCCAAGCTCCAGATCGCCCGCGAGAACTATCCGGGCGTCGAGCAGACCCTGACCCAGCTCGCCACGCTTCCCAAAGGGGACGAACGAGCGGCGATCCTCCGGATCAAGATTCAGATCAAAAAGGGCCAGCTCGACCAGGCGATTGCCGACCTCGACAAGGTGATCGCCGGATCGGCCGACGGCTCGACCAAGAAGCGCGACGCCCAGCTCGCCAAGGCCGAGTGCCTGGTCAACCAGAAGAAGTATGCCGACGCCGAGGCCACCGTCCGGGCCGTCATCAAGGAATCGGCCCCCGAGGACGCCGCCACCCAGGCCGCCGCGCACAACACGCTGGGCGACTGCCTCCACGCCGCCGGCCGGAACCGCGAGGCGCTCTACGCCTTCCTCCACACCGACTTGCTCTTCAGCAAGGAGAAAGACGAGCACGCCCGCGCCCTCTCCCAGATCGCCCGGATCTGGCGCGAGCTGAACCGCCCCGACCGCGCCGACGAGATTCTCGAACGCCTCAAGCAGGAATACCCCCGGAGCCCCTTCGCCTCGGCCGCGACGCCCAAGTAAGGGCGTCGCTCCGGATCGCCCGATCCGAGAGCGGTCAAGGGAGGAGCTGATCGAGGCCGATCAAGCCGATCGGCTCGCGGCTGGCGAACGGTTCGGCGTGGCGGACCCCGACCGTGTGGCCCCAGAATCGGTTCCGGTCGATGACCGAGTCGATCACGCCGGGCTGACCGGGCGGCTGATTGTCGACGAGTTGCGAGCGATAGGCCCGGATCGCCCGCTCCTTGGTCCCGACCTGGTCGGAGATGTCGACCAGGAAGCTGGGCCGCTCGACGATCCGGAGGTGGACGCTGAAGTAATACAGGATCCGGGCCGGGTGGAAGGGCTCGCCGGGGATGTCGCTCTTGGAGAGTTTGCTCCAGAACCGGGCGTCCTCGACGAGCTTGGTTGCCGCCGTGTGGTCGGGGTGGGCGTCCTCCCAGAACGGGGCGAAGAGGAACCGGGGTCGGACCTCGCGGAAGACCGCGGCCAGCGACCGGCGGTGAAGCTGGGTCGGCTCCAGGCTCCGGTTGGGCAGGCCCAGGTTCCGCCGCCAGGTCAGGCCGAGGGCCCCGGTGGCCTCGGCAGTCTCCCGGGCCCGGATCTCGGGCGAGCCCAGGGGCGTCGGCTCGCCGCTGGTCAGGTCGAGGATTCCCACTGACCAGCCCTGGCCGATCAGCCGGACGATCGTCCCGCCCATCCCCAGCTCGGCGTCGTCGGGGTGGGGCGCGATCACGAGGGCGTCGAGCATCCGAGGCGGTCTCCGCGAGAATCCGAGGGCCGAGGGGCAAGATCCCTGGTCAGCCCTCCGCCGGTTGCGTTAAGCTAGCCATCCTCCGCCCCGGCCCGGTCGCCGGGGTCCGCGCGCCCCACCGATCCCGAGGTCTCCCATGCCGTTCCGGCCCCGTAAGAAGAAGGATCGCCAGGCCAAGACCCACAAGTGCAAGCGCTGTGGCGGTGGAATTCGCAAACGCTCGTTCCGCTGCAAGAAGTGCAGCGAAGTCCAGCGCTGAACCGTCGATCACTCAAAAGGGCGGCCCGCGACGGGTCGCCCCGTTCCGTCAATTCCCCTGCCAGGCCCCGAGCCGGGCCGCGACCCAGGAGAGGGCCAGGAACGGCCCCTGCGTCGCCCAGACCATCGCCGCGCTCGCAACCTCGATGACGGCCATCAGATAAACATAGGAGACGATCCCCTGGATCCCCTGGGCCAGGAGGTCGCCGAAAACCTGCGTCGCGACCGTCCGGGCGACCAGCAACGCCGAGAATGTCAGGCCCCCCGCCAGGCAGGCCAGGAGCCCCAGGGTCAGGGCGAGGATCCAGGAATTGGTGGAGCGACGCGACACCGGTCGGCCTCCTGGCGGGGTCAATCGAGCGGACGGGGCCCGGCGGCCATCCCGGACTCGCTGACCCGGCCCGGCACGCCCACGGTCAGGTCGGATTCCACCCGGACCTGACAGGAAAGCCGGATGTCGGGCCCGAGCGTCGCCTCGCGGGCCAGGCGTTCCCGCTCCAGGTCGCCCATCGGAGCGAGTTCGCCCGAGACGACCTGGACCTTGCAGGTCGTGCACCGGGCGTTACCGCCGCAACGGTGCAGGATGTCGATCCCGGCGTCTTCGAGCGCTAGGACAAGCTTGACACCCGGCTCCACCGGAAACGATTGGCCACCCTCGACCGTCACGGTAGGCATGCGACTCCCATCCTCAATTCGATAACGATCGGCATCGACCCGACGGCTTTGAGCCTAACGGCCCAGGCGTCGGCCCGCAAGCCGGGCGACGCCTGACGGGCTCAGACCTTGTCGATCATGATGGCCTTGGTGGCGCGTTCGGTTCGGGCCTGGTGCCAGATCAGGTCCATGATCTGCTTGGGGTCGTCCACCCCGGTGAGATAGAAGGTCGGCAGGTCTTTCGAATCGGGGACGACGACCACCGTCCCCAGGCCGAGCCAGCGGTCGAAAAGACCCTGCTGACGGGTGAAGACATCTTTGACCTTGAGCAGTTCTAATTGATCGCGACGACGCTCGATGATCCCGGTCGAGAGGAACAACCGTCGGTTCGTGAGCCGATAGTAATGGCTGTAATGGGCCTGGATGATCCGGTAAACCAGCGCGAGCCAGATCACGGCGACGACGGCCCCGAGGATCCAGGTCAGGACATGAACGTTGTCGTGGCCCATTCCCCAGGTGTAGATGGCCAGGGCCACCCAGGCAATCGTGAGCAAGGACCGGACGATCAATCTCCCGATGAAATTCCTCTTCGAGTAGCGAGCTTCCCAGACGATCACCTCGCCGTCGACGCCGTTGCCAGGATTCGGGTCGGTGCTCTCGCCTTGCTCGGCCCGCTGCTCGGTTTCGGGGCTGGTGCCGGTCGGCTCTGGGACGCCCGCCGGGTAGAGGTCATCGGGGGTGGCCTCCGGAGTCGTCCCGGGGGTGGCTGCCTGCCCCGATCCGAGGTTGGCGGTGGTGACCGACGTCAGCGGGAGGGCGCCATCGGGGTTGCCGGGATTGGTCGAGGCCATGAATTCATCTCCCCATTCGGCCAATGCCCGGGGGGACGACGGGTCCGCCACCGGCTCTGCCGTGGGGATCGAAAGCAAATCTCGGACCATCAGCGCGGTGTCACTTCGATCGCGCCGGAGCTCGCCAACGCTCCGATGGCGACGGGACGTGAGCGGCCAGGCCCCTCCGCGTCCCAGGAGTCGAGGAGGCGGCGATAGGCGTCCTCGTCGATGTCAAAGTGGGCCCGGGGAAGCGTGGTCGAGGTTGGGTCGAGGCGGACCTCGGCCATCCACTGCTCCTGGCGGGAGATCCGCCAATCGCCCTCCGACCATCCGACCAGCACGACACGGATCATCGATCGCTCCTTTTTGAGACTCTTTCGCCGCCGACGGCCGGGTGGTTCGCCCCTGGGCGACCGGGGAATGTCTGGCATTTCGCCGAGGATCCGCGATACTATCCGCCTTGCGATATCGGCAAGGCCGGGACCGGTCGGGCGGCGAGCATCCATCATTGCGGGGGACGAGCATGGTCGGACAGGCAAGAGTCGTCGACAAGCTGCGGGAACTGGCTCGGAACCTCTGGTGGGTCTGGCAACCGAACGTCGTCAGCCTCTTTCGCGAGATCGACCCCGCGCTCTGGCGTGCCACCGACCACAACCCGATCGAGTTCCTCAAGAAGATCCCGCCCGAGAATCTGGACCGCCTGGCCGACGAGGTCGCGCTGCACTCGCGGATCGACTACGCTTTCCGGCGGCTCTCGGAATACCTCAAGAATACCGATTCCTGGGGCTCGGTCTACGCCTCCAGCCTTCGGGCCCGACCGGTGGCCTACTTCTCGGCGGAGTTCGGGCTCCACGAGAGCCTGCCGATCTACTCGGGCGGCCTGGGGGTCCTGGCCGGCGACCACCTCAAGAGCGCCAGCGACCTGGGGATTCCCCTGATCGGGATCGGCCTGCTCTACGCCGAGGGGTACTTCCGCCAGTCGCTCAACGCCGACGGCTGGCAGCAGGAGAGCTACCTCAACAACAACCCCGAGATGCTCCCGATCGAGCCGGCCAAGACGCCCGACGGCAAGCCGCTCCGGGTCGCCATCGAGACCAATTCGGGCGTGCTCCACGCCCGGGTCTGGCGGGCCGAGGTCGGGCGGACCACGCTGCTGCTGCTCGACTCCAAGGTCGATGAGAACAACCCATCCGACCGCGCCCTGACCTCGCGGCTCTACGGCGGCGACGCCCAGGTCCGGATCCGCCAGGAATTGCTCCTGGGCGTCGGCGGCGTCAAGGCGGTCCTGGGCTTCGGCGTGAACCCCTCGGTGCTCCACCTCAACGAGGGCCACAGCGCCTTCGCCGGGCTGGAGATGATCCGGACGATGATGGAATCCGAGGGGATCCCCTTCGGCGAGGCGGCCCGCGACGTCGCCAAGATGACCGTCTTCACCACTCACACCCCGGTCGCCGCCGGCCACGACCGCTTCCCCGCCCCGCTCGTCGAGGAGCATTTGGGCAAACTCCGCGAGGCGTTACAGCTCTCCTACGACGACTTCATGGGCCTCGGCCGGGTCCACGTCGGCGACCTCACCGAGCCGTACTGCATGACCGTCCTGGCGTTGAAGCTCGACCGCCACGCCAACGGCGTCAGCGCCTTGCACGGCCAGGTCTCGCGGCAGATGTGGCACCCGCTCTATCCGGGCCGGCCCGAGGAGGAGGTCCCGATCGGGCATATCACCAACGGCGTCCACGTCCGGAGTTGGGTCGCGCCCCAGATGCACCAGCTCTTCGACCGCCACCTCGGCGCCGAATGGGACCGGAAGATGAGCGAGCCGGCCACCTGGTCCGGGATCAACCTCATCGACGACGCCGAGTTCTGGGAGACCCAGCAGGTCCTCAAGGCCACCCTGATCGATTTCGTCCGCCGACGGCTGGTCGCCCAGGCGACCCGGCGCGGCGAGGGCGAGGTCGCCGCCCAACGCGCGGGGACCGCGCTGGAGCTGGACGCCCTGACCATCGGCTTCGCCCGACGGTTCGCCACCTACAAGCGGGCCGGGCTGGTCCTCAAGGACGTCGAGCGGCTGGTCGAGCTGGTCAACGGGTCGAACCGGCCGATCCAGTTCATTTACGCCGGCAAGGCCCACCCCGAGGACCACTTCGGCAAGGAGCTGATCCAGGGAATCGCCAAGCTCACCCGGGATTCCCGACTGGAGCGGAGGCTGGTCTTCGTCGAGGATTATGACATGAACGTCGCCCGCCACCTGGTCCAGGGCGTCGACGTCTGGCTGAACAACCCCCGACGCCCCCAGGAGGCCAGCGGGACCTCGGGCGAGAAGGTCTTGCTCAACGGCGGCCTGAACTTCTCGATCCTCGACGGCTGGTGGGCCGAGGCCTATGATGGGACCAATGGGTTCGCCATCGGGACCGGCAAGTCGCACACCGCCCCCGCAGTCCAGGACGAGCGCGACCACGCCTCGTTGATCGACACGCTGACTCATGAAGTCGTCCCGCTCTACTTCGACCGCGACGCCTTCGGCCTCCCCCGGGGCTGGATCTCCCGCCAGAAGTCTGCCTTGCGCTCGCTCGCCTGGCGCTTCAACGCCGACCGGATGGTCATGGACTACGTCCAGAACAGCTATCTCCCCGCCGCCGGCGGCCTGTCCTGCCAGATGCCCCGTTCCTGAAAGTCGGAGTTCCCGGTAGGGCAGGGCAAGCCCTGCCCTACCGGGAGACCGACCCAGGGCCACCGCCCGATCGACCGCCGCGAGCGACCCAGGACGACACCATGATCGGCCAGAAGCTCGGCTCATTCCGGATCGAGGCCGAACTGGGCTCCGGCGCGATGGGGATCGTCTACCGGGCGGTCCAGGAGGGGAAGGACCGGCAGGCGGCCCTCAAGATCATCGGGGCCGACCAGATGGGCAAGGGGAAGTCGTTCGAGCGCTTCCAGCGCGAGGCGGCGATCCTCGAACAGTTCCGCCACCCCAACATCGTCCGCTACCTGGCCCGGGGCAAGTCCGGCAAGACGTACTACTACGCGATGGAGTACGTCACCGGCCCGACGCTCGACCGGGTCCTCCGGGACAAGGGGACGATTCCCTGGCGCGAGGTCGTCCGGCTCGCCATCCAGCTCTGCGACGCCCTCCAGTATTCGCACGAGCACGGCGTCGTCCACCGCGACCTGAAGCCCTCCAACCTGATGGTCACCGAGTCCGGCCAGCTCAAGCTCACCGACTTCGGGATCGCCAAGGATCTCGACGCCACCGCCCTCACCGGGACCGGGCGGACCGTCGGGACGGCGGCCTACATGGCCCCCGAGCAGATCCGAGGGACCCCCGAGATCAGCCACAAGACCGACCTCTACGCCCTCGGCGCGGTCCTCTACCAGATGCTCACCGGCGAGCCCCCCTTCACCGGGGCCACCGCCGTGGTCCTGATGCACGCCCACATCAATGAGGAGCCTCCCCGACCCAGCCGGAAGGTCGAGGAGATCCCCAAGATCCTCGATGACCTGATCGTCACCCTGATGGCCAAGTCGCCGACCGATCGCCCCTGGGACGCCACCGCCGTCGCTCAGACCCTCCGGGAGCTCTCCGAGAAGGCCGAGAAGAACGAGCCGATCGCGATGGTCTGGCCCGAGCCCGGGACCGCCGCGTCCATGCCCACCCGCGCCGGGATCCTGGCCGAAACCGTCGCCGGCCGGACCATCCGGTCCAGGAAGCGGAAGCGGGCCGGGCTCGCCTTCCGGCTGGAGACCCTCGGCCTGGGACTCGCCCTGGTCGCCGTCGCCGCCGGAATCCTTTACCTGGTCTGGCCCTCCAGCGCCGGCTACCTGCACCGGAAAGCCCAGGCCCTGATGGCCTCGGCGGATCCGACCGACTGGATCCGGGCCCGCGACGAGTACCTCGAACCCCTCGACCGTCGGTTCCCCCGGCACCTCTTCCGTCAGGAGACCGAGGGCTGGCGCGACCGGATCGACCTCCGCGACGTCGCCCGGAGGGCCGCGATCCTGGAGAAGCCCAACCTCGCCGCCTTCAGCAAGCCCAACAACGAGGCCGAGGCACTCTACCGCCATACCTTCGAGGAGGCCGACGCCGCCCTCAAGCTCTCCCACGATCGTGACGCCGAGGACCTCTGGCGGGTCATGGCCAAACAACTCGGCGGCGAGGGGCGGGCCGATCGGGGCTGGATCCTCCTGGCCACCTCCAGGGCCGACGAGCTGGCCGCCACGATCCGCCGCCGCCGCGAGACCGTCGCCGGGCTCCTGTCCCGGGCCGCCGTCCCCGCCCAACTCGCACACACCGAGGCCGCCCGGAAGTACGCCGGCGACAACCTCCGCGACATCGTCAAGCGCTTCGACGCCTACCCCGACGTCGCCGACCTCGTCGCCCAGGCCAAAGCCGGCCTGGCCGAGCTGGAGCCCCCGAAGGCCGCGTCCCCCCCGAACCCGGCCGACGAGCCGGGCAAGGCCGCGCCAACCTCGCCCGACTCGCCTTCGACCCCGAAGCCCTGATCGTCGGTCAGCTCTGGGGTCGGGAGCCGGGAAAACATCCCCCCTCGGCCCTCCCGCTTGGCTTGGGAGGGAGTCGTCACGGGCTCACCCGCTGGTTCCCTCCCCCCTCCGTGGGGGAGGGTTAGGGAGAGGGGGCCGAGGACGCGGCCCCACCAGAAGCCGCGATCACACCTCCCGGGTCGCCAGGCGCGGCGGGATCACCATCGGATCGATCGGGGAAAAGGCTGCTAAGGGCCACCCAATTCCCACGATCTTATTGGGGAGCGAAGCAAGATCCCCATGAATCCGTCGACGTGAGACCGCCCCCATGATTTCCATCGAAGCCCGGACCGCCGCCGCCCGAGCCAATGACCTCAAGCGTCCCTCGCCGACCCCGACGGTCCGGACCCGCACCGGCGCCGGGTTCGTTCCGTCTCCGGCCGACTCGGCCGAAGTCGATCGCCGGTCCCTGGCGATGCAGGCCGAGATGGTCCCGAAAACCGAGATCGGCCGCTTCTTCGTCCACCGACTGGCCGAGCTGACCGTCCGGGTCGAGCGCTGCGCCCGCCAGGAGCGGGCCGCCACCGAACTTCGTGTCACCCACGCCGTGGCCGACTTCGACGAGGCCCGACTCTCCGAGGTCGACCACCTGATCTCCTACATCGCCAACGAGCCGGCCACCTTCGTCCGGAAGCTCCGATCGATCCCCGAGGGGGTCGACCGGATGATCGCCGCTTTCCTCGACCTCCGCGACGAGCTGGAATACGGCGATCAGACCCGCTGGGATTGGACCTACGGGATGAAGCTGGCCGATCTGACCAGCTCGCGCTACATGGACGTTCCGGCGACGCCGGTCCACGCGCTGACGCAGGCCATCGGCGGCGACTTCAAGGAACTCCGGTCCGGCGACGGGGAGGGCCTGCCCGACGTCGATCGCCGGGCCTGGGCGCGCGATCGGCTGGCCGAGCTGATCGACGCGGAGGTTGAGATGCTGCTCGGACACCGCGAGACGCTGGATATCGAGGCGATCGAGCGGGACCGGGCCGGGGCGGCCGACCGCGCGGCGTTCGACCCATCCAAAGAGGCGACGCTGGCCCGGAAGTACGAGGCGGCGGCCGAGCGCGAGGTCCACCGGACCCTCCGGGAGCTCCGCCGGGTCGAGGCGGCCGTCGCATCCGAGGTCCCCCAGGAGGAGGTCGAAACTTCCTTGGGTTCGTCTGGGATCGAGGCGATCGAGGCGGCCCCTTCGTCCCGCTCGACGTTTCCAGCGCGTCCGGGTTCGACCTTCGGGCGGGTCGAGCGATGCAACGAGGGCCCACAATCCGTCGGTCCGCCTCACGGGTTCGCCTGAGAGGCTATCCGGGATCGAAAATGATTCATGGCCAATGAGTTATGGTCGATCAGCGGGACGGCATACAATGCCATTGCTGGGGAAATCTCCGGGGTTTTCTCATCCATCAACTATCGTCGATTGGTCATAACCCATTGCCAGGTCAAGGGACTGTTTCCGGATTGCCTCTAGCGTCGGAAGTCTCCCGGTCTCGTCGGCGTCACCTCCCCCGAGAGGCGGCCGTCGCCCGTCCCGATCCCAAGGCGTCGGTCTCATCGCCGGTTTCCGGGCGAGAAATGCCCGCCTGATCCGATGATTCGTTAGAATCCGAACAGCCCTTATAATACGTATATCACTGATACTTCCCGTATCTCCAGTCCTTCTTAAGTTCCCCCGTTTTACTTCCGATATCAAATCGCAGTGAGAGTGAGGTCGGATCAGTGAAGAGGCGGTCCATCGAGCCCGGCAGGGGCCGGTCGATGGGGCCGGCGGATCCCCCACGCTCCCGGCGCTGATGGCGCGATTGGGCCCGGAGACCGGCGGCGGAGGCCGTGGGGCACCGGCGTCCGTCCTTTCACTTCCCGATCTCGCGGCCCGACGTGGAGCGAACGGCTCGCTTTCGAGCGACGGGGCCAGGCCCCGCGGACCCCGGCCCGGCCGGATCGAACCGACCTCCGGGGCGGACCCACTCCCGAACGACCGACGACGAGGATCTTCATGGCCCGTATTCGCCGACTCCGCCGAGACACGGTGCAGAGCCCCCTGGAGACTTACCTCCGGGAGATCAACGAGACGGCGCTCCTGACCGCGGACGAGGAGAAGATGCTCGCCCGCCGGATCGCCGAGGGCGATCGAATGGCGCGCGATCGGATGGTCCGGGCCAACCTCCGCCTGGTGGTCAATATCGCCCGGGGATACGTCGGCAAGGGCCTGGCGCTCCAGGACCTGATCGAGGAGGGGAACCTCGGCCTCCTCCGCGCCGTCGAGGGATTCGACCCCAACGTCGGGACCCGATTCAGCACCTACGCCAGCTACTGGATCAAGCAGTCGATCAAGCGGGCGCTGGTCAACACGGCCAAGCCGATCCGGATCCCGGCCTACATGGTCGAACTGCTCTGCAAGTGGCGTCGGATGGCCGCCGAGATCCAGGACAAGTTCGGCCGCCCGGCCACGGTCGAGGAGATCGCCACGGCCCTTGAGATTCCCAAGAAGAAGCTGGCCATTGTCAAGAAGGCGATCAAGGTCTACAACCTCGTCCCCCAGACCGACCAGCCTGAGAACGGCTGGAGCCTGGGCGAGATGCTGATGGATGAGCGAAACCGTCCGCCGGACGTCGAGATGGTCGAGGCCGACAACCTCAAGCTGGTCCTTCATCGGCTCGACGAGATGGACAAGCGCGAGGCCACCGTCCTCCGGATGCGGTTCGGGCTCAATGACGCCCCGCCGAAGACCCTCAAGGAGATCGGCGAGTCGCTCGGCCTGACTCGCGAGCGGGTCCGGCAGATTGAGAATGAAGCTCTCGGCAAGCTCTCGGCGACCTTCGCCGCCGATTGAACCGGGCTCGACCGGTGAATCGATGGGTGCATCTTGATCGATCAAACAATGGACACCCATCGACCTTCGGGGCCGGACCGCCCGGGCTTGAAGCTGGACGTTGAGCCCCGTTCCCGATCAGGCTCAGGCCGCCAGGTCGCTCGACGCGATCCGCCGCCGCCCTCGGTAGAACAGCCCGGCCCCGCAGGCGATGAAGACGACCAGCGCGGTCGGCTCGGGCGCGGGGGTCGGGACGATCGAGGCGAGCGGGTGGGTGTTGGTCAGCACCTTCTCGCTGGAGAAGTCGCCGCTGAAAACGCCCCGGAACGAGCTGTTGGCATCGACGGTCACCCGGATGTAGGCGTCCGGCCCGTAGAGCGAGGCCATCGATCCGCCGGTCACCTTCAGAGTCATGTCGAAGATGTCCTCGTTCCCGGTCATCGGCTTCAGCGAGAGCGAGCCGAAGCCCGTCGGCGTCCCCGAAAGCAGCAGCCCGGTATACGTCTGACTCCCGACCTGGACCTTGCCAAAGAGCTGATAGGAGTTCAGCGGGCTGTCGACCATCTGGCCGCTGGAGTCGAGGACGGCGGTGACGGTCTGGACCTTCATATTCTGGTCGGTCGCGGAGACGCCCGACTCGACGAATGTCCCGTCCGAGCTCTTCCCCTCGGTCACCCAGAACGGGACGTTGGAGAGCTGAAAGACGCCGGTCTTGGAGGCCGGGTCAAAGGTGTACGACTGGTAGCCGTTGGCGAAGGCCGTGATGTCGGGGTAATCCCGGGTGTCATTGGGCCGGATCAACGCGGCCGGGGCCGAGGGGGCGATCGCGGCCAGGAGCAGGGCGGAGAAACCGGCGGTCAAGACGAGGCTGTGCATCCGGTGCATGGTGGGTTCTTCCTTGGGTGCCGGCCGTCGTTCGGATCTTTCCCGGTTGCGAAATCGGTGCGACGGAAAGATGCGAATCACGGTGCGACGGCAAATGGTCCGACTCATCCGAACCTGACCGGGCTCGGCCGACTCGCGGGGATTCCCGCAAGGGACCGAGGCCACGCCCTCCGGGCGCCGGCGGTTCGAGGCCAATCAAGGGCGAGGGAGACGACGAGGCGACTCGGGAAGGTCGGCCCGGGCGGGCCGGCGGGATCTTCAGCGAGTCTTTCGTTGGTGTCGGCCGAGATGGGGTGGACCATCCGGAATCCGTTCCTGGTGCTGCCTGCTCCTGGGGCGACGCGGACCTCAGTCCCTGAAGGGCGTCGATCGGGCGACCCAATTCCTGCTTCTTCGCCGGACGGGTGCGGAGCGGCGGTGATTAAAACCGGGTTCGCCCCGGGTGTCAACGCCGATTCTCCGCCCAATCGAGAACCGACCGGGCCGGGCGACGGGGCAGGTCGCCTTGTCGGGGCCGCCCCGGGGTCGGATAATGATCCTCTGGATCCCCCCGATCGACCGAACCCGTCCCGGAAGGCCCGCCGTTGCCCACCGCCGAAGCGATCCTGACCCCAAAGACCACCCCGGTCGCGAGCCCCGAACTACTGGCCCCGGCGGGGGATCGGACCTGCATGGTCGCCGCCATCGAGAACGGGGCCGACGCCGTCTACTTCGGCCTCCGGGGTCACAACGCCCGGGCCCGCGCCGCCAACTTCGAGCCGGCCGAATTGCCCGAGGTCATGGAGTTGCTCCACCGAAGGGGTGTGAAGGGTTACGTCGCCCTGAACACCCTGGCCTTCCCCCGCGAACTGGTCGAACTCGAAGCGACGATTCGAGTCGCGGCCGAGTCGGGCGTCGACGCCCTGATCGTCCAGGACGTGGGGCTCGCCCGGCTGATCCGAGCGATCACGCCGGACCTGGAGATCCACGCCTCGACCCAGATGTCGGTCACCGGGGCCGAGGGCGTCCGGCTCGCCCGCGAACTCGGCTGCTCCCGAGTCATCCTTGCCCGCGAGCTATCGCTCCGGGAGATCGCCAGGATCCGGGAAAGTGCCGAGCTACCCCTGGAGGTCTTCGTCCACGGGGCCCTCTGCGTCGCCTATTCGGGCCAGTGCCTGACCAGCGAGGCCCTCGGCGGCCGGTCGGCGAATCGGGGCGAGTGCGCCCAGGCCTGCCGGCTCCCCTACGAGATCGTCTGCGACGGCGACCTCCGCGACCTCAAGGACATCAAGTATCTCCTGAGCCCGCAAGACCTTGCCGCTTATGACCTCGTCCCCGAGCTGGTCGCGCTGGGGGTAGCGAGCCTCAAGATCGAGGGTCGTTTGAAGACGCCGGAATATGTCGCTAATATCACCCGTCATTACCGACGGGCGATCGACTCGGCCGTCGCCGGCCGCCCGGTCGAGATCGACCGCCGCGACGTCCGGGAGATGGAGCTCTCTTTCTCCCGGGGGTTCAGCCACGGCTTCTTCGATGGGAACAACCACAAGGTTTTGGTTCGCGGCGACCACGCCAAGAAGCGTGGGGTCTTCGTGGGCGAGGTCGCCGCGATCGTGGGCAACCGGGTCCGGCTCGACCTCGCCGCCCCGGTCAAGCCAGGCGACGGCCTGGTCTTCGACGGGTCCGAGGACGCCGGGATCCCCGAGCAGGGCGGCCGGATCTACGAGGTCGCCCGGGCCGATTCACGGAGGCCCGGCGTCCCGGTCGGCCCCGAGGGACTGTCCGCCGGCCCGGCCGAGCTGGGCTTCGGCCGCCGGGATCTCGACGTCCGCCGGCTCCGGATCGGCCAGAGGGCCTGGAAGACCGACGACCCCGAGCTGACCCGCCGCCTCCGCCAGAGCTTCGAGGGTCCGCCGCGACGCAAGCTCTTGCTGGACTTGCGGATGACCGCCATCGTCGGCCAGCCGCTCCGGCTCGTGGCGCGGGCGTCGAACGGGGCCCAGGCCGAGGTCTCCGCCGATGCGCCCCTGGCCCCCGCCGACAACCGGCCGGCGACTCCCGAGGATCTCCGGGCCCAGTTCGACCGTCTGGGGGGCACGATCTACGAGCTATCCAGCTTCGAGGCCGAGATCGAAGGGGGCCCGCTCGTTCCCCGGAGCGTCCTGAACGCCCTCCGCCGCGATCTCGTCGATCGGCTCGCTGTCTCGCCTCTGGGTCAGCCCCGGTCGATCGCCGGTTCGCCGGTCCTTCCGGCCCTCCGCCCGACGGTCCCCGAGCCGGTCCCGGCCGAGGGCGGACCCCGGCTCTCGGCCCTCTGCCGGTCGACGGCCCAGATCGAGGCGGCCGTCGCCGCCGGAGTTGGGACGATCTACGCCGAGTTCCAGGACATCAAAGGGTACGGCGAGGCCGTCCGGGCGGCCCGGGCCTCCCAGGGGACGACAATCTTCCTGGCCACCCCCCGGATCCAGAAGCCCGGCGAGGCCAATATCTTCCGCTACCTGGCCGGGCAGGGGGCCGACGGCCTCCTGGTCCGGAACGCTGGCGGCCTCCTGTATTGTGCCGATCGGGACGTTCCCTTCGTCGCCGACTTCTCCCTGAACGCGGCCAATGAGCTTGCCGTTGAGTACTACAAGGGCCGGGGTGCCCTGAGGGTCGCGGCCTCCTACGACCTGAGCTTCGAGCAGCTCGACGACCTGCTCCGGGCCGTCCCGCCGGACTGGCTGGAGGTCGTGATTCATCAACAGATTCCCATGTTCCACATGGAGCACTGCGTCTTCTGCGCCTTCCTCTCGCCCGGGACCGACAAGACCAACTGCGGCCGACCCTGCGACCGGCACGACGTCAAGCTCCGCGACCGGGTCGGGATGGACCACCCCCTCAAGGCCGACGTCGGCTGTCGGAACACCTTGTACAACGCCGTCCCCCAGACCGCCGCCGAGTACCTCCCCCGGCTCATCGAGCGGGGAGCCCGTCACCTCCGGATCGAGTTCCTCGACGACGCCCCGGAGGCCGTCACCCGGACCATCGGCCTTTATGCCGACGCCCTCGTCGGCCGCCGCGACCCCAAGAAGCTCTGGCGGGACCTCAAGGCGACCGGCAAGTACGGGGTGACCCGCGGGGCGCTGGCCGTGCTGAATTAACGAACCTCGGCTCACCGTTCGCGTACTAGACTTAGTAAAGTCGTTGTGCTGAAAGTGTGCTAAAGAAGCGGTGAATTGACCGATATATTACGGTCGGGCGGTGAGCAAAACCGAAGAATCGAGTTGACATGCTTCCCAATCCTGGTAACAATCCAATGCGGTAGACAGATTGAGATCGCGAGGTGGATCATGCTGCCTAAGAAGAAGGTTTGCGGATCTGCGGAGCTTGACGCCCGACTCCGATTGGTTGACCCGCATCAATCTCCTCCGGCGACCACCCAGATGCGTCACGACATGCAGTCTCCAATGCTTGCGGACACGAATCAGCGGCCTGTTCCCGGTCTGGCTATCGAATACGCCGATCGGGATGAAGTCATTGCCTCCGCACTGCGGATGATGCAGATTCACGCTGACACGTTCCGCAAGCTCGCTGAGTGAAGTCGGCTACGTGAATCCCAAGTTCATCCACCCTGATCACGTTCTTGCGATTCATTCGCTCCTTCTCGATCAGACAGGTGGATCCGAGGGTATTCGCGATTTAGGACTTCTTGACTCAGCATTATCTCAACCGGCGGCAAGCTTTGGCGGAGATTTCCTTCACGAGGACATCTTCGCCATGGCTGCCGCTTATTTGTTTCATGTCGTCAAAAATCATCCGTTTGTGGACGGGAACAAAAGAACGGGTCTGGCGGTAGCATTGACATTTCTGGAAGTGAACGGGGTCTTGATCAACAGGCCATCTTCGATTCTGGACGATTCTACACTTTCTGTCGCGGAAAATTTGATGTCGAAGGAAGCGCTGGCCGAGGTTTTGCGGAATTTGGCGATCTGATCCGATGAGGATTGATCTACGGGCAAAATAACCACGGGCAAAGCTTGAATGGAACGTGTGGCGGTGGGGTTGCTGGGCCTGGGGACCGTCGGCTCGGGGGTTGCCCGGCTACTCGGCGAGCAGGGGGACCGGATCGCCCGGAGGGCCGGTCGACGGGTCGAGGTGAAGTGGGCCGTGGTGCGCGACCCCGAAAAGGAGAGGACCGTCCCGCTCCCCCCGAGCATGATGGTCGGGGATTTCCGGCGGGTCCTGGATGACCCCGAAGTCGCGATCGTCGTCGAGTTGATGGGGGGGACGCGGCCGACCCTGGACTGGCTCCTGGAGGCCCTGGCCGCGGGCAAGGACGTGGTCACCGCCAACAAGGCGATGCTGGCCGAGCACGGGCCCGAGCTGTTCGATCAGGCCCGGAAATACGGCCGGGCGATCGCCTTCGAGGGAAGCGTCGGCGGCGGGATCCCGATTATCCAGGCGATCGGCGTGGGCCTGGCGGCGAACCAGATCCAGGGGCTCGCGGCGATCGTCAACGGGACCTGCAACTTCATCCTGACCTCGATGACCCGCGACGGGCTCCCCTACGCCTCGGCCCTGGCCCGGGCCCAGGAGCTGGGCTACGCCGAGTCCGACCCGACCATGGACGTCGACGGGACCGACACCGCCCACAAGCTCGCCGTCCTGGCGCAACTGGCTTTCGGCAGCGACGTGAAGACTGCCCAGATCCCCCGCGAGGGGATCGACCGGCTCCAGCCCGCCGATATCGCCTATGCCGCCGAGCTGGGCTACGCTGTCAAACTCCTGGCGCTGGCCAAGCTCTCCGACGCCGGCCTGGAACTCCGGGTCGCTCCCACTCTGGTCCGCCGGGGGACCCCGCTCGCGGACGTCCAGGGGCCTTATAACGCGGTCCGGGTCGTGGGCGACGCCGTCGGCGACACCCTGTTCTACGGCCGAGGGGCCGGGGCCATGCCGACGGCCTCGGCCGTGGTGGGCGACATTGTCGACGTGATCGTGGGACGGGCCGCCTTGACCTTCCGGGCCCTGAACCTCTGGGCCGGCGCGGCCGGGGCTCCCCCGCTCCTGACCGGCGAGCAGGTCCGGAGTCGCTACTACCTCCGGTACACCGTCGCCGACCGGCCGGGGGTGATCGCCGCGATCGCCCGGGTCCTGGGCGAGCACGGGATCAGCATCGCTAGCCTGATCCAGCACGATCCCGGCGACGACGCCACGCCCGTCGGCCCGGTCCCGCTGGTGATGATGACCCACCACCTGACCATCGAAGCCCACCTCCGTGCCGCCCTGGCCGAGATCGACCGGCTCGACGTGGTCCGCGCCCCGAGCGTCTGCCTGGGGGTCGAAGAGCCCTGAGCCGGCTCCAGGCGACTTGCCCTTAAACCCACGCTCGGCAATCGTTAAGATGGATCGCTTTGAGTGCCGGGGGCCGGGGTGAGTGCTCCCGGCCGGACTTCCGCCATCGAGCCTCTTCGCCGACGGGTAGGCCACGCCGCCATGCCGCACAAATACGCCATCGTGATCCCGGACGGGGCCGCCGACGAGCCGATCGAGTCGCTCGGGGGGAAGACCCCGCTCCAGGCGGCCCACACGCCCGAGATGGACGCGATCGCCCGCGAAGGGGTCCTGGGCCGCTCCAAGAACGTCCCCGACCGCTTCCTGCCCGGGAGCGACGTGGCGACGCTCAGCCTGTTCGGCTACGACCCCGAAGTGGTCTTCACCGGCCGGGCCCCGCTCGAAGCCGCCGCCGCCGGCGTGCCGCTCGGGCCGGACGACTGGGCGGTTCGCTGCAACCTGATGACGATCCGCGACGGCCGGCTCAGCGACTTCACGGCGGGCCACATCACTTCGGAGGAAGGGCGGATCCTGATGGACGCCCTCCAGCGCAAGCTCGGCCGGCCCGAGATCGAGTTCTTCCCCGGGGTGAGCTATCGGAACCTGATGATCTATCGGGGCGCCGGCCGGCCCGCTCCGTTCGGAGGGGACACCCGGACCACCCCGCCGCACGACCAGCCCGACCAGCCGGCCGACGACTACCTCCCCCGGGGCGCTGGGTCGGACCTCCTCCGCGAGCTGATCGCGGCCGGGGCCGAGGTCGTCCGCGACCACCCGGTCAACCGCGACCGGCTGGCCCGGGGCAAGCCGCCGGCCAACGCCATCTGGCTCTGGGGGCAGGGGATGGCCCCCCGGCTCCCCAGCTTCCGGTCCCTCCACGGCCTCAAGGGGGCGATCCTCTCGGCCGTCGACCTCGTCCGGGGCGTCGGGATCCTCGCCGGTTGGGACCGGGTCGACGTCCCCGGCGCGACCGGCTACCTCGACACCGACTACGCCGCCAAGGGCCATCACGGGATCGCCGCCCTGAAGGACCACGACATTGTCTGCGTCCACGTCGAGGCCCCCGACGAGGCCAGCCACGAGGGCCGGGCCGACGCCAAGGTCGAGGCCCTGGAACGGATCGACCGCGAGATCGTCGGCCCGCTCCGCCGGGCGATCGACGCCCAGGGCGGCCGGATCCTCGTCTCCCCCGACCACGCCACCCTCGTCCGGACCAAAGCCCACGACCGCGCCTGGGTCCCATGGGCCATGGCCGGCGCGGGCCTGACCGGCTCGGGCCGTCCCTATGACGAGACCTCCGCCCTCGAAGCCGGCGGACCCGCGTTGGATAAAGGATACAAGCTGATGAACGTATTCCTGGAAATTCAAGAGAAATTGAAAAATTGAACCGCCACGACGCCGAGGTCGCCAAGGTCGCCAAGAGAGAAGGAGGAGAGAGCAGAAAAGAGAATGAAGATTTTTTGATTTGTCTCTTCCCCCTCCCTTTCCGACCTCAGCGACCTCAGCGACCTTGGCGTCTAGGCGGTTCAATCTCTTCTCTCCCCCGCCCGTCCGCCCGCATGGAGCGTAGCCAGTGGCCCTCTTGGTGCAGAAGTTCGGCGGGACGAGCGTCGCCGATTCGAAGAAGATCCTGGCCGCCGCCGGCCGGGCGATCGCGGCTCACCGGCGGGGCGAGAAGGTTCTCGTGGTCGTCTCGGCCCGGGGCCAGACCACCGACGAGCTGATCGAGCTGGCCAAGGAGATCCACGAGCGGCCCCCGGCGCGGGAGATGGACATGCTGCTCTCGACCGGCGAGCAGGTCAGCGTGGCTCTGATGGCGATGGCCATCCAGTCGCTGGGCGTCCCCTCGATCAGCTTCACCGGGGCCCAGATCGGGATCGTCACCGACAGCTTCCACACCAAGGCCCGGATCCGGAACATCTCCACCGAGCGGATGGTCCAGGCCCTCAACGACGGCAAGATCGTCATCGTCGCCGGGTTCCAGGGGGTGGATGAGGACTACAACATCACGACCCTCGGCCGGGGCGGCTCCGACACCACGGCCGTCGCCCTGGCCGCCGTGCTCGGGGCTGACGCCTGCGAGATTTATACCGACGTCGATGGCGTTTATACCACCGACCCCCGCGTCGTCCCCGAGGCCCGCAAGATCGACCGGATCAGCTTCGACGAGATGCTCGAAATGGCCAGCCTGGGCGCGGGGGTGATGCACTCCCGGTCGATCGAGTTCGCCAAGAAATACGGCGTCCCGATCCATGTCCGGAGTTCCTTCGGGCCCGAGGAGGGCTCCTGGATCGTCGCCGAGGGGGACGCCCGCCGCCTCGGGGTCCGCGTCACCGGCGCGGCCCTGGTGAAGCAGGAGTCGCGGATCACCATCCTCGGCGTGCCCGACCGGCCGGGCGTGGTCCGCCGGATCTTCGGCGCGATCGCGGCGGCAAACATCGTGGTCGACATGATCGTCCAGAACGTCGCCACCGGGGGCGTCACCGAGGTCAGCTTCACCGTCGCCGAGGACGACCTGGAGGAGACGCTCGCCGTCGCCCGCGAGGCCGCCGAGTCCGTGGGGGCCTCGGGCCTGACGCACGAGCCGCACGTCGCCAAGGTCTCCGTCGTCGGCCTGGGGATGCGGACCCATACCGGCGTGGCCCGCGAGATGTTCGACGCCCTGGCCGAGGCCGGGATCAACATCCAGATGATCACGACCAGCGAGATCAAGATCAGCGTGCTCGTCGATCGGTCTCGCGCCGCCGAGGCCCTCCGCGTCGTCCACCGGGCGTTCGAGCTGAGCCGACCCGTGGAGGACCTCCCCGCCCCCGGCCATGCCGAATGGTCGGCCACCCGGGCCTCGCGGCGGAAGCCGGCGACGGTCAACGGCGCGTCGCCGGAGGTCGTGGCCGGGATGGAAGACCTGGTGATCTCGGGCGTCGTGCTCGATGAGGACCAGGCCCGGATCACCTTGTTCGACGTGCCCGACCGGCCCGGCTACGCCGCCTCGGTCTTCCGGAAGATCGCCGAGGCCGACGTCTTCGTCGACATGATCGTCCAGAACGTGAGCACGGCCGGGAACACCCTCCTCTCGTTCACCATCCCCCGCCACGAGGTCGAGCGGGCCTCGAAGGCGGCGGCGGCCGTCGGACTGGGCAAGGTCGCCGTCGAGCCGGCCATCGCCAAGCTCTCGGTCCTGGGCGTCGGGATGAGGACGCATACCGGCGTCGCCGCCCGGATGTTCGCCGCCCTCGCCGAGGGCGGGATCAACATCGCCCTCATCAACACCAGCGAGGTCCGGATCAACGTCGCCACCGACCACGACCGGGGCCAGGAAGCCCTCGAATACCTCCGGAAAGCCTTCGACCTGCCGGCCGAATGAGCAAACCGAGAGTGGTTACCGGTCCGTCAGAAAAGACTGTGCTTAGCCGGACCTCGGTAACGCGATAATGTCCTCACTGACCACTCTCCACGCAACCACTGACCACTGACCTGAGAGTCCCAACAAGGAACCATCCGTGGCAAGAGATAAGGTGGTACTGGCGTACAGCGGCGGACTCGACACATCGGTCGCCGTGAAGTGGATTAGCGAGACGTATGATCTGGATGTGATCGCTTATACCTGCGACCTCGGCCAGGGGCAGGACATCCTGGCGATCCGCGAGAAGGCCCTCAAGACGGGGGCGGTCGAGGCGATCGCCGAGGACGTCCGGAACCTGTTCGTCGACTTCTTCGCCTTCCCCTCGCTGATGGCCGGGGCACTCTACGAGGGCAAGTACCCGCTGGCCACGGCTCTGGGCCGGCCGCTGATCGCCCAGTTGATGGTCCGGGTCGCCAAGGAGCATGGCGCGGTGGCCGTGGCGCACGGCTGCACTGGCAAGGGGAACGATCAGGTCCGGTTCGACGTGACGTTCCAGACCCTGGCGCCGCACCTGAGGATCATCGCCCCGGTCCGCGAATGGAAGTGGACCCGGACCCAGGAATTGCAGTACGCCGCCGATCACGGGATCGAGGTCGAGGCCACCAAGAAAAGCATCTTCAGCACCGACCAGAACCTCTGGGGCCGCTCGATCGAGGCCGGGATCCTGGAAGACCCCTGGGTCGAGCCCCCGCCCGAAACCTTCCAGTGGACCGTCGACCCCCGGAATGCTCCCGAGGAGCCCGAGGACGTCGAGATCGAGTTCGACCGCGGCCGGCCCGTCGCCTTGAACGGCCGGCGGCTTGACGGGGCCGAGCTGATCGCGGAGTTGAACAAGATTGCCGGTCGGCACGGCGTCGGGCGGGTCGACCACATCGAGAACCGCCTGGTCGGGATCAAGTCCCGCGAGATCTACGAGGCCCCCGCCGCGGTCGTCCTCCACGAGGCCCATCGCGAGATCGAGTTCCTCACGCTCTCCAAGGAGGCTCTCCGCTTCAAGACCCTGGTCAGCCAGCAATATGCCGACCTGATCTACAACGGCCTCTGGTTCAGCGCTCTGCACCAGGACCTGATGGCCTTCATCGTCTCGAACCAGCAGTACGTCTCGGGCGTCGCCCGCGTCAAGCTGTTCAAGGGCCACGCCGGGATCTCCGGCCGCAAGAGCGAATTCAGCCTCTATCGCCACGAGCTGGCCACCTACGAAGAGGGCGACCAGTACGACGCCACCGCCGCCCAGGGCTTCATCAAGATCCACGGCCTCTCGCAGACCACCCAGGCCAAGCACCAGATGCTCAAGGGCCCCGGCGGGACCCGCCTCGAACTCCCGAGCATCATCCCGCCGAATACGAAGGGCTGACTTCAAGATTTGTCAATCAAGGAGCATGTCATGGCCATGATTGTTCTGGACCCGTACGAAGAAGCGAAGTTGCTCGAATCCCGCGCGGGGTCCGACGCCGAGAAGTACGATGAAGTCTGGGATGGAATCTACATCGTCTCGCCACTTCCGAATGATGAACATCAAGGGATCGTCTCCCGATTGAACACCATCTGTAGCCGTTCACGGGGTGGGGTTGCTCTTCGCCACTCATGACACTATCTTGCTGTTATGACACCCGCACCGCCGCTTCCTGATCATCTCTGGAACAGCG
>JAABUJ010000827.1_pt1 | contig 53827 bp, 52 predicted proteins | sample 5559131 | NCBI WGS metagenome assembly JAABUJ01 (sample SAMN10711875, study PRJNA513366) | rock metagenome | isolation source: Antarctica rocks | place: Antarctica: Victoria Land, Mt New Zealand nord | collected 2016-01-07
GCCACGACCCGTGACGCCCTGGAAGCGGCGCTCCCCGCCGCACTGGACACGGTCCCCCCACAGGTCGCTCGTAACTGCTTCCGCCACTACGGCTACTCGGTCCAATGACTCCGCGAAACGCTCTAACACGTGCACCCTGGCATACACTTCCACCTCCCTCGAAATAACTCTTGACTACGACTTGCCCTCGTTCAATGTCGTGCCGGAAGACGATCACGTTCGCTACATCAAGTCGCGGGACGAACTGTCGCCCGTCCACCGATCGACGAACGAGCGCCGCAAAATTTACCTGCGGTTAATCAGTTCGCTGGCCATTCTCACGGTCCACGGTGTCTTCACCGCCACGACTGCTGATGTCGTCGATGCAGTGACGTTCAAGGGTAGTGCCAGTGAAATTGATCCGGGCACAGGGAATGTTTCGCGGACCTGTCTTGTTTCAGTCGCTACCACGCGAGAACTCTTTAGCACGCTGAATCTGGCTCACGTCGATCCTGTGGACTGCCTCGAGCACCTCGGTGGTCGCGCGTCTCAGAGTCCAGCATCCATCGCGTGACGGGAAGAGGAATGAAGATTGATTTATCGCCTGGAGCAGAGACGGCGCATGAGCGACAAACCGATCTGTGTGTGAGTCTGAGAGATGTTCTGCCCTCGTTGAGGGACAGTTCTACGGTCAGGGCAGCTTCGGCGCACCAGCCACCAGGTAACCCAGGTCAAGTCGAGCAGGCGGTCAAGTCCTACCCGAAAAAACCGACCGTAGTGGGAGTGCTGCTCGCCCTCATAGGCGGTCTCGAAGAAGAAGGGCTGGTTCACCTTTGCGGTCATAAGGACTGATCCGGATTGGGCGAACCACGTGTCGAAGTCCTCGGCCCACGTCCGGTACAGAATGTATGTACCCCCGGCAAGAAATCGCTCTACCCATGACGCTTGCCGCCACGCCGTCGGTGATGCGACGACCGCCCCCTGCTTGGCTCTGCGGTCACGGCGGACACGATGGGTAGGGGCGTTCTACTCATGCCCACCGTAAAGGCGTCTGAGGCGCCAACGGCGGGAAGCCAGCCACGGGCGCGCAAGAGCGCGTCTCCGGAGGGCATGACGACCGCGATACCATCGCTGAGCATGAGAACACCGTACTGATAGAGCTGCACGTACCGGCCCCAGCGCCACTCCAGGGGGGAGAGGGGCGTGCCCAGGACGCCCGTCCCGCCCAGTTCGGTATAGAGATTCCGAAACAGCGTTGCCACCGGGATGCGGGGATGAAAGAGCAGGGTGCGCATGGCGCCGCGCGATGGTGTCATCTCGATCACCGGTTGCGGAAAGACGGAGTGATGCACCGGATCGTAGACCAGCTCGCCGCCCTGGAAGAACTGTACCCGCTGATTCGCCACATGGATCGCTTCCGTGCGCGGAAAGCCCAGGGCGTGGAGGCTGCCGTGGGTGTTGAAGTAGTCCAGGAAGAGGCCGCGTATGTAGTGCCCCGCGCCGAGGAAATACAACCATCTGTGCGCTCCGCTACCACCCGCGATGGTGTTGGCCGGGCTGTCCCACCAGGCCGGCGCCCGCACCCATTGGAAGTCGCGCGCGCCATAGTTCAAGAGATTACGAACATCGGTGACCAGGGTGGGGGTATTCAGCAGCACCGCCATCAGGTGATGGCCGTTCCGCCAATCCGACACCACCTGGCACAGACCTGAGTTGTCGGTTTGACCCGGTTTCACGCCGTCCACACCGGGAAACCAGTACATGACGCGATTGATACTGGCCAGCCAGTGCTCGCTGTTATGTCGCGTTGGTGGGATGTGATAGCTGAGGGTCGATACGATGCGCCGGAACGTCGGGTCGCGCATGGCATAGATCGCGATGGTGGCGAGATCCCGCGCCGACGAATAATGGCCGGGCGCGTCCAGACCATGTGAGGTGACGTAGTGCGTGTTATGCATGTGGAGCAGGCGCGCCAGCTCATTCATCATGGCCACGAAACGCGCCTCGCTCCCGGCCACGTGCTCCGCCAGGGTGATGGCGGCGTCGTTGGCCGAGTTGAGCAGCAGGCCATAGAGCAGTTGGCGCACGGTCAATCGTTCGCCCTCTTGCAAGACCATGGTCGACTCACCGATCGTGGCGGCTCGATGCGACACGCGTAGCAGCGAATCGAGTCGGGCGTGCTGCAAGGCGACCACCGCCGTCGTAATCTTGGTGGTGCTGGCCATGGCTAGCCGCTGGTCGGGGTTCTTCTCATACAACACCTTCCCGGTCTGCATGTCCACCAGAAAGGCAGCGCGGGCCTGGATGGGCGGGCGTGCGTAGGCCAGTACGGTGCTGGCGGCAGAGAGAGGATGACGGGCGGTCGAAGCGCGACCGTGCAGTTTGTGCGTATGTCGGGCTGCGGGGAATCGATCCGTCGACAGCGCCTTGCCGGTCTGCAAACTCGCCGGTGACTGGGAAGCCTGGCGCTGGGACGACGATACCGCCAGGCTCGATCCGTTGGTCACGGACGCTACGAGTATGGCTGTTATGCAGGCCGCACCCCGGATGCGCCGCACGCCTAGCGCGTTGCTTGATCCCTGCTCATCTGCAGGTAGATTATCGTACCTGGCGGTCTGAGTCAAGCCGGCTCGAGCCTTTACTCAGATCGGCGGCAAATTCTCGTATCACCTGGGCGGTCTGCGTTGGCCGCTCAAATGGAACGAGATGGCCCGCACCTTCGATCTCAACCAGCCGGCAGTTCGGTATCGTATCGCGTAGGTAGCGCGCGTATTTGGGCGGTGTCATGCGGTCCTCACTCCCCACGATGGCCAGGGCGGGAAGGTCGACCTCTCCCACGGATTCCATGGCGTCGAATCCGTCGGCCGCCAGGTAATCCCCCTCGGTAACGCGTGGCCCTGCCTGGCTCATGCCGGTGTCGAACGTTTCGCGTAACCCGGCGACGGTCTTGTCGCCCGCCGACCACTCATAGATGAAATCACCGGCAGCCGCGAAGTCGGTACGGAGCAGATGGAGGATGTCGGGCGAGACGCGCAGCCTGGCGCCGGTTCCGACCAGCACCAGCGCGGCGAGCCAGGGAGGACGCTGGGGTTGCAAGGCCAGGCGCAGGGCAATAGCCCCACCCAGCGAGTGGCCGGCGAGCACCACCGGTTCGTCTCCCTCAACATGGCCGGCCAGCCACTGCGCGTAGCCTTCAACAGTGTTCTCGCCATGGCCAGCTTGCCCGCCGTGTCCGAGCAGATCGAGAGCGGTGGCCATTGGCAGCTGATCAACAACCGGTTGCCAGTGCGCGCTCGATTCCCCCGCGCCGTGGATACAGATGATACGCACCGTCGGCGCCTCCTTTGTAAATATATTGATGGAATTCAGTTTATGGCGATTCTTCAAACGGCCTGAGGCGCCGCACACCGTCCGTATCGGCGGCGTCCGCCAGTTCTTGCACCGTTCTGCCCAGCACTGGGTGGAAGGCCTGTGGGTCGATCTCGGCGAGGGGGACCAGCACAAAGGCGCGCTGCGCCAGCTCGCGATGTGGAATCGTGAGGTCCGGCCCTTCGACTACACGGTCCGCATAGAGGAGAATATCTATATCGATCAGTCGCGGTCCCCAGCGGTAGGTGGGCCTCCGCCCAATCTGCTCCTCAATGCGCTTCGCTAGCCCGAGAAGCTCCGGCGGGTCCAGGCCGGTGGTCGCCGCCACAGCCAGGTTCAGAAAGCCCGGCTGATCGGTGACGCCGACCGGCTCCGTCTCGTACCAGAAGGAAACAGCCTCGACCTCAAGGTGTTCTTTCAGCGCCACGACCGCGGCCCGAAGGTTCCTCTCCCGATCTCCCAGGTTGCTCCCCAGTGAAAGGTACACCCGCTGTGTCACGCTTGAAGCCTCGCTCGCCAGCAGCCCATCACACGCTCTCCCTGCTGCTGCTCGCCATTCTCCTTGCTCCTCTCCTCGCGGCGTGCGGCTCCGCGGCTGCGTCGCAGCCTCGCCGGGCCGTGATCGCCTCCCTGCCTCCACTGGTCCACCTGCCAGGCGATCAAAAAAGCCATCCCTCGGCCTCCAACGAGTGGTGGTACATCGTGGGCCACGTGCACAGCGGAAACCGCACCTTTGGCTACGAAACGACCATCTTCAAGTTTCTGCATATCCGCCCTCCGGGATTTTCCTTTCCAGTGACGATCTATCGTACCGACATCGCGATCACCGATGAGCGGGCACAGCGCTTTCATCAGCAGGTTACCTATTACTTCCCGCAATCCGCGTCCCTCTCGTCCCACGATCTCCAGGTCCACGTGGGCAGCGCCGCGCTGAGTGGCGCGCTGTCCAACATGAACCTGAAGGCTGGCTTCAAGCAGGGCGCCCTGAGTATGAATCTGTCCTCTCGGCGTCCAGCTATGGACGTGGGAGGCCGAGGATATATTCCGTTCGGCAATGGGTATACCTATTACTACTCTCTGACCGATCTGGCGACTCATGGAACTCTCAGCCTGGGTGGCCGGTCATACCGTGTGTCCGGCGTGTCCTGGCTCGATCATCAGTGGGGCAACTGGTCGTGGGCGGCGGTTCGAGGGTGGACCTGGATGGCGCTGCAGCTGAGCAATGGCATTCAATTGAGCATCTTCGACTTCCGCAGTACCAGCCAGCGGGTAAAGGCAGCCAGCGTCTTGCTGCCGAATGGACGTACCGATACCGTCTATCGCGCCACAATCACCGCGACCGGTACCTGGCGCAGCCCGCACACTCGTGGCGTCTACCCGTCTGGTTGGATCGTACGGATACCATCGCTAGGCGCCACGTTGCATGTGACGCCCACAGTGCGCGATCAGGAGCTGGCGGTGCCCTCGCAGGCCCGCGGCAGCTACTGGGAGGGCAGCGGCACGATCAAGGGATTGTATGCGGGTCGAACTGTTGGTGGTCTGAGCTATACGGAGTTGACCGGCTACGCGAAGGGGTAAGCCCGTTCTGTACCTGGGGCGTGGTACACGCTTACCATGAGGTTGAGCACCAACGGTAGGAGGTTCCAGTGCAGTCGTCATTGCCACGGCTCAAGCCCATGGACGTTACCGGACTCCTCGACACCATGTTTGCTCTATACCGGCGGAACCTGGCGCTCTTTATTGGCGTGGTAGCGGTATTGCAGGTACCGGTAGCCGTGATCGTCTTCCTCCTGCGTCTCAACTCGACCCCCCAGATGTTCACCACGTATCGTAGTGTGGGCGGCAGCACTCCTTCGCCAACGTTTCACCCGGACGCCATAGTGGTCACCGCGGTGTCGTCGGTCGCGACTCTGGTCATATCGTTTTTCATTACCGCGGCCCTGGCGCAGGCTATTTCTCGTCGCTACCTGGGCGAGTCCGCCAGCCTTGGGCAGGTCTATCGATCCGTCGGCTGGAACGTGATTGCCCGTCTGGTGGCGTACACCTTAGTGGAAATAGCCGCTGTGCTTTGCCTGGCGCTGATAATTGGCGGCATCACGGTATTGCTGGTGCAGATTGCTCCGGCACTGGGTGGGCTCTTCGCCGTGGTTGCCTCGATTGCAGCCGTGGTGGCGATGGTCATCGCCTTCATCCGCTTCGCGTTTGTCCCGCAGGTCCTGGTTCTCGAACGGACCCGCGTCTTTCAAGCATTTCGTCGAAGCTGGACCCTGGTGTATGGATCGAGCTGGCGCGTCCTCGGCTACCTTCTGCTGCTGTCCCTCATCGTGGCCATTACCGGAGGCATTCTCAGCGCAGTGGCCGGCGTGGCACTGGCATCCATTGGTGGTAGAGAGGGAGCGGCGCTGGCCGGAGCGATTGGCGCAATTGCCGGCATTCTCACCGAGCCGATCAGAGCTGGCGGCCTCACCCTGCTCTACTATGACCTCCGGATTCGTAAAGAAGGGTTCGACCTCGAGCGCATGGTCTCAACCATGGAAAGCCCCGAGCCCGCGTGAAATCGCCCATGCTCGGTCTTCTGCTCGGATTGTCACTTCTTCTATCGCCCCATCAGGCACGTGCAGCCTCCGGTTCCACTCTCTCCGTTGCTCAGTACAGTCGAGAAGTGCACCGGATCCGGCTGCAACTCGATGCGGTAGCGGGGGCGCCCGGGGTTGGCGCCGCCGCCATTGGTTCGATTCAGGAGCACTTGCGCCTGCTCGATCGCGTCCGACTGGCGGATGGCGCTGTACTTACTACCAACGCAGCGCAGCTGGCCTCTCAGCTCTCGCCGCACCGTCAAAGCATCAACCGACGGGTCGCCCACCAGTTGGATGCGCTTGATCTCATGATACGAGGACCGCCCCGCGCCATCTCCCCAGTTCTGCTTCGAACCCTCGACACCGTGCTGCGAGACCCGAAGTTTCACCAGCAATGTCAGAATCTCGAGTGTGCGCTGAACTGGTTGGGCAGCAACCTGCAAACCTTGCTCAACCGCCTGTCGTCGCGCGACAGCCCCTCTGCGAATCCTCTGGTCAAGCTGCTCGTTGGCGCGCTGTTTCTGGTGTTGGTGGTGGCGGTTGCGGTGCTGGCGGCCCGCGGCTCTCTTCGCCGGCTAGTGGTCGATCTTCCACCGCCGGGTGCAACCGACCAGGGAATGAACGCGCAGGCGGCTCGCCGCCGGGCCGACGATCTGGTTGCCGCCGGGGAGCACCGAGCGGCCCTGCGCTATCTGTTTATCGCAACCATGCTCGAGTTGCAACGGCGCGGAGCAGTGACCCTGCAACCGGGTCTCACCAACCATGAGTATGTTGCAGCAATGCGCGCCGCGAAGTCCGCGCCGAAGGCAATCGAGCAACCACTCCGGCAGTTGGTAGAGGAGTTCGACCGCGCCTGGTACGGCCATCTTCCCTTTGGCGCGAGCGACTATGAGCGGTGCGCGGCGCTGGCACGGCAGGCGCTGGACGGCCTCGAGCCGGCGAACGCGGCATGAAGGGAAGCATGCGACGCTTCCTGCCGGTCGTTGTTCCCCTGCTCGGTCTGGCCATCGTCGGCGTTCTTGCACTCCTGGAAACACCACCCGCCACTGACCTTCCAGGCTCTTCCAGCAGTGCGAAGCCGGACGGCACGCTCGCTCTGTACTCGTGGCTGGGGAGTAGCGGCTATCACGTGATGCGGAGCGGCGACCCAGGGCTGGGACTGGGTTCCGTGGCTCCGGCGCGAGCCACTCTGCTGGTCCTCGCTCCCTACACCGATGTGCCGGCCGATCAAGCTGCCGCCATCGAGCGTTGGGTTTCAGCCGGCGGGCAGGCGGTACTGGCGACCGACGGCAGCTACGGAGGCGTACCACTCGCGCGGCTCGGAATCCATGTTGTTTCGACTCCGCCGGAACGTGTCGAACTCGTTCAACCTTTGTTCCGCTCGCCACCTGTCTCTCACCTGTCCGGTGAGGCAGCCGCGGTCGCGACCGGCCTTCCGCCGGCGGCGGTTGGCGCGGTGTCGACCAGAGGAGCAGTAGTGATGGCCGTGCCGCGCGGCGCGGGTCGTTTCTGGGTTCTGGCCGCGCCGGGTCTGCTGGATAACGCCCATATTGGGCGGCAGGACAACCGTAAGCTTCTGCTCAACATGGTCGGCCCGGCGGGTAGGACCGTGGTCTTCGATGAGTTCACCGCCCCGCCGGCGGGCAGCGCCGCGTTCAACTGGCTCACCGACTCTGCCTGGGGGGTCGCGGTGCTGCTCGCTCTGACGCTCGCCCTACTCTATCGCTGGCTTGCCGGTGTGCGCCTGGGACCCGCGGTGGTCCCGCTACGCACTGACTGGCGTCCGGCTAGCGAGTATGTGGTGTCGATGGCCGGATTGATGCGGCGGGCAGGCAAGCGAAGTGACATGTTGGGGCAATACCAACACATGCTGCGCCGCACCGTGCAGGGCCGCGCGGTCGATGATACGGTAACACCCGCCATTCGAACTGAGCGTGACGCCGAGGTTGATCGCTTGCTGGAACCGGTAGGTTCCCTGTCGGAACAGCAGCTGATCGAGCGGGCCACTCGTATCATCGAGTGTGAAGAGCAATGGAGGAACGCCCGTGACTGAGACAAGCGCAGTGGCGCCGGCGACCGCCGCGAAACTGTACGAACAGTTAAAGGCCCAGGCTACGCGCGTCCTGGTGGGTCAGGACGCGGCGTTCGAGATGCTTTGCGTGGCCCTGTTCAGCGGCGGTCACGTCTTGCTGGAGGGCGTCCCAGGAACGGCCAAAACACTGATGGCAAAAATCGTGGCTCGGCTGGTGGACGCTCAGTTTCGCCGGATCCAATTCACACCCGACCTGATGCCGTCGGACATTGTCGGTACCAGCGTGTTCGATCTGGCGGCCGGACGCTTTTTTCTCAAACAAGGGCCGGTATTTACTCAGATTCTGCTGGCCGATGAGATCAATCGAGCACCCGCCAAAACACAGTCTGCGTTGCTCGAGGCCATGGAAGAACGGCAGGTGTCGCTCGAGGGGGAGCGCTACGCCTTACCATTCCCCTTCTTGGTCATCGCGACCCAGAACCCGATCGAATACGAGGGCACCTATCCACTTCCCGAAGCGCAGCTCGACCGCTTCCTGTTTAAGGTTCTGGTTACCTACCCTGGCAGCGAGGCGGAGCTACAGGTCTTGCGCAACTACCACCGCGGCTTCGATGCACGAGAGCTGGAGGCGGCCGATCTGACTCCCGTGGCCCGGCCGGAAGAGCTGCGAGCAGCCATGTCCGAGATCGCGGGCGTCACCGTCGATCAGGGAATCATGACCTACATCCTGGCCATCGTGGAAGCAACCCGCACGACGCCCGACCTGCTGCTGGGGGCCAGTCCCCGAGCCTCCATCAGCCTCCTGCTCAGCGCTAAAACGCTGGCCGCTCTACGCGGCCGATCCTTCGTCACCCCCGACGATATCAAGAGCCTGGCCGGACCGGTTCTGCGCCATCGCCTGATTCTTGAGTCGAGCGCCGAAATCGAAGGTCTCACGACCGATAGCATCATTAGCCGGCTACTCGCTCGCCTTCCCGTACCGCGCTGAACGCGATGGTCATTCCGACCAGGCGACTTCTCCTGCTGGGACTGGTCGGCGTGCCGGTCGCCGGCATCTCTGGGTCGCATTCCGCGGCGCTTGTGGTTGCGGTGATGTGGCTGGCGGGCGTCGGCGTGGTGGCCGCGATCGATTCCTGGTTCGCGCCAGGTACTGGCGGCGTGGCATGGTCCCGGCAGCACCAGCCGAAACTCTCCCTTGGCGCCTGGAACGAGGTCTCACTCGACCTCGACAACCAAGCCGGTCGGACTGTGACCTTTCAGGTACGCGATGCCGTGCCGCCGCTCCTTCAAGCCCGGCAGGAGGCCGGCGAAGGTTCGTGCCGGGCCGGAGCCACCTGGCGCTTGACGTACCGCGTGTTCCCAATACAGCGCGGAGAGTACGGGTTCGGGCCTCTCACGGTGCGCTACCTGGGGCCACTACGCCTGGCCTGGCGCCAACGCACGCTGCACTTTGAGGACCAGGTGAGCGTGTATCCCAACGTGAGCGCGATTCGTCGGTACGAAGGTCTGGTGCGGCAGGGCTTGCAGCAGGAAATTGGCCTGCGGAACTCGCGCCGGTGGGGCGCCGGAACCGAATTTGATCGCCTGCGCGACTACGCGCCCGACGACGAGTACCGACGGATTAATTGGAAGGCCACCGCGCGCCGGCACAGCCCGGTGGTGGCTGACTATCGGACAGAACAAAGCCAGAACGTGATCGTCGCCCTCGACGCCGGTCGCCTGATGTCGACTCGGCTGCCGCTGGTGAGCGACCTGAACGGTGAAGAGCTCGTCGGGAGCCGGCCCACAGACCAGCCGGAGTTGGTGGAGGCGAAAGCGCTGAGTCGCCTCGATTACAGCTTGAACGCTGCCTTGCTGCTGGCCTATGTGTCACAAAAGTACGGCGACCGGGTGGGCCTATTGGCGTTCACCGACCGCGTCGTCCGATTTCTTCCACCCCGCTCCGGAAAGCACCAGTATCTCGCCATCCTGGAGGCGCTGCACGATCTGAAGCCCGAACCAATCGAGGCTGATTACGCCGTGGCGCTTGGCTACCTGGCCTCGCGCGCATCACGCCGTTCTCTGATCGTTGTGTTCACCGACATTGTGGAACCGGACTCCGCGCGGCCTCTGGTCGGCAGTTTATCCCTCCTTGCCAGGCGCCATTTGCCGCTGACCGTCACGCTGCGCGACCCCGCTATCGAGCACATGGCCTCCGCCCCGGTGGTGGATTCCCAAAGCGTGTACCAACGGGGCGTGGCGCAGGCGCTGCTCTCCGATCGGGAAGAAATTCTTCTTCGCTTACGGCAGCAAGGGGTGTTGACCCTGGATGTCCCGGCCGATCAGCTCTCGCTCTCGCTGCTCAATCGGTATCTGCAGGTCAAGGCACGCAGTCAGCTATAGAAATGTCAGTGTTCAAGCACTGGTCACTGTTCACCTGATACGTCAACCAACCGCGATTCTGCGTCCACAGTATCTTGGCTGTAGGCACATTGATGGCGTAGGGGCCGTGGCTCCTGCCCGGCCCGCCCACGGATGTTTCCAGTGGATAATGGTGTCCACTGCGGAGAGCGAAGGAGGGCCGGGCGGAGCCAACTTGTACCCCGCATGGGGTACGGCCCCTACCGGAACGGTGACGAGTACCTGACACACGGTCGCCCTGCCGCCTGTGCATGCCGGATTACCGGGGCGGACGACTCCCATCTATGCTGAATACCTCACCTCTGCCCAGCCGTCCGCTCATGCGCGTCGAACCGATAGGGCGCGACTCGAAGCTGAGGTCGCGAGAACAGGAGATACCCGTAGAGCAATGCGCCCGTCACGAGCGATACCAACCACTTAAGGGGATCGGGCGCATCCGAGGGTGAGAAAAAGCCTTCGATGGAGCCGGCGATAATCAGCAGGGGAACGGCGCCAACGATTACGGCTACCGCCCGCCGCCCCGCCGCGACCAGCGCGTCCTGGCGGCGCTGCAAACCGGGGCGCAGAATGGCATCCCCCAGCATCAGCCCGGCCCCGCCCGACATAAAGATCACCGACAGTTCGATCATGCCATGCGGCAGCACAAACGACCAGAACGGCCGGCTCAACCCATACTGGGCGACCATCGCTCCCACCGCCCCCAGCATGATGCCGTTCTGTGCCATCACGTAGACGGTCCCTACTCCCAGCAACATTCCGCCGGCGAAGGCAAAAAACGCTACCTGAATGTTGTTGAGCATGATGAAATTCGCGGCCACCGAATGATTCTCGGTGGCGCTTTTCACCCACAGATGATGGTGCACCATTACCCCGCGCAACTGCTCTGCCTGCCCCGGCATCAGTACATCCGCCAACGAGGGCCGGGCCGCAACCAGCACGGCTGCTACCACGGCGCCTACCACAAAGACGCTAAACGCCGCGAGGGTGTACGGCGCCGCCGCTCGATACGCGGCAGGGAAGCCGTAGCGCAGAAAGCGACCGGCCTGTAAAGGACTCAGCGGACGATCTTGATACACCAATGGATGCGCTCGGCCGACCAGTCCATTCAGATAGAGCGTGACGCGGTCGTCGGGAAAATTTCGGCGAGCGAGGGCCAGATCGGAGGTGGCGGTGCGGTACAGACGGCCAATCTCGAGTAGCTCGGCGCCCTGCATCTTGCCGAGGCCGACGCGGGGGGCCCGTTGAGTCAAGGCGTCCAACCGCTCCCAGCGCTCGCGCCGGCTGCTCATAAATTGGTCGCGCTGCATGGCTGTGCCTCCGTCGTTCACAATTGTACGAGTCACTGATCGACTTCATGGACCAATGGGCTGAGCATGGCATAGGAGACGCTGTATGGCGCAGGACTACCGGGTGAACACCCCCGAGGCGGTGGTCATCGCCTACGACGTTGCAGGCATTGCCACTCGCTGCCTGGCGAACCTGATCGACGTGTTCTTTATCGCGTGCTGGGGTGCAGCTCTTCTTGTCGCGGGAGTGCTCCTGGCGTCGAACGGGCGCCTGGCACGGGACGTAGCCGTGATCCTGATCCCGACTGGCGGTTTTCTGCTCGTCTGGGGCTACTTTATCGTCTTTGAGACCATCTGGCAGGGCCAGACACCGGGCAAGAGAACGCTCAAGATACGGGTGCTGAAGACCTCCGGCTACCCGATCACCGTGGTGGACGCCGTGATACGAAACCTGGTTCGCTTTGCCGATCTGCTACCCGGCTTTTACGGTGTAGGTCTGATTACGATGTTCTTCAGTCCACAGGCGAGAAGGCTGGGCGATTACGCCGCGGGGACGGTCGTGGTGCGCGAGCGCCCAGCGGTACGACTGAGCGATATCGGGCCGGTCTCGCCGCCTAAATCTCCCGACGTCGCGGCGCCCCTTGCCCTGGGAGCAGTGGATCCGGAAGAGGTCGCCTGGGATCTCCGGGCGCTGACGCCGCAGCACAGCCAGCTGATCGACAGCTTCCTGGAGCGGGCGCCTACCCTGCAAGACGCAGCGCGCCTCCGTCTGGGCGACGAGATTACGACACGGATCGCCGATCAAGTCGGGGCGCGTCATCCGCTCGACGCCGTGTGTTTTTTGGAACGAATCGCCTACCTTCTGCGGGTGGAACGCTGATTCATCTCTCCGCTCGGTACAGACCACGCTCTTGGATGTAGGCGCACACCGAGTCCGGGACGTAATACCGAATGGAGCGGCCTTCTGCCACGCGGGCGCGAATCTCCTCCGAACTGATCTGCAATTGCACCACGTGCACCATCAGAATCTGGTCACGAAGATCGGGAAAATGTTGCTCGATGGATGCCCAGTCGACGGGGTGAGCGAATGGGCGATCCAGCATCACCAGTTGGAATTCAGCCAGCAGCCGCTCCGGCAGATGCCAGCTATGGAGATCGCGCAGCGCGTCGCAGCCCACCAAGCAATAGATTTCCGTGCCGGTTTGCAACTCTTTTCGGAACTGGCGCAGCGTGTCCAGAAGATACGACATGCCGGGCCGCTCGACCTCGATCAGAGACAGCGCAAAGAGCGGATTGTCCGCGATGGCTCTCCTCACCATGGCCACGCGGTCGGCCACCTCGCTCACCGCCACGCTCTGTTTGTGCGGCGGCCTGCCGTTGGGCACGAAAAAGACGCGGTCGAGGCGCAGCGTCTCAGCTGCCTCCTGAGCGGCGGCGAGATGCCCGATATGGATTGGATCGAAGGTGCCTCCGAACACACCCACTCGTCGCGCCACCCTCAGGCCACTTCAACCGGCGCATTGATCGTGGCGTCCGGGAATGCGTGCCCGAAGGCCCAGATTGCATGAGAGGTCGCCTCCCAGGTATCCGCCCAGAATGAGAGCGAGGCGGTCCAGGTGTCGACCGCAACGGTGTCCACGCGCAACTCCGGCGGTGGGCTAGACAACACTGAGGGAACGGATTGGAGTAGCGGGATTGCCGCTTCGCGTACCTCCGCGGGGTTAGCGGCGCGAGGAAACGTCACCGAGAGATGGGTGACATGGCCGCCCACCGCGGTGCGGTTGGTGACCACCCCGTTAAAGATCGCCGCGTTTGGCACCAGGATCAATTCGTTGTCCCGGCTGCGGAGGTGCGTCGTTCGCATCTCAATATCCAACACCGTCCCCTCGTGATTCAATCCGTTTGACCCCACCACGGTGATAAGATCGCCAATGGCAAACGGCTTTTCGGCCAGCAGGTAGACGCCTGCTACCAGATTTTGCAGAACGGATTGGAGCGATAGACTGGCAGCCAGGCCGGTGACGCCGATAAAGGTGGCAAGAGGCGCGGGCCCCACGCCAAAGAGGTGGAGCACGTAAATGACGCCGACGACCCAGGCTGTGATCCAGCCTGCCCGGCCCAGCAAAATGGCCACGTTTACCTGGAATCCGCTGCGTTCCAGCCCGTGCCGTAGCCGAACAGACATCGTCCGCGCGATCAGGAAGGTGATGATGAGCACCAATACGCTCAACAGCGCCGGCTCCACTTCGCCCGATAGGCGATCACTGAGGCGCTCCAGGGGCGCGAACCAGTCGATCGCTTCAGTCCTCATGGGCGACACTGCCTGTAACCGTTTATCATCTCGCCGAAATTATCGCAGGTCATCCGGCCGTCTCACGGGTCGATCCCGATGGTGGCGATCCGAACGGCCGTCGGCATCCCGTGCACCAGCGATCCCCGCCTGGGCTGGCGGGGCCGGCCGAGTCCCACGACGTCGACGGCCACGTCAACATATCCCGCCAACATCAGTGACGGAGAGAAGGGGAGCGACTCGGCGCGAATGGTTCGCCTGGCCGGCCAGACGCGGAGTGGCAACCAATCCCAGGTGGGGCTGTCCGTCGAGATCAGCCACTGCGAGGAGAAAGTGGGGTGAGATTTCCGGTACACCGGACTGAACAGAAATCGAATCGCCACCCCGGAAGGCAGGTGCCGGACCACCCGCCAGTAGGTCTCCAGGCCAACGGCCGGGCGCGAGCGGTTGAGCGAGCCACCGCGGGGGTGAACCACGAAGCCCACCAGCGATAGGTCAGACCAGCGGACCGCCGTCCGATTCATCGTGTTGTCGCGCCGAAAGGCAAAGGCATAAAAGCCGGAGGGGAATCGGCGCCGTGTGCTGCCCCGCTCGGCCACCAGCACGCCATCTCGTGCCTGGAGGATGCCGTACCCCGAGTGCAGCGCTTTCACAGCGGTTGCGTGTAGAACCTGAGGGGTGACCGGCAAGGATGGAATCGAGGCGTCGAGCGCGAGATACCGGGCGGCGGGAGCGTTGCGCGGGTGGATGGTGGGCAGTAGATAGACCCATGGGCGATCGGACAGATGCGGCTCGATCTCATCGGCGGCCGCCACGGCAGCGCCCGGCGGGATCGAGCGAAGCAGACGATCCTCAAGGGCTTGATGCGCCGCCGCGCTGGGCACACCGTATCCGGCGGCCAGCGGAGAGAAGCCGTAGCGGCGGCTGTCGATGACTGTTGCCACTAGAACCAGGGCGCAAAGCAGCGCCGGCAGCCAACGATCGCTTGAGCCGGCTAATCGCGCGAAGCAGCGAGACACGAACCCGGCACCGAGCGCGGCCGCGGCAATGACGAAGGGCAGAATCTCGGCGGAGTATTGGTAGAAACCGCTGTACATCCGCGGGTCCTTGCTCAGCATGTTGATGAGCAAGGAGGGCGTGGCTAGCAGCATGATCGGAAGGCCCAGCAGAGACACAAACCCGAGCGGATGCATCAGATAGCCCAGGTAGGCCAGCCTGCTTTCAGAGCTCAGCACCTGGATAATGACGCCAGGGTGGTGAAGCGCCGCCAGTACCACTCCGCCCAGCCCATGTCCGAGATAGGCATAGCGGCTCAGATAGGGGGAGTGTCCCGCCGGATTGAAGGACGGTATCAGCACCAGGATGCTGAATCCGAACCAGCCCAGCCCACAGATGATGCTCATCCAGCCCGCATAGGTTCGACCTCGCAGCAGCAGCCAGAGGCCGATGCCCGCGACCAGGAGACCAATTTCCTCTTTGGTGGACATGGCTAGGCCAGCCGCTACGGCGTATCCCGGCATCCATCGACAATACACAAAGTAGAGCGCCCAGAGGAGGAAGCACGCGCTCAATACCACGGGATGAAAGTCGTCCAGCACCGCGTTCTGCAGACTGGGGTGCAGCAGATAGGCTGCTGGGAACACCAGGGCCAGCCAGACCCGGCCCAGGGCACGGCGAGCCAGCAGATAAGCGGGAACCGCGCCCACGCTGACCACCACCGCCTGCGCCACCAGCAAGGTTTCGGCGCCGCTGTGCAGAAGATAGAGGACGGAGAGCGCGATCAACAACGGCTCGACGTGGATCGCGAACCGCGAGGTCAACACCCGCCGTCCCACTGCCATATCGGAGAAGTGCAGCAGATTGCCGTGCAGCGTGTTCCAGACCGCCTGGTCCATGTTGCCCAAATCGAAGGCATGCGATTGGTACGCTAGGTGCCGGGCCACGCTGAGCCACCCCAGCACGACGGCGAACCCAATCACCATCAGCCCCAGGCAGAACCAGGGTCCCCACTGGTTCAAGCGGCTGGCCGGCGCATGGTACCCGCTCGGCGTCCACACCGGGAGGGCGAGTGCCGTGCTCACAGCTGCTCAGCACTGGGAGCGGTACCGGCGGCAGGGAGTGCCGGCGGCAGCAGCAGGGCGCCGACCATGCCGGGCAGGGCGGTATTGATCACGAACATGAGGAACGCCGCCAGCGCGGCGTGAGCCGGCGGAACCCCGTAGTGCCCCAGCAGCACCACGGCTGCAGCCTCCCGAATTCCGAGTCCGCCGATGGTGAGCGGCAGCACATTGGTCAGAATCACCAGTGGAAAGGTCAGCGCCACCACGCTAAACGACCAGCTGCGCCAGCTCAGCAGGATCAGCCCAAACTGCACCAGAACCACGACAAAGGAAAGGGCGGTCAGTACCAGATAGGTGGTGGTTGCACGAGTGGAGAGCGATTCGAGACTACTCCACACGCGCTCCAGCTTGGCCCCCGGTGGAAACCGAAACGACACAGAGCGGAGCCAGACCAGGAGCCTGCCCGGCGAGTAGACCAGAAATGCCCCAACGATCGTCACGACCACGAAAGCCATGCCGGCTAACGGGCCCAATAAGCGCCACGCGCCCGGGACCGACAGCGCCGCCAGGACCAGCACATCCAACCCCTTATCGATCATCACCAGGCCACCGATTTTGAGTTTTCTGGGGTCGCGCAGATAGGCGGCGCGGATCAACTCGCCAATCCGCGCCGGCGTTACCAGGCCCAGTCCCATGCCGCCAATCAGCGAGACCGTGCTTTCGAGGAAGGACGCCTGAATGGCGCCGGCTCGCAGCAAGAGGTGCCAGCGCAGGGCCTTCAGATACAGAAACGGAGCCGTCAAGAGCAGGGCCAACGCTACATACCCCGGTCGCGCGGACTGCAGCGAGCCCAGCAAACGCTGCGGGTTGACCTTAGCGACCACCAGGAACAGCAGCGCCAGAGTGAGCGCATATCGTGCCCAGCGATTAGCGTAGATAACGCGTAGAGTTGTCACAGCCAAGGATATCTGCTGGGGTGCAAGGGAAGGAGCCAGAATAGCCATACTATCGGGAGGCAGGGGAAGCAATGAAGCGAATCGCAATCAGCGGCTCGAACGGGAAGTCGACCACCGCACTGTGGACTGCCGCGATTGACGGCGGCGATACCACCGCGGCATGCATATGGAGCGGTGGAAACCTATTGCATGGGCAGCCGGCGCAGGTCGAGAAAACGATGTCGGGGTTCCTCCGGTTTGATGCGAGCATCGAAGAGGCCGGGGCAGCGGCACTGGTCACGGAGGTCACGAGCCACGCCCTGGAGCGGGGGTTTACCGATCGCCGGCCGTGCGATGTTGCCGTGCTTACCAACGTCACGCACGAACACCATGATGACCATGGAAGCCAGAGCGCCTACCTCAAGGCCAAAGCGCGCCTCTTCGATGCGCTGCGACCCGGTGGCATCGCAGTGTTCACCGCGACGGATGAACGTGCCGCTCAGCTCATGGAGAATACCCGTCACGATCGCTCCCATGAGCAACAACAACAACGGATGAGCAAGCCACATGTGAATCCGCTGTCCCCTCGTTGGGGGGGGGCGGCATCCCCTGGGGCCGAGGCGGAGGTCCGGTTCGAGGGGCCTGGGCTCCCTGCGTACCAGCCGGAGCAGCTTGACCGGCGCCGCCGGCTGTTGATCGTTGTTCGTCGCCTGCCCCGCCCGCTGGTTTGGACCCATGCTGCTCGGTTGGTCCGCTTTCGGGCGTCGCACGCATCTGGGGGGATGACGCCATGACAGATTTTTTTCAACGAATACGATCGGGCAAGAGGATGTGCTGCGAACGTTTCACACTAGCAAATAGACGGGCCAGTTTACCGCATCCAGCAAGGGTGGTGCCGAACCAGTGACAGCCCATCTCTTTGGTTTCTCGTCCCAGGTGGGTCCCGTGTGGAGAGCCTGTACGCCCTTATCGATCGTTCGCTACCGGAACGGTTGAATCGTGCGCTCTACCGCCCGATGAGAAGTTGGAGTCCGTACTGGGTGAAGTTATGATCGAAAGAAAAGGCGTGGGAGATGTCAAGGCGCTCCATGACAACAAAGCTCAGCGCGTCGGTGAGGGAGAAGGCCTTGTCGTGGTAGCGCACGATCAGCGCGCGGGCGCTACGCTCGTGGTCCGCCGTGACGCGAATGATTGTCGTGTTGCTGGCATCGATGCGCTGGAGCGCCGTCAGGGCAGTATGGTAGCCGAGGCGGCTTAGGGTGAGTGCGGGGATCTCGGCGAGGATGAAGTTTGTCGTCCAGAGACGCCACCGCTCCTGCATGAGGCGCTGCTGGATGACGACTGCATCCTGATGGGTGCGTTCACCCCGGTCTATCAGGGCGTAGTAAGCCGAGGTGTCGACCAACGCACGAGACGAACTAGATGCAGCACTCATCTGTCCTTGGGCAGATTCGCCTGGGCCAGATAAGCGTCTATGTTCTCCTCTACGTCACCCGGTCCGTTGCTGGTGGCAAGGCCGACAATGTCCCACAAGGGATCAGAGTCGCTCGTTGCTTTCGGACGTCGGGATGCTCTCCGACTGCGGACGGCGGGGGTGAGAATGGCGACTGTTCGATGATCGACCTGGAGTGCCCGCGCTTGATCAGTCGCCTGAACCTCCGCCACGAGGTGACGTACCTCAGCGAAGTGTGAGATATCAATCGTTTTCAGTTCTTCAATGATGGTAGTGCTCCTTCGATCAATGGCCTGATGGTACAGCGCAGAACGAGTGTTGTCAAGTTTGGGTCGGAGGCGGCTCGAAGGGCCGCCATGGGGTCACGCGCGACCCGGCATCAGCTAGGTCATTGTACGAGCGTCAGCGGAAGTTCGTACTGAGCGATGAGCCGGTCGGCGCGTGCGAGCACGTGATCGAAAGTGAGCGGATCGATATTCGGTTTTCCCCACAGAGCAAATACTATTTCGCTTCCATCAATGTGATTGGTACTCGAGCCATATGCTGCACCACGGTGAGGAGCAGGACAGTGAAGAGGGCCAGAACCTCCCAGAGCGACGCAACATGCGCGCCCGACCGAGGGTTACTGAACACTGCGGCGCCTGTATCTCTCCGCTCGCTGTATCAAGTATCCGAACTGATGCATAGCCCAGTAAACACCACCACACCCGCCGTCGAAGAACGCGGCAGTGTATCAGGATGCTCCAGCACGCCGTGGCCCCAGAGCATCGGCATGATGAGCGACGATACGCTGTCCAGTAGCGAGAGTGAGGAGTATCTGCGGCACACGGTGCTCGGCACGGCGTAGGTGATCACGCTTGATACGTCAGGACTCCTGGCCGTGTTCGATCGCAAGGACCCATACCACACGGGCTGCCTCGAGGCATTGAAGGACGATGGTGGCCCTCTCATCTTCCCAGCGGCGTCACGGCCTCTCCACCGTTCAGGTATGCGAGTAACACGTTCGTGTCCAATAGGATGCGGACGTGCTCGGGGATCGCACTCTCTCGAGAGGCCTTCTTCATTTCCTCCAAGCCTCTTGTTCAACGCGGATATATGCCGCCGTCTCTTCAGGACCGCCATACAGGCCCTTCAAGGTGCCGGCATAACTCGCCCGAAGCGGGTACATCACAATACTTTCCGCCCCATCTCCATCCTGCACCCGAAGCACAAAGCGATCTCCCGGGCGGAGATTCAGCGCTTGCACAATGATCTTAGGAAGAGTAAGTTGGTTCTTCTCTCGCAACTCACCCTCTGCTTCAACTGGCGGCCGCCACGCAGCGGCGCTTCTCTGCTGGACGATACGCCTATCCTCTACTGCCGCCACAGGAACCCTCCTTACACAAAAACCACTGTACAACAAGGATCATGGTAGTACAAGCGCTCTTAAAAGCATCCCACTGAACCTTTAATTTTCCTACTACCTATACCATGCTGTGTCAGTTCAGGTGCGTACACCGATCTTGAGCGGCCAGCCTAAACTGCTGCAACAAAAGTATTGACTCTTCGCGCGCCGCATGCTACTGTGCTCCTAGCAGGGATAGGCGAACCAAGAAAACGTGTTCAGGGGAGCCACAGTGCAAATATTCGCGATACCGATACGCAACGAGCAGACCGGCGAGATCCGAGTCGTCGAAATTATGTGCGGATTCCACGTGCAAGCTCAGGTCGAGGCGCTCCACCATCTCTTCAAGCAGGAGGGATGGCGCAAGGCGACCGCGCTCCAGGCGGAGGTCGCCGCCCGCGTCGCCTAATCGGGTATCAGCTCTCCAGCAGCAGAGAGACTGGATCTTCCAGCATCTCTTTGGTATGCACCAGGAAGCGCACGGCTTCGCTGCCGTCCACGATGCGGTGGTCGTATGACATGGCCAGATACATCATGGGGCGGATCAGCACCTGCCCGTTGACCGCGATCGGTCGCTCCTGGATCTTGTGCATCCCGAGGATGCCGACCTGCGGTGTGTTCAGGATGGGCGTGGAAAGGAGCGAGCCGAACACGCCACCGTTGGTGATGGTGAAGGTGCCACCCTGCAGCTCGGCCAGGTTCAGCGTGCCCTCCCGCGCCTTGCCAGCCAGGGTAGCGATCTGCCGCTCGATCTCGGCGAAGCTCAGTGTATCAGCGTCGCGCACCACGGGCACCACCAGCCCCTCCTCGGCGCCGACCGCTATGCCAATGTCGTAATACTGCTTGAGAATCATGTCCGTCCCCTGAATCTCCGCGTTCAGCCGAGGGTACGCCTTCAGCGCGCTGATCACGGCTCGAGTAAAGAAGGACATAAAGCCCAGACCGATACCGTACCGCTCCTTAAAGGAGTCGCGGCGTCGCTTACGCAGGTCCATGATGGCGGTCATATCAACCTCGTTAAAGGTGGTCAGCATGGCCGCGTTGTGCTGTGCCTCGACTAACCGCTGCGCTATGGTCTGCCGTCGGCGCGACATGCGGACGTGCTCCTCACGACGTTCGCCACCGCTCACCGGGGGGGCCGAAGGCGCGGCTGCCGCAGCCGGGGCCGAGACAGCGGGAGCCGGCCGGCTCGTGACATATGCCGCCACATCCTCTCGGGTGACGCGACCGCTGGGGCCGGTGCCGCGGACGCTCGTCAGCTCGACACCATGCTCCGTCGCCATACGCCGGGCGACCGGCGTGGCCCGCGTCGCTTCGGCATCCTCCTCCTGCACGGTGGGCGAGGCCAGTGTGCCGGGTGGCGCGGTGAAATGTGGCTCTCGGGGTGCGGGTTCGGGCTCCTGCTCAGTGGCCGCGTTACTATCGGAAATCCGCGCCGGCTGGCTACTGGTCTGGGCCGCCGTACTGGTGTTCACGGTGGGCGCGCCGGCGCTAGCAGCACTCTCGTCGACCACAGCCAGAGCATCACCCACGTTCACGGTCTCACCCTCGGGCTGCAGGATTGATTGGAGCACGCCACTGATGGTGGCAGCCACGTCCATGTTCACCTTATCGGTCTCCAGCTCCACCACGGACTCGCCCACGGCCACCGTGTCTCCCTCGCCTTTGAGCCATCGGCCCACCGTGGCCTCGACAATCGACTCACCGAGCTGCGGCACCGTGATTTCAACTGGCATCATGAACTCCACGCGTTTCAATCTTGGACCGGCGTTCGCCGCCGAAGGCGGCCTCCAGAATTCGAGCCTGCTCTCGGGCATGCACGCTGGGCGACCCCTCTGCCGTACTGGCCCGCGCGGGTCGACCAAGGTAACCGAGCGTGACACCGACCGGCAGCAGATGCTGGAGGCGCGGCTCCATGTACGACCATGCGCCCATGTTGCTGGGCTCTTCCTGCAACCAGATTATTTGACTGAGATTCGGATACCCCGCGATAGCCCGGCAGATCTCGCCTTCTGGGAAGGGATAGAGCTGTTCAACCCGAGCCACAGCCACCCAGGTCACCGGGTCGGGATGTGTCGTCGCCGTGGTGGTAAGGTCGATCGCCACCTTGCCGCTGCAAAACACCAGCCGTTCGACCGCGTCCGCTCGTCTTAGGCTTTCGGAGTCGTCGAGCACCGGTTGGAATGAACCGGAGGTAAGCTCCCCCAGACTGGATGCCGCGCGCGGGTGGCGCAGCAGACTCTTGGGCGTCATGATCACCAGCGGCCGACGATCGCCGGCCAGGGTGGCGGCCTGCAGGCGCAACAGATGGAAGTACTGCGCCGCGCTGGTGCAGTTGACCACGCGCAGGTTGTCCTCGGCCGCAAGCTGCAGAAAGCGCTCCAGACGCGCACTGGAATGCTCCGGTCCCTGTCCCTCATAGCCGTGCGGCAGCAGCAATACCAGGGCGGGCCCTTGCTGCCATTTGGCGCGAGCCGCCACCACGAACTGATCGATCAATACCTGGCCGGCATTGGCAAAGTCGCCGTACTGCGCTTCCCACAACACCAGCGCGTCGGGCGCGTGGACGCTGTATCCGTACTCGAAGCCGATGGTGGCCGATTCGGTCAGCGGGCTGTTGTACACCGCGAATGAGGCGCTCGCCTGGGGCAGGGATTGGAGCGGAATGTATTCGGCGCCGGTTTCCGGATCGTGCAATACCAGGTGGCGCTGACTGAAGGTGCCTCGCTCACTATCCTGACCACTCAGGCGGATAGGTGTGCCATCGGCCAGGATCGATCCAAACGCCAGTGTCTCGGCCAGCGCCCAGTCGATGCCGTCTGGTTTGTTGAGCGCGTCGCGCCGGCGACCCAACAGGCTTTCGAGCTTTTTATTGCCCTCAAACCCGTCGGGGCGCCGGAGCAGTGCGTCGTTCAGGGCGCACAGTTGCTCCGCGCTAACGGCGGTAGCAAGAGCCGCCGACTGCTCCACCTGCTCAGACGGCACTGGAGCACCTGGCTGGGGCGGTGATCCCTCGTCGCGCGCCTGGCGCATACGTCCCAGGATCTCCTCCACCATGGCGGTGGCTTGATCGGCGGAAATAACACCTTCCTGGATCAAGCGTTCGGCATAGACGGCCCGAGCCGTGGGATGAGACCGAATCCGGGCATACAGCTGCGGCTGGGTAAAGGCCGGTTCGTCACCTTCGTTGTGCCCCCACCGGCGATACCCTACGAGGTCGATCAGCGCGTCGCGCTTGAAGCGAAGACGATAGGCATGGGCCAGCTTCACCGCGGCAATACATGCCTCGGGATCGTCCGCATTGACGTGGATGATCGGAATCTCGAAGCCCTTGGCAAGATCGCTGGCATAGAGCGTAGAACGACCGTCATTCACCAGCGTGGTAAAGCCAAGCTGATTATTGACGATGATTCGGATGGTGCCACCGGTGGTGTAGCCCGGCAGCCGCGAGAGATTTAACGTTTCCGCGACCACCCCCTCACCGGGGAAGGCTGCGTCACCATGAATGGTGATCGGGAGAGCGGCATCGACATCCTGGCGGGGCGGCCCTGATTCACCACGCTTGTCCTGCGCGGCGCGTGCAAAGCCCTCCACAACGGGGTTGACGAACTCGAGGTGACTCGGATTGTCCGCCAGCGTAATGGCCATGTCGCTGTGCCCACCCTCATGCACCGTGCGGCGCGCTCCCAGGTGATACTTCACATCACCGGTCCAGTGTTGGTCGAGAGCCGCGGTGTGGTCAATCGCTGGTTGTTCTTTGGCCGCGGCATTCTGAAACTTGGCGAAAATCGCGGCGTACGGTTTCTGCAGAACATGGGCCATAACATTGAGCCGGCCCCGGTGCGCCATGCCAATCAGGGTCTCACGGGTACCGGTCTCGGCAGCGTCCCGGATAATCTCGTCCAGCATCGGGACCAACATATCGTTGCCCTCGATTGAAAACCGCTTCTGGCCCTGAAAGGCAGTGTGTAAGAAGCGCTCGAAGCCCTCCACCTCGGTCAGGCGGGCGAGCAGCGCGCGGCGCTGTTCGGACGACCAGCTAGTGGCGCAGGCGCCCTGCTCGACAACGTCGTGGAGCCACTTGCGTTCCTCGAAATCCTGTATATGATCGAATTCATATCCGGTTGAGCCACAGTAAATGCCGCGCAAGCGATTCATGGCATCAAGACAGCTACCTGCCCCTGTACCGGCCTGTGGCCACACAATACTGGCGGGCAGTTCGGCCAGTTCGTCGTCGGTGATGCCGTGCGTGGATGGGTTCAACATTGGGTCGCCGGGACGTGCCGCTCCCAGGGGATCAATCAATGCCGCCAGGTGACCGTACTCACGAATACTCCGCGCTAATCGGGCCGCCACCACAATCCGGGCCACCATGTCCCGCGAAGGGCCGGCCGAGCGCGACGCCACAACCGACTCAAGCGCCTCCGTCCGCGCGCCGTTCCCAGTACCGTTGCCCTGGGAGGTGCGTCTCGCAGCGCCGTTCTGACCATCGGCGGCAGGACGAGCCAGGGTGGCAACCATAGCGGCGGCGTCCAGTGGAGCCGTCTGCTCGAAGAATGCGCGAGTGGTTGCGTCCACCGCGTCCGGGTCCCCCAGATACCGCTCGTAGAGTTCGAGCGCATAGCCCACGTTTGGCCCGTAAAAGGCCTCCCACGTGTTCATGGTGTTCATTCCTGTCTCTAAATTATCCGGTTCTTGTGAGGCGCGGCAGGGCAAACGCTCGTAGCAGCTCCGGCTACCCGCCCTCTCTAGAGTACCTCTCTTGCCCTCTTCGGTACTGCTTGCCGGTTTGGGGCCACCCATCCGGTCTCCAGTAGTGCAACAATACGGTCATGGCATCCACCTTCGCCTCGTGCTCCCCGCGAACGCACCCCGACCTGGTATTTCCATGCCAAAGGTCCCCTCTAAAGGAGGGGCTGTGGACTGTATCGCGCTATAAAATGGCTGGTATGCTGCGGCAATGGGGGCATCCACCAAGAGCGGCACGGCGCTGGTTCCTGTTCCGGGGATCAGGCAGATCGGCGCCAGGACGCGCGGTCCGTCGGAGACGCGGGAAGCCATGACGGCGGGTGAGGATCGCGCTCGTGTTCTCGTCGTCGTCGACGATCGCGTCATCCGGAGCCTGCTCGATCAAGCGTTGCGATCCATCGACTACGACGTGGTAATGGCGTTGAGCGGACGCGAGGCGCTGGAGTGCGTGGCAGCGATGGCGGTGGATCTAGTGATCGCGGTCAACACCCATCCCAACACCGACGCACTCCGCTTGTTGGCCCGCTTACAGGAGGACAGCGCGATCCGCGGTATCCCTGGTATTTTCCTGAGCGCCCAGGACACGTCAGGGAGCGACTTGCGCCTGGCGCCGGACCTTCTCCATCCTCAGACCTTTGACGTCGGCGAGATTCTCGCTCAGGTACGCTCCAAGCTCAAGGTACCGGTCGACCCAACGGTGATTACGCTCTTACGGCGGGATGACTTCACCCTCGGGGCCCAGCAGCCGACGATTCAGCCGGTCCGACGGTCTCGTCTTGGCCGCTTGCGCACGGTGATAGAGCTAGCGAGGTACGTCGGTAGCTCATTGATCGGCCGCGGCGATATCACTGTGCATCTCACGGTTGAGCCGGCGCCACACCGGCGTGACGGGACGCCGGCAGCGCGCGCCAGCAAAGTGGAACGCCTTCCGGCAGTCACGATCGCCAAGGAGGAGCCGCATGGCGCCGACGATTCCGTGCCGCGACAGCTTTCAGATCGACGATCCTGAGCACCAATAGCCGTCCAGGCACACGTGAACCAATAGCTATGAAAGGGCAGGCAGAAATGTATACGCAAGGTTCGGATTCACCGCAAGAGCCGCGTCGTGAGGAGGTCTCGATCCCGGCAGCCTGGTCACCGGCTGAGCGCGGTCCAGGTTCCGAATGGAAGGAGCAGCCCTCCGCGCTGCCCACTCCGCACTATCCACTGATGGAACGAGAAATCGGTCCCGTAACCGACGGCACCGGGCAGTACCACGATGTCGTGCGCCGGGCCCAGGACCTCACCGCCCACGTTCAGGAGATGGTTCACTCGCTCGAGCAGAGTGAGGCGACGAATACCGCCATGCACAACCGCATTCATGCCCTCGAAGAGACCTCGCGCCGGCACACAGCGCTTATCCAGCGGCTGCAGCAACTACCGGTCCAGTCGCTCTCGGCCGAGCAACTACAATCGCTCGAAAGCACCATCGCCTCCCTGCGTAAAGATCCGGAACGAATCTTTACTCTGGTGGCGCTGAGTGGCCACGTCGGGGCACTGGACGACATCATCCACAACTATCTCGAGATCTGCCGGGTGATCGAGGGCCTATAAGGTCGGGCACCGAGAGACGTAGCCCACCACCCGTCACGACCCACCGTAGAATCGACCTTCAGGTTGTCCTGGCACGTTCCACCATGCTGCTCCTCGATTGCGCTGGCGAGTTGGGATGGGGTGGTGAAGCCAACCACAGGTTTGCTTCCCTGCTCCTCTGCACAGTAGGAGACTGGACCCGGGTGCATGCGACCGCGAAGCCGTGCGGAGGAGGCGCGTGTTAGGCGGTCGCTGGTCCTGCACCTGCGGAATACCGCGATATGGTACTGCCGTGGGACGGGCCGGCGCCGGCGCTTACGCGCGGCGCCTCCACTAGACGATCTGAAGATCAATTCTACGCATCCTGGCGGGAACTCTGCGGCGTGAACCTATCCTCTCATAAACCCGGCACGGCGGGTGGCAGGTGCACATGAGTGGCTACGACTGGCTCGCCTCGGCCTTCTCTTCGTAATACTCGCCAATGTTGTCGTAGACATGGTCTGGGAAGCGAAGCTCCCGATAGACATTGCCGCTGTCGGGATCCTGTGGATTGGGGATGATCGGGAAGTCCTGCTCGGCCTGCCAGGCGAGGATCTTGTCTCGCTTCGGCGGGTTGTAGTCGCGTCCCTTCACCTGCATCAAGAGCGCATGCGCCTCGTCCGCGTTGTGATCCGGCTGCTTGGCAAGTAGGTTTGTCAGCTGATCATCATCCAGAAAATGGCGTCCAACCATGGCGAAGACCAACCGGCCGTAATGACCGATGTCGTTGCCCTGCTCGAGATTATCCAGGAGATGGGCCATCATCGGCGAGTCATGGAGATCGGTACTTCGTCCATCATCCTGGTCGGTGTTGGACGCGGTGTCGCGGGTTTTCTCTGCCTGAGCCATGGAATCCTCCTTATGAATAGAACCATACGAATAGAACACTTGTCCTTACCGCAAGGATCGTGCCAGGGATAGGGCCCGTTCAGGCCCACGCGCGCGCAGGAGGGAGTCCAAGGACCAAAGCGACCGCGGCATGGGGACGCCATGCGCAGTCCCGCAGGGTGGCGGCAATCCGGGGGGGCCGGCTTGCCGCATCAGATTGAAGCTGGCGTCGCGCAGCAGGGCGACGATCGTGGAGCCGTGATTGACATGAATCAGACGGGCATTCTCTCCGAAGTTGGCCTCCTTGGTACGATGGCGCCGATTTTCAATAAGCCATTGGCATCGTGGCAGCTGTAGGAGCCGCCTGGTGATCCCGTAGCGCACCCGCCGAGCAGGCGCGAGCGAATGTCCCGCCGTATGTCTTGAGCATACAGAGCGTGTTCCTGGCGTATCCTTCCCGCGGCCGCTCCTACTGGCCGGTGACGCACTGGCGGCGCATGCCGCAGGAGCTGGAGGCGCTGCTGGAGGGCCGAGGTGGATGCGGACGTTCTGATACGCTGAGCGGTGAGCGTTCCTGTGCAGCCCATCGATTCGCTGGCGCGCCTCTCCTCGCTCCTTCCCGACTCCGCCGCACTCGCGAGTGGTGCCCTTACCCTCGCCGGCTTGCGGTTCGGGGAGCTGGCCGAGACATTTGGCACCCCGCTCTACATCTACGACGAACAGACGTTGCGTGCCTCGGCCCGGTCCGTCCTCGGCGCGTTCTCACCCCTGGGGGCACGGGTGAGCTTCGCTTCCAAGGCATGTGACATCATTGCTATTCTCGCTGTGCTGCGTGACGAGGGCCTTGACCTCGATGTAGTCTCGGAGGGAGAACTTGCGGCCGCCCTCCGTGCTGGTTTCCAGCCACGCCAGATCCATCTCCACGGCAACTACAAGTCCGATGCGGAGCTGGAGGCAGCGATTCGACTCGGCCTGCACGCCATAGTTGTCGACAACATCGAGGAATTGGAGCGGCTGGTGGCGCGCATCGGCTCGCTCGAACGGCCGGTCGCGGTCATGTTGCGGATCACCCTTCCCTTTGAGGCCGACACCCATCCGCACCTTCAGACCAGTGGACGCTCCTCCAAGTTCGGCTTCTATCGCGGCTCAGCGGAGGAGCGGGCGGCGATCGACTTGCTGGCCTCCAACCCAGGCCTTCGCCTCACTGGACTGCATTCCCATGTTGGTTCACAGATCACCGACATCGAGATTTATGGCCGGGTGTCCCGAGAACTACTCGCGCTGGGGCACGACTTGTTCCGCCAGGGTCATCCGATATCTGAGATCGCCGTCGGTGGCGGGTGGGCCGTGCCCAATCGAACAGGTGACGCGTCGCTCGCACCCGAGAAGTTGGCCAGCACAATCGGCGAGGCCTTTGCCGGGAGCGGATTTCGACCGGCGATCGAGCCGGGCAGATTCCTGGTGTCCCAAGCCGCCGTTGCGCTCTACCGAATCGGCTCGGTGAAGAACACGCCGACCGGACGGATTGTGGCTGTCGACGGTGGTATGGGAGATAACATACGTCCCGCGCTCTACGGAGCACGTTACGAAGTCCTGCTGCCGGAGCGACTGGAGGCGACGCCGATGGGCCCGGTGGATATCGCGGGCCGCTATTGCGAATCCGGTGATTTCTTGGCGCGAGATGTTTACCTTCCGGCCGTGAACGCCGGTGATCTGATCGCCATGCCCTTCGCCGGCGCTTATCAGCTCTCCATGGCCAGCGCCTACAACCTGGTGCCGCCGCCGGCAGCCGTGCTGGTCGCCGGTGGTCATGCCCGCTTGATTGTGCGGCGTGCGAGCATCGATGATTTGTTGGCGTGTCATGTCGGTTGATGTTCGTATCCATGGTGGGAATGGGGAGACTACGGAATCTCACGTCGACCTGTCCTAGAGATGACTCAGTGCAGTTCGTCCAACCGCTTCATCGCCTCCTCCACGGTAAGGGCGCCATGTTCCAGCTCCGCCAGGATATCAATACTCTGCTGCTGGCGGTTCGGTGTTTCCGGGTTGGGCTGCTGGCTACGCTCCGGGTTGAAGCCAACAGCGTCAGCCGGACGCGTGCTCCCCGTCAGGTCATGCTCGAGCCCTGCATTCCAGCTGTGGTCGGCATCCGTCACGCCGTCTTGCAGGGAATCGTTTGGTTGTTCAGCTCCCGCCACAATGCGCAGATCACCGTTGACCGACTCCATCTCCACGTTGGCGCCGCCGCCGTTGATACGCGCCTGCCAGTTGCGCCGGCTGCGGTTGATCGTTTCACAGGGAAGATCGGACTGGATCTCGCCGTTGTGGGTGCGTAACTGGGCCAGCAGCCCGGCGCTGGGCGGCACCATGAGCCGCACGTCGCCGTTGATCGTCTTGGCGAAGTAGCGCTCTCCAGCCGTGAGCGGGGTCTCGATCTCGAAGTCACCGTTGGTGCTATGCACGTTGAAGCGGTGCAGTCGAGAGTGCCGGATCGTCACATCGCCGTTGGTGGTCTGCAACACCAGGGCGCCGTGCAGGCGGCGGGCGGTAATATCGCCACCCACGCTGTGCAGACGGCACTCGCCTACCACGTCCTCGAGCGTCAGGTCGCCCGACACGGTTTCGACCGTAATTGGGGCGCGCGTGCCGGTAATGGCCGCATCCGCCTGGACCGTGTGGAGCTGAATCGAACAGCTCGCTGGTACGGCGATGTGATACTCCGCATCCTTCTGGCCGCCACGGGAACGGACGTATACCTCGTCGCCATCCTGCCGGCACTCTACCCCCGCCCGACCCCGAGCACTCTCCGCACCGGTGACGTCCACCCGAATCACCGCATCCTCGCCCGCCTCAATGACAATCGCGCCCGCGATTGCATTGACCGAGAGCCGCGGCGTATCACCCACAGTGAAGACCTGCTGAAACATTTGGTCAGTTGCTGTACTCACCGTCCATCTCCTTCCATATTTGGTCGTCGGTGATCATCCGCAGCCAGCTCGATCGTCAGGTCGCCGCTCACTGAGTCCATCTCGACCTGAGCGCCGCCACCGTTGATGGTCCCCTGCCAGTGCCGCCGGTCGGCGTGCTGAATCTGAGCAGGGAGCGAGGAACGCAGACTACCACTCACTGTTTTCAACCAGATCGTCGCGCCCGTATCACCCGGCACCCAGAGGCGAAGATCGCCGCTGACCGTATGCGCACGGTAGCGCTGCCCCGTCGCGAGCGGCGTGTCTACGGTGATATCCCCGCTTACCGTCTGGAGGTCGAAGATCCGCAAGGCCGCTCGATTGATCTCCAGCGCCCCGCTCACGCTCTGGCCACGCAGGGTACCGGCGATCTCCCCGATGGTAGCCGAGCCGCTCACCGTCTTCACCCGGCAATCCCCCGCGACACCGAAGACCTCGATGGCGCCGCTCACCGTCTCCAACGAGACCGGCGCCTGGGTATCCCTGATCTGCACCGCGGCGCTCACCGCGTGTACCTCCACCTCACAACCGGTCGGGACGGTGATGGTGTAGTCGACGGCGCACAGGCTGTGCCGCCCGCCGGCACACGCCGTATCAGCCGCTCGGGTCACCACGCTGAGATGGTCCCCATGCTGTTCCATCTCCACTCTGGTGTTTTCCATGGCCTCCGGCCTGCCGTGTTTGACGGCGTGAAGGTCGATCGTGCCGGGCTCTCCCGCCCGGACCTCGACCCGTCCCGCCACGTTCCGCACCGACAGCCGGGGTTGTGCTCCCACCCCAAAAGATTGGTGGATGGTGGTGTCGATCGTCGTGTCAGTCATGCTCGCTCCTTTCCCTCGCTCTTGCCGCGCAGTAAGCTCTCGGCCTGTGCCGCGGTAATCTGTCCTTCGCGCACCTGGTTCAGGATTTCGCGCTTTCGCTCCGGGGAGAGTCCCGGCTCGGATGGTTCGGACACCTTCACCCGGTCGCCGTGCCCCAGGGCGATCAGGATATCGTTGAGCCGGCTATTCACCGTGGGATAGCTCATGTTCAACTCGGCGCCAACGTCCTTCAGGCTGCCCCGGCTCTTGATAAATGCCTCGACGAAGCGGATCTGGTCCTGGTTGAGGTGCTGCAGCGGCCCCAGGCTAAAGGTCCCCTCCACCTGAGTGCCACAACTCCGACAGTGCAGCCGCGTAACGGCCAACTCGGCCTGACAAATGGGGCACCGGCCGATGACAGGATGCATGGGCTACCTCCCTGATGTGTGTCTACCAAAAAATAGAACATCAGATAAATATAATGCAAGTATAACTCATTATTAACTATGCAGCGGGCTGGTACTGTCGAGATTTACGCGTGGCAGCAGGTGGTGGGTGGTGCAACCGGTGCAACTTTGCAACCCTGGAACTGTAGCCTGGAGACAGGGAGATGGAGCGTGCTCTGAGGTGAGTGTAGGTGGGATTGTGGAGAATGCAAGGGGTTGCTCTCACCGGCTGTGCTACACGTTTTCGGAGGGCGCTGCTTCCCCTCTAATCCTCTAGAGGAAGTACCACCCAACATGCGTCGCGGAGCTTGGATTGGATTTCAAGCACATTCTCTCCTCGCACGCCTCGAACATCTGTGTGCGCCCGGTTTTCCCTCACCACGTCAGGCGTATGCGTGACGGTGAGCCCAGAAATAGCCCGGATATCAGACGCTCTCAAGGCAACGACAAAGCTGTCCTCCGGGCGCGAATTCTCTGCTCGTTGCCGTGTCTGCAAGGGGGTAGAATATTTACACCAATCCGTAGACATGCCACGGTCAGTCCCCTCGCCCATCTCCTGGAACGAACTGACGCCGATTGCCCCAGACCTTTTCTTCAAGCGCAGTCGATGGACTCGCAGGTACAGCACGTCTTCATCGGGGATTTCCTCGCTTTCCCAAGGATCTCCTATTTCGCTATCCACGTGAGCAGCCAAATACTATCCGGACATGCCACGTCAAAGGTTCCCTTGATTGAAAAGCAGCCGGCCTGGTGGCCGTAGTATTCCGCTTGTGTAGTCTTTTCAGCGGGAATACGGATAATCAGTTCACGGCCACTTGTCGACCATTCAATGTCGATCGCGCCGTCTGGGCCTGGTAAGAACTCCGGAGTATCTATCCCCTTGCTGTACTCTTCCCAAAGCCGTACTGCCCCACCGCGCACAAAGTCGGTAGCCCGCATCCACGTAGCTGTGGAGTAGCGAGCACTTCCCTCTCCGTCCCAATTGTCCCCCAGATGCACGAGAACTTCGGACTGTTGTATTGCGTCGTCGATTGACTCAAGTGTTCTCATTGAATCGCTTCTACCCAGTATCGGGAAGCCTACCGTAGCACTCTCTGGTCTCGCGTCACTGACTGGGGAAGGATCTTGGGTTTCTTCGGCTGGTGGTTGCGTCTGCAAGAGTCCCTCCCCTTTGTTCTTGTCCGTGGCTATTCCCTCCATTGTAGGGGGTAGGGATTAGCGGAGAATGAGTCAATGATCCGCACAGTGGTGAATTGAAGTCTCATCTGCCTGTCGGAGTGCGATGGCTACAATGTCGTACCACGATGTCAACGAATAGAAAGCTCCCTTCCATGTTCTCCACACAATTCGCCGCCGCACGCTACGTCAACCTCACCACCTTCCGGCGGTGTCGACACCGGTGTGGTTCGCTATCGAGGGCGATCATCTGGTGATCTGGACCGCGGTGAGGAGCGGGAAGGCGAAACGCCTGCGCCATACGGAGAGAGTGACGGTTGCGCCCTGTGACATGTGCGGCCGCGTCAACGGTCCAACCGTCGAAGCCAGAGCACGTCTCCTTCCCGCCTCGGACGGATCGCGAATAGAACGCCTACTCAACCAGCGCTATGGTCTGACCAAGCGGCTGTACGGCGCGGCGATGGGACTCTGGCAACGTCTTATCCTGCGCCGACCTCCGGGCCTGGCAGCCTATATAGAGATCTCGGCGGGTGAGGGGTAGCGACACGACCGCCGTGATCGACCGTCTTCAAGCCACTGCGGTTGACTGAAGAGCATCGCGGCTACCCCGCCAAAGGGGGAGCACACGCGGACATCCGTCGTGCGCCGGCAGCACAGTGGGAGGCTGGCGTCCCCACTCGCACCGCCGGAAGTGCTGGCCTGCGGGCCAGTCCGGCCAGGACGGCCGGGCTACAGCCACCGTGGCATACGTCGGCCTGAGAGCTGCGCATGTCGCCCGTATTGGGTTCTAGTTCGCGATCCCCGCGAAGATTCGATTGAGCGCCACGGCGCGTTCCCGCGATCCCTGGACGCTGACCCGACCGTCCTCAATGGCGGCATCGAGCGGTAACCGGCCACCCAGGAGACGGACGTACTGGTCGGCGGTGAGGCGCAGCGTGACGTCCGCCGTCCCGCTCTCATCGCGCTCCAGGACCACCCGGCCGTCGTCGGCGGTAAGCGTTACCGGTCCCACCCCGTCGCCGACGCGCAGCAGGTACTGTCCCGCGGCGTCCACATCATGCCTGGCCACAGTGGGTACGAAGTCGGTGGCAAAGGTGGCGAGCTGCTGGGCCCACTTGGTGGGGACGGTGGCGTCCGGCGCCCGACCGATCCGTGCATCCCAATTGTGATACACGGCTTCCAACATGTTGATGCCCACGGCTCGCCAGAGGGGCATGGTGGCGAAGCTCATATCGACCGTCTGTTCCAACTGATCGGCCGAGGCGCCTTCGACTGCCGGAGGTAGGCGCCGGCCCGCCTCCATCAGGCGATCGGCCATATCCCGGCCGGGCAGGCCCTTCAACTCGTCCCAGGTGCTGCCGGGAAGGGGCGCCTCTCCCTGCGTCACGCCGCAGAGGAGATTGAGAAACCAGACGGCCTCTCCCACGCTATGGCCCGCCAGATGGTGCATGGTCCACCTGGCGCACCCAGTCGGCCCACTCCACGCATCCTCCGGCAAGGAGCGGAAATACTCCGCCTGATCCTGCCAGGCCTCGCCGGCAATGCGCGCAAAGGTCCGTGCCTGCTGGTCTGCCGTCGATTGCTCACTCATCATGAAATCCTCCTGGGGTACCTGCTGAACCACGATCGTCGTCCCCTCATCCTAACCATCGCGCTCATGGTTACCCATCGGATCGGCTCCTTACACGAGATGGTACGCCGTGCTCAGGTCGCTGTCTCGTGGACTCACGCAAGCCAGCGGTCGAACAGTGGGAGTGGCGCGATCGCATAGAACAATGCCAGGAGAAAGAAAAGGGCGATACTGCCCGCGGGACTGATATAGGAAAGGGCAAAGTCCACGAGATACAGAATCGGACCAGCAGCGTAGCTCCGCGTCGTCTTGCGGATGGCCTGCCGGTCCACCTGCTCGCCCAGCAGACGGTCGCCGTGAATCGCGTAGCACCACAGCAGGTTGAACAGCAGGCCGCCGATCACGAACGCGCCGGTATAGATCGAGGTGGCCGTCTGCTGTTCAGCGGGGCTGTCGAGATACTTGGCGAGCAGCGCCGTGGGGAAGGGTAGGACGGCGATCCACATCAGGAAGAGCACGTTGATCAGGAGGAAGAGATGGTCGGTGCGCCGGATGGAACGGAACATTTCATGGTGCTGCACCCAGAGGATGCCAATGATGAGGAAGCTGAGCACGTAGCTCAGGTAGGCCGGCCACTCCTTGAGTAACGCGTCGAGCAGGCCAGGCGCCACGGTGGGCTCGTGGAGATCGAGAACCAGCAGGGTAATGGCGATGGCAAAGACGCCGTCGCTGAAAGCGAGGAGGCGATCGACGCCGGCCTCGTGCGGTTCAGATGGCTCCTGGGACATCTACCATCCGGTACCCCCTCTCGTCTTCTACCGCTCCAGCATATCGTGCCATTGTCGTCGCATACACCCGTCGTCCGGGTAGGTATGCGCCGTCCATGGGGTTAGGAATGCAGCAGTAGTGAACCGTCAACTCCACTTCACTCAGGGTTATGGTCTGGCCCATCATGGCCGGATCGCCTGCTCCAATCGCCTTTCGTGGAGGCACAGGGACGAGAGCGCCGGCTGCTCCTCGATGATTGGCGCGATAACCTCGCGGTCCCTCCCGCAATTCTCACTCTTCCAAGGTCGGAACGTCCGATGGCGCCCCTCTGGCAAGGAAGGTTTGGAGCCGTTCGAGTATTTCCTGCTGCGTCCGTCGATTCGGTTGGAGCCGCTCTGCCCAGGGTCGCCCTCGATGCAAAACATCCCACGGTGAACATTGTTGGTTGTAACGCCCCGCGCCTGGAGGGTGATTGCCGTAACCGTCAATTACCTTGTTCCACACAGGCGAAAACTGCTCAATTAAGAGGGATTCGCCGAGCGGAATCCAAATATCGTCCACCGCAAGGTATCGACACGAAAAATCGGAGAGGTCTAGATTCTCCACTTGCTCAATTGACTTCGAATGCTCGGCAAGTCGGTCGTAGAGTACGGAGCCGGTCGGAACATCCAAACCGAGCCCACCTTTCCGTGCCCCGGCCGGCACCGCCTTCCCGACATATATCGGTTGCCCGAATTCACCGTCACGGTTCCGCTCGGCAATCGAAGCGTATGGCGGATAATCCCCAAGATAGTAAATTGCGTATATTCCGGCCGCAATAAACCGCTCGGGAGGCGGAAGCGAGACAACCAGCTTTTCAAGCAGCGCGTCAGCAACACTAACGCCGAGGTTACGCTTGTCAAGAGAGTTATACGGCGGCTCAACTCTCACCCGTGCCCTGCTTCGATAAGGTTTGTCTTGATGTGCCCAGCTACGAGCTGCCCGAGCTTAACGGGTACAGCATTACCCAATTGTCTCATGCTCTCCGACCACGAACCGTGAAAGACGTAATCGTCGGGGAACGTCTGGAGCCTAGCACTCTCTCGAACGGTGAAGTAGCGTACCTGTCCATCGCCATGAGCCAGCGTGTTTTCTCCCCCTGGTACGCCGTGATCGCCGGCTTTCAGGGTCTTTGCCGGTTCATCATACGGGCTCCCAGTGTGTCCAGCGTAGCTCCGAGCGCCTGGCACGAACCTATGGTTGGGGGGAATCGGGCACGTTTCGCTTTCAGCGTCGGGAAGGTCGGAGATCGCATCCCGCACGGTTGCCCAGGCATTTTCAGTTGGACCGAACAGGCTTGACTGGAGTCGGTCAACCCGCATTCGCAGTCGGTCGGGTACATCCGGACGTTTGGTCGTCGCGACCTCGTGGCGCTCCCAATATTCACCGCTAACCCACTGGTTCCATAAAAGGGCGTCAAGTGAATGGGTCGGGTTCGGGAATGACCACTGTATGCCCAAGTCGGAGCGAAACGCGACGATTAGCACTCGCTCCCGCCGCTGAGGTACCCCATAGTCAGCCGCGTTTAGGGCTCGGAACACAGCTTGGTAGGTCAATCCGCTTCGCTCACCCTGCGTATGTGCCCTCTCCAGTCGGGAAAGATGCTCCGTCCAAGGCTCGGCCTGATTCAGGATGATGTCCGGATAGGAGATGCTGAGCACGATGTATTCAAAGTACTTCGCGAACGAAGGCCGGAGTAACCCTCTCACATTCTCGATAAGGACGGCGCGGGGCTTCAACTCTCGAATCGCTCGCGTCATCTCGGGGAACATGTCGCGCTGGTCGTTGAAGCCCCGATGCTTGCCCCCTAGGGAAAAAGGTTGACAGGGGGGACCGCCTGCCAGCAGGTCGGGACCCTCCTTGATGGCGCTATAGTCAAAGCCTTTCACGTCGGCTTCAAAGAGCCGCCAGCCTTCAAGCTCGCTTACGCCGCGCTGCCGATTCTCCCGAATCGTCTCGCAAGCGTCGTGATCCCATTCCACAACCGCGTCATGCGAGAAACCCGCGCGTGCAATGCCCATTGCTAAACCGCCAGCGCCAACGAATAACTCAACCGACCTCATGCATCCTCCAAGAAGCATCTGATGCTATGCCTCAGTTCCTCTAGGTCGCCTAATTCGCACTCCCAGATAATCAGGAATCGCCAGCCCATCTCCCTGAGGTTCCTCTGATTGCGCGTATCCCTTTCCTTGTTCTGTTCCAGCTTGGGAGCCCAAAAGGCCAGGCGGGACTTGGGCAGGCGCGTTAAGGGACAATTGCCGTGCCGGTGCCAGTAGCATCCGTGAACGAATATGACTTTTCTTCGTCGCGTAAATACCAAGTCTGGATGCCCTGGAAGCTCCCGGGAATGGAGCCGGTAGCGATACCCCATGGCGTGCGTTAGCCGCCTGACGAGTAGCTCCGGCTTGGTGTCCTTGTTTTTGACAAGGCCCATTCTGACGCTCCGCTCTTCCGGTGAAAGAGTGTCGCCGCTCACAGCTTATTCTCACTGGCTGGCGCTGTGAATTTGTAACGATACCCAGCCGCCACACAGCCTCCCTTTGGAGTCCATCTGCAATCCGTACCCGTGCCATGTCCAAGCGTACACAAGATGTAGGGGAACGGCGGCTCGGTGCTTCCATATCCAGGTAAAATTGAAGCAATCCGCCTTCCTCATCGTACCTGGAAATACCCAGAGATTGCCCGGCGCAAGACCGCAATCTGCAAGAACTAGCACGCGACCTTGATATGTACCACGAAGAAGGATATGATACGGCCCAAATATGCCGAATTGGGCGTCTGGAAGGAGAGGTCCATGGATGAAGTGAGCAATCCGCGGGACTTTATCCAGGCGAGCATTGCCTCAATTCAAGCGTATCGACGAGGAGAGTGCGCCTCGTTCATCTCGCCGATAGAGAGGCACGAGCAGGGGATGTCGGGTGGACTGAGCCGGGAAGAGCAGGCGCTCGTGCAGGGACTACTTGCTCTGCCAGACGACGAAGAAGCTCAAGTCGCAGCTCTCCGGTCACTCGGTAGTGAGCGGGCACATGCATTGCTGAGTACGGTCATTGCACACCCACGGCGGCCACGCCCTGACTTAGTGTTGCAGCCGTACATCGAGAGGCACGCGGAAGATGTGACGTGGCTTCTTGAACGCGTGGAGGTCGGGATCACGGGTATCAATGTCGTCGTGCGACTCTGGACCAGTTGGCCTCTGGAAGCTAGGCTCGAGCCTGGATCGGAGCAGGCGTTGATGCACCTCCGATGGAAGGGTTTTCACCCGATGTCAGATGACACCGGGAGAACTTTTCGGTTCGTCGCCGGCGGTATTAGTCAAGCCGTGACCCAAGTGAAAACAGAGAATTGGACTGGTCAACGATACTGTGTCACTGAGGATGTTTGGTGGAGACCCGGTGTTGCGGCGCAGGCAAGGGCTCTTTCACTTCACGCGGAACTCGATATTTTGGTCGATAGGTGGGTGGGCGGAGATAGTGCGCCGTGGTCCTCTCGCATGGTCTCGCTTGGTTCGGTCAACTGCACTCTCGACTTTCCGGTGAGATGGAGTGCGGGAAAGTTCACCCCAATCGCGGGCGGGTGACCCGGTATCCAGCACGGCCGCCCAGAGTTTACCGATCGTTAAGCCGCGCGTAATTGGCAGGAAACCCGGCGGTGGAATAATGGAGGTGACGAAAGACAACTGAATAGGTGGGCTCAGCACGCAAGGTGACCCATCGTGAAAGGACGGCCGATGCCGTCCTTTCTGTTTTTCGGGGAATACACAGGATATAGCCATAATTGCCCCAGAGCATCACAACATCATGTGGTAAGCTAGATCAATTGAATACCCATCTCGTATAAGCTCGGGGATTGGCCCGAGAGTCTCTACCAGACAGCCGGAACTGTCATAGGCTACGAGGAAACCGCGTCCACGCGATGCGGTGGTCTTGCACCATCACCCCAGGGAGTCGATGCCCGGGCGGTAGGTTTCTTCGTTGGTACCTCCGGCCGGTTTCGTGTATTTCTAAAGGAGGATACGTGCAGGGCATTGAAGCCGAACCAGGGATCATCCAGAGTCTGGTCCTGGAGATTTGTTCTCGCTGGCCTCACACGCCTCCCGCCACCGCTGAGTTAGCACGCCTCGGGATCATCCTGCTGAATGAAAGCAGGGTGATCGCGGTTGAGGGGCAAAATCCCACTGAATCCTTGATCGGTGGCGAGCCTCTCGCTGCGCTCTTCGATCCGTTGATCGAGAGCATCGCCGCCGATGGGGCTACAGGGCAATGGGTCGATGTCTACTGCCGGCCCGGGGTGACCGACGCCGAGGGCGACATGGCATCGCTGGCGCTGGCGCAGGCAGGACTGGCGGGGGTATGCTGCCGGGCCGGCTTGCGCTATCGCTTCGCCGATCCCGTGCCACCCGAGTTCCGTGAGCGGGTGGAGCGGTTGGTGGGGAATCCGCTGATTCATCGCTTCCTGTGGGACGATGCCGAAAGGGTGGACCGACCCACGGAGGCGGTGGCGCCGGGCCATCTGCGCGCCGCCGGTGTGGCCACGATTGAGGTCGAGGGTCTGGACGATGACGGGCTGACGTCGCTCAGCCGGAACCGGGGGCTGGCCCTCGATCTGGCTGAGATGCGCGCTATTCAGACCCACTTTTTCGGCCTGGAACGCGCTCCGACCGACGTGGAACTCGAGTCGATTGCCCTGACCTGGTCGGAGCACTGCTCCCATAAAACCTTCAAGGCAACCATTGATTTCGACTACCTGGGGCGAGTCGAGACCATCCAGGGACTGCTCAACACCTGTATCGCCGAGCCGACTGCCGTGCTGAACAAGCGGTGGGTCCACTCGGCCTTCGTGGATAACGCCGGCATGATCGCCCTCGATGCTCGGTACGACCTGGCATTCAAAGTGGAGACGCACAATCACCCCTCCGCACTCGAGCCGTATGGCGGCGCGCACACCGGCGTGGGCGGCGTAATCCGCGATATTCTGGCGGTCTCAGCCGAGCCGATCGCCAACACCGACGTACTCTGCTTTGGCCCGCTCGATCTCCCGGATAGTCTGGTGCCGGACGGCGCGTTCCACCCTCGCACCACCTTCCGCGAGGTGGTACGGGGGGTCGCCAGCTATGGCAACAACATGGGTATTCCCATCGTGGGCGGAGCTATTCTCTTTGACCCTGGCTACACCGCAAACCCGCTGGTCTACTGCGGCACGCTGGGACTGCTGCCGGCCGATAGCCACCCCCGCCAGCCGTTACCCGGCGACGCCGTGCTGCTCCTGGGCGGGCGCACTGGCCGGGATGGCCTGCACGGCGCCACCATGTCCTCGGAGACGTTGCAGCGAGCGACGGTGTCGTCCAGTACGGTGCAGATCGGCGCGCCGATCACCGAGAAAACGGTACGCGACGTGATTCCTCGACTACGCGACGAACGGCTGTATCACGCCATTACCGACTGTGGGGCCGGCGGCCTGTGCTCCGCTATCGGCGAGATGGGCGAGGAGCTGGGCGTCGAGGTGGATCTGGCGCTGGTCCCGCTGAAGTATGTAGGATTGACCGCGTGGGAGATCTGGCTCTCGGAGGCCCAGGAGCGGATGGTCCTGGCCGTGCCCGCGGAGGCGTTGCCTCGCCTCTTCGAACTCTGTCGCGCCTACAGCGTCGAGGCCACGGTACTGGGCGCGTTTCGGGACGATGGGCTGCTGAAGCTGCGTCACGGGGAGCAGCCGGTGGCCGAGCTGGCCATGTCGTTTATGCACGCCGGCCGGCCGGTGCGGCAACTGACGGCGCGCTGGACTGACCCACCGGCCGGTCGCTATCGCGCGGGAGAGGCCGCCGATCCGGCCGGCTCGCTGCTACGGCTGCTGGCCCACCCCACCATCGCCAGCAAAGAGGCGGTGATTCGCCGCTATGATCACGAGGTACAGGGCGCAACCGTGGTGAAGCCGCTGGCCGGCGCCGCGGGTCCGTCGGATGCGGCGGTGCTGCGCCCACTGCCCGACTCCTGGAGCGGAGCGGCGCTCTCGCACGGCATCAATCCGCTATACACTGCGCTCGATCCACATGCCATGGCCATGCTGGCGGTGGATGAAGCGTTGCGAAACCTGGTCGCCGTGGGCGGTTCCATCGACCGAGTTGCCTTGCTGGATAACTTCTGCTGGGGAGATGTGGACGATCCGGTGGAGCTGGGCGGCCTGGTCCGCGCCACCCAGGGCTGCCGTGACGCGGCGCTGCTCTATGGCACGCCGTTCATCTGCGGCAAGGACAGCCTGCGCAACACCAGCACCGATGCGGCTGGGAAACATTCGATTCCCGGCACGCTACTGATCTCGGCGGTCGGCGTGATAGCAGATGTCCGGCGCTGCGTCACCATGGAACTGAAGGCGCCGGGCAATAGGCTCTATCTGCTGGGCCACACCGCCGACGAGCTGGGCGGCTCGCACTACGCACTGATCGAAGGCATCGAGGGCGGATGCGTGCCACGGGTCCGTCCCGACGAGACACCCCAGCTGATGCGACGGCTGACCAGAGCCATGCACCATGGGCTGGTACGAAGCTGCCACGACCTCTCGGAGGGTGGGCTGGCCGTCGCCGTGGCCGAGATGGCACTGGCCGGAGCGCTGGGGGTCGAGTTGATGCTCGATCCGACCTCAGCCGAGGCGCCGACCTCCGAGGCGTTGCTCTTCTCCGAATCGCCCGGAAGGTTTGTGGTGGAAGTCGCCGAGGGGGATGCGCATCGCTTCGAGGAGTTGTTAGCAGCCCTACCACGTACGCTGATCGGTTGCGTCACGCAGAACGGGCGATTCGCCGTACGCCAGGGCAGCAGCACCTTGCTTGATCTGACGGTAGAGCAGCTCGATCGCGCCTGGAGAGCGCCGCTGACGACGGTCACCGGCGAGAGAGTCGGCGCCCTCCACGCCGACGCGCGACACAGCGGAGATCGTCCGCAGCCGGACATCGGAACATCCACAGTACGCGCCCTGGTACTGGCGGCACCGGGGGTGAACTGCGACCAGGAGACGGCCGAGGCGTGCCGGCTGGCCGGCGCTGAGGTAGAGCTGATCCACCTGAATCAGTTGCTCTCCGGCAGGCGACAACTCGACGAGTTCGACCTGCTGGTGCTACCCGGCGGTTTCTCCTACGGCGATCACCTGGGAGCGGGCGCCATGCTGGCCACCATCCTGCGCCACCGCTTGCTGACCGACTTGCAACGATTCGTGGATGAGGGACGGCCGGTGCTGGGCATCTGCAACGGGTTTCAGATTCTGGCACGGCTCGGTCTGCTCAGCCCGGTGGCGCTGGCGCCAAATGCAGCCGGTGAGTTCGAGTGCGAGTGGGTGCGGCTGCACACCGAACGCTCCAACTGCCTGTTCCTGCAGGGACTGGAGGACCTGGAATTGCCGGTGGCCCATGGACAGGGAAGGGTGATCGTGCCGGAAGGTTCCCTGACCGAGGTGCTGCGGCGGGCGCCGCTCCGCTATCTCGACAACCCAAACGGCTCGGTCGCCGCTATCGCCGGGGTGTGCAACCAAGCCGGCACTGTCCTGGGACTCATGCCACATCCGGAGCGCTTCGTCACCACACTGCAGCATCCCCGCTGGTCGACCGGCCACGGCGAGGAAGCCTGGGGACTGAGAATCTTTCAGAACGCCGTGCACTACGCGAGACACGGAACATGAGCGTTCGATACGAGGACGCCGGCGTCCATCTAGCAACCTCGGACCAGGTGACGGCGCGCATCACTGACCGGTTGAAGAACGGCCTCTTTGGCGGCTTCTTTCCGGCCTCCGCGCTGAAAGCGTACGACGCACCGGTACTGGTCTCCTCGATCGATGGCATCGGTACCAAGGTGCGGCTGGCATCCCGCTTGGGCAAAGTGGGCGGGTTGGGGCTGGACCTCGTTCACCACTGCGTCAATGATATCGCGGTACACGGCGCCACCCCACTCTTTTTTCTCGACTACCTGGCGTTTCACACCCTCAATCCAGCGCTGGTACACAGCCTGGTGGAGTCTATAGCCGGCGCCTGCGCGGCTCTTGATATCCAGCTGGCAGGCGGCGAAACGGCCGAGATGCCGCTGGTCTACCCGCCTGGACACTTCGACCTGGCCGGCGCGATCGTGGGCGTGGTGGAGCAGCATGCGATCGTCGATGGTAGCGCCATCCAGGCCGGCGATGTGCTGATCGGCCTGCCGTCCTCCGGGGTACACACCAACGGCTTCTCCCTGCTCCAGAAGCTGTTCGACGACGACGACTACGGGCGGCATGAGCCAGGGCTGGATGGCACCCTGGGAGAGGCCCTGCTCCAGCCACACCGGTGCTACCTCAACCAAATTCGCACCCTGCTGGCGTCGGGCACGGTCCACGGCCTGGCGCATATCACCGGCGGCGGCATCGCCGGCAACCTCTCGCGGATTATCCCAGCCGGCCTGCAAGCGGTAGTCTCTCTCCCGCCCCGGACCCCGCCGTTGTTCGCGCTGATCGAGGCTCGCGGGGTGCCCCACGACGAGATGCTGCGGGTCTTCAACATGGGCATCGGCATGGTAGCCGCCTACGACCGGTCGCTGCTCTCCCGGAGTCAATCACGGTATCCGATTATCGGCACTATACAGCCAACCACCGACATCAACAGGAGGGTAACTTTTCGTGACAGTGCTTGAGATCCCCTATGGACCCCAATTAGCCGAGGGCAAGACCAAGGTCATCTATGGTGTTCCAGCGCAGGAGACCGGGCATCCACTGCCGGCATCCGAGCTGGCCCATATGGTCCACAAAGATGCCATCACGGCGGGTGACGGCGCCAAGCGCGACGTCATCGCCGACAAGGGCGAGTTGAGCTGTCGCACGGCCTCGGCCGTGTTCCGCTATCTGGCGCGGCAGGGTGTCTCCACCCACTATCTCGACACGCTCGATGCGCGCACCATGCTGGTGCGCCGGGCGGAGATGATCCCCATCGAGTGGGTGGCGCGGCGGCTGGCTACCGGTTCCTATGTACGGCGTACCGGTACGGCCGAGGGGACGCGTTTCGACCCCATTGTGCTGGAAACGTTCCTCAAGGACGACGCCCGACACGATCCCCAGATTACCGCTGAGGAGGCGGTAGCGGAAGGGCTGTGCAGCCCGCCAGAGATGGCCGAGGGACTCCGCATCACCGAGCAGGTCTTTCTGCTTCTGGAGCGGGCCTGGGCCGAGCAGGACATCCAATTAGTCGATCTCAAGATCGAGTTTGGTCGGACGGCAGCCGGTCTACTGGTGGCCGACGTAGTCGACAACGACTCCTGGCGGCTGTGGCCGGGCGGACAGCGCGAGCGGATGCTGGATAAGCAGGTCTACCGCGAGTTGAAGGCTTCCAGCGCGGAGGCCCTGGAGGACGTCCGGCAGCGATACATCGAAGTCGCCCGACGCACCGAGCAATTTGGGAACGTGAGTGGGTGATGACGACTCCGTACGGGCCGCAGGTGATCGTGGTGCTGGGTTCGCCGGCCGACCGTCCCTGGTCCGACCGGATCGTCTCTGCGCTGGAGCGGTTCGGCCTGACCAGTGAGGTGGCCGTCGCATCGGCGCATAAGACGCCTGAATACCTGCTGGGGCTGGTGCGCGGCTGGGAAGGACAGGCCGGCCCCAGGGTGTATATCACCGTGGCGGGTCGCTCGAACGCGCTCTCCGGATTCCTGGATGCCCAGGTGACGGCCCCGGTGATCGCCTGCCCGCCGGCCAGCGACAGCTTTGGCGGTATGGACCTGCTGTCCTCCCTCCGAATGCCACGCGGCGTGGCGCCACTGGTCGTCCTCGAACCGGAGAACGCCGCGCTGGCCGCTGCAAAGATTCTGGGAGCCGGACTGGCCCAGGTACGAGAGGCGGTGGCGACCAGCCAGCGTGAGGAGCGCGAACGCGTGATAGGAGCAAATTCATGAGCATCCAACACGAATGCGGGGTCATCGGCGTGCATGCCGCCGACGCCGGGTCGCTGGCGATACTGGGGTTACATGCGCTGCAACACCGGGGACAGGAGAGCGCCGGGGTAGCAACCTTTGATGGCTCGGTTCATCTGCACAAGGCGATGGGCTTGGTCGATCAGGTATTCTCGTGTGCCCCGCTGCTGCCCGGCTCGTGGGCAGTGGGGCATAACCGCTACTCGACCACCGGAACCTCCACGCACCTCAATGCCGGGCCATTCCTGGTGAATACTCCACTGGGACCACTGGTACTGGCCCACAACGGCAATCTGGTCAACGCCCCAGCACTGCGCTCGCTGCTCCACGATGAGCACCAACTGACCGCCGAATCCGCCTCGGACAGCGAGTTGCTGGCCCTGCTGCTCAGGGTGGCGCCGAGAGACAGCTGGCCGGAGCGGCTGAGATGGATGGCACAGCAAGCGCGCGGCTCCTATTCGCTGGTGCTGCTGGCCGGGAAAAAGCTGTTTGGGGTACGCGATCCCATGGGAAACCGCCCGCTGGCCCTGGGACGGCTGGCCGATGGCTGGGCTCTTGCCTCCGAGTCGTGCGCCTTTTCGTTGCTGGGCGGCCAGCCGGTGCGGGACATCCGCCCCGGCGAGATCGTGGAAATCAACGCGCTGGGACCTGCCCCGGCGGGGAATCTGCCGCCGGCCCAACGGGCCTTCTGTGCCTTCGAGCAGATCTACATCGCCCGACCGGACACGCTCTTTGCCGGCCGCACGGTCCATGCCGCCCGGCGCGCTATTGGCGAGGAACTGGGCCGTGAGGCGCCGGCCCCGGCCGATCTGGTCATTGGCGTCCCGGACTCCGGAACCAGCGCCGCGCTGGGGTACGCCACCTCGAGTGGCATTCCCTTTGGGGAAGGGTTAATCAAGAATCGATACGTGGGCCGCACCTTTATACAGCCGGCCCAGGCGGAGCGCGAGCGGCTGATTCGCATGAAGTTCGGGGCATTGCCCATGAAGGGCAAGCGGCTGGTGCTGGTCGACGACAGCATTGTGCGCGGGAACACGCTGAAACCAATTGTGAACCTGCTGCGTGAGGCGGGGGCCTCCGAGATTCATGTGCGCATTGCCGCGCCCCCCATCACCGATCCCTGCTATCTGGGTGTCGACATGCATGTCCGCGACGAGCTGATCGCCAATCGCCTGGACGAAACCGCCATGGCGGCGCACGTCGGCGCCACGTCACTCCGCTATATCAGCGTCGAGGGACTGCTGCGCGCCATACATGCTAGCCGGGAGAACACCTGTCTGGCCTGCTTTACCGGGCAGTATCCAGCGTCGATCCGGCAGGACATCGTGGCCCAGGAGACCCTGGTATGATCGACGTGCTGGTCGTCGGTTCGGGTGCGCGGGAGCATGCTTTGGCCTGGAAGATCGCTCAATCACCTCGCGTCGAGCGGCTGTACGTGGCGCCCGGCAACCCCGGCACGGCACAGGTGGCGACCAACATCGCGCTGGCGGCCACCGATATCGCCGGCATCTGCCGCTTCTGCACCGAGCACCGTATCTCCCTGGTGATCATCGGACCGGAGGCGCCGCTGGCGCTGGGCCTGGCAGACGCGCTACGCCGGCAGGGTCAGCGAGTGGTCGGGCCGGACGCGGCGGCGGCGCGGATCGAGACGAGCAAATCGTTTGCCAAGGATCTGATGTTGCGCGCCGGCGTGCCGACCGCTCAGTACGCGGTCTTCGATGAACTGGCCGCCGCGCTGGACTATGCGGACACCGCCGTCTATCCCCTGGTGGTGAAGGCCGATGGCCTGGCGGCGGGCAAGGGAGTGGTGATGTGCCATGCCCCGGCCCAGGCGCGCGCCGCTCTCCAGATGATGATGGTCGATGGCATCTTTGGCGAGTCGGGAAGTCGAGTGGTGATCGAGGAGATGCTGTGTGGCTCCGAAGTGTCGCTGATGGCCCTGGTCGACGGGGAGCACGCGGTTCCCCTGCCCCTGGCACAGGACCACAAACGGCTGGGCGATGGTGACACTGGCCCGAATACGGGAGGAATGGGCGCGTATGCGCCGGTGCCGTTTGCCGGCGATGCAGAGCGGGATGCATTGGTACGGCTCACCATCCAGCCGGTGGTGCGTACCCTGGCGCAGAGCGGCACACTGTATCGGGGAGTGCTCTTCGCCGGACTGATGCTGACCTCCGCCGGCCCCAGGGTGCTGGAGTATAACTGCCGCTTGGGCGATCCGGAGACGCAGGTTATCCTGCCGTTGATCGACGGCGATCTGGTTCCGTGGCTGGAGGCCGTCGCAGACGGCACGTTGACCGGCGAGATCCCGGTGCGTCCGGCAAGCACGGTGGGTTTGGTGCTTGCCGCCCCCGGCTATCCGGAGCAGCCGAAGCTCGGAACGCCCATTACCGGGCTCGATGACGTGCCGGACGAGGTCCTGATTTTTCACGCCGGCACCTCGTTCGATGCAGCCGGACGTGTCATCACCGCCGGAGGACGCGTGATCACCGTGGTTGGTATCGCCCCCTCGCTGGCGGAAGCGGCCGAGCGCGCCTATGCGATACCGGTGACGTTTGACGGTATGCAGCGACGAGGAGATATTGGGTTGGGGGCGGCCCCCCCTCCCCCAGCCCCTCCCCCTCCAGGGGGGAGGGGAGTTACGACGGGAGACGGTGTCTCGAAAAGAACGCACGTCACATACCGACACCGACCGAATCACCCACCACCCTCCAAGCTCGCCTCCCCCTCCCCCCCGCGAGGGGGCCAGGGGGGCCGCCGGGGGGGGGGGCGCATCGGCGTGCTGGCTTCAGGTACGGGCACGAACCTACAAGCGCTACTCGATGCCTCCGCTGCCTGCTCGCTTGGCGCGACCATCGCGGTGGTGATCAGCAATCACCTCACGGCAGAAGCGCTGCAGCGCGCCAGCCGCCACGGCGTCCCGGCGCTGAGCATCCCGCTCACCGACCGGCACGACCCCTCGGCGCGCCGGCACTTTGAGGACCAGCTGCTGGCTGCCCTGGCGCCGTACCACCTTGATCTCGTGGTGCTGGCCGGCTGGATGCTGGTGCTTTCCGGCCGATTCCTGCAGCGATGTGGCTGCCCGCTGCTGAACGTGCATCCGGCCCTGCTGCCCATGCCGGGCGCGGAAACACTGGACGTCCCCATCCTGCGTGGCGCCCATGCCGTGCGGGATGCGCTGGCGCTCGGTCTACCCTATACCGGCGTCTCGGTACACTATGTCACACCCGAGGTCGATGCCGGCCCGGTGATATGCCGCGAGACGGTCCCGATTCTCCCCGACGACAACCAAGAGTCACTGCACCGCCGCTTGAAGGCGGTGGAACATCGCGTATTGCCTGAAGCCGTCCAGGCTGTTTTACTCTCGTTCTCTATAGGAGGTATCCATGCTTGAGTCACTGATTGAAACACCGACCATGACGCTACCCTTTAGCTATGGTTTTGACGACGTTACCCTGGTGCCGGGAATGGAGACGGTCGACCCCGCGTTGTGCGACCTCTCCTGGACGCTGGATACCCGAAACAGCTTTGACCTGCCAATCCTGGCCGCGGCCATGGATGGCGTGGTCGATCCCGCCTTTGCCGTGGAGTTCCACCGGCAGGGCGGTCTCGCGGTGCTCAATCTCGAAGGACTGCACGGTCGATATGCCGACCCGACCGCTCCGTACGAGCGGATCGCCGCAGCCAGCCGGGATGAGGCCCCGACCCTCCTGCAGGAGATATACAGTGCGCCGATCCAGGCAGAGTATGTACGATGCAGCGTTCGACGGGTGAAGGATGCGGGCGCGCGGTTAGCTGTGTCGGTGACACCGCTCCACGCCGAATGGCTGCTGCCCATCGCCGTCGACGAGGGCGCCGACGTGATCGTGGTGCAGTCCACGGTCACCTCCGCCCGGCACCACTCGGCGAATGGCGCCGGCCTGGATCTCGAAGCCTTCTGCCATAACTCACCCGTGCCGGTGATCGTCGGCAATACCGTCGCCTATCATCCGGCCCTGGCCTTGATGCAAGCTGGGGCGGCAGCCATTCTGGTCGGTGTCGGTCCCGGCGCGGAATGTACCAGCCGCGAAGTGCTGGGCATTGGGATGCCCCAGATCAGCGCCACCATGGAAGTGGTGGCAGCGCGCGACGACTATCTCAGCGCCACCGGGCGCCGGGTCTCGGTGATCACCGATGGCGGCATGCAGACCAGCGGCGACATGGTAAAGGCGCTGGCGGCCGGGGCCGATGCCATTATGCTGGGGGCGCCTCTGGCGCACGCCACCGAGTCGCCAGGCCGAGGGTACAACTGGGGCATGGCCAGCTTCCACGGCACGCTGCCACGCGGCACCCGTATCAAGCTGGGGAGTACCGCCTCACTCCAGCAGATCCTGTATGGCCCCTCGCCGGTCAACACCGGCACGCAAAACCTGGCGGGCGCCATCCGCACTGCCATGGCGGTTCTCGGCGCCCGCACTATCCGCCAGTTGCACGACGCCCGTATGATCCACGCCCCCTCGATCAAGACCGAAGGGAAGGCACATCAGCGAAGCGGTCGATTGTAGGCATCGCCAGTTGATCCGGCCCCACGCGGTACTATGGAGTGAATGCTGATTAGCCGACCCCATAACTGAGAACTGAGGACAGACACCTGATACCTGATATCCAGCGCCACGGAGAAGTGGCGATTGCCCAGGCGGAACTGGAGGCCGTGGCCAATCCAGCGCCGCACCGCGACTACACCATAGACTTGAGCTACCCAGAGTTCACCTGCAAGTGTCCACGCACCGGCTACCCGGATTTCGGGACCATGACGTTGACCTATGTGCCGGACCAGTGGATCTGCGAACTCAAGTCGTTCAAGCTCTATCTCAACCGCTTCCGCGACGCATACGTCTTCCACGAAGCAGTGACCAACCAGATCCTGGACGACTTCGTGGCGGCCATGCGTCCGCGGCGCGCCGAGATTGTGGCCGACTGGAACGTACGCGGCAATCTGAAGACGGTGGTGCGGGCTCAGTACCATGCTCCCTCCACGCTGGATAGCATTCCTTGAGAGGGCTTCCTCGGAACGCCGCCGCCCAGTAGAAGCAGCAGACGAACGATCTTCGCGCCACGTACAATGATGCGGCGGCTGTGCGCGATGGCGGCGACAGTTGACCGATTAGTAGTAAGACGACCCGCCATACCGAAACTTGCCCTGGAGGAAAGAGGCGCATGTACGAGCACCGGTTCGAGGTCATTGGGTGGTTTGTTGCCATCGTCGTAGTGGGAGCGATGGGCTTGCTGGTGCTGCATGGCCCGTTTCACCACATCAATACAGTAGCGGCCAGGTCGAAGTACCCGCCGCTCAAGGTCCAGATCGTGTCCGATGCCAGGACCATTGGCCGCTATAAGCCGAACTTCGTCAACGCGCACGTTGGTCAGTCCATCATCTTTACCAACGTCAGCAATGCCGAGCATACCGTGACGGCGCGCAACGGCAACACGTTCAGCTCACCGCTCATCCAGACCGGTGGCGGTACGTACACCCTGAAGCTCACCAAACCGGGCGTCTATCCGTACTACTGCACCATACACCCGGACATGCTGGCCACGGTCAAGGTCGCATCCTGAGCAGCCCAAAGACGCGTTCCACTGGTTGCTGACCGCGTCTCATCATGCGTGGTCTGTTCCTGCTCCTCATCGGCTTCCTGCTGGGAGCGGGCCTCATGCTCTGGTGGTGGCCACGCATCCCCGCCGGCAGCGTGCTACCGCAACGGTCCGACATCCACATCACCGTAGCGGATCGCTATCTCTCCCGGCTGGTGGAACAAAAGGTCGCGGGGATCGACCCGCCCAGGATCAGCCACGTGGCCATCACCTCCGATCCACCCGGCGCCCTGGTGGCACGCGCCGATGCCAGACTGGGGCCAATCTCGGCGCCGGTGAGCATGTTACTGCACCCGGTGGTTGAGAATGGCGGGGTGCAGCTGCGTATTATCTCCACTCAGGTCGGGGCAATACCGCTCCCGGCGCCACTCAGCGGCGCCATCGAACAGAGCGTGAACGCCTCGCTCGACCAGGCCTTGCGCTCCGGGGCACGAGTGGTCGGCATCACAGTACTTCCCCAGGGGCTTGACATTTTTCTGAACTATCAGTGACGATAAGGCAACCTCGGTCAGGGACACGATATATATGGACGCCATAAAAGGCCGGTACCGGCTGATTCGACGGGTAGGTGAAGGCGGCGTCGGCGTGGTCTATCAGGCAGCCGACACAGTTCTGGGTCGAACCGTCGCGGTAAAAGCGCTGCACGAGCGGCTCGCCGTGGACCTGCTGCGCGGTGAGGGCCGCTCGCTGGCCCGGCTCAACCATCCCAGTGTGGTGTCGGTACACGATCTGGTCGAGGACCGTGGCCGTTGGTACCTGATCCTGGAGTATGTCGACGGCTGCCACCTGGACCAGTGGCTGGCGGAGCATGGCCCGCTGCGCCCGGAACACGCCTTGGAGACCTTCCGCTGTGTGGCGCGAGCCGTCCAGCAGGCCCACCAGCTCGGCATTTTGCACTGCGATATAAAGCCGGCCAATGTGCTGGTCTCGGTCTCCGGCGAGGTCAAGCTGACCGACTTCACGCTGGCTCATCTCCTGGCCACCGGCTCCTTCCGGGGACCGGGCGGCGGCAGCGCCGGCTACGCCGCGCCGGAGCAGATGGCCGGTCTGGCCGTTGACGAGCGTACCGATGTGTACGCGCTGGGCGCCCTGCTGCGCCGGCTGGCCGGCTCTGTGGAGCAGGCGAGCGAACCGCCACGCCAGATCGAAGCCGCCATCACCCGAGCCACGGCGCCCAGTCCGGAGGACCGCTACCCCACGGTGGAAGCGATGCTGGCAGCGCTCCCCCACGGTAACGGCGAGGTCACCCGGCTGGCCTCGCGCTCCACCGTCTCGGACCTCACCCGCGTCGATCCCATAACGCAGCACGAGAAGCAGCGCGCCAGAGTCAGATGGCTGGCGCTTCCCACCGCCGGCCTGGCCGCTGCGGCCGTCCTGGCCGGCGTGGCCGCGTTTTCACACTTCACCGCCCAGGCTTCGCCGGTACGCGTCACGCTGCCCGACCTGGTGACCAGCCAGAGCCAATCCGCCCAGATCATCGTCCATTCACTGGCCCTGCGCGATCGGCTGCGCCAAGCGTACTCGCCGACCATCCCGTCGGGTACCGTGATGCGGCAACAACCGTCTCCTGGCCCGGTGCTGAAGGGCTCGACCATCGACCTGGTGGTGAGCGAGGGCCCTCAGCCGGTAGCCGTACCCAACCTGAGCAGCATGTCTCAGGCTGCCGCGGTAGGAGCGTTGCGCCGGCTCGGCTTGAAGGTCGTGATTCAGACGGAGGACTCGATCTCGCACGACTCGGGTACGATCCTGGGCCAGCGCCCTTCCGCCCAGACCTCCCTCCTTCCCGGCGCCACGGTGACCGTCACCGTCAGTTCCAAGCCGTGGTACTGGCCGTTCTAAACCCGGGCACCGGCCCGGCCACCAGCACTGCGAGCTACGAGGAACAGGCGGACCGAAGGATTGCCTTCCTTTTTCCCGGCCAGAACTCGCAGCGCGTTGGTATGGGCCGTGCGCTGTGTGAGGCCTACCCGCGCATCAAGGAACAATACTTCGACCGCGCCGACGAGGTGCTCGGCTTCCCTCTCTCCCGACTCTGCTTCGAGGGGCCGGAGGAAGAGCTGGTGCTGACCGAGAACCAGCAACCGGCTATCTTTCTGGTCAGCGCGGCCATCCATGCAGTCTTGCAAACCCGAGGGATAGCTGCGGGCGCGGTAGCCGGGCATAGCCTGGGCGAATACTCCGCCCTGGTTGCGGCCGGCTCGCTCGACTTTGAGGAGGGACTGCGACTCACCCGCCGGCGGGGCGAACTGATGGCCGAGGTCGCGGCCCGCACCGGCGGCATCATGGCCGCCGTACTGGGCATGCCGGCCAACCAGGTGGAGGAGATCGTGCGCGAGGCTTCGACCCAGGGCGTGGCCGAGATCGCCAACTTCAACTCGCCCAGCCAGACCGTAATCTCCGGTGAGGAGACCGCCATCCGGCGGGCCATGGACCTGGCCCGCGAGCGCGGCACCCAGCGGGTGATCCAGTTGCAGGTCAGCGCCCCCTTCCACTGCAGCCTGATGGCGCCCCTGGCCTCGGCCTTCGAACCGGTATTGGAGTCGGCATCGATCCGAGACGCGCGGATCCCGGTGGTGGCCAACGTCACCGCCGAGTTCGAGCAAAGTGCCGAGGAGATTCGCCGCAACCTGGTAACGCAACTCGCCGCGCCGGTCCGCTGGTCCTGGTCGGTCCGTCGCCTGATCGAGGAGGGCTATCGCACCTTCGTCGAGGTCGGTCCCGGCAAAGCCCTCACCGGCATGATGAAAGCTATCGACCCCAGCGTGGCCGCGTATCCAACGATTGATCCGGCCACGATAGAGAAGACGCTGGGGCAACTGGGGTAAGGCACGGATGCCTGGCGCCATTCCCTATTGCAGGCTACGCCAGCAATTTCTGTATGCGCCGTGCCAGACGAGGAAGGTCGACAACCTCTTCAGTGTCGACGTCGATCACCGGGCCGACATGCATTGGCCCGTCGAACTCTGTGAGGTGCTCAGCCGTCATAACCTGGAGGACATGCGTGGGGTGCCGTTCGTGAGCACGTGCGTTATACCGACGAATCGCTACGGCTGGAGAGCAGGAACAATGCACCTCGACGAACTGCGCATCGAGGGAAGCGAGGCGTCCCCTTTCGAGCGCACTTTCCGGACGAAACGGTGCTTCCAGGACAGCGGATGGACATCGGGCGGCAAGCGTCCACAACACCTCCATCGCCGCGCCACCAACCTTTCGCGACCACGTACGATCTCCAGATGGGAGATCCAAAGCATCCCACAGCGTCTCCTTGAAGTCGTCCTTTGACAGTAACGGGAACCCGAGTTCAGCGGCCAAAGGGACAGCAAGAGTCGTCTTTCCCGCACCTGGCGCACCGGACACCAGGACGATCTGGCGAAGCATGCATCTATGGTAGCAAGTTGACCGGGGCTTGATGGTTGACGAAGATGCTCCCCTGTTCGCCATTAGAGCGACTTGCTGAGTGATTGGCCTATTTGACATACTGGAGAATGAAAGCATATTCCCCCGACTTGCGGTCCAAGATCGTGACCGCGGTTGAAGCTGGCAGATCCAAGGCCGAGGTCGCCCGCGT
>JAABUJ010000828.1_pt1 | contig 53821 bp, 50 predicted proteins | sample 5559131 | NCBI WGS metagenome assembly JAABUJ01 (sample SAMN10711875, study PRJNA513366) | rock metagenome | isolation source: Antarctica rocks | place: Antarctica: Victoria Land, Mt New Zealand nord | collected 2016-01-07
TTTATAGAAATAAGTGTTTAGTTGTGATTTTAACATCAAAACACTGAATTTGAGTGTGATTTTCAAAAAAAAGTTGCAAAAAGTTCTGAGCGAACCGAGGAGCCAACATTCTAGGAATAGCTGTACGGCTCTTGTCCGCCAGAAAGAGTATGCACGAAGGCCTCCTCAGGTCGTAACCATGCAGTCTAAGCAAATCGAAAGGGTCATATGTGTCCAGAGAGTGCTACGTCTTCGACCTTCCAGCGGCAAGTCTTTGCCATCACCACTATCTGTCCAGGCGCCATGGGTGTGCAGACACTCCGGTTCGTCGCCGCGAAAATTCACTTCATCTGCGCATCATTATGAGTGTCAGCAGCAATATAGCAGAGGATCATTTAGTTCAAGAGCTCGCACTGCATGGCGAGGAACGAAAATCGAATGGTACCCCATTCCTGTCGGACTAGGAATTGGCTTCTTGGGCTTTGGGCAATTGTACAGGGTACGACAACGAGAGAAAGCCAGGGAAGCGGGAGAGGAGGATGAACGGGCACTTCCAGCCCCGGGAGACAATGGTGAAGGGGGTAAACCTAAGAAGGGAAGGAAGATTCGACCTAGCGGACCATGGTACGCAAGCTCGGACAGAGTCATGAGGATGTGGAGCTGATTTTGGGACGTGGATAGGCAGGTTCAAGTCATGTCCACTTTGCCTCTGAAAGCTATATCTAGAGTATGGGGCCGCTTCAATGAACTGGAGATTCCATACTACCTGCGAGTACCGGGCTTCAAGCTGTATTCTTGGATATTCGGCGTGAAGTAAGATTGGATTCACCGTTTTGCAAGGAAGTGTCACAGCTCATGGTTTGATCATCAGTCTCTCGGAGGTGTCGGAGCCCGATCTGCATACATATCCTAATCTGGCATCGTTCTTTTACCGGACGTTGAAGCCTGGCCTTCGGCCACTTGATCCGAATCCTACAGCGCTTCTCTCTCCGGCGGACGGTCGTGTTCTAAAATTTGGTAGCATCGAAAATGGAGAGGTGGAACAAGTCAAAGGCATGACCTACAGTCTTGACGCGCTACTGGGCGGGCCTGACCCTCGAACGTCACCTAACCCCTCGGCACCTTCAAATATTTTTTCCTCGAAGGACGAAGCAGCTGATAAAGCTCAGTCTCGTGTAGAGACAGGGGACGAGGATGTTGTCAGAGCTAGTCACGAAGAGTTTGCAATTGTGAATGGTATCACGTACACGCTTCCCAACCTGCTCTCTGGACCTGCTCGGCAAGGATCGCAGCCATCATCGCCCATGGACGCTTCCACTACTCCCAAAACCGCCTCCGAGGCGGAGGTACGCGCCGATCTCGCACTTGGGGACAAATCCAGCCACTGGTATGCGCCATCAGATGGAAAGAAAGAGACTGGCCTCTACTATCTTGTCGTCTACCTTGCGCCCGGTGATTATCACCGCTTCCATTCACCCACATCGTGGGTTGTTGAAAAACGTCGTCACTTTGCCGGAGAGTTGTATAGCGTTTCACCATATCTGCAGCGTTCGTTGCCCGGCTTGTTCACACTCAACGAACGCGTTGTCTTGCTTGGTCGTTGGCGGTGGGGATTTTTCAGTTACACGCCAGTGGGGGCAACAAATGTCGGTTCCATCAGGATTAACTTCGATCGGGAACTGCGGACCAACAGCTTAACCACCGACACGGCCGCCGATAAAGCGGCGGAGGAGGCGGCCAATCGTGGAGAGCCCTACTCGGGCTTCGCGGAGGCGACGTATCACTCAGCAAGTAAGGTACTTGGAGGGTACGCGCTCAAGAAAGGAGAAGAAATGGGAGGGTTCGGGCTCGGAAGCTCGATAGTACTGGTGTTCGAAGCGCCAAAGGGTGGTAGGAAAGGCGTTGCTGGAGGCTCGGAGGACTGGCACACTAACGGAGGTTGGCAATGGAGCGTCGAACAGGGCCAAAGGGTCAAAGTGGGGCAAGCAATAGGTTGGGTAGACGAAGAGTAGGGATGTAACCGTCTCTGCATCCAAGCCCCTGGATCGTCACTGTTCGAAAGCGACGACCCGAGAGCGAGTCCACATAGAACGGCTTTCCGATTTCCGATCGTCGATCATGCGAAGAGCTATCGCTGGCTTTTGTTTGAACAACGTATCTACTCTGGACTAAATTCCGCGGTCGCTATTCTAATCCGACACGAACACATTGGCAGGTACTCGATCCTAATGTATAGCTTCACAATAAAGATTGAGGCGATGGTAGCCGGTCTGCATACCCGGCGTCCCGCAATCAATGAATGTGATTCTGAGATGATACAATCTGGCGGGGTGGTAATACTTGTACATATTCAATCACCATCCATATCTACTCTATCATAGGTACTCACCCGAACATATATCTGAAGTACTCGAAGTGTTCTGAAGTTCGGTTGTTGTTCCATTGCAGCCGCGGGAACTCCACAGTGCCCCGCGTTGTTTGTTGCTGAACCCCGCCTCCCCATCTGCACTCTGGGATACTTCGTAAAGTGGAATAAAAGACTGGGTAGAACTTTTGTAAGGTGTAAAGGATCCACTACTCCAGCAAATACAAGTGTTCCTTCATTGAGTCCGTCCCTTCAAAATCAGCGCCTGATATTGTACGAAGAGTTAATCGCTCACGGCTACCCGTATGTTCCATGGCAGTATTCCCCCCACTAGGTCTTTTATCTTGAACATGCCACAATATCTAAAGTTAGCGGTCTCTCAATCACACACCCTTCCGACCACCTCAGACACCCTCGCCGCCCTTTCCTCGACCGCGCATCAAGCGGCCGAATCAGGTGTGCACCTCCTTCTCTTCCCCGAAGCCTACTTGGGCGGCTATCCGCGTACCTGCACCTTTGGCGCCGCCGTCGGGGGGCGGGATCCTTCTGGCAGAGAGCAGTTTCTGCAGTACTTCCACAGTGCCGTCGATCTGGGAGATACGCCGCATGGGGCTGGCGCTGACTGGATCGAGAAGAGATTACCGGTCGCCAAAGGCAAAACCTATCGGGGCGATGGCACGAGAGAGGAACTGGAAAGGGTCGCGAGCGAGACTGGTGTCTTCTTGGTGACAGGCTTGGTGGAGAGGACTGGAGGGAGTCTCTACTGCGCCGTCGTCTATGTCTGCCCCACGCTGGGCGTGATAGGAAAGCGAAGAAAGGTCATGCCGGTCAGTGCCAACCCATTCACCGGGTACTGTTTTTCGGCGAGTAAGCTGATAGGGTTGGCATCCAGACGGGCAGCGAGCGACTGATCTGGGCTCAAGGGTCGCCGTCAACCTTACGCGCGATTACGACTACTATCGCTGGCGTTAAGCTCACGCTTGCTGCCGCCATCTGCTGGGAAAACTATATGCCCCTGCTCCGATATAGCCTGTACTCGCAGAACGTCAATCTCTACCTTGCTCCGACCGCAGATGCTCGAGACACGTGGTTGCCTCTGATGCGGACCATCGCGAGCGAAGGCAGAGCGGTTGTACTGAGCGCAAATCAGTGCATAAGACGAAAGAACCTGCCGCCGTGGATCCGAGGCGAATCACCCAGGAAAATCCAAGGAGGTCACGGCCAGGTTGGGACTCCCAACCAACATCGCAACCGTCGGCGATCTACGGTGACGAAGACGGAAGATAATCATGAGATCACCTGGCCTCCTGCGGATGCCAGCTCGTCAAAACCTGGCGCAGTCGCGCCAATGATCACGAACGGGTCCACACCAGATCTGGTCAACGCTCTAGATGACGACAATGAGGGAGACAATCATGTTGAGCCCCAGGCCATCAACGATCGGGGGATGTCTACGGTGAGAATCTCGAATGATCCCGCAACGAAAGTCATCTGCACAAGCTTACTTCTATTTCCTTCCCAGAACGCAGAAGCACCTTCCAAGTCAAAGGACTCACCAGGCGCATCGGATGAAGACTTCGTCAGCCGTGGTGGGTCGTGCATCATAAATCCTATGGGAGAGATACTTGCGGGACCGTTGTGGGATATCGAGGACGGAGGGCTCCTTACCGTCGAGGTGGACTTTGAGGACTGCGAGAGAGGACGACTTGATCTGGATGTCGCGGGTAGTTACTCGAGGAATGACGCCTTCAAGCTCACTGTTGAGGGCTTGGATCTGAACCCTCCGCCGTGATCTGGTGACTTCAAACATATATATCTGTATTATATCGAAGAGTCTATTAGTTGCAATAATAAAGCTTCGGCAGTGTTCAGTATATATGTGCCCCATCAAAGTCAAGATAGTGCTCCTTAAGCTCTTAGCTAGAAACACGTGTCAAAAATCCCGAAGATGTCATAAGGAAAGCTGCTAATAATACTGCAGAAAACACTGACAGGACTTTCTAACAAGCGGTTTATATAAGTCAGTAACTCATGTGCTACAGCTACAGTACCTGTGTTGTTGATATTGATCCAGGAGTCAAGAGATAAACTTGACATCTGTGTAAACTACTATGATTGCAACTGAGTCTTCACTTTCATCAATCACTTTGTGATCCTTAGGGTCGCCAATATCAAGATCAGCAATCAAGTGAAGACTGTCTATAATACCAAAAAGCTATAAGAGACATTCTGACAAGTCCAAAGACACTGAGGCTACTGGTGCTCAACTGCTCGAATGTGTAATTTCAACACAAACTTCTTGCGAGGTTGGTGATTTATCATTTATCATGTGATGTATTTTGTGACTGTGTATTTTATCCATATGTGGCTAGTAAAGTGTGAATAATCTGTATACAGTAAGTTACCTGACGTTCCCTGGCATACACGTACAGTATAGGTAAGGTAGGTACCTTTCAAAGATGAGAGTGTTACTACCTACATTATCTTGGCTGAGGACTTCATTCTTCGAAGTGTGTCCCGGTTTGGTGGCTAGATCCTTCCGTGACAGACAAACTGCAATTCACTCTCTATCCTTCTCTCCTCTTCTCTTTCTTTTCCTGGGACTTGTCCTTCAACTCCTGTTTTGTCGTTCGAATTCCGTCAAGCGCCATTGAGGCATGACTCGAACTAGCTTGACTCTGTCTGCTCTGTACATTCTTTACGTCCACAGAATTGTGTCAGATATATCGATTTCTACCTGGTAGACATTTCTGCAACCAACCTACACTATGTTGTGTAATCCGAACTTCCGGCTCTCAAAGGCCACTCTATCGCAAGCCACCAACCGCGTCTTCTTGATACTATCCCTGGGGCTAGTGTCTGGTGTTATTTACCGTTATTACTGGTTAGGTAAGCCATGTTGTGCCGTGCCATGCGCCGGGCTGGAGGACATTGAAAGGCTTGAAAGGTCCGAACTAAATTGCATGCTGACCAGCTGCACTGAATAGATGCACAAGATCCGTACAAATGTGGAGCCCTCCTCAATCAAGGACGATGGCTGGATACGCCTCGCCAGCCATACTTCAAGCGACCGTTTCAAAAATGGGAACCTCCAGGTTGTTTGATGCGCGAGTATAAGGCCAAGGACATCAAGACATGCCTCCAGTCCAGACGGGCTCTTTACATTGGCGACTCGACCATGAGACAGATATTCTGGGCAACGGCAAAGAAACTAGATCGAGGGGCTGCAGAGAAAGCTATGAGTCATGCGGAGAAGCAAGCAGGGCACAGCTTCGTCAGCAGAGATGTGAACCTGGAGTTCATTTGGGATCCATTCCTGAATTCAACCAAGCTTCACGATGAGTTAGTTGCTTTTCGTAATGGCACAGAAGTCGGCGATGGTGGAACATCCAAGGGCACAGATGCCGCGGCGCTGCTTCTCGTGGGCGCGGGCTTGTGGCATGCAAGGCATGTAGAAGCCAATTCGCTGAAAGCTTTCAAGGACGCCATCGACAACATCTTACCGTTCATGAGACCTAATCTTTCCGGAATTGGCGCTGGGGAACAGTCTCTCGGTAGAAGACATGGAATTGGTGACCTAGTCCTCCTGGCGCCAGTACAGGTGCCGCTTTACGAATCACTCTCACCATCTCGTGCCGCTAGCATCTTGCCGGAGAAGATACAGGGCATGAACGAGTATCTACGCCAGCTCTCCTCGTTTCATGGAGTGGACGTCGTGTGGAGCTTTTCTCGAATGACTCAGCGAGAAAAACTTGCCTATGAAGAGAGCGGATTACATGTCGTCGAGAATGTAGCGAGCCGAAAGGCAGACGTACTTTTAAACGTTCGGTGCAACGCGGAGGCTTCCGCCTCAGGCGTGTATCCGTTTGACCGTACGTGCTGTAGTAACTACAGGCGGCTGGGCTGGGTACAGTGGCTGGTCCTGATCTTGGGGCTTGGTCTCTTATCCCTCCTCGCACTGAATGCCAGCAGAGGTGGGCATATTCTAGTAATGAGCGAACTTGCAGGAGTGCTGATTGCTGCCTAGGTGCAAGGAGAGCTTTCAAGCTGCCGTCGAGCCGGCATTCGCATGCGCTTCTGATAATCTCTCTGGCCGCATGTTATTGCTTCTATGCAGACCGCACTCAGATCTTCAACAAATATCAAAAACATTACTCTTCAAGGCAATTCGTGGGTTTCTGTTTGTCGACCCTGGCGTTTGGAGTGCTATCCATCCGTCGCTCGGTACAACCGACGGGTCTGAAAAGCAGTCAACCAGCACAAACACGAAAATCGGATCAGCCTTTCCTATCAAGAGATCAAACAGACGAGTGGAAAGGTTGGATGCAGTTCCTCATCCTCATCTACCATTACACCGGAGCGTCCAAAGTCCCCGGAATATACGAATTCGTCCGACTTCTGGTGGCCTCCTACCTTTTCATGACGGGATTCGGGCACGCGGTGTTCTTCTACCAGAAAGGCGACTACACACTTCGCCGAGTGGCTTTGGTTCTCGTGCGGTTAAATCTCCTCAGCTGTGTTCTGCCCTACATCATGCGTACGGACTATTTGTTCTATTATTTCGCTCCACTAGTCAGTTTCTGGTTCTTGGTCATTTACTTTACCATGAGAATCGGACAATCAAACAACTGCAGTACAAGCTTCCTCCTCGGCAAGATTTTTGTATCTGCGATTCTCGTCAATGGATTGATACGGATCCCACAACTTTTAGAGACAATATTCTTCGCTCTCAGGATAACATGTCGCATACATTGGGACGTTACGGAATGGCGCTTCCGCGCTTTACTGGACATTTTCATAGTCTACGTGGGGATGTTATGTGGTATATTATATGTAAAGTTCTCTACAGCCCAGAGGTTGGAGCGCCACCGAACACACGCAATGTTCCACATTGTGCAGCACCACGTTTCCTACGTCCGCATTACATTGATCGTGTTTGCTCTGGCTGTCACTGGCGGATTCTGGGCTTTGGCTCATCATGCAACGGACAAGTATGACTACAACCGTTGGCACCCATACATATCATGCTTTCCTATTCTTTCTTTTGTCTACCTCCGCAACGCTGATCGACACCTCCGTAACTTCCACTCGTCCATCTTTGCATGGCTAGGGCGATATTCGCTAGAGACGTTCACCTTACAATTTCACATCTGGCTTGCTGCCGATACCAGAGGACTGCTGAGTACCGGCATCTTCGGAAGGGGGGAAACTCGGGGTAGCGGGAGACGTGAGGATTTCGTACTTCTGACCGCTCTGTTTCTCTGGGTCAGCTGGTGTGTGGCCCGCGCGACCGGCATTCTCACAGTCTGGATAGTCGACGCGGGCGAAACCAAAACCGAAGCCAAACTCGAGGGCCTAGAGCAACCGGAGCTAAAGAGATTTGTCGAAACACTGCAAATCAATGGCGCTGATCAGCTTGATGGACACATCGGTATAAGCCATGGTAAGATTGCGACATGGGCGGTCTCCGCCTCCGAGGCTCTCAGAGAGAGTTTACAAGTTAGATTGGGAGTATTGATTGGGATCATGTGGCTTGCAAACGTGGTAAGTCCTTCGCTCTACTTTAGATTCATATCAAATCATCGATAGTAACAGAGCTGACTGCGTAGGCGTACACTTGAACGTTGCAGGGATGGTATTCAGTGCGTACACTGGTTTCGTCACACCGAACATATCACTCTTATCGGGGCATTTAAAATATCGCATGGCTGGCGCTGGCATGAGTTCGTCTTTATCCGGTCAAGATACCCTTGCATTGCTCACGGTACTTTACCTACTTAGCGCTCTGCTTGGTTGACTTTCTAGAGGTATGCACAAAATGGGATTATGAGTGGATCATAGTCATCGGTCAGAGAATTACTGCACATTTTCACCGAAGGATCGAGTACAGCTTCCTAAATGATACTTCACGATTCAGAGCCCTTTCCTGCAGCAACTAGATCCCGCTCGCCACGACCGCGTGAAACTGAGAAGTAAACATATGTGGACCGATCACAGCAGATCGTCATTGCGGTGCCAAGTTGACCCAGCCCTTCCATTCACCCTTCGTAGACGATGCACAACGCACCCTTCTCAGGCAACGTAGTATGCGTACCAAAGGCTGTCTACAATATTGGTCCAGTGGGTTCGTTATCTCTACATCAGCGTTGCTTTCACGCAGTCCCTACAGGAAAAGGGTACATGCCCCAGCTAGAGTTCTTGTCTGTTCACGGGTATCCTGTCTACTTGCATTTTCAGAAGTTTGTTTTCAGAGATATCGCGGCCATCTTGTCAATCAGCTCCGAGTCGTTTCGCCAGTATGCTTAAACTTCATACAACCACTACTAAGGTACTCGCAGGGCTAAAGATTTGAAGCTACGAGTGGGAAGTACGCCTCCTGCGATGATGGAACCTTGTGTCAGATCTAGTATGATTATGACGAGGCAATTGTTGTATGGTCGAGTCATTCTACTCTATAATTTCGCACCTGATTGACCGTCTCGAACACTTGTTGTTCTACTCTCCTCAACCATAACCGCAGCGTCAGCCTCGGCTTGAGCGTCCGGAGCCGTCAAAGCGTCGTCTGGGCCAGTCTTGAATGATTCGTCGCCGGAGAAGTGCCTGAAGTGCATGATGAGTCAGACAACATTCTAAGGTAAGATGAAGCACTTGATGGAATAAGGGTAAGGTGAACTGAGCCGAGTGCTTCGCCCGAACGGGCGAGTTGCAACTCACCAGCCTCTCTCCTCGCCACCGTCCAGAAAGCTGCAGTCGCCATTCAGCACGCAGTCCCATCCACCAGCGACCCCGTTACCGTGCCTCCAGTCAACACGGGTCGTAGCGTCTCCGCTGCTGGACCGCGACACACCAAGACGCTCTTCCTTCTGTTTCGGTGGGATGGAACGCCTGACGAACATAGACAGACCACAGGTGAATGGCTTAAAGTCCTCCTCATTTGCATCCTCGGGCATATTGCCCGTCAGAACTCGGCCGATGGCGATCAGCGAGGCGGCGTGCGTGCAGAGAAGCACCGCCTTGGATTCCGGTTCTTCTGCCTCGAGGTCGGCGATGATGCGTGACATGGCGTACGCGCAGCGATCATGAAGTTGATCGATCGTCTCGCCGTTGCGGGATGGGATAATTGTAGGTCTGTAGGTCTGCGAGTAGGTCGGAAAGAACTTGCGGAGCAAGTCTGGCGTACCGGGTGAAGGATGATCGAACCGGGCGGTACCATACCACTCTCTACGCAAAACATCCCGTCAGCCGCGATGCTGCGCTGTACGCTGTAACCCCGCAAGCAATTCAATACCCGATTCCATTGTCGCCCCTGATTTCACCTCCCCCCAGCCCTCGTTCCCCCAACTTCTTCACCGTCGGCGCGAGAGTTTCCAAACACCGGTAGAACGGGCTTGAGTAGACACGGTCGACGGGAGGATCGAGCTTGACGACATGTTCTGCCAGCTGCTTCGCCTGTTGCACGCCATAACCGGCGAGTGGAGGATCGCTGGGGATTCCGGTAGGAGACTGCACGTTGGTTTGATACACACCACTCTTGGGGTCTTGGACCCAGTTGACCCGGAACTATGAGATCGAGATCAGGATGAGGGTTGGCCAAATAGCCAGGAAGATTGCAACACGAATATTGTGGCCTCTACCACCTCATAGGCTGCATTTGGATACCAAGAGGAAAAGCATTCCCCGTAAAAAACGAGAGATCCAGGCACAAGTGGAGATGATACCTATCGAAATGACTTACACCATGTCTGGTCACATATATGACCTCGAGCACCATGTTTAGGGCTTGGCTTGTCGTGCAGTGATGTCCGTTGGCAGAATAAGGCGGTGAGCTTTCTCCAGGACGACGGAGCCTCGGCTATTTCACGAAGTTAGGTTTAGGGCAAGAGAGGGCATTGTTGGGTAGATTCGTAACTTCGCATGCCTTTTTACGACCGACATTGGGAGGCACTACTACTCAGGCATGTTACACCAACAGGATACTCAGTACAGTCTTCGCGTTGGAGGAAGATCACCTAGAGCAGAGCACGGTACAGTGACTCTAGCCGGAAAGGGATGGTGAAAGATCAACTATGCCACAGCACACTTGCAAAGAAGGCACAAAACTGTCTTTGGATGGCGTGCCGATGAATCTGATGTGGATGTAGCCGCGAGCTCGTCACAGCTGACACTTCTCCTCACAACGTTGCTATATTCTTCTAGCCTGTCGGTGACGAGGATATCAGTACATCTAGTAGAAGAATCCAATAATCTTTCCAGCCACGTGTTTCCGTCTCGCTTCTTCATGATCCATGATACCTGCAGAGGTCGTGAGGACTATGTACCCGAACTGTCGAGATGGCAGAAGCTTGACGACCCATTTCTCAAGGTCACCGAGGCGAACGTTGTAACGCGGAGAGATGACACCGGTCTTGTTCAGTCTGCAGTACGATTAGATCTCTCCTCGCCACATGCTACTAGGCTGCATAGACGTACCGGCCATTGAGCTGAATAACGGTTTTGCCGGATCGGTGATCATCCACTTCCTCGAACTCTCCGATGTAACCTGTGAAACGTATACGTAGTCAGCAATGTCGCGATCGATTAAACGTGTAATATCAGATGAAAATCCAAAAACGTGTAAGATCTTCGCAGAGGATCGATTTATCGGGCATTTAAAGGGTCAAGGTCGTGAGGCGTGTTTCCACATTGAGACCATTGCCCAGTTATCAGCCCGAAGCCGAAGCGTAACTCTGAGAGACACTCGCGACGTACCATGCTTCTGCATAACGCTCAGGAATTTAACGATGACCTTCGAGCTTGGTCGGATCAAGACTTGTCTCTTCCCGGCCTTCTCGGCGTTGTTGATGGCATTGAGCGCATCGTTGAGGACACTTGTTTTGACCATCTTGGCGGGTGCGGATTGAGATTCTCAAATCGATTGTGAAGTGAGGTATCTGTTACGTTGGGACGTGGTCATGTCAGCCAAGAGCCGTGGGCGCAAAGAGTGCCCTCTTGCAAGGGTTCTTCAGCCCATAGTGTTCGAACAGCGAAGCGTCTCAACTGGCTGTCCGGCGCCGCCGCAACGATTTCGAAGCGCATTTGAGAGAAGCTGTCCGAACCTGATGGTAACGGCGCATCAGGCAAGACGGTGTAATCACGTACCTCGAAGAATTCCGACGTTATATCTGAGTAAAATGGGATGTTGAGACTTTCGACAGCAGAAGTTGTTGCAAGCGTAACGTAGCGAAAGTGCGGTGCTCGCTTACGTAAGTGCGACTCGGTCGTGGCGAGGGCTCTTAACCCTAGCACAATGGAGAGCTTATGACTAAGAGACGATTCGAGTAAGGTACACTTAGAAGGTGACTAAGCAGCAGTACATTCCTTATCGCCACGTGATGTTGATCTATAGCGTCATCTATCGATACATCGGAGTAACCTACCAAGTGTACTAACCTTACAGTCAACTGCAAGATCTCCAGTTTTCTGCCACTCTTGCCTTCAGCTTTTGGAACCATACTTACAACCGACATCGCTGACAAGCTATTGTAACGTTCCATGATGGACGAGGCGTGCTGCACTTGTGCGTCACTACTGTCCACGATTCCGCCACAGTATACAGAACGAACAGAGAAAGTAACCGGACAGGAGCGGAGGTTACTGTGTTGTGACAGGGTGATATGTGCCACTTGTATTACTGTACTGCCTCTGGACTCAGCAACGGATTGCAACACGGCTTGTGCTGACTTGAGGTGAAGAAGAACCCACGGTTTGCAACTTACTGTAAGTCGTTCGTACGCCGCGTGATCGATGCGGCAACGAGCTCACCCAGAAGCTATCAGGTCCCTTCTGTCAAGTCAGCTCGACTCCCTCATCATTACCGCAAGGTCTTCGTGACCCGCCCGCATACTCACCGCCGCCATCACCACCGCCTGACCACGCCGCCCTCACCTTCACCGAACACGATGCACCACCGTCATACTCATCACTGAGTTCGGGGGCGGAAGCGCCGGCGAAAGCCGGGCCCCGAGCCGAGGATGCAGAGGATGTGCTTCACTTCCTCGATCCTACACAAGATACGATCCCTTCTCTTTCGTTACGTTACGGGGTACCTCACGGGGCTCTTAGGAGGACGAACGGATTGTTTGCAGATCACTTGCTCGCGGCACGGAGGACCGTTTTAATTCCTGGCGAGTATTACAAAGGCGGTGTCAGTTTGAGCCCGCGACCTGTGGAAGGTGAAGAGGAAGAAATTCGGAAGGCAAAGGTCAGAAGATGGATGGTGGCTTGTAAGGTTGCGGAGTAAGTATCCGCGCTTATTGTGATGAGATTATCGGGGAAGAACATGGTGGAGCCGCCGAATGATCATTGCTAAGCATCGCTGTCTATATAGATATGATGTCGCACTGTTCTATCTCGGACAAGCCGACTACGATCTCGACAGAGCCGTCGAAGCTTATCAAGCAGATGACCGGTGGGAGAAGGAGCATCCCATGGGGCCAGATTCGACCAAAGGTAAGCCTAAACAGAGTCGTGGGAGAATAAGGTTCGCAATCGGAGGAGGCATCATCGGTCAGCTGTCTTGATCCTTTCAATTCAGGCGCAACGTATTTCCAAACCTCAGCAATACTCAGTCTATTCACAGTAATTCAAGCGAAACATGACAGCAGCCTGTCTTGATTCTGTGTAATCTCGACAGCATCGTCCGTTTCAATGAAATGGATTACGGCAGTCATAATAAGAGAAACACGACATGAGAGAGCAAGCGTGGCGCTAGAGATGGATATAAAGCGGTATATACACACCACAAACGAGATAGTAATCAACGTTGTCAATTGCAGGATCCGATTTAGCTCGCTATTCGCATGCGGGCAGGTGAGGTCGTATTGTCCAGCTAACTCAGTACTCAAGGACTTTGATCTTCTGCAATAAGTCGGCAGAGAGTTCGTGCTTCTGGACAATGCCAAGCGAGACGAGATCACCCCAGAAAAACATTGCTCGTTCCTGAGCATAGCCCAGGTAATCGAACTCCTCTTCGTCCTCTTCACTAGGCAAGTCGTCCCCGGCTCTGAGAGCCTCGGCAACCAACCCCTCGGGTCGTTTGTCCCGTGCCTCCTGTACGACATGCGTTTTGTCTGGGCTTAACGTATCGTGTGAGATTCCTGCCGCTCCTGCTTGGTTAGTCCCTGGAACAGGGTTCTGACCTGGAGCGCTATCGACGTCGACTTCGGCCGTCTGTTGTTGCGAGAGTGTCTTGTTCATGCCTGGCACTTTAGCTTGGACGACACCCCATGCAACCCACTGCGCTGTATTGGCCACTCTCCAGATCCGAGCTTCATGCATCAGTCGTCGGATCTCGGCTTCTGTGGCCTCTGCCATCCGGTGTTCCTCTTCGGCCATCTGCGCAGGTGGAGCTCTACTATCGAGCATAAAGGTTGAGATGGAGCTTGATGGTCCGGGACTGACCGCCGTCGTTGGGGTGAGCGACGCCCGTGATTGAAACTCGGGACGATGTTGGATGTATGCTTTAATGAATCTGCGTTGCTCCTCCGGTGTGGGATAACGTTCGGTGTTCAATGCATACGGCTTTTCCGGGTCGTGGTAGTTGTAGCACCACTCTGTCTACACGGTCTAAGTTAGGCCCAAAGTATACAGGCGGGTTAGGGTCACTTACGAAATGATTCGCAAATTCTAAGCCAGGCACATTGGCCGAGGCGTATTCAAAATCGATAACGACCAGTTGCTTATGTTCGTTTGCCGGCAGCAACAATGGAGACTCTCCACTAGGCTTCAAGCGCAGTAAATTGCCATATTGGGTCTAATACTGGTCAGATGGATTTGCTCCCAAAATGGACAAGCAGGACTTACATCGTTATGTGCAAAGACCAGATGCTGCCTGATGCCTGCTGTACCTCCATATCGTGCATCGAGCCACTGTCTATAGCGTTCGACCGTCTGCCGGAAGACAGACCACTGGACACCGCAGATCGGGCCTCGTTGATTCAAAAGCTGATTGCGAGACCCATTCACTCCCTGTTCGCCGGGTAGTACTTGTCCCTCTATCCACGATGTCACCTCTTCACATCTCTCTACCCACTTGTCCCAGTTTCTCCATACAAATGCTCCAGCCTCACGCTCTTCTTCGAGGAGTTCAACGCCGTCATGTAGTTCTCGCATACGCTTGGCTATCTGCTTCGACGTTTCCGGGATTCGGAGATCGTGGGCCGTCAGTGTCCGCGCGTAGAAGAATTCCTCAAACCTGCCGTTGAGGAAGGTACCAAGCAAACGAGGCCCGATCTTCTTGCGAGCAAGGCGTCGGAGAATCTGCAGTTCGTTCTCTCTATCGATCAAGTGTTCAACCTGGGGCCCGTAAATCCGAAGCAACAATTTTCTATTCGAGGTCAGGACGGAAGACACCGCCATTCAAGGCATTGATGACTTACTGGGGAGGCTTCTTGGGCACGAGAGACACCGTACTACCTCGAGGATCAGACGGTGTGTCTGGAAGGTGCTTTGGCGGCGACACTACGTAGACAGCATTGGTGAGGGCTCCGCTCAATCTCTCGACTTCAATGTCTGCGCCACGATTCAAAGGAACTCTCCGCCACCCTTTCAGGCGTAAGGTGTGAGCCAAGCGGACGATTTCATTCTTGAATTCCACCCAGCCCTCTTTATCCTCGGCGGATCGCTTGCCTTTGCCGGGCAGATCGATCTCCGATTCGGCCGCACCACCAGTGTAGGCTAAAGTCTTCGAGTTATCTAAGACAACCTCAGCTGTAGGAATCAGGGCGTCGCCATCTTGATAATCTGAATCCGAGGAGACCGTATTGGAACCCTTCCTCAGCTTCCAGATTGACGAAGTCCGTCGTCGAGGGAAGTAAGAGGTTTGCCGCTCGTGCGAAGGGGTAGGTTTCTTGTCGATTTCGAGCATCACGTGATCAGCAAGGATCTGTTCAAGCTTATTCAAGGCCTGGGCTCCCTCTGACGCTTCGGAGGGACTTCTCGACCTTTCATGGGTGCTTCCCGGTACGCCTGCGCCCTGCGTATCCTCCAAGGTAGGCAGGGCGACTGTGGATGATGGGTATGCGGGTCTTTTCGACTGGGACTTATGTCGAGCCCTCTTCAATCTCTCTGCTTGCAGCCACTCCAGAACCTTGGCCACGAGCCCACCACTTGAGTCATCATTATCAAGACTGACGGCTGTATTCTCTTGCTTGCGAGCCATTCCATTCTCAGCTTGCGCAAAGTTTGATCCCAGGCTGCTTTTGCTTGTCATCGGTTGTAATGAGGATGTCGACTTCTGCATATTCGACCGTCCTGATACCGTTCTACCCATTCTCGCACGGTGTTGTTTCGAAGCAGACGAAGCAGCGACGCTGGAGGATTCGGCAATGTCGGTGAGGGACAACGAGGAAACCTCAGTACCCTCAGTGACCGGTTCGGCGACGGTCACAGCTACGTAGAAATGAATGTGAGCGGCGCGAACTACTCGATACGGATAGAAAGTCTCAACGATGGCGTAGATGAAGATGGAGATAGTGACTAGGGGCTGGTTCTAACGTAGACAATGCGGTACTTCAGCCCGTCCACCGGTTTGATGTCAAGCATGCCAAAGATCTGGAAATGCAGCCACTGTCCAAGGAACCACTCCCCCAAGAGCAGGAACCAGGTTGTCACATCCTCTGTGGTAGCGAGGTTCTCCCGTGGTAGTGTTCCGGGGAAGGACAGCAGGAAAGAGCAATTCCTAGTCTAAGAGAATGCACGAAGTGGGGAGCTTGGTGGATGAATATGTTGTAGGAAAAATCAGCCCACGAGAAGCTGGCTCACCTTTATTGCCGCCCGTCCTGGGCGACGGTGCAACGCCCACCATTGCCGACTGCTCAGATGGAGCCATAAGGTATGGTCTTTGATCTTCGACAATGCGACAGCCTAAGCGGGGTCAGGATAAGGTATTGGTAAGGGAAAAGGACAGGGAAAGGAAAGCGATGGAGATAAAGCGGGCGTGCGCACGTCCAAAATCAAAAGCCCTACCCAGGGTAAGGTACCGGGTATTTTAAACCTTACCTAAGGTCCGGTAAATCAAGCTCGCAAGCTGGAAGATAAAGCCTGCTGGTCGCCCGTAAATGCCTGTAGATGCCTGTAGATGCCTGTAGATGCCTGTAGATGCCTCTATCTAAGGTACCTCAAGCATGAAGATGATTTCTAGCTCTCCCTACCTTACCTACCTCCTGGTAACAAACCAAGGAACAGGAAAAGAAGGGATATCGTTAGAGGTGTCTGCACGTGGGGCAGGTTTTTGTAAGGGAGTATGTACAAAGTACACCTGCAGTACCTTACCTTTAGTCTGAACAAAACTTTACTTACCTTATCGATAAGGATAAGATAAGGTAAGGTAATATGTACTTTGTAAGTTACAGTACCTTAGTACCTTAAGGTAGGTATGCCGGCGAATAACAATACCTTACCTATCTTACAGTTGGCCCGAGTACAAAACACTTTGAATCTTGGAAGGGGCAGAACAGGTCACAGTGACTCAGTGAGTCAAAACTCAAGACCTGCTAAGGTTTCACTGCATTTGCCATGTACAGTATGTGACATTGCGCCTCTAGGTAGGTAATAACAATAACCCCCCGGTCCATCCCCGTACAGCATGGCCCTGCAGTAACGCATTGTCTTCCCAAAGCTCCGTCCCCGCCCAGCCATTCCCGGACGCATACCGAATGGTCAAGTAGAAATATGAATATAGTACAAGTCGTAAGTGACAAGGGTGATCACCATTGCACACCCAGTGATGCAATAGTAAGGGGGGCCATGAAAGAGTCTTTTCCCTACCTTACCTTATTCCACTGCCCACTCGAGAACTTCCAAAGCACACATGACGAGGACGAGAGTTGAAGGCAAGATCCTATGGCGAGTCAGTATCGACGAGAACAGTGTCAGTTCGGAAGGACGGTCATCAGCGTACCAGACCACATAGCTTTGGAAAAGCAGTTTGGACATAGCCCCCATATATACCCCGTTGATCTGGCATATCTGAGCGAGCTGCAGCGCGCTGGGCGCTCCGGTAAGGAGGAAGCAGACCACGACGAAGATGGGGTCGTCCAGAATGCTGACCGGAATATACTTGGCTGCCAGCGCTAGAAGCGGGCCCATGATAATGATTGGAAGCAGCATTCGACTCAACAAGGATGCAATCAGGAGCTTCTTCTCTTCCTTCTCCTCGTCCAGCCCGTTCTCCACTTGAGTCGGGAGAGTGTTTCTGGCCAGGTTCGCGCCCAAAACGACCAGGATGAGAGGAACCGCAACACCTCCACTCTGACTCACCGCGCGGGTGACCGAGTTGTTGATGAAAGTACCTTCGGTGAAAAAGAGCCGCTGCAGCGAGGGAACGGACGCCACGATGATCGCTGCCAGCATTGCCCACAGCGGTGGGTTCATGAAGCCCCAGACACCTTGCAAGAAATGGCTGACGGCTGCGTAAAATCTGGCGAGGCCTTTCTGCACAGGCCTTGGAAAGGCTCGGAACGATGTCCCGAGGAAGCCTTGTACATGGCTCGACCCTCTCGAGACAACCCGGTGGATGCCTATCCTGGCGCGAATGGGCCAACCTCTCAGACCATCCGGTATCTCATCGTCGGTAGGGTAACTGGATGAGGCGATACTCGGAAACGAGGTTATGCGGTTACTATACCCATCCCTTGAGATGGCATTGCCATTGAGTGGCGTCACCAGTAATCCGTGGGCTGAGTTTGGCTTCGCATGCCCAGTCGACGACGCCTCAGAGGCTACTGATGACGAATATCGCTGGTGCGTCACCGGTGTATGACCACCTGAGTCGAATTCTGATTCAGTGCGAGAGTTGGTCCCAGCCCGGCTGACCACCTCTCCATTGCCCGCTGTCTGATCTTTGTGCTGCCTTTGCGATGCAGCGTGCTCGTCAGCGTCTTCTTCGAAATCCGAATCGTCGTGATAAATTCCGCGCCCTTGTTCGACCCTGGAGCTGGTATGCTCGTCCTCATCCTGAACCTTATCCGCAGGAGCGAGTAGAACGTTATAACCCCAGCTCCATCGCAAGAGTTGCCCGAGTTGTTGAAAAATGAGAAGGTAAAGGATACCTCGCGCAGCGACTTCATCATCGTTATCACCAGGGATTCTGTCCCAATGAAGGCCCTTCAGCGTTTGCGATAGGGAGATCACTAGTGATATGGGCAAGGAGTTGGAGTTGCCAAAAACCTGCATACTCTGTCAGGTCCACTCTGGCGCTAGTGGACAGAAACTTACCCCCATGGCAATGACAAAGTTCCCTGGCCTTTTCTTGAGCCCGAAGAGTTTCGCCATGGCCACGGAACCCATGTAGGACACCAGGGTCTGGACGGCAAAGATGATGGGAATCACTGCCAGCTCACCCAATTTGTCCGCTGTCAGTTGTGACGCGAGCTTGGTGAAGACTACAACGCATTTTAGCACACCAAAGCCTCTCTCCATCGGGCCTGCGAGGGACAACCTACTCAGGCAAGGAGTGAAGAGCGTGACATTCAGATTGGCAACGAACTTCTGCATCTCCGCATCGAACATTCCCATCCGGGCGACGATGTAGCCGGGCAAGCTCACACATACCACCTCCAGTACCGCTTCGAAAACGAGTAGAATGAGATGGCCGATAGCCGGGTGTGACGAGTGGCGAGGGAGGTTGCCGCTTCCGAGGACACTGTAGATATTTTGAGAGTAGGCGGAATGCGAGGCTAAGGCTCCGAGGTTGGTTGCATTGCCATTGCTGTAACTGTTTGCCCAAGACATGGCTGCGTTCGCACGCCAGTAAGAGGTCGGAGTTGTGAAGAAGGGCATGATTGCGAATGCGAAGACGAAGACGGTAAGAGGTAAGAGGTAAGAGGGCTCTCCGAGCGGTGATCGGGGAGGGTGCTCGTAGCAAGAAAGGCAATTGTGTCTTGGTGAACTACATTCCAACTGTTTACCTATCTTCAGGTCTCGAGAAGGAGATGGGTGATGATGTTGTGTGTTGTGCTGAAGAGAGGGTAGTACAAGTTCTCAGATGCACCTTCCAGCTTCGTGTGCGGAGGATAACCGGCTTGTATGTTGTCATATGGTCTGCCGTAGCCGTATTTTATTCTGTGTACAGTACCTAAGGTAGCTAGACTGCTTACGTAAGGTAGAGGCCATCCACCTTACCAGTGTCTCTAAGATTTCCCCCGGCGAGGGCCAAAGGTCCGGAGCATTTGAGATAGAATCCTCAGCGGTCAATACCTGGTAGTTATGAGTGTTCAGATTGATCCTAAAATCAGAGAATTGTAGCTCACTGCTATGTAGTACTGTACAATGAGGTCGCGGAAACTTCTATAGACACAGAGTCAATATCGCGCGTTCCAACTTGTACTTGTAGGTACAGTACATACTTCCAGGTTGTAAGTGGATTGTTGGCAGACAGGAACACCATCGTGTATACCTTACAGTAACTCTTGGTCTATCGTCAACACTACTACCTTATTAAACACCATCATTCCGTCGCTTCTCTCCCCCCCCTGGTCTTCGCTTCGTGGACAGTAGTCAAAACTCGTCTCTGCTTGAGGGTTCTGTCAAGCTGCGCGCCTCTGAGCATCCGGTTGAAAGTGCTCTTGTCTAGTCCCATCCACTGATACCGGCCATACCGTAGCTGGTGGACAGTCTATCCTGCACGAAAAGGGCCCTACCCAGTTGGGTGCAAGCTGCAATGGCGGACGCTACTACGGACGGTGATGTCCATGCTACGAATGGGCCTTCCTCCGTGTCAGACCCGACCGACGTCCTGGCCAATACGCAAGCCACCGATTTTGCCCTACAACCCGCGACGGACCCGAGTCCTCGAATCCCGTCCCTGCGCTCTACCTCAGACTTTCCTGCCACCGCAAGCATGACGGCCTCCTCGACTCCGCTCGGCACTTTGAACGCTGCTCGACGTCCTGTCATTCCTCCATCATCGCATTCGAGCATGCGAACTGGAGGTCTCCCCGAAGATATGCAAGCGAAGATGAAGGCCTTCCACCTCTCGAGGCGAGGCGCGCCACCAGCTCCGAACATGGCCATGCCCGGTAACCCTGTGCATTCGATTTCCACCAACACTATCCCGACCGTTCCAGGCTTGATCCCGAGCGTGCCGGTTGCCGGAGGCAGTGGGTCGCCACGTCAGACGGCACAAGCCCCGGTGATGGGAATTCCCGGCGGCTTGAGGTTACCGCCAAGTACACGGCCGCAAGCACAGAGTTGGATCTCGGCCCCTGCAGTGCCGCACGCAACGGTGGGCTCGAAGCCATCCTTGGCGGCAAAGAGAGGGATGGGCCGCGGTTTGAAGTTGTCAGACGTGTCACAAGCGGCAGCGCCTTCAAGTGGCCTCGGCGTTCCGGCTGGCTTGCCGGGTAGCGTGGCGACGGCGGGGACAGGGTCCGCAAATGGAACGAATCCTGGGGCAAATTCGGAGACTCATGCCGGAGGAGGGCCGTCGGGCTCTCTTTTCAATAAGTTCTCGGACTTTGTCGACACTGCGGCGGGAACCCTCAAGTTCAAAGGTAAAGCTGTCATTCACGGGAAAGGCATCGACTTCTCGAGTGGAAGTAGCTTCAGCATCTCCCTCGATGAAGTGGACAGTCTGGAAGAACTAGGGAAAGGGAACTATGGGACAGTCTACAAAGTCCGGCATAGTCGTCCACAGATGAGGAGGCCGGGGCAAGGCTTAAGCGGAAATCGACCGTATCCATCCATGTCAGCATCCTCAACAGCTACATCTTCCGCAACTACCCCGGCCTCGGCGGATTCGAGTGACCATGCACCTTCGCAAACTGCTGCCTCCTGCACGCCGACAGGCAGTCAAAGCAACACTACCGGAATCGTAATGGCGATGAAGGAGATCAGGTTGGAACTCGACGAGGCCAAGTTTGCTGCCATCATTATGGAGTTGGATGTCCTGCACCGCTGCGTATCGCCTTTCATTATCGACTTTTATGGTGCATTCTTCCAGGAAGGTGCAGTCTATATCTGCATGGAGTACATGGATGGCGGGTCCGTTGATAAACTCTACGGGGATGGCGTACCAGAAGATGTTCTGCGTAAGATCACGCTCTGCACGGTGATGGGTCTCAAGGCGCTGAAGGATGACCATAACATAATTCACCGCGATGTGAAGCCGACAAATATCCTGGTCAACAGCCGGGGCCAGGTGAAGATCTGTGACTTTGGCGTGAGCGGAAACTTAGTCGCGAGTATCGCGAAGACTAACATCGGTTGCCAAAGCTACATGGCTCCGGAGCGTATTGCAAGCGGTGGGATCGCTCAAGCCGGTGCGAACCCAGGTGGGGGTACCTACAGTGTGCAGAGTGATATCTGGAGCCTTGGGCTGAGTATAATCGAATGCGCCATGGGCCGCTACCCTTATCCACCTGAAACTTACAACAACATCTTCAGTCAGCTAAGTGTAATCGCCCGCTTATCATTCTGCTATATACGGTCGAGACACTAACGTCATTGAAATAGGCTATCGTAGATGGCGAGCCGCCAGACCTGCCGGCGGAGGGCTTCTCAAACAACGCGCGCGACTTTGTACGGCGTTGTCTGCACAAAGTGCCGAAGCTTCGGCCCACCTACGCCATGCTTCTGCGGCACGCTTGGCTTTCTCCACTGATGAAGCCTCCTAGCATCTCGGAGGAGGACGAGGATACGGAAGCCTTCTCATCAACTTCCGATGGGGAAACCCCGATAACTGCTGATGGTGAAGTTTCCGCGTGGGTCATCGGCGCGATGGAGAGGCGGAGAACCGGGACGGCGGGCAAAGGGCAGAAACCAGCCCTTCACGCTGCTCCACTCGACGCAATGCCGAGTCCCTCAAGTGAACAGGAAGACAGCTTGAGTTGAGTTTAAACCTACCTTGCTGTTGACTGCATGTGGCTATTGCAAAAGCCCGAGCGTCGCGGGGGAGACCAGGCTCACCGAACATCGTCAGCTTGGTGTCCTTAACAATGCAGCACCCGTTTGGTCCCGGTTAGGTGAAACTGTACACGTCTCTTTGGAAGTGTCATATAGCAGCAGCAGCAGCACACCTTGCTAGAGTAACGTTACCCATGGGAGCATGTAATTATCTGATAGCCTCTGAGACGAAGTCAAGCCATTAGATGATACGGAGTATCATGGCCACGCTCGAGAAGGCCTCCGGTACGGAATAGGACGTCACAAGTCATCTATCAAGGATCTGGCAGCAAGTCATTCCTTGAGAACAATCTGATCCCTATACTCAAAACAATTACAATCACGAAAACAGTGAAAAAGCATTGTCAAAGTAGGGCTACCTTTGTTCAGATCGATTCTACTATCGTACCTGTAATTGCGTTCCTACGAATGGAGACGAAACGAACAATTTGTAATTTGAGTCAGCCAAGTTCGTGATACAACATAGTCAGGATACCAGTATATAATCCAAATCCCCCCTATACATACCCTCTTATTCCATCCGTCCTGAACCATAAACAGTCACACCCATATGTGGAACCAGTAGCGCGCAACGCCCAATTACAGTACCGCCGCTTAATCACATCGAAGGCCGCCCTCGGAGTTTTCTGTTACCGCCGCACCATTGGCTCCTCCGAATGCGCCTCCACGCCATGAAAGTCTCCGTCAAGTTCATACCGTGGCTCCGACTGCTCATCGGCGAGCTCGTAATGCTGCTGATCATCTCTGGGGATCCGGCCGTGTCCTGAAAGCTCTGATTTCTCCCAACGATTGGTGCCCAGGCTACGTCGTTTTTGGCGCCGCCGCAGGCAGAAAATGATGGTGGCGGCGGCGATTACGAGCAGCCCGACGCCGCCGACAGCGCCGCCGACTGCGGGGCCGACGAGCGAGGGTGTGGGAGGGGCAGTGCTTACAGGGCTGTGACCGCCATTTGACGTAGGAGTGGCCGAATAGCGAGCAACAGTCCGAGAGAAGACCTGCGACAAGGCCGTGTTGTTGAATCCTCCCGACGGCTGTCTCATCGTCGCACCGCCAGAGGCACTGCTAGCACGTCAGGGTCGATTCGAGTACATTCAGGTTGGTTGATATGCTGACCTTCCACCAGTAATATTATAGACCACCTGCGGCACGCCGTACGGTTCGACGACGCTCTTGTACTGATCCAACCATGTGAACGTTGTTGTGTCGAGCAGCCTGATGGCGGGGTATGAGGTGTTGCATGTTTGTCCGTTCACCTGGTTAGAGCCCAGATTCACACCTCCTCCCAACACCAGCATCTGACGATCTCCGCGTATCTGACACGTCATACCCTTGCGGCCTATTTGACCCGGTAAGTTGGCTTCTATGTTCGTAGCCTGGTCGTCGACTTTGATCCAGGGAAACGAGGGAATGCTGAGGACATAGACGTCTTCGAATGCCCTGCCCTTGAAGAGACTCCAACCGCCGTAGATCGTGATCTGGAACGAGGAGTCGTCCGGCGCTGCCGATACCACTGAGCAGAACTCGGAACGTCGACTGGGGATGTCGCCGCTCGCTGTAACGTTGAACCTGGTCAAGGTATCAGCATACTTTCCTGTAAATACCGGTGAATGGAGCTAGGACATGCCAAGTATTTGAGTCAATGTCATAGAGCATTATCTGATCCATCAGCCGCAGATCCCAGGAGCATCCATGGAGTTGCGAATCGACACGTGAGGTCTGCAAGCGCGATTAATATGCATCCTGGGGACCCATGTATCATACCCACTTACATCGTACCCCCGAAAGGCGATTAAGATACCAGCTTTGCCGTATCGCAGGTATTGCATGGTCGACCCCATCGTACCAGGGGTATCATTCTGCGTTTGATTCGTCCAGGAGAGATGTTGAGGATCAGAATTAAAGATTACCATACCCCAAGTAGAGTCCCAGCCTCCATTGAGGAACTCAAGCCTTGGTTGGTGCCCGTGGTGCTGGTATGCATGGACCGGTCTCGATTGCGTTTGTTCAGTTTTCCACCGGAAACCGTCACGTTGCTCCATTAGGTGGTTGAGGAGTTGAATAGCCAGGTGCTGTCTTGCCTGCTGTCGTCATGGAAGAATCCACCGAAGGAGTACAGCCCTGTTTGGTCAGCACTGGTGAAGAAGGCGCCGGTCCCAGTCCATTGGGAATCTGCCGGTGCCGCTATTGAGCGTAAGACGTTGCTAGGGATTGCAGTGTCGACTAGGAAAAATGTATTAAGATCGAGCCAGTATAGTTTCTGTTCTGTTGATACCGTTAGATACAGCATTGGAAGGTTGAGGGGGGCAGTGCACCAGCGGTGGTAGTGTCTCCTCCCTGAAACGTATATTGACCGCCCATGAAGTAAAGACGATTGCCAAGAATTGCGCTTCGTTGATTGTACAAGTAGCAAAGGTCGCCCTGTGCAGGCTGTATGGGATCTCGTTGAACAACATGAGGGGTCTCGACAGCTTCGTGACAGCGGGAGAAACACTGTATCATACCAAGGTGGAACACCGAGCCAGCAGATCTGATTAAACCCCGATACATTCCGATCTACTGACCAAATGTGCTGATTCAAAAGAAAAGACAGTCAAGAGAAGGATCAAAGCAAGGAGTCATCGCAGGAAGCGCATCTTGCCATGAAGAGCAAAAGCTTTGGGTATGTTGTGAAGAAGAGGAGAAGAGCAGGAGTTCATGGAAAAGCGCCCCGGGCTTCAACCGTCTTTCCTACAGGGGAATATTAATAACCCATACGTTACGTTAATCCTCGCCGAACGACAGAGAAGGCTGTTACCCAAGCCATAGCCCGCTACGGTTAGGTAGGTAGCCTCAGGCCGATCCGCTTATCAACAGATCATAATTGGTGACCCCAGCCCATGGGAGGAGCCGAACAGGAAATGTGTCTGAAGTCAAGTACCTATGTAAGGTAGTAACGTTACCTGAACAATGAATATATACGAAGTAATATTGATAGATAGAGATGACATAAGGCTGAGAATCAGTACCTAAGGTACAAATACCTTACCTAGGTAAGGTAAACTTATTGCTTGACACCTGCAGGTGGAAAATGAGATTGCAATATTAATGTCCATTCGCATAAAACACTTGAGCATACACAAAGTGTGAGCACAGGGCAACAACAGATGGGAAATTTCATGTGGAAGCCACACAGTTGTCGGCACGAAGAGATTGTGTGGGGAGGAGATATCTCCATAAATGAATGTTAAGGTAAGGTAACGAGGTAGCTGCGGCTCAAAAGGGCCAGTGGATTAAGTCTGCACGTTACAATTACTCACTGAGATATGGATTTGTGTATGCAAATTGTAGGAAATTTTAAAATGAACATGCCTCTATGGCGCAGTGGTAACGCGTTGCACTTGTAGACCTTTCGAGGTACTGAGATGCAAAGATCTCTAGTTCAATTCTGGATGGAGGCAGTTTATTTTGTTTTTTCAATCTCTGCATTTGGCTTTGGTCCAAAAGGAGTACATTATTATTACGTGCACACAATTATATGAATGAGACTCGTTGTATCCTGGGCAGGCAAGTCCTTCTAGTATGCGAGACATTGGAAACTACCTGTTCTATCCATTCACTGCGCCCGATGTATTGTTTTAGAACCATAAGGTATCGACCCCTAGCAACTGTCCATGTCCTTCTCCTGAGGTCGAAAGGTATTGGGTATTATCAAAAAGGAGATTACGAGAATTCAGAACGATATAAATACTCGCTTGCCGTACCCTATCTGCGTAGCCAGCCATAGCTTGTCATGCAGCACCTACCGACCGCCAAACTCCCAGATACCAAGCCCTGTTTCCTCTAGTAGCGATACGTTACAGGCTGCCTCGACTCAAAAGGAGCGTTTTGGTTATCTTGCTCTCGAGGTGGCACTGGCCTGTGCATTGTTGTGTGGTCGACAGATAGCTCTTGTGGAGGAATTGAGCCAGGAGCAGAACTGGTTATGGGCAAGTATGCCCCTGGCTGCTCTCCTGGTAACCCCGTGTTTGACCGTCCGCTCGACGGTTCGATCGCGACTCCCGGCGGCGCCATGCTACCGTAGTAGTTCGGCTCAAGGGGTGATGGTAGACTTTGAGTGTGCCACTGCTGGCTGTGACCGGCATGATGGAAAGGGTTCCGATCCTCATCCCTGCGGGATGACGGTATTGGCGGAGGCGCGGGCGGCGGAGATGGAGAGATTGATGTGGCACCGGTCACTCTTCTAGCTTGTAACAAGGCGCGTTGGTGCTTAGACATGGCCTGAGAGAGCTGTTCATTGGTCTCGATTAGCGTGAGAAGAGTCTGATCGTCTGGGGCTGGATTCTCGGCGTGAATGTAACCTTGTATGGACCGAGAAGCGGATTGACAGCGTTCTGCAAATTCCTTGATCAAATCATTGTGGAGGATTTCACCAGCAGGTGTAGACTGAACAACCTGCTGCAACAACTTCCCCGAGGTTCTGGCTTCTTCAATGCGTGCAGCTAGTTCATCGGGTGGTGGAAGACCTCGAGACCGGTGGTTCCGGGCGAAGTAATTCTGCTGATTTGGGTCGTATGGCGGCGCATTGAGTGTCCGAGGGACGGCCTGCTCAGAGTACCCTCGCATGTCTTTGTTCACCCCGTTGTTAATCAGTTTCGCGCCATGTTTCTGCTGTTCCTTTCTCCACATATCCCTCAGCGGAATCAGAGATTCGTCATCGGGTTTCTGGGTTTCGAAAGTGTCCAGCGTCTCCCGTAGAATCTGCTGCACACTCATATCCCTGCCGTCCCTAAGCAGCTCCTTCACCGTGGTCACGAATTTGGCATCCAAGTTTCTCGTAAACGTTTTGCCGGGATTGTCGGCCAGTATACGGATGAGCATGATGGCATTGTATTGGACGTAACCTCTTTGGTAATTGTCCTTTGATAGAAACTTGCGGATTACATTGGCAGCTTCCTTAGCGGCAACGGGACTTGACTCGGCCGCTTCGACTATGACAGGAAGATGTAGAACTTCGTCCCCCTACAGCTCTCATCGTCAGAAGCTGCTTAGAGTAGTCATTGGGTTGATTACCATACCGAGTTATGGGCAGCAGCCGATTCACAAAACAATCGCTGGAACGGGGGCAAACCGTATTAGCCACGACACAAGATAACATCTCGCTGGGGACTACTTACCACGCCTCTTGCGGCGCTTGCTTCTGGAGAGTCATCATTTGGGGTCGAATCGCCTTGCACTGCGATACCAGCAGTCAGCGTTTGTGATTTAGGTATGACGATCGACCGTTTTGACAACTCACAGCCCCGCTTGTTGAGAGAGCCCAGTAACCTTTTCATACTCAGGACGGGACGGGGTCGAGTAACTGGCCGGAAGCGCTGAGAGGAGGGCGCTCACGTTGAAGATAGGAATTGTACCGTACCACAGCCTTATGGATAACCACGCGTCTGTTGTGGCTGTGGCTGCGGCTGTGGCTGTCAGGAAGACAGTACTTTGTGCCTGACTATTACCTACATGTAATTCAACTGAAAGCATGACATTCATTGCTGTACGAAGTACGTTAACAGACTCCTTCAATCGGTGCAGCTCCCCAGACTCTGAAGTGGTAATGTACTGTACTTTCGAGATTCTCGACTTTGGCTGCTAATCGCACACAACAAAAGCAACAGCAGCACATGCGTATCTCATATTTCTACAGGTTGTAAGAACGGCTAAAGGTCAACACACAGGGGACCCGACCCCACGCTGACTATGACAACAACAGCATGAGCCGCAACTCCATAAGTGCCCTTCCGTGCCAAACGCCGTGGCGCCACCTTTGCAGGCACCTCCCCAAAGATTGACTATTCATCCTCCTCATCCTCTGGGTCATCATTGATGGGTTCTACAATCAAATTACCACTGCGGCCGAGGTGGTCTTTCAGTGTACCTCCAGCGTTTACCTCGTAGACCGTACGGGGCATCGGAGACACTAAACGAAACCCATAGTCGTGTTTGAATCCTGCCGGATGGGGTGCTTCCTCGTATTCGTGATCATCCCGATTTTGGAGAACGTCATAGCATTCAACGAATGCGTACAGTACTTCCATGCCAGATCCAGGAGGAAACCGCCGGATTACTCGCTCCCCCGACGGCATCCTCACGCTAACACGTATGACGTCGTGTACATTGGTAGATGGCTCTTCTGGAAGAGATTGCGCCCTCCATCGTTTCCATTGTAATAGGTCCTGCGCTTTCTTCTCTTCAGCCGCCAACTCCTGCTTAGCTTGCAAATCCGCGCGTGCCTTTGCTGCGTCTGCTTCTTTCTTCAACCTTGTACGCTCTCTGTCATGCGCAAGCGACCGTTCGTAAGCAGAATTCTGCTCTTCGCGTAGACTACGTGAAGCTTCCTGCTCTGCACGGGATGCCCTTGCTCTCTCGAGATTTCCAGAGTGTTGAGTAACAGCGACTTGTAATTTGACGAGGAAAGCAGTTGGGGGCATTACACCAGTAATACGGGTAACCACCGACATAGAGGTCGCCGGATACTGTGCCGTCTGAACAATCACGGCCGTAAAGGGGAACTTCGTGCAGTGCAGTGCGTTGGACACTTGGTAAGCCTCAGAGTCCTGTACACTTCCTGCCCATAGGATTATGTTGTTCCTTGAATCGTTGATGTAGCTCACTACCGCGGATGAGAGGAGAGTTTCTCGAACGAAGCCAGCATTGTCGTCATGCTCCGGAGATAAAAGCACAACCAAGAGGAACTTCAATTCTCTCTTCGAAATATCAAGCGCCTGAGCATAACCATTTTCGAACAACTTAAGCGAATGACTTCCGTATTCTTCCTCAAACTCCCGTATGAATCTCGCAGCAGCATCACGTGGATTCAAAGATCTCCGCCCGGTTGTATCCTGTCGTGGGTGCCTTTGACCAGGACTTCCTGATAGGAGGCCTGAGAACAATCGAGGCAAAAATGGCAAGAAATATCCAAGAAGACCAACGGAACGGGTGAAGAACCGGGAAACAATACTGAATGGCGTCAAGAAGAGCCTGAGTATGACCGGTGGTTGGTACACAACCTGACCATCCGGCTGAGGGACTATCCGAGGTGCAGGATCGATGTCAGAGTTGGAGGCAGAAGAGCGCAAGGTAGGGGATCTAGTGAGAGGCCTCTCGCGACGATCTGTCTGCTGTGATGAAGGGCCATTAGAGAAAGATGTCTGAGCTTCCGTTACCGGATCCGAGGAAGCTTCCCCATCGAAATATTTTGCTATCGCAATCTGTAAATTTATTAACGAGGGTCCGTCGTAGTGGTCTTTAACTCAGTCGGGAGTGAGCACCTCTTACCTGAACATTCCACTGTGACCGTTCCAGTAATGGTATACCTGCCGATGGCTCTTGATTGGTGACTGAGGTATACGTTTGCAAAGCGAGCAGCTGGCTCTCGTTGAGCCCCGTAAGGTCGACCTCTGTACTCACCATCAGAGGATTCATGACCTGCACGTCATCTGAGCCGAGTTCCTCAAGAGTATGGTTCCAAATCTGTGTTGATGAGCAGATGGTCTCAAGTCCTGCAGTTTGGAAAACATGTAGTCGAGAGTACGAAGTACTCTGTACCTATTAGTGACACAGCCCGGGAAGTACCGTGCGTCAACACTGGACGGTTTACAAGCTCATGTACGTGTGTAAGGGTCTGAAACTAGAAGACTACAACCTCGGATTATATATTTTGGCGTTGTTGTGACTGACTTGGGAACAAAACTCGATTTGGGCCGTGCCACTCGGTCTCCCAAGAGAGCGACTAGTTAGGATTGATTAGGGATGCAGCATAAGCCCTTTCACCTAGTAAAGTGAGAATTACGTTCCAAAGCTCCCTGAACCTGAGCCCAATGCTAAAGTATTCCATGTAGGGACAATGGGGATATATACCGGTTGAACATGTAACGAATGAGATGGCGGCAACGATGAGGGGCTCCCCAGGAGAGGTGCGACGGACCGGACTGTCCCCCAAACCTAAAGGACGCGGTACGTGACGGTTCTGTCACACAGAACACCCTGATCTTATGGGGACTGCTCGGTGTCGTGCAGTGACTTCGTGAAGGGAGGGTTCACTGACAGCATACATCTGATCAGAGAATGCGAAAGATACGTTGTGCCGGAACGTGTCTATATATGGTTATTGCCGCTATGAAGACAAAGGTATAACCTCTGTCACCTCAGTTACTGACAGTCACCTGATAAGCTCCGTGATCATAGGATGTGCCTTCAATCATGATCTGGTCAAAGGCCCCTCGCCCTCAACTCAGACTGAAAGGTGGGCCCTCCCCTATTCCAGGCCTTAGACCTAAAATGTATATTCAACACCAAATCTCACCTTCTACCAGTTTGAAGAAAAGACTGAATGTGGAATCTCCGAGTTTCACGCCGTCATTGCTTGCAACCAATGGGACTGCCCCAAGCATCAAATCTACCGCCATTTCGCCAAAGGCAGCGAATGCTGCTCCCTTCATGCCAAAAGGGCCGGCATCCGGTAACAGAATGAAGAGTCCTGCCTTTCAAGTCGCTGACTGAGAAGCAGTAGGCACTGCAACTCCCCCAGTGCGCCATGATGCATCGGTTCCTGATTGGACTGCTCCTGAAACACAGGAGTTTCTCCCCCAGATATTCGAGCCTCTTCAGATGGTAAGTCAAGTACGATTTGGTATGTGGCCCTCGAGAGTTTGCTATATGTGTGCCGCATTGGACCAAGCCGCGTTATACTACTGTACGGGATCGCTTCTACCTGTCACAAGAGGATGAGAGTTTCTCTATGGTCGATATGCACTCATCTGGGCGGCGACCGCACATATGCTCTCCTCGAGCAGGGCACAGTCTCCCAATTTCAATTCACAGACCTGCCGAACTGTGTGCAACCATCGATTGGAGCTCGACACTATTACCGGGTACATCTTATCTGCCTTACGAGCTGACATCGCATGTGTATGTTGTCGAGGAATATCGCTATCCGAGCCCATTCACACCAGCTTTGGAAATCATCCTGGAATGCTATCTATAGTACTATAGAGAGTAAACATCATCGAGCGATTCGGAAGAGAATGGAATCGAAGATATTATCCTATTGTCTAGTCTTGAGAACAATGTTTCATGCAGCATCCGGCTTCAATTCACACATTCTCTTATGCAAGTCTTTACTATCTCTTTAGAATGCTCACGTTGACTTGCAGGGTGACACCGGCGGTGGGCTTGGCCCTTCCGCACCGTACGACCCTTTCATTACACCATCAGCGACGCTCAACTCAAATAATAGCATCAGTCATCAAGCGCAGAGTAATCCTTACGCGGCGGAAACGACATTGCCAGGAGGTTCTGCTTACTATCAAGCCCAGGCTAGTTACGTTCAGCCAGTGAGTTGCAGTACGAGCGAGCATAGCATACCCTGAACCTAATTTCCATTCTCTAGCTTCAATACCATCTTTACGCCCCATTGGGTCCTCACAGAGAGAATTTGTTACCTTATCAGCGAGCCGCCAATGACTTCTTTGTATCCGACAACCTGAGGGAAGCTCTACAGCGGCAATCAGCTGCCACATTACAAGTGCTCCCGAGTAAGTATTTGTGACGCTCCCATCGTTGGCCCACGACATATACTGAGTATGAAACCAGACTCAACACTCCCATCCCAGATCGACTATTTTCACTCGCTCGTGCCATTGGACGTCAGCAACCAAAGAAACGCATCGATATTTGGCTATCCCAGCTGGATATACAAAGGTGTCTCAAGCAAGGACGGAAATACCTACGCGCTCAGAAGACTTGAAGGTATGTATGTCTTCCAGTACATCTTTAAGTGACAACTCTGATATGTCCCTCATAGGGTATCGCTTGACAAACGAAAAAGCAATCAGAGCAGTCCAAAATTGGAGACGGATTAACAGCTCAAACGTTGTGATTGTACATGACGCGTTCACGAGTCGTAATTTCGGCGACAGCTCCCTAGTGTTTGTGACCGATTACCATCCTCTTGCAAGGACTTTGGCGGAACATCACTTTGGCTCAGGAGCTCGTCACCCGGGTCGCCCTGCTGGGAGTCATGTTTTGGAACAAGTGTTATGGAGCTACGTTGTCCAGATTGCCTGTGCACTGAAGACGATTCATGGCTCTGGGCTTGCAGCAAGGATAATAGATCCCACCAAAGTTCTGCTTACGGATAAAAACCGAGTGCGCCTCAGTGCGTGCGGGATCATGGATGTTGTTCAACACGATACGCAGCGCACCCTCTCCGAATTACAGCGGGGTGATCTCCTACAGTTTGGTCAACTGTTACTGGGAATCGGTACGATGAATCCGAACTTTAGCCACAATGCGTCCAAAGCTATGGAACATTTCTCTCGAGCGTACGGACCACAGTTGAGAGACTCGGTATTCTGGCTCATGGGTCTAAACTCTCCCGATCAGCCGCGGGGGATCGACATATTTGTCAATGGAATCTCTTCGCATATCATCACGGCCTTTGATAACAGTCTCCATCAGAATGACCAGCTCAACACGGAGCTGAACCGAGAGCTGGAAAACTCACGCATCTTGCGGCTATTGATAAAGTTGAACTTTATCAACGAACGTCCCGAATATGAGCACGACAGGCAGTGGTCAGAAAATGGCGAGCGGTACTTTCTGAAGTTGTTCCGCGATTACGTCTTCCACCAGGTCGATGCTCAAGGGCATCCCGTGACCGACCTGGCACATGTCTTGACATGCCTAAACAAGCTTGATGCGGGCATCGAAGAAAAGGTTACTCTTACCAGTAGGGACGAGCAAAGCTGTTTCGTGGTCAGCTATCGGGAGCTCAAACGTGGGATTGAATCAGCTTTCCAGGAGCTTACGAAGACGGCTAGGACGATGTAGGAGCAACTCTGAAATGGGCAAGTTTTTCGATGGGAAGTTTCCTCCGAGTGAGTGTTCATGGATAACGACGATGACATAGATTTGGGTAGAAGGGCTTGAATGATCGGGGGAGGCGAGCCATAGCTCTCGCGTGTGACCGCTGCCACAAGGTGGCTAGGGAAGACGCAGCAGAAGTGCAGCAAAGACACAGACCTTGAGAAGGTACTTTGTACATCAGTCGATGGTTCATATTATCGAGTCCGAGCCTCTGCAAGGTGAAGACCTGTAATGCTGGATTCGAAAGAGGAGCTGATATCGCTCTCTACGTTTCATATAAGAGTAGCTAGCATCATTACGAACATCATCAACCTGACAGAAGGTATCTGACCCAACAGTCCTGAGCATTCGTGGTGCCGGCTGCATATACTTTGTAGTATGCACGGTCTCAGCGTCAACACGCTTCTTGTGATCGTGTGCGCAATCGAGTCCACCTCTGACTGGGGAGGAAGGGATAGAAGCTGTCGTTGACGTGAGGATGTTTCAGTCATCAGCCTGGACGAATGGATTCGCAATCTCTTCACTTCCGTCGACAGGAGAAACCAGGACAAGTAACGTTCCCCGTGCGACGATGAGGCCCAGAGAGCGAAATGATTCGTTCCCTTCCTCGTCTGTACTCGGACCATCAGCCACCATGCAGGCATCAAGCAAGGCTTGCATTTCCAAAGAATTGCGTACCTCTCAAAGTCTCCTTGACGTCGTCCAGAACTAGATTCATAAGCTGGTCGAAGCCTTTCAGCGTCCCGACAACTGAGCGCCCGGTCATTAGCGTCAACGTCATTTCCGTTCGGAAAAGAAAGGTTTCGTACTCTCCCTCCCTCCATTGAACTTGACAGTAATCTCCTTATCCATGTATCTGGTCAAGTCGAGAATATTCTCTTTTTTGGGTCTCTCCTGCTGCTGCCCCTGCCCCTGCCCGCCATGCCCTCCGCCTCGTGACCCTCCCCGTCCTCCACGATGTCCCCCCTCCCCTCCATCTCTACCACCTCCCCGTCCACGGCCGCGAAAAGAGCCTCGTTCTGACATGGATTAGCATGGGGGTGTTGTTGCTTTGCGCGAGAGTGATGGCGATAGGGTGATGGGGTTGATGCGCGGAGCTTTTCCGTAGGCGCTAAACGCGGGAGACGTATTATAAAGTAGACTAGTAAGGTATTGTACCAAGTTAGTAAGGTAAGGTACCTTACTGTAGGTATGTACCTAGGTACGAAGCTTTGGGTGTGGGATCGGCACGCTCGTCCGCCCCGCCCTTGCCTTCGCCCTCAAGCCTGGAGCCGCTTCGCACTTATGTAGATGACTCCTCGAAAGCTTCCTGACAACTGCGGAGCCATCACAGTAGTTATACCCCCCCATCATTTTTGAGCACGAAACACATGTCCCCTGTCGCATTGCTTTACGAGGTAGCTTATCTGGTAACGTTATGGCTACTTCCCGCATTCCGCGCCCCTTAGACTGATCCAAGGAGCCAGACTCTCTCCGCTCGAGACCCTTCGCATCTTTTGCGCATATACTACCGACATTAATAATTCGATATTCACTTAGACAACCTCGAGCGACCGATAATGGAATCCAGGCAGAATACGGCACCTGCGACCGCCAAGCGCAAACGAAGCTCTTCCGGAGAGGTCCCCGTCCCCGCCCCCGCGGCCAAACCGGTGAAGGGACACACCAATCATCTCCAAATCAACTACCTGGCACGCCAATACACAGAGAATCTTCCGGTAGTGTCCGCCGAGGATACGCTACCTTCAATTTTGGCGCTTATCGGCGATTACGATGGAGTTCTACAGCGACATGAGAGCATGGCAGGAAATCTCGGAGCAAAACCGCTTGGGCCCATCCTCATCAAACGTTTCGACAGGCTCTTTGACGGACCTCCCAGAGTACTCAAAACCCACGGGAAGGAAGGCACTACGGTCAGCTGGCTGGATGTCGTCGAGTTTGCGAGGAACAAGCCGGAACAGTTCAACTTGGAGAAGATGAGAAACGGCGTTCGGGTGTGTCAGTTTTACACGAAGCAGAGCCGAGTCGAGATCTCCGAGGAGGATTACGTATTGATTGCCTCGGGCATGCCGCAGAAGTTGATTCCGCCGCAGCCGATTGTCGAGGATGAAGAGAAGGAGCTGGGAACGTTGAAGATCCTTGAGAAGAATCTGACCCAGATTGTCCAGCTAGCCGATCAAGGTAGGCACCATATCCCCCACATACTGTGAATCACTTCGGGTCTGTTAAGCTATTTGTGCAACAGTCTCTGCCCGCGCAAGGCAGCTTAATCACCGCCTCAAGAATCGAAGGAATGCGATTGTAACTAGGAGAGAAGCCGAAACCGCTGTGCAGAGGAGTCTTGCCGGGCGGTCGGGCAGCCCTGTACCACTGCAAGATGTAGGAAACAGTATGCAGGATTCATCAAGCGCAAATCCCAATGGACATGAGCGGAAATCGCACTCGCCAGCCTCCGGCTTCGTTGCCGTTAACGCACGGCGTCCGGGTCAGGCTAATAGCTCACCAGTCCCGACAGGGTACACGCCGGAGATGCCTAATACCAGCAACGTGACGATTGTGAATGGCACGTCTGTACGCGGAACGTCGCCAGCCACTCGCGCAGAGCTTATGACCAGATTCTTTTTCTCGAATGAGCGTCGACATCATGATAAACCGGCTCGCGACAACAGTTCGAGGCGGACTTCTCTCTCTGACTCTCGCCCTTCGCCGGCAGCCCCCAATGCCGTAATGCACTTGGAATCAAGGCATACCCCTAGACATTCTCTAGATACAGGCGATTACGCCACCCTTCTTTTGAACTCCGCCTCTGCCGTTCCGATTCCAGGCACTCCTTCATCCCTCCTCCCGTATGCCAAACCTACACCGCCCGAGAAGGACGATGGCGGGCCATACAAGGCTGAGATGGTGGCGCGGATGGGGCACTTGCAAAAGGGTGACAGGGTCATTCCGCCTTGCGATCGATGCCGGCGACTGCACATGGACTGTCTGAAGAAACTCACCTCTTGCGAGGGATGCACGAGGAAGCATGCAAAATGCTCTTGGCGGGAAGTCAGAGAAGAGGAGATATTAGAGGGGAGGGAAGGGCATGGCGAGGATGGCGACGAAGACGAGGATGATCGTGGTCAAACTCCAATAGTGACCGAGAACGTTCAGGACACGCACGACAACCCGGAACCCAGCGGGGAAAAAGTGGCAGAGCATGAAGAGCTCGCAGAGCAAGTTTCACCTACAGTGCCAAATGAGGCGCTAAACGATGTGGCGGAGAGTAAGGTGGAGTCTCGCACTCAAGAGTTCAACGAGGGGGGGTTGAACGGAAGGGAACCATTGGAGAGCAGACGAACAGACACTGACACTGCCCGAGAGCAAGTAACGGAGTAGGGATATGGTGAGGATCGAAGCACCATAGTCTTCAACTATCGGCTTGAGTGGTTTTGCTGGTACCTAACACGCCTAGGAAGTGCTTGCAGACACTTGTATGTCCCAACACCGACAGCTCGAAAGCACGCCCGCGGAAGCCTTTTGGAAAGGCTTCATCCTGAGCAAGAATCAAAGGGGGCCTGCCGACTACTTGGATCGCTCAGTGAGATCTAGAGAAAGGGTATTTCTATAATATATATATGGATCTAATTCAAGGGGCAGAAAGGCGCTTCTCATAGCCGCTCTGATCTATCTTTCTCCACCCTTCCAGGGCTTGATATATTGGGCTTGGTGGTTCATTGTATGCTAATCTCATCTGCTTTGATATTCTGGGCAGACACACCCTCCTAAGATCTCGTTAAGACAATATACTCCAATGGTGGTTCAGCCTTACGATCGCAAGAAACGTGCGCTTACAGTAGTACCAGAAAAAGCCAGCACAGCGACTCCCGCCGAAAAGCACACCACTCGCACCCCCGTGGCGTCGAGGACACCTGTTCACTGATTAAGCACTATGTGGTCAGCATGGCGTAAGCGTGGAAGCCCCCAACAAGCAACCTAAACGCAACCGGTGACCTTTCCCGGACGTGGAGTTCGTGTTAAGCTCGTCGAGAACGGACTCGGTTGGCTTCGCGTTAGAGTTGCCCTCGTTGCCGCAATAGGGAGAGAGTGAAACAGGGCTGCGTAACTGGTTTGGATCAGCGCGTACACCTGTTGCCGGCAGAAGGACAGACAGGTGCTGCCCTGTCGTGGTTGATCAACAAGAATGACTCGAAGACGCTGGTAACGTACGACTTGGTCGTTCAATGTTGTAGAGTGCTGGGTGACGAGGGGCTTGGCATTGGGGTGGCCTTAGAAGATGGCATCTGACGGCGCTGGCAGCTTAAGTATGTAGGGCAGTGATATTTCGGGGCGATTGCATGGTGTTAGGTCTAAAGCAATACGCTATAGGAGATCACGAAAGCTTCAAAGGACAGGAGATGTTCAATGCCAATGCCCCACGGCCATTGATCTAGTTAGTCGCCTATGCATAGGAGGGAGTGCGTACAGACGGCAACTCCGATATCCTCTTATTATATCTCCCACACGCGTCTTTATATAAATATCAATAAGAGATAGTTCGCAAACGCTTGGTAAATATACACACTTTTGCTTAGGTTCACTGACCAACCGGCACGCTATTTGAAGACCACTGCCCGCCCTTTTCGCCCCTTAGATACTCCATGATGTCGCCGCCATTAGTTTGAAAGAAGACATGCAGCTCCGATAGCGAGTCCGGGGTCGGAAAGAACGTGGTCGAGGCAATTCTGGTTACGGGCAGGGCCTCCACCCCCTCACCGACGTAAAACAAGTTGTTCCAAGTCGAATTCTCTGAGGCTGCCGTGAACTCGACGCCGACAATTCTGTCGGATGGGTCTTGAACATAGACGTGGTTGCTGTTACTGATGGCCGACTTGGCGCGCACCGGAGTGTTGGCGGCAGGGCCTGTGGAGGATTAGAGACCGTGGGTTTCAAGTCGGCGAGAAGATAAAGGAGTGAGCAATGACATCGCTCGGTACATACCTTTGACCCATGTATTGGGTGGATGATTTGGGTCATTCAGTTGAGTGCTATCGAAATCGTGCCACCAAAATTCGAGCTGGTTCTGTTGGTTGAGGAGATACAAATATGTAATGCCGGAATTGACACCCGCGCATGCAAGTCCTCCGTCGCCGTTGGCACCAGCGAATGAGTGACCTCCTGTCCACTCCCGAATTCCAAAGGAATATATAAGTTCATGCACGGTGTTGTTGTCGACTCCGTAGAATAAGCGTACCCCGCCGCCGTGACCGCTGGCGTCATAGATTTGATCGTTATTACAAGCTGCCAGATCTACGCTGGAGCTCCCCGACGCCTGCCAGTTCGAGGCGCCCAGAGATCCGTTGACCCATTTGTTCGTGGTGTTTGACTTGATCGCTTCCTGGACGATATTGAAGGAGTCAATGTAGAAGAGATGTACCTACGGAGATGGAGACTTTAGTACTACGCTCATCACCGTCGCCATGACTTATAGGGATCGGGTCTGTCCTACCATCATAGTCATGTTCTGGGTGTAAGAGACTGCCGAGATAGGTGTTCCATTCTTCACATTCGATCCCACCACGATGTCGGAGGTTGGTCCTTTGAGCCAAGCAATGCCCTTGAGTTCGGACGATCGGATTTGGCCAGTGTAGTCCTGAAAATACATGAAAAGGTCCTTTGCACCAATACCCAAGTCTAAGAGCGCCGTTCCTGTGCCCTTGAAAGCCCCTGAGGTAGAGTTATGGAATGGTGGCTTGACCGATGGAATCGCCGTTGATGCTGCGCTTGTTGCTGCGCTTGTTGCTGCGGTTGTTGCTGCGGTTGTTGCTGCGCTTATCGGTTGTGGTGTTGTTGGGCTTGGAGATCTTTGCACGGTTAGTATTGACGCCAGCAGAGACATGGTGGCGACAATTACGAGGGATTATCGTGCGCTTGTGTCCGTCGTACAACGACGCCGACAGTAACAGCTATTGCGGTTGCTACCACAATTGCTACCACAATTACAGCCACCGATATCCAGAACCATTTTCTCGGCATCCAGCATACTGATGGACGTCGCCCGGAGAGGCGATGATCATGTTCGGCAAGAATTTCTTTCTCTTCCTCACCCAGTGCTACTTGTGGAGCCTGTGTGTAACGATGATCCTCATTCGGAATATGTTCCAGACCAGGGAGAATTGGTACCACTTCAATCCCATGTTGGATCTCCACTGGTTCTGGGGCATCATCGTGCACCGTTCTTCTCTGCTTCGCAATGTGACTTCGTTGTTGCTGTGATCTGATCATTATGCAGCCCACTCTCTCCACTTCACTCGGGATTGTAGTGTTCGCACAGCAGATACCCAAGATAGAGAAAACACGAGGCAGGAAGCCGAAATTCCTCCTGCATGGTAGAAGCAGCAGCCCATGAGATAACCCCATATTATATATACATGAAACTGACGCAGTACTGCGGCACAGCGTTCAATTTGTCTAGGCGCCACCGGCCAGCGGCCAGCGCCAGCACGATCACCAGGAGTCAGTATAGACACTCGCTGCTGTGAACATTTAGAATTAAACTACTGGTGCGTAACAAAATTATAAGGAAACGTGAAAGATCTTTCACCTCCGTGTTCATGAACATCTTCGTTGAATTGTTCTGAACCAGAATAAATGTGGGATGTTAAGGTACGAAGTACGCTTCGTACAATTTTGAACCCACCCGAAACAGCCCACATGACAGATGGGAGACTAGGTTCTATTAAAAGTAGGCTTAAGGTACCTAAGCATTGATTGAAGGTGTTCTATCAATTCGGGCTGCAGCACACAGTTTGGGACTCCGACCTGTAGATGATAACCAGGAAGTCAACCTTACCTAAGGTAGGTACTGTAAGGTATGTAAGTTACTAGTCAACTGCTATTTCACTCCCCGAGTTCTGCCTGCCATTTATCATTTCCGAAGAGATTGAGATTCTGGGTACCTATCTAGGTAGGCAGACGCTTTGTTCGTGGTGCCGGTTATGGTATGATATGACCGGTAACAGAAATTCAATTATTCAAAACCTCCTCGTACCTACCTATCTTAGGAGTTAGCAAGAATCTATGGATGACCGTGCTGATGGTCCAATTCTCCGGCAAGCACAGACCACCTTCGTTACTGCCTTTACAGTACCTAGGTAGACGATTGGATCGAGGAGATAAGAGAATGGAATAATATTAAGAGATGTTTACTTTTCACTGATGACCACCAACGGCCACCAACGCAGAACAATCATCAGCTAATGACCTTATAATCGCCTTCCTTCCAACTATATTCATCAACTGACAGCCGGTGTTCGACGCCTTACAAGAAGTCGAGATTTTGATTCATACCATCGTTCACAACAAGCTCGTGTCTTGAAGATTGATAAAGATCAACAAGTCATCATCATTGTTATCATCCATCATTATGTCGTCTGAGGCAAACCTGAGTAGCGCGATATCAATGCACCTAAACCCGTTCCATCTGCACCCGGATCGATCAGAAGCATCCACGCCGATTCCACAAGCGAACATCGTAAACAGGAACGGAGCCAGCACTTCCTTCGAGGCCGTCACGCCTGCTTCCAACGAGAATGACCCAGTCTCACGACACTCTTCGTTGCACTCAGCTAGGTTTGTGGATTTGGAAGCTCGTCAGCCGCCACGGTACACACGCGAGAATGACCCCTACCAGCTCTCATCTAAGCTCAAGACTCCGAGCGAGATCAACCAGATCCGTGCAAACAGTTCTCGCAGGCGCGACGGTTGTGGGCCGATTGTTGTCACCAAGAAAGCGCACAAGGCGAAAAAGCTCCAGGACTTTTATGAAAGCCAGAACGAGGGCATCCAGCGGCTGTTGAAACCTGTAGACGAGCATGTCCGGCAGGCCAAGGAGTTCGATGGCAAGAACTTACTGAAGTATCGCATTGCGGTTCACGGATCATTCGCAGCAAACGTGTGCCTTGCAGTTCTACAGATCTACGGTGCCATAGCCTCTGGTTCATTGTCCCTGTTCACGACCATGGCCGACGCAGTATTCGATCCCATGTCGAACGTAACTCTCATCGCCTGCAATCGCGCAGTTAAGACTGTTGATCCCCGAAAATTCCCTTCTGGAAAGGCCAGGATCGAGACAGCTGGCAACATCGTCTTCTGTTTCCTGATGACTGCCGTCTCATGGATGTTGATTGTTCTCTCCGCACGCGATCTGGTAGCCGGATCCACCTCGGATACGACGGACTTTCACCTTCCATCTGTCATCGCCGTCAGTGTCGCTTTTGTCACCAAGTTGGCCCTGTTTCTCTACTGCTGGTCTCTTCGCAACGTGTACTCTCAAGTCCATATCCTCTGGGAAGACCATCGTAACGACATCATCATCAATGGCTTCGGTATCCTAACGTCGGTCGGTGGAAGCAAGCTGAAGTGGTGGATTGACCCTATGGGCGCGATCATCCTCGCTTGCCTGATCACGACACTTTGGCTGAGAACCGCATATTCCGAATTTCAACTCCTCATCGGCGTGACTGCAGACACCAAGATGCAGCAGTGGATTACGTATATTGGTGAGGCTCTCCCAAAATACTCCGTCATCAACGCTCATGCTAACCCGTTGATTAGCGATGACACACTCGCCAATGATCACCGCCATCGACACCGTCCGGGCCTACCACAGCGGGCCCCGCATCATCGTGGAGGTCGACGTGGTCATGGACCCCAACGAGTCCCTTCGTGCCACGCACGACGTGGCCGAGGAGCTCCAGACGAAGCTGGAGAGCTTGCCGGATGTGGAAAGGGCGTACGTCCACATCGACTATGAGACGTCGCACAAGCCGGAGCACTTCTTGAAGAAGGAGCTCTGAGCGTGCGGCGCTGTGTAGTCGTTGTGGGCGTACGCCCTTTTGCCGGGGTGCTTGGGGGAGGCCTTCCGCTTTTTTGATACCAGGCTGTTTTCCGGGGCGCTCCGGAGTTTAGGATTATACAAGATACCCAATCAAATGATCAGACTTCTCCGGGAACCGTTTTAGTCCCCGAACATATGCTGAGGTGCCATGCTGACACTGATGTAAACATTCGACGGTGCCCAGATACTCTCACACCTGTACATACAACCAGCCAACGGTCCTTCCATAATTCACACGCATATCAGCGCCGGTGACCTCTATAACGATACCCGAGGTTTATTTCGAGCTATTTCGCTCAGAATCTGAACATCGACCATATACTTTACAGTAACAAGTCTCCAGCCCGGGACAGTTGCGAAGCCCGTCAATCACGACCATTGACATGAAACAGAACAGAGGACTACCTATTCAACTCGCCAAACGGGTTCCTGCCCAAAAGAACATGCCATAAATGATCCGTCACCCTCCAACTCCAATAATCGCTTCTCCTCCGTCACAACAAGCCGGTGCCAGAACCCCTCTTGTTCCGCCACTGACCTCGCGCAATCGTGCTTCCTCGACACAGCGAACTGACTGCAGCACGCCGCCCCAACCGCCCTCGGCAAGTCGTCGTAACCGTACATGTCCTGCTAACTTAGACACCGGGGCATCAGATGTTCCGGCATGCTGGTCTGCCCTCCCGAAACGGCTAGATCTCGTCCCGGGCAGCCGGGTACGAAAACGCAGCCCAAGTTCGCGTAGCCATTACCCTGCACGAAGCCGACGTGCCAGGCCTACAAACGGATCTTCGCACACAGGTCGCGTACTCGCGCGGGTTTTTCGCCACCCAGTCTGTGTCTTCGCTCTCAAGCTTGGCGATCACGATCGCCTTGCTGCACGGTGCCGCCGTGGGATTGAAAGCTACCATCATGTGAGATAGACGATGTTGCAGAGCTTGGAACGGTCAACGTATGTGTGAGGCTTGTGCCGGGGAGAGGTGCCCGAGACAACATCCTCAGGCACTGGGGGGTGGTTGACGTGCAGTATCATCAGGACGCGGAATCAAACTGTAACGATTACTTGAAATGAGTTCCTGAGATGAGTTCCTGAGATTATTGACGAGTGAGACCGCAACAGAGAGTAGCACAAATGCCTGAATGGTGGAGCGAACAGATGTCCTCATCAACAGCCTCTAGCTGGGTTTGATCTATGTATTCTCCATCGTCCGGATGAAAGCATAGCACCAATCAAAGGGAAGCCGGATGGGATTGGGATTTGACTACGTCGCCACCCTAATAATACCAGCTTCAAAACCCCAGATGCCGCCCAAAGCGCTGCGAATGCCTTGTCAATAGTAAGGTGGTTAATATTGGCCAGGTTGACGTTACGTTGTTCCCTCCGCTGCGCATATCATGCTTACCGCTTCGATGGAGGTAGATTGGGTTTCGGATACCTTACGGTACCCTAAGGTATGTATGAGTACAATTTTAGAGTACAGAAGCGCTTTCTTTGATTTGGTATTTCGAGAACAACCGCCCAATCTCAATGGCTCCGAGACAGTGGTGATTGACAGAGGAAACAAACGCTCCCGTGCCGTAACGGTGCTGGCCAAGGGATGTGAGTTTATATTACCCTAATGTTTCTGAACCTTGGCTGCTCCTACAGTACATTTTAACTTACTGTATGTATGTACATGGGTCTTGCTCACAGACCTTGCTTGGGGGCCTCGCTTGGGGGCTCGCTCATTGCATCGATTACATTACTATTCTAAGATTATTAGACATACAACTAAGACCCTACAACTGATATCCACATGTTTTCGATGCCTGTTGATGTGGCCAGCTGACCGTCTGTTGTCTGAAAATTTGAGGATTTGAGGATTTGAGTTGTGTAATAATCCTTCCAATACTACTTGCCCTGACCGAAGCAGACAGAGGCTTGTGGCGCAGCGACGTTCCCCTACTGTATATTTTCTAGATTACTCGAAAAGAGATATAGAGTACGGTAGGAGGACACAGCTCTAGTGACTAATCTATCACTGTGGATCGGCAATCTTTGTTCTCATGAGTGAGTGGTTGAGGTCGCGATCAGCAGCGTAATATAGAAATCTATCTACTTCTGCAAACTACATGTATGTATAAGGCATTGAGATTGACATGGAAGGGTACGCTCCACCCATCAGGTAGAGGCATCATTATAAAAACCGAGGAAAGAGCAAGTTTGTGGCCCGGGGCGAGAGAACGCTCCACCAAGGCAAAAGTAACAGGTGAACTGATTTCTGATCCCTATAGTATAATATCCCAATTTCAAGATGCGGGCAAAATCCGTCATTTACATCACCGGCTCATAAATTGAATCCCTACCCCATTCCGACCGATATTTCTCCCTCGACCATCCCCGCGCCTGTATCGGCGACTCACAAACGTCCTGCAACGAACAGTCAGCCTGAGCCAGTGTTGGACGGGTTAGAGCGATGAACCTGTCTCCTCCTCCTGAAATCTGCATACAGACCCAGCCAGATATCGCGTGCCCGACAGTCTTCCTCACCCGTTGCCTCATTCCGCTCACATTTTGGCTGTTTCGCCTCACGGAGGGTATCTGGCGTCTCGATCCACGGCTTGGGAACAGGCCAGTCGGAGAAGTGGAGGAATTTGGCTTCCTCCAGAACGGCGTCGGGGTTAAATGTCTCCAGGGCGTTGCCCAGATATGCGACGTGGCTTGAGGCTCGGAATTCTCCTGTCAAGAGGTTGTATGGTCGGTGTGGGAGGAGCATGGCATTGTCTCCGTAGAGCTGGTTTACAATCTCCATGTCGAAATCGTTCACGCCCTTGTTCTCCATGGCGTGAATGACCCGGCCAAACTCAAACTCGGAAGGCTCGATGAGCACGATCTGGGACGAGAGTACATGCTGTTCAGGATCGATCCAGTAGGCTCGCGGCAAGGCGACCGGGCAGTGTGGTAAGAGAAAGAGCTCATCCATGTTTTGTAGCACAGTGCTGTCGGAGTCGAAGTTTAGGACCCGTCTGTACTGCGTCTGGTTGAAGGCGAGGAGCTTGGTAAAACTTTCGGCCCAGGTTGCTGTTCCCTGCCAGCGTCCGAAGACGGACCGAGTATGTCAGTCAAAGCTCTCTTTCTCCAGTCAGGGTGTATGTCCCCAGTCTGACGACCACTTACGATCCCCTGTAACACCTCTCTGAACAGTGATTGGCACTAAGGTTGCGTTGTACCGTAGGTTGGCTTTGAGAAGTAATCGACTTGTCTGGTCTGCCGAGTCGGGGTCTACAGACCATTCGGAAGGATACATCAGGACTCGCGCAGCCTTACTCCTCAGCCGGTCCAGGGCTTCAAAAGCCATGACCGAATTGCAAAGGTAATCCGGGTTGGTCACGTACTGGCTATATGCGAATTGCGACCAGTCCGTCACGTCGGCGGTATCTGGACACAGTGGATTCCTCGGTAGACGGACCGGCATCTGTGGCAGAAGGAAGAAAATGAGTAGAAGAAATGCGAGCGCTGCTGCTACCGCCAGTCGAACACGTCTGGACCCAACAAGCTGGGCAAGGGACAGAGAGCTCCTCCAGTCTTCCCATTGCGCCGATGAAGACGAGCCGGAGAAGATGTATGATCGTTTTCGGAGGTAGGCTGGAAAAGGCAGATTCATAGCAAGTAGAGCGGCGGCCACGAACAGCTGATACTCCAAAAGGGCTTCAAACAAGAAATATAGAAACGAATATAATACTGACAACGAAGACGACGAGACGAAGAGAAATCATACTGTACAACAAGGCTACCTAGAGTAAGGTAGTACCTTAGGTGTCCCAGCTGCCTTTCCGTACCTTGTACCTACTAGTACAGAGTAGTCCGTGACTAGGTATTGGCGTTTGCAAGCATCGGACGGGGAACTGCTTCCCATTGGATTGGCGTAAAGAAGCGCAGGCTTCCATACTAAGTTAACGTTACCTTACCTAGAAAGGGAATGATGGGATCCGCCCTGCAGGCGGTCGGCGCTTCCACGACATGACTGCAGGTGACTTGGAGCGTCACGCTACAGTACCTTAAGATATGAGGGTTTGTACCTTACTGTAGGTACCTTAGTGTAGGCGTCCCACTGGGAATCCGTCGGTTGAAACGTTGCTTTTGACACCACGTGCAGTACCTACCTTGCTCTCGGTACCTTAGGTAACGATGACTAAGACATGGGATGAGCGCAATGATAAGTCAATATTACAGGTACCTACAAAATACAAAGTAACTTACCTTACCGTACGTGAGGCTCCTATCTTAAGGTAAGGTAACTTATGGTACCTTACCTGGTAGGTAGGTACCTGACCTAGTGCAACATCGTTATCAAAACAACCAAAGCCCCAGCCCTAACATCGAGAATCCAATCTGAAGGATGTAATGAATAATACAGTTTTTTCAGATCTGCTTCCCTCCGTTAAGATAGTGAGAAGAATATGGACTGTGGTGTCTGTAATGGATGTTAGTAAGCAAGACTGTTGAGATGAAGATGACTTATTATTACGAAAGCACTTGTATAGATATTCTAGTTCAAGATGTTCCAACAGAGAAGAATGCATGGAAATGCCATCAGATTTAAGTGACGCTGCTATGACTTGTTGAAGTCTTGAGATGTAGACGGGCGTTGATGTATGATTTGAGGTCTTCGCGCCTTGTCTACGTAGATCTGGTTTGATCTGTTGAAAAGGGCGTATAAATGCTTCGGGGAGAAGACGAATGCACTTTCCATACACTAAGAACCAAAGAAACTGATAGCAGCAGCATTGAGAGAATTCAGTATATGTGACTTGCTGTCCGCTGCATTCCAACTACCTTACAACACCATATGACACAGGCTGCAGTGACCTCGCAGAATGTATACCTCGCTGTTCATCCCAATTCGTCTATCCTTCTTTGCTTGTGTCATATCCTATTCCTGAACCGGTGAGCCACTTGTCCACATACTTCATATCTGCCATCTTCTTCAATAATTCTTCATAGCGTTTGCCCTCTTCAATGCCCTCTTGAAGTGTCTTCGCAATATCTTCGCAGTCCTCAACCTTCTCGTAGAATGTCGCGCCGAAATCCTTCATGATCTCACACCGTTCGTCCATCGTCAAGGCCATGCCGATTCGCCCATTCCAATCGTCAGGCTTTCTCTCCAAGTACGGCTTCCGTTCTTCTCTCTTGTCCCAGGTTTGCTCGTCAGCAGAGAACTTGAACACCCAAACCCCCTTTCCTGACGATGGATATCCAACATTCACAATTGGCGGGAAGTGGAAATCGTAAGTAATGCCGTCATCAATCCATTCCTGATGGAATGTGTACATATACCAGCTGGGCCACCAGTGCGCGCCCAGACGTAGCATGCGGTGCGCAAGATTGTCTTCTTCGGCTGGGTCTGAAGAGCGATTGGTAGGTTTGGTGTGGGGGAGGTCAAGATGGACGAGTTCGACGGCGGAGAAGTAACCAAGGACGATACCGCCGAAAGAAGGATAAGCGATTGTTCTACATGACAGACCCATGAATTCCGTGCGGGTGTTGGGGTCATGAGAAATGTAAGGCGGGCGGGACATTGCTATGTCCATTCCTATGTCCATTCCTGATGATGGATCTGGTTGTATTTGAGGCTGCTGACGACCGAATATGAACGAGCCAAACAGGAGAAAGATAGACGTCATCCCGAAATGAGTTGGACGAGACTAGACAAGACAGTGAGTTGAGAGACCGTGTAGGTAGCCTCAGCTGACATCCACGTTTTGGATGGGTGTGTCATGTGATGCTAACCCACCAAAGCCTTGCTGGCAACAGAATCTGTCAATTTCGCAGCCTGTGTCCAAAACATGAGTTCAGCGTCCACATGCCCCGAAGTTTGCCCAGTTATGACATGTGCGGTTTTGGAGAACTTAACATGGCCAGAAAACTTTCGGATAGCCTTCCCTCACCTTGCGGCGGGCTAGATGGTGGAGGAGGGACTTTCCATCCGCGGCCACGCTCGACGAAATCCCGTTAGATCGGCAGCTCATGCGGGCTCCCGTCTGCGCACGGGAATGAACCTAAGCGCCATAACTTACCTTAACTACCTTATTTAGAAATGACATCTCTGCGGGACGTAGGACAGAGGGGATGTGAAAGCTCCGTGCCTGGGGCAATTAGGATCGGCGGTAGATCGGTGATATGATATGATATGATATAGGTGCCTATATCAATTTGTCAGCATCCCTGCACGGGACGAATCAATGGATCCTAACATCTCAGCCCTGCGGCGCAGATAGGTAAGCGGCTCCAAATCGGGCTGATGTGGGTGCTGTGGACAATTCTTTGCTACAGGTAAGTGACGAATATATTCATGGAAACACGTTTGGAACTGATAATGCTAGTGCAGGCTCATTACATGTTTTCTCAGCTGCACATGAGACAAAGATGTTCCTTGCGAGCAACAACTTACCTGCACACTGTACAAATCGATGAACCCTAATGTCTCAGCCCTGCGGCACAGCTAGGCAAGCGACTCAGAACTGGGCTGATGTGGGTGCTGTGGACAATTCTTGCCATATATATCCAGGGAAACGGCTAAACGTCGTTTCAAGTCAATAATGCTGGCGCAGGGCCAATGCATTTTTTCCTAGCCGCACATGGGGCAAAGGTGTTCCTTCGGTTTCAGCATGCCAGCAGCAAGCAATGGTTATCCTCTTGGCAAGCGGTTGGACAGCAACATCTCTCGAAACGCTCTCCAGTTTTACTTGACAACCCTGGCAACTTCAATCCGAGAAGGAAGCGAAGCGGTGGCTATGCCACGGAGCACTATAAAGGGTTTAAAAGGCATGGCGATCTGGCTGACCTGTCTGTTCTGACTCAACTTTCATATCGTCCATCCATTTACTTTCAGGACAATGTATCAGCTTAGTGGCTTCCTCGCCTTGATCTCACTTGGGTCTCGTGTAGCCCTTGCTTTGCCTGCCCAAGCAGACCCGCATCCCCAAGATATCACGGCGCAGCAGATGAAGGATGCCTTTCCGGAAAGGGACCCGGTGAATGTGGCGAATTGGTATGGGACTAGCTTGTATGGTTGGGAGTCAGTCCGCCTAGCACCTTAGCCTGACGAGTGAATACTGACACTGATTATCAGCATGTGTGATGATATTGACAAAAACATAAAGGGATGGATCAAGGAGGCTTACGTTGACGCTAATAAGCTGGTCAATTATGACGGCGTGAAGAGTAATATCAACTGGAATTCTGCTGCCGCTCTAGAGTACCTGGGACCTTCTGGTATGTTCCTTCAAAGTACAAAAGTGGAGACTGGTGAGCTAACAACCTCGGTCTTATAGGTTTCAATAAGAATCAGCAAAAGCAGATTCAAGCCGTGTTTGCAAATGTTGCTACGGTCAAGGACGGGGCATCCCTGTGGACGCCGAATTGGATTCGTGTACGTTCTCGTAAGATCCACTCTAGCGATCGGCCTAACATCATGTCGAAGGTGCGTTGCGATGATCCAGCAAGGGTCTGCTCAACAAAATGTCCAACAACTAAAGAGGACGAAAATCAACCTGATATCTTGGCCTATGCTCGCAACCCGAAACAGGCTGGCGAAAAGTATCCGGACATCAGTTTCTGTCCGAAGTTCTATGGGCTCCGAAGTCTCGGCAATGCCATTGCCTTCGGAACGGGCCTTGATACAATTAAGAAAACAAATGATATCACCAATTATTACTCGAGAGGTGAGCTTTGAGCCTAAAGGGCAGGTCTGTAAGGAGTAAGCCAGACTGACGACTGGTAGCGCGCGTTTTTCTGCATGAGATGTTGCATCTCAACCTCGCCGCAGATTCCGTTAACGAAAGCCCAAACCCATCTGTTCGTGACCTTAAAGTCAAGTATACCTACGCCAGAACAGGAGCATCATCTCAATGGGAGGTAGCCTACGGGCCCAAACTTGCAAAGATCCTAGCGCGCTTTCAGCCCCGCAGCCATCTTTACGAGCCGACTGGCTACTTTGTCCAGCGCAACGATGACAATCTCGGCCTTTTTGCCCTGGCAAACTATGTGCAGAAACATCTCGGATCGTACCCATTCCTCCCAGTGATCTATGACAAGGTCAACGACATACCCATGCTGCCACCTGATCGCGTACATGCAGTTCCCTTTGTTGTCTTTTCTGCCAACGGCAATGAACCTGCGACATTCGTCAACTTCACACTCACAGATACTGAAGCCGGGGGACAGCTGAAAGAAGACGGTGATTGCTCTACCATCCTCAAAGATCACAGCGGTGAAGACCTGGAGATCGGTGCCCCCAATCCTTCTGATCAGTATCCCAAGTCATACTGGGATGATCGTAAGAAATGGCTCGACGCAATCAAGAAGGAGGAATCTTTCGGAATGTGCAAACTCGCCATCAGGGAAATTTGGACTTGCGAGAATGTCGGATCAAACCTCTACGCAGAGGTCAAGATTACAGATGCTGATGGCAAGGAGATTTACACCACACCACAATCCACACATGGCCCTGGACAACCGATTAACAATGCGCATCCCCTATCCCTACAGGAGAACGGAATGAAGCATGCGTTGGTGATTACGGGAGAACACACCAATGACTACATTCAGTTTTCATATGGATTGACATCTTGGACATCGGGGACAACGGACGGAGATGCGCAATGCACATTGAAAGGAGAGGATTGGAGTGAGAACGGTCCGCCAGGTTGTCCGGCGGCACCAGCTATTGTAGGTGTCTCTTCTTTTTTTCAGACGCCGTGCGGACTATGCTAACGAACTTGCCTACAACAGACACGAGAGTTTGATTGCCGATATCCTTGCAAAAGCTTCCCTCTCTCGTGAAGTTTCAATCCTTGCGTCGTATTCGGATCTTCTGTTCCTCTTGCAACTTTGTTTGGTTTCAGTATGCTTCTTTGCACGCGTGCTGCCCATTTTGGATACCTGCCGAAGAAGGGGTACAGTTGGAGCAGCGCTGGTGGCCAGATTGCCGTTGGCGTGCTTGCGATTGATGCACTCATTTCTCAAGATACGTTTCAGACTCTTCTTTCTTGCCGCTGTTATTCTGGAGTAGTCCACTTTTGAACCTTTGGAGAATAGCACAAAATGTTGAGTGCTCAAGAAGTTCAAAAAAATCATGTGCCAGATTGCTGTCGATGAATGGGCATTTCTCATATGGAGGGAGCAGAGCAGCTCCGATGTCAATTGAACACACTGACATATGAAGTGCGGGCTACTTGGCTCATTGCCGGCTCACCTCCCGGCTGTGGTAGTGGTCATAGGATTTGACCACGGCCCACATGCCTACTGCTGTAGGAATGCTTGATGGCAAGTGCAAGGTATCTCACGAAGTCTTTCGACGCCTTGAAGTTTTTTGGACAAGCCCCCATATACCAATTTTTCATCCCTATTGTCGAAGAATCACCTCGTAGGATTATGTGGCAGGCTTTGGCATCGTCCTGGAAAATTGCCATCTGCAGATGAACCGCAATCCGCCAGATTATCCCTGAAGCCTGGCTGGAGCGCACGAAAAGATAACTTCTGTTTTTAACTTTGCGTAATGCCTTGTGGAACTTGTGCCTCAGTCAAGCATATCGATATCTATCACAGTCAAATTCCTCGAGAGATGATATACTCGCAGCACTTCCCACTTATGTAACATTACCATACGCCACACCACAAGCCCCCACAAAATTCCCCGTACTTCGAAACGCCGGCGCCACATCAGGCCCATAAACCAAGCCCTCGATCCTACCCGCCGGACAGGACGTACTGACCCCCACCCCCGACCCCATTATACCCACGCCTTGCTGAACGACACATCCCTCGTAAAAGTACCAGTACGCCTGCACGCAGTTTGGGACTTCAAAGAAACAAGTGTGGCAGCAACCTTGGGCGGATGCGCCTTGCGGCGTGCTGAGTCCGAAGAGGGAGTTGTGTGTGCTAGGGATGGATGGTGGGAGGGGGGACGGTGCGTCGCCGTAGGCCGGGCCGGGAGAAGGGAGGGCCGCGGCGCAGGGGTAGACTGTTTTGGTTGATGTGCTGGCTGGGACCTGGGGTATACAGAGGGTTAGTGTCAGGCAGGGATTTTTGGCAGGACCGAGGCTAGGAATTGGAGATGTAGAGATGGACGTACCGTAGAGAGGACCGTTGATGTTGTTGTTGACGTGGTAGTTGTTGACGTGGTAGTTGTTGCTGGGGTCGGAAGAGCGAGGCAGGAACAGGCCTTAGAGACAGCGGTTGTGGCATATGCCGACATGTATTTTGGGAGTTCGACGTCGCGGTTATAAATCTCTGGACGGGCGGTATCGCGTTGTTGTACCTCGGCATTGACTTCTCTGCGGGCTTTGGTTGCTGGCGGATCGCCGGGCAAGAAGATGGTGGTCACTCTAGAGGGTATCAGTGCTGTAAGCCGTCCACCAGAAGAGGAGCATTTCCTACAAGGGGGTTCCTGTCGTAACCGTCGCAGTTGCGGTGGTTGTTCTGGTTGAATTCTTAGCAAAACATCACAACTGAATGCGGCAAAACGAATGGTACGCACATAATCGCTGTCGCTGTGGACGTGGATATGTGCAAAAAGGAGGAGCAGAATGGTGTTGCCTTGGAGAGCTTGAGGGCATCTACAAGGGCCACAACGTCCTCGCACACTGAAGCCGGAAGTGATCCATAATCAAGGTCCCGTCCCGTTAGAGGGGACGAGAGCACGAGTAAAGCTGCAATGGGAAAGGACGAGAGAAGGGTAAAAAGCTGCATAGTGAGGACTAAGAAGACTACCTAGGTGTTCACTAGGTACGGTGACGAGTGGTCTATGAACAGGACAAGCGAAGAAGTGAAGAAGAGATCCTTAGGATCTTATAGTGTGAATACGAAGATGAAGTTATCGTTATCGTTCCGACAGACTTCCGGAATTGAGCTGTGCAACACGACGTACATAGGCCATCTATTGTGGATCTGGTAGACCGTATGAGTATCAGAGGGTCTCAGTGTTGCTGCCTGTCCAAAGTAGCTATCATCGAATAGGTATTGCCTCGAGCAGTAGGCATTCAATACGAGTATCTTCCACTGCTCTGCGCCGTGCTGAGTTCGATTCGGACCAATAGAACAACGAGTCTCACCACACCCATAGCTAGGAAGTTAGGACCTGTTCTCGAAGATCCCCGGTAAGCCTTGCTCGGGAGCATGAAGATCAATCAATGGTGGGAAAGTACATTGCGTTGCTGTGCTTTAGTGCCGGAGACGATTGGGAAAGTCTACGGCAGAAAGTCAGTCAATTCGTTCATGATGTGAGCTTACAGCAATTCCTAGAATGTTGGCTCCTCAGTTCACTCAGAACTTTTTGCAACTTTTTTTTGAAAATCACACTCAAATTCAGTGTTTTGATGTTAAAATCACAATAAACAAATAGTTTGCATAAAACTGAATAGACAATATAACTATATATATATAGATTTATTAACTGTTAAATTTTTATAGAAAAGTATAGAGAAATAACAATGTTATTGAGTAATCTTTATATATAAGTTTAACAGTAATATGTGACAGCTTTTGACAGAAATTTGTATGTAAATCTTACTTATTTTATAAATTTTACTTTCAGTTATGAAGCAATATACATAAAATCTTCAAAAATGAAAGATCTTTATATATATAATAATTCTGTCTATTCAGATTTATCATAAAAACTCATTGTTGTAGTTAAATATATAATTTTTAAGTATAAATACTGTCTTGTTGTACAGACTTGAACAAAGTATTTAATTAAGTTGATAGCATTGTTATTTCACTATAG
>JAABUJ010000233.1_pt1 | contig 53820 bp, 81 predicted proteins | sample 5559131 | NCBI WGS metagenome assembly JAABUJ01 (sample SAMN10711875, study PRJNA513366) | rock metagenome | isolation source: Antarctica rocks | place: Antarctica: Victoria Land, Mt New Zealand nord | collected 2016-01-07
GCGCGGCCGCGGCCGCGGCGGGTCGTGGCAGCGCGGTGGGCGGGGCGAGCGCGGGGGGCGCGGGGGCAGGGGGGACCGAGGGGGCCGCGGCGATCGCGGAGGCCGCAGGGGCCGCGGCCGCGGGGCCCCCGGCCGCGCGGGCAGGGCCGGGGAGGCGGGAGGGGGCGCACCCGCGGCCGCCCCGCCCGCCAAGGATGCGGCTGCTGCTGCGGCGCCCGCGAAGGATGCCGCGGCTGCGCCTGCTTGAGCGCCTAATTCCTGATCGCAGGAGTGAGCCTACGCCGGCCTTTGGCTCCGCGCCTGCCTGCATGGGGCTGTGCTGGAGGCATGCATGACTGGTGCTTTGGAGTCCGGAGCTGGGCAGGGCTCTCCGTCATCGGGCAGGCCACAGGACATCTTTGCCGTTGTGGACGACGTGCTAGCTATCACTGGTGACCTTCTGTGTTCAGGCGGCGCCTCTACCACACAGTGTCACGCAGTGGCCGTGCTTGTTGTTTGGTAGTCACAATATGGACACAGCGTTGTCACACGATGCACCCATGCGTTTGCCAACACAGCCAGCCTAGACAGGGCGCCACTATCTTGCATTAGGCGCGTATCCATTGTGTTGCAAGTGCCTCCGCGGGAGGCTGCGCCGTGCAAAATAAAATAACCGATGGCCATCACTAGAGCGCTCTACCCGCGCAGCACATCATGAGAGACCGACAAAGGCGTGGGGGCGTGGCAGCCCCCTCCTCCCCAGAGTTCCGAAAATTGTTCGAGCAGGTTCCCAGGCCACCGATAAGCGGGACGACGCGGACAGGGGAATGCCCCTGCCTGCAGCGACCCACACACAGCCTCCATGAACAAACGCGGGCAACACAGCAGAGCACCCTCGCCCCGCGCCGCGGCTTGCCGGCGCGCGTGTCCGCGCCCGCAAGGCCGCATGGCCTATGTGCGCGCCTCAGAGCATGCCCTGCACCTTGACTGTCAGCCTAGCACCACCGCCCCTAACAGCACGGCGTCAGCGCGCTGCACAGCACGCAGGGCCCCGCTCGGACTGGGCGCGCTCCGCCAGACACAGGCTGCGCCACGCCTCAGCCGACCCGGGTAAGGTTGGAGTCTACGGGCGCGCGGCTCAGCGCATGGACGTGTACTTGCGGCGGATGGCGTCCATGACCGCGCCCAGGTCCTCCTTCACCTGCGCCCGCAGCGCGCCCCCGCATCACCGCCGGCCGCGCCCGTCGCCGGACGGCGCACGCGCCGCTGCGCGGCCCCTACGGCGCGGCCTGCTTGGCAGCGGCGGGCCTCCCGGGGGACGCGGGGACGTGTGCTGTGACGCCCGCTGCCAAGCTGCCACGCATGGCGACCCAAGCGCGGCTCTAGAGCTGAGGTTGGGCCTCAAGGGGGGCGCACCGGCACAGGCGGGTTGGCGTGCGCGGCGGCCATGCCGGGGATGTCGCCCGCGTGGTACGCCACCTTGGACTGCGCGAACTTGAGCCCGTGCGCGGTCGAGACGACGACCGTGCGGTCGCTGGGCGCAATCACGCCGCGCTCGCGCAGCTTCATGAGCGCCGCCAGCGCCACGCCCGTGTGCGGGCAGTTGAACATGCCTGCGCGCCGGCGCCGGGCGGGTGGGGTGCACGTCGTCGCCGGCGGCGCGCGCTGGCGGGGCCGTCCGGGAGCTCCCGCGCCCCTCCCGCCCCCGCCACGCAGGGCGGCCCCCGCGCCGGGGCTCATCCCCCGCGCCCGGGGCTCCCGCAGGGCCTGGTTGCGCTAACGGAAGGGTCATGGAAGGTTTAGGGTCAGGGTTAGGGCGCGCCCGTCAGGTCCCCGCGCGCGGCCGCGTCCATGAGCTCCTCCTCCGACGCCTCCTCCACGATGCCGTCGGTGGCGGAGAGCGCCAGGATCGCGCGGTCGATGGACACCGGGTCGCCGATCTGGATCGCCGACGCAAACGTCGTCTTTGCCTTGACCGGCTCGAAGGTCTCCCAGCCGTTCTTGTACGCCTGGTACAGCGGGTTGGCGTTGGCGGCCTGCGCGCGCGGGGCGCCCGGTCTCGCGCCGCGTGCGCATGTACGTGCGGGCCGCGCACTCTGCTGTCCTGTGCGCGTGCTGGTGCGCCCTGGGTTAGGCTAGGGTGGGGGCAGGACGGCACCTGCGCGCAGACCAGGCGCGGCATGCGGTCCACGAGGCCCAGGTCGCGGCACATCTTGAAGCCCTTGTAAAAGGCGTAGATGTTGCCCAGGTTGCCGCCCGGGATGATGACCCAGTCCGGCACAGCCCAGTCAAACTGCTGGCAGATCTCGATCGCGGCCGTCTTCTGGCCCTCCAGGCGCAGGCTGTTCATGCTGTTGGCCAGGTAGATGGGCGACTCGGCCGTCACGTCCTGCACGCGGCACTATGGCCTCAGCCGTCATGCGCAGCCGTCACGTCCTCGGCCGGCACGTCCTCCTGCTGTTGGCCAGGCAGGTCGGCGACGCCGCCGTCACGTCCTGCGCGCGCCGCCGGCCGCGCGCGCGCCTCAGCCCCGCGGCGCGGCACCCCCGCCTGCACGCCCGGAGCTGCGCGCGCAGCCGCGCAGGCGCGGGCGCGCGCTGCAGCGAACGCAGGAGCTGGCGCGCGACGCACGCGCCGAGCGCCGCCGCGGCGCCGCGACGGCCCGCCGCGGCTCCGAGGCATGTCCAAGGCGCCGCGCAAGGGGTCATCACAGGCGCGCTGGACCGCCGCGCGCGCGCAGACGGGCAGCCGCTGTCGCCGATCGCCACGCGCGCGCGCGCCGCGCCGACGCGGGCGCGTGCCTTGATCAGCTTCATGCAGCCGTCAAAGTCGGTGTCGATGGAGAGCACGAGCGCGCCGTTGGCGATGGGCTGCACCAGCTGCGCCAGGCTGATCTTGTCCGCCGGCAGGAACACGATGGACGGGATGCCAGCCGCCGCGCAGTACGCCGACAGCGCCGCCGACGTGTCGCCTGGGCGCGCGTGCCGCCCCGGTTGCCGAGCTGCCAGACCGGAGCAGCAGGGGTGGCCCACTGCGGTCCTCGGACACATACATAAACACCTGGTCCGGTTGGCCAGCCTGCCAGAGAGGGCCCCGCTGCCCGTGGCCACCTCCTCGGCTGGCCGTTCTCCCGCAGGCCCCCCCCAGTCTGGCTGCGAGGCCTGCGCATGCGCACCTGTTTCCCACCGTCCCGCAAACCAGACAGGCGCTGACTGTGCAGCGCTGACTTCCACCTCAGCGCGCCACTCTGCACAGTCGCAAGCAGGCGCCTTGGACCCTGCTCGCAAGGGGGAAAGAATAAGGGAACTCGTGCATCCCCCAGTCGCGGCAGTTCACGGGCGCAGCCCTGCAGGAGCGCACCGGTGGACGCGCAGCCGACGGCCTGGACGGCCTCAGGCCGAAGCCGGCGCAGGCGGTTGACCTGGGACACGAGCACGGTCATGCCCAGGTCCTTGAAGGAGCCGGTGTGGCTGTTGCCGCACTGCTTGACCCACAGGTCGCGCATGCCGAGCGCCTCGCGGCCCAGGCGCTCCGCCCAGAACAGGTTGCTGTTGCCCTCGAACATGCTGACGATGTCGTCGTCGCCCAGTTGCTGCGCGCGCATGTGTGCGTGCTCAGGCTGCGCGGTCCCGCCACGCAAGGCGCGAGGCAGGTCGCTGCTCTAGGGTGTTTTGGCGCACTTTGCGCCAGACGGGCATGCGGGCCGCTGCCGGTACAGGGCTGTAGAAAGACCCGCCGCGTGCGCCGACCACAACAACAGGGCTTACTGCGACCCCTGGGCAAGGCTGGGGCGCCAGGGGTCAGGCAGTCGGCAGAAGGCGCCTTCTTCCCGAGCAGAGGCAAGTCCGTACACCAGAGGCCCACGCCTGGCGGGGCAAGGCCGGCCGTGCGCCTGCTCGGGCCGCGCGCGGCGCCAGGGCCGCACCGGCAGCACCCACTCCTTCTTCGACCACACGCCCGAGCCGAACGGCCAGCTGGTGCGGCCGACGCGGCTGTCGAACAGCGCGCGCCAGTACTCGGGGCCGTAGATCGCGAGCGCCTCCATGTCGTGCTCCACGTCCAGCAGCCCGCCGTCGCGCGAGCGGTACACCACCTCGTCCAGCGAGTAGGCCTCGCCCGCCGCGCGGCCCTCGCCCAGCGCGACCGCCGAGAACGGCACGTACCGCGCGTTGAACAGGTGGCCCTTCTCCAGCGGCGCTGCCGGCCGCAGGCGTTTCAAGGCGTGTCAAGGCGTGTCAGGGCGCGCGGGGCGCGGGCGGTGCGGGCGCCGGCAGGCCGGCGCATTGTCTGCTCGACAAAACGGGCTTGCGCAACGTCTGTCCGGACACAGCAGCCGCTGCTTCGCCCGCCCTCTGCGAGGCCGCCTCTGCGCACGGGCCTGGAGACAGGTGCCGTAGAGCTGTCCGCCCGGCGCCAAGCGCTCAAGTGGGGGCTGCTGTTCGGTGCATATTGAATAGCCCAAACGTGCCGTGCGAGTGATCACTGTGCTGGCGCGGGGCACACCCCGCCGGTGCGCCTGCTCGCGGATGTCCCCGGTCTCCGCTTTCGGCGCCTCCACGGACAGCGTAGCATGCGCCACAAAGGGCCGCAGCGCGCAGGGCCGGGCGGGCGCGGCGCTGCAGCGCAGCGCAGCGGCGCCGCCTGTCAGAGCCCGGGAGCTCAGGTCCACAGCCATCGCCGCCGGCGCCTGCATCCCGGCGCACTCCACAAAGCCCATCCGTTCCACGCTCACCCTCAGCAGTACCACTCAGCCTGGGCGAGCCTGCGCTCGATCGAGGTGAAGCCCTGCTAGAGCAGGGTGGGCTGCTCAGCAGGGCTTGCAAGCCAATTGCAATTGCCAATTGCTTCAGACACAGCCTCGCTGGGAGCGCTTATCCTGGTGAAGGTCCGCTGATCCGACGTCCTTGCACCCCCTCTGCGCTACCACACAGGGGCGGACGCAATGCTGTGCCAGCAGCCGGTGGCCGCCCATGTGTGTCACCTGCCGCTGCGCAGCGCGCCAAAGCCAGCGCTGCTCAGGGCGGGGCACCGCGAGGCGCGTAGCCAGGCGGCTGGCTGCTGCTGCCGCGCCTCGCTCGCGCAGGAGCAGGCCGCCCCTGCCAGCCGGCCCGGCGCGGAGCCGCAGCTGCGGGAGGCGGTGGCGTTTGCTCCAGCGACCGTGGCCAACCTTGGCCCCGGCTTTGACTGGATGGGCTGCGCTGTGGAGGTGAGCGGCCTTAAGCGCAAGTGCAAGTTCACTGACAATGCGGGCTGCGGGGCGATAGCCTTGCTCGCAGGCTCTGGTAGGTGCTCACCGTGCGGCCTCCGGTTCACATCCGCAGGGCGACGGGGACACAGTCACGGCGCGGGCGCTCCCGGACCGCCCGGGCGAAGTGCTGATTGAGGCCATCGAGGGCGACGGCGGGCGGCTGTCGCTGGTGGCCGCGGAGAACTGCGCCGGCATCGCGGCTCTGGAGACCCTGAAGCTGTTCGGCGCTGACCGGCCGCGCTGCGGCGTCGGCATCCGCCTGCACAAGGCGCGCTCTGGCGCGGCGCGCGCAACGCTCCTTCAGGGGGCGGTCTGGGCAGCGGAGTGGTGAGCGTGCTCGCCAGCAGTGAATGCAGGCCCCACTTGTAACCCCGGGCCAGCTCCACAACTGCTCGGCCAAGGCCGCCCAACGGGCTGCGGCTTACGCAGCAGCGCGGCAAGCCGCGACAGCCTCGTCCTTGGACGAGGCAAGCTTGCCGCAGGCGCGAGTCCAAGGTGTCGGGCCGTGCATGGCGCCCCGCCGCGCAGCGGCCCTGTGAGCAGCGCAGCCACGGCCGGCGCCGGCCCGGGCCGGCCGCCTGACAGCGCGCTGGCGCGGGCGCCCCCGGGCCGAGCCCGCGCGCGCGGCCCGCGCAGGGCCTGCCGCTCGGCAGCGGCCTGGGCAGCAGCGCGGCGAGCGCGGCGGCGGCCGCGCTGGCGGTCAACGCGCTGTTCGGCGCGCCGCTGGCCAAGGCCGCGCTCGTGCCGGCCGGGCTGGCGAGCGAGGCCGCCGTCAGCGGCTTCCACGCCGACAACATCGCGCCCGCGCTGCTCGGCGGCTTCATCATGGTCAGGCGCGGCGCGCCGCGGCCCCGCTGCCGCGCCCCCTCCCCGTGAGGACGGCGCGCTCCGCGCGCATCGCGGGCGGGCGCGCGGCGCCTCCCGCCGCGCCCTGCGCACGTTCTGCAGTGCACAGAGTGCTTGGCAGCGGGCTTTCTGAGGGCGCGCGTGCGTGCATGCGTCCGCCGGCTCCCCAGTGGGCGCGCAACTCATGCCAATTGTCTCTGATCTGTAAGGCGGTCAACGCTGGGGCCAGGCACATCACCCGGTCATACCAAATCAGCAACATCAGTCCAGCCCTCGCGGGAGAAGGCTCACGGTGGGTGCGGCAGCAGCCACCCACATGTATGGGGGCATTGGGTGGGTGGCTGAGGTTTCGGGGGACAGTGAGGTTCCTTGTTACAATGTGATAGCGGAGCGCTGAGCCGAACGGCGGTTACGCTGCAGGTTGTGCAGGCGTTCCGCGCAACGCAGGGCAGCCGGGTGCAAGGCATGACGCCAGAGACACCGTACATCGACCTTATGCAACAGGGCGACGCGCCGGGTTGCCCGCCGGCAATGCCGCACAGCAGGCTGCCGCGCAGCTTACGCTGCTGGTGTGACGCAGCTTGAGTTGCGCGGACGCCTGCTGTGCGGCATTGCCGGCGGGCAACTCGGCGGCTCGCCGCCCTGTTGGATCAGGTCGATGTACGGTGTCTCTGGCGTCATGCCATGCACCCGGCTGCCCGCGTTGCGCGGAACGCCTGCACAACCTGCAGCTCAGCCGCGCCGCAGCTCTGCCCTGCCCTGACCCTGACACAGGGACGCCGTGCAGGAGCTGCAAGCCGCTGGACCTGCAGCGGCTGGCGTTCCCGGGCGAGCTCTGGTTTGTGCTGGTGAACCCGTGCTTTGAGGCTCCCACCGCGGAGATGCGCGCGGTGCTGCCCGGCCAGGTCGCCATGAGCGCTGCCGTGCACAACTGCGTCATGGGCGGCACGCTGGTGCGCGCGCACCCTGCAGCATATCCTTTGGAAGGCCTCGTCCTGGGGCAGCTTAGCCGCGCGGGCACTGTCATGCCTTGGGCGCCTGTGTACGGCCGTTGCCTGGAGCCGCAGGGTTGCATTACAGTGCATTCGCCTGGCCACTGCTACTGAAAACCTGCGCAAGCACTGACGGCTGAGGCAGCTGAACTTTGCGGCTGTCGGTGATGCGGCCACTGTGCATGTTCAGGCGCCGCTGGCTGTCCTCCCATGGGGGTTGCTCTGATGATGCTGATGCACGGAGTCGTGTCGAGGGCGGCATGCCCTGGAGACTTGTCGGCCAGGGTCGTTGCAGGGTTTCTGGGGTTCTGAGCCCGTCAGAATCTCCGCAGGTGGCGGGCATCCTGGCCGGCGACGCGGCGCTGGTGGGCCGCGCACTGGACGGCGACGCGATCGTGGAGCCTGTGCGGGGGCCGCTTATTCCGGGCTTTGCCGCCGTGAAGCGCGCTGCGCGCGCGGCAGGCGCGCCTACGCCCTCCCGCTTGTCCGCGCCCCTCACCAGGCCCGTTCCGCTCCTGCTGCAGCATCTGTGACAGACGGCAGTTGGGTGTGGCATGTGATGGGCGCACGAGCTTCAGCGAACAGGCCTCATGCGTGCCTGTGAGAAAGTTGGCTGTCTACTCAGGGCTGCGGCTCTCACGTAGCTCAAGCAGCAGCGCGGGCGCCAGGCGCGTACGGCTGCACAATCAGCGGCGCGGGGCCGACATGCGTCGCGGTGGTGGACGACCCGGCGGTCGGCGCGCGCGTGGCGGAAGCCATGGTGCACGCGTTCACATCGGAGGGTGGCCTGGCTGTGAACTCGGCGCGCGTCGTGCGCCTGGACCAGGAGGGCGCGCGGCTTGTGCGGTAACCAGCGCAGAGGGAGCTGGGCAGGAAGTACAGTGGCGGGAGGGTGGTGGTGGGGTATTCCTAGGGTGGTGTTTGCAACCGAACTCCACTCGATCCAGGCGCTGCTCATGCCGAAGCGTGCATTGTTTCATTTGCTGTAGTCTGTTTTACGTGCTGTAGATCAAGCTTGCTCCACAACGACCATCACTACTCGGCATTGCTGGCACAGCTCCAGCCAACGTTGGCGCTGCACATATAGAAGCGGTTGTGCATGAGCGTGCTGTGAGGCTGCCGGCCGTGCATGGCTGGCGGACGGGCCGGACCGCCCGGGCCGGAGGAGCACCGCGGCTCGGACTCCGAGAACAACTCGTATCATGTCGACAGCTACAGCGAGGAGCCCGCGCCGCGCGGCTATGACGTCGACGGGGTGAGCCGGCCCTCCCCGCCGGCTCTGAGAGCCAGCATCGGCCCGCATCACTCGGCGGAAGCGCTGCCGCCAGATTGCAACGGCTAGCACCAGCGAGCCACGACGATGTAGCTGGCGGGCGGCGATGGGCTTGGTAGCCAAGCTGGCTGGGGCCGGCTGGCCACGGGAACAGCCAGCTTGCATGTCCCCGGAAGTGGCCGTGCCAAGGCCCACTGGTCGGCCCCACTTTGTGGCTTGGCGCCTTGCGCGTGTTCAGCGGTTCTGCCGCCGCCCGGCGCAGCAAGGCGCTGCGCTGCGGGCGCGCGGGCCAGGCGCCGCATCCCTAATGTGTGCGTTCAAGCATGCGCCGGCGCCAGCGGCGCCCGCGTGCGGTGGCCTCGGCCCAGCGCGCAACGGGTGGTGCCACGTGTATATCATGTGGGCCCTGGGCTGGGTCCTGTGCCCAAACCGAACGCAACCAGGCGAGTGGCAGCGGCGCGCGCTCGAGTCAGGCGCGGCGCGGCGGGCACATGCGGCCGGGATAGCAGGCTCTGGTGCACCCTGTGCGCGGGCCGAGGCGCGGCGTGCGGCGACCCAGCCAATCAGAAGCCACCTGGCGGCAGGACGCGGCCGGAAGTTGAACACCAGTCACATGGCGGGACGACCGCCCAGCCTCGGCACGCCCGTGACGGGCTGTTGTGGCGCTGCGCACAGGTCATGGGCGCGCCCGAGGGCAAGGCCAAGGCCGGCGGCGGCATCAGCGAGCTGAACAGGCGCGGGCCGGCCAGAATGCAGGCTCACTGAGCCCCACATTTCTGCCTTACCTCAGCCAGCCGTGCAGCGGGCCGCACTCTCTGCGGTGTGCACCCTTTGCGCCTGTCTGCGGCCGGCTGGTGCAGACGCCCTGCTGATTAACGATGCGCGAGCGCGTGTGAGTCGGTTGGCGCCGCGAGCGCGCGCCTGCTTGAGCCTCGGGCAGCAAAACAAGGCGGCGTGCGCAGGCTGGTCGAGGCGCTGCATGGCTTTGATGAGGGCGGCGTCGACCACATGGACTCGTACCTGGGCTCCGACGAGGAGGGGCTCTGCGGCAGCGGCGGCTACGGCGGCATGGCCGGCCTGGCCAGCTTCAACGCGCTGGGCCTGGACGACGTGCGCGACGACGCGGCGCTGCTGGACGGCAAGCGCGGCGGCAAGGTGCGCCGCGCGGCTCCAGGGCGCTCCTGAGAGACAGGCTTCCGGGGCGGGTATGGACGGGGCAAGTGCTGCTCCTGGGTCTGCGCTGCCAGCACAGAACTGTGTCGCCTGGCGCGCGCCTCGCAAGGCGTGGCGGGGCGGCAGGCGCTGCGGTGGGGGCAGGTTCCGGTCCGACCAGGCCTGGCGCGGGTTGGGGCGCGCGCAGCGCGTCTGCAAAACGTCCTTGCTCTGCGGCCCGGGCGCCTGCCGGGCCAGCGCAACCTGTGCTGCTGCGCCTGCCAGCGCGGTAGGCCGGCGCGACAGCGAGCTGCCCTGGACGGCCCACCCTGGCGGAGCACGCGGGCCGCGGCTGACTCAACCCGCTAAACCCTATCATGCGCGCGGCGCGGCAGCGCGGCGGCGGCTACGCGCGCTCGGAGGCCGAGTCGTACGGGTACGCCAGCGAGATGAACCCCAAGCTCAAGGGCAAGAAGGTGCCCATGCTGGAGGAGCGCTGCGAGGAGGAGTTCTGCGCCGCGCCGTTCAACCATGACGCGGCCGAGGTGCGCCCGGCTCTCGATGTGAGCGGTGTGTAGGACTCTGGGCCATGGGCTGCTCACTGAGGAGGTCTGGAACTCTGCGCCGCGCCGTTCAATCACGACGCGGCCGAGGTGTGCGCCGTTGGCGCGCGGGGCGGGGAACCTTGGCGCGCGGGGCGGGAGACCTTGCCTTGCCTTGCGCGGCCCTGCTCAAGGGCTGTCAGCTGCCGGGGCGCATCTGCGCGGCGCTGCACTTGTGCGGCGAGCGCGCCGGCAGAGCCGTTGGCGGCGCGCGGCAGCATGGCGATGCAGGATGTGGGCGCGGCGCCCAGAGCTGCTCAGGGGCTGCGCGAGCTCCAGCCTCTGGAAACGAATCTGCCGCTGAGCGCCGACGCGGCGCGCGTCTCGCAGGCGGGCACCGCAGAGGCGGAGGCGGAGGATCCGGCGGCGCCGTGGCCGCAGCGACCGTTCCGGCGCGGCTGGCGCTTCAATTGGCCGGGCGTGGGCATCATGGTGGTGTACTGCCTCGCATTCATTTTCTACCTGTACATCCGCATCCGCTACACCCTGGACCTGGGCGCCTACGTCTGGTGCGGCCTCCAAAGGAGTGCCTGCGCATCTGTTCCTGTTGAGAGTCATGTCAAGAGTGGAAAGCCTGCTAGTGGCGCCCGCTTGTGCGCGTGCGCCGCGCTCCGTTGCGGCGCTGTTGGGCGCCGCGGCCGCCGGCGGCCCGCCGCTGCTTGCCGCGCCCAGGCAGCGGCGGGCGCGCCCGGGCCTGCGTGTGGAGTGGCAGCCTGAGGGGAGCGAGCGCAGTCCCGCGGCAGCAGACGGGCGAGCGGCGCACGGCGGCGCGGGCGGGGCGCGCATGCGGCGGCGGCGGGCTTTCTGGGCTCAGAGCCCGCGGCGCTCGAGCGGGCTGAGCGCCGGCCTGACACCCGCGCGCGCGCGACCGGCAGGTGGGGCGCGTTCATCCTGGCGGTGGAGGTGCTGGGCGCGACGTCCACGGTGCTGTACGGCCTGAACATCATCCTGACGCCCGTGCATGAGCCGCTGGTGGACGACCCCGCCAACCCGGGCCTGACCAAGGTGCCTCCCCCGGCTCGCGCGCGGCGCTGGAACACTCCCGAGCGTGCGCCGACTGACCTCGTTGCCAGCATCGTGCGCTGCGTAAGACGGCGGCTGGGCGAAGGCGCGCCAGCTGGCCAAGCATGGCGGGTTGCGGGTAAGGTCGGGGCAGCCGCCGCGGCGAGGTGTGCGTTGGGGAGGCGAGCTCGACGCGCCAGGCCGCCCGGCGTGCAGGTGGGGTACAGCTACCACGTGCGCGTGCTCGTGCCGTGCTACAAGGAGGACCTGGAGATCGTGGCCAAGACGATCCAGGCGGCGTACAATGCGCGGCTGCCCGACAACTGCACGCGCACCATCTACCTCTGCGACGACGGCAAGGACAAGCGCAAGCGCAAGTGGTGCGCCGCGGCGCCCGAGCGGGCCTGTGTTCCACTGCGCATTGTGTGCGAACAAGCTGAGCCTCTGACAGCAATGGAGCAAAGCAGTCCAGAGCCTGCCGCATTACGGCTCCTCCCGCCGCTGCGGCGCCCCCGCCGCCGGCGCCCCGCGGCAGCAGGCCTCTGCGCCTGGGCGGCGCGCGCGTGCCGCCCTGCACGTGGCCCTGCGGATTGCACGGCGAGGCGCTCGCCCACGCGCACACGCTTTTGGGCCGCGCGCGCGCCCTGTGGGTGTGCCAGGGGCCATCCAGCGCGTCCTGCATCAAATCCTTGATGCATAACGTAATTGTGCTGGCACCGCAGGTGCGAGCAGATGGGCCCGGAGATCATCTACGTCAGCGGGCGCACGCGCGCGTCGGGCGAGATGAACGGCAAGTCGGCCAACCTGAACAACTGCCTGGCCCAGATCTACCCGGCGGGCGTGCGCATCCCGGCCACCGAGCTCGCGTGCGTGTTTGACGCCGACCAGGCGCGCGCCCCGCCGGCGCGGCTCGCGCCTTTTTATCGCGTGTGCGCCCATGCGGCTGCAGCGCAGGGCGCGCTGTACTCGTGAACGGCGCGGCAGCGGGCGCCTCAGCGCGACGCCAGCGCAGTAGCATGTGCCAGCACTTGGTCGAGACAGCGTCGTGCGACAGGCTTTGTTGCTCCCGGCCGCGCTGCCTCAGCGCCGACATGCACCGCATCCGGTGATCGCAGCAGAGGCGTCCATGTCGGCGTCCCTGGCAAGCGCTGCTTCCTAAGACCCAACCAAAAGTAGGGTCAGGGTAGGGTAGGCTCCCTGAGGCTGGGCGCGGCCGGCAACGCGCAGGTCTCCAACCCCGACTTCTTCCTGAAGACGCTGCCGCTGTTCGACGCGGGCGACGACGTGGGCATGGTGCTGTCGCCGCAGTGCTTTCACAACATCGACGCGCACGCCGACATCTTCAACCACGGTAATGTGCAGTTCTGGGAGTACGCGCAGGTCGGCTACGACGCCATCGGCTTCATCTCGTGCACGGGCGCGCGCCCCGCCGCCTGAGTTAGGATTAGGTTTTGGCTCGCTGCGCACGCCCTGTCCGGCCGGGCGCCCGCTGCTTTGGCAGGGCGCGGCGCCGCGGCGCTGCCGCACTCGGGCGCGCCCTGGCGCGGCTCGCGGGCGCGCTGAGGCCCGGCGGCGCGCGCGCGCCGCGCGCAGGCACCAACTTCCTGACGCGCAGCTGCGCGTTTGCGGCGGCCGGCTGGTCGCCGACGTACACGCTGACGGAGGACTACGCGCTGGGCATGGAGCTGAAGAAGCGGCGCTGGCAGTGCCGCTACGTGAACGAGTACCTGGCGGTCGGCGAGGCGCCCGAGCAAGTCCGCAACTGCTTCCAGCAGCGCTCGCGCTGGGCCAAGGGGTGCGCGCCGGCCTGGTAGGGTTCAGCACCCTGCAGGCCTGCAGGCCTGGCGGGCGCATAGGCGCTCGTCAGCCTGCAGCTTCCAGCCGCACAGCGCCCCCACAGGCCGAGTCTGCGCGTTGACACCGTTGCAAGCTCTGCCCCGCCTTGATGTGTAGGAGCGCCAGGGACGAGATTGGTTCAAGCTGAGGTCTCTGCCGCGTTCTTGCAGCCTGCAAGGCCACCGGCCTGTTGAGCACCGCGCCGGATGCTGTGTGCCTGTCGCCAGGCGCACCAGGCGCCCTGCTTCCCCCGGCCCCCCGTGAAGCCGTGTGCATGCAACCAAGCGGGCGGCGTGTGCGGCGCGCAGGCACTTCCAGATGATCCTCTCCAACCGGCACTGCCCGCTGTTCCAGCGCGAGCTGCCGTGGTGGGAGCGCGTTATGTACTGCACGGGCGTGTGGTCGTACCTGGTGGGCGCGGTCACGACGCCCGTGTTCATCGCCGTGCCGCTCGTGACCATCTGGGCGGGCATCTTCCCCATCGTCGTCTCCTGGTGGGCGGCAGGTGCCGCCCCCTCCCCCAGCCGCGCCGGCCCCTCGCCCCCTCCCACATGTCGCACACCTGTCTGGTTAGAGTGCCGGCAGTTAAGCTGCGCGCGCGCCGGTCGCAGCGATTGCGCCCGCCACAAAAGCTCAACAAAAGGATCAGGGGAGGGCACGGGGCGCGGTGCATGCAGGCCTGCAGCGCGCGGCGCTGCCTGGCCGCGGCACACGTGTGCGCGCTCTTGGCGGGGCCCTGCCAAGGGCGCCTCTGGCCCGCCGCGCAGCAGCCCTCGTCCGACGCCCCAGCCACGCGCGCGCGCAGTGGGCCTGACCACGTACTTCTGCGCGCAATACGCGGTGCTGAACTACGTGCGCCGCTTCAAGCACATCACGCCGCTGTGGTTTGCCAACGTCGCCAACAACATCCTGTGGTGGACATTTGTCAAGGCGTGCTGGCGCGCCGCGGGCAGCATGATGGCCGACCGCGGCATCACCTTCAAGACGACCATGAAGGCGCGCGCGGCTTGCCCGCCGCTGCTCAGCGATGCTTTCTGCGTGCGGGCGCACGTCCGCGCAGGCTCGCCAGTGACAGCGTATGCTCGAGCGAGGCCGCCCACGGCCGTCTGCTGCTGCTCGTGCGCTCCCGCCGGCACCCGCCGGTGCCTGGCTGGCAGCCGTGCTGAGGCGCGCCTGCCGGGGCTGCAGGGCGCGGGCCGGCTGATGAACGCCAACATCGGCGACCTGTGGATGCCCACCATCTGCCTCCTGGGCCTGATGGCGTCGCTCGGTGCGGCGCCCACCCCGCGCACAGTCGCGCCCGGCGCTCCCCCGCGCGCATTCTGCCAGGCCGCAAGGCATGCGCTGTGCGTGTGGCGGGCCGCCGCCTGTTGCGCTCCCGCGTCAGCGCCTCTGTCGGTCTGCCTGCCGGGCTGGCGGCGGCTGGGCAGCCTGCCGATGCGCTGCGCTGCGGAAGCTGTTTACCTCCCTGTAAGCTGGCACACAGCTGTATGAGAAGCAGCTATTTCCCAAGTGCGGGTTGGACGCAGCCGCACCCGCGCTGCGCATCCGTGCTGCACCCCTGCGCAGCCTGGGGCAGCCCTGACCAGACCCCAGCCCTGACCAGGCCCCGCCCGGCGCCGCAGGCTTTGGCCTGTTCAAGGTGGTGACGGGGCCGACGGTGGTGACGACGCTGTCCATCTCGCTGGTGTGGCTCATCTACACAGCCATCCCGCCGTACCTGCTGCTGCACTACCACTTTGTGGGCCGCGGCCAGACGCTGCGCTGGGCGTGCCGCATCTGCTTCTGGCTCAGCTCGCTCGCCGGCATCGCCGCGATCGTGCTGCTGTGGCTGGTCTACCCCAAGCAGGTGCCCGCCCCCCCACCTAACCCCAACCCTATCCGCATACCCCTTCCACGCTTGACGAGCCCCTCTGGCGCTCTGCCGGCCATGCGCGCCGACCCTCTGTGCAGCCTGCAGTGTGGCGCATGAGCGGCGGCGAGCCGGGCTGCGCGCGCTGTGGCAGCGCCTGCGAGTGCGCCTGCGGCGTCCCGACCCGCGCGCACACCGAGCTGACCGCGCGGCCGCGCGCGCGCAGTACGACTACGGCCAGGTGCTGGGCTACAGCTATGACTTTTACAACGCGGAGCGGCTGGGCGCCGTGGCGGCCAACAGCACAGCGCCCTGGCGCGGCCCGGCGCTGCTGTACGAGCGCGGGCCGGCCGCGCTCGGCTTCGGTCCCAGCCTGGCGGGCGGCTGGGAGACGGGCGGGCAGGCGGGCGCGCTGAAGCTGACGCTGCCGACCGCGTTCACGGTCGCGATGCTCGCCTGGGGCCTGCTGGAGTTCCCGGAGGCGCGCGCCGCGCCCGCCCACCCATCTGCAGTGGGCGACTGCGCCACCAATCGGGTCGCGTGGCGCCTGAGCCTGCACTGCGCCGAGCTGTTGGGTCACTTGCTGCCGGTGCGATACGCTGGCGGCGACGAAGCAGCACAGAGCTGCAGGGCGTGCGACGGCGCATGGCCGCCGGCCGCTGACCGGGCGCGGGGCGCGGCAGGGCTATGCGCGGGCGGGGCAGACCGCGCGCGCGCGGGATAACCTGCGCTGGGGCGCTGACTACCTGCTGCGCACTATCTCGCGGCCGACCGCGGGCGCGTCACGCTTCCAGGACTTTTACATCGCGTACCAGGCGCGCCGCCCAATCCCGCGCCTTAGGGCGTCCGCTGCGATCGCTCGGGACTCTGTTGTTGTTGTTCTTGCTGACTGTGCGGGTGGCGTTGTCCTGCTGGAGGCTGCGCGCCTGTGCCTGCTGCGCCTGCTAGTGAGGGAGAATGGCAGACTGGTGTGCGGCGCCACGGAGTGAACAGGGTCACCAGACTTGCGCCGCGCCGCTCCGCGCCTGCCGCACACACGGGCCAATGGTGCCGACATGGAGCGCAAGCTGAACCCAGCCCTATGCACGCGCAGGTGGGTAACTACACGCTGGAGCGCGCCATGTGGCAGCGGCCGGAGGACATGCGGAACCGGCGGCCGGTGTACTACGTGGCCACCAAGAACGGTGCGCCGGCCCCGTCTCCGGATCGCGTGTCCTGGGCGCGAGGCGCGTGTGCTGGGTGCGAGGCGTGCGCGCGGCGCATCGGCCACGGAGGCGGAGTGTTGTTTTGCAGCTGCTTTTGTGCTGCAGAGACGGTCGATCCCAGCGTGTGGCGCGCTGCCTGCGGCGTACCACCGCTAGGACGTGCCCCCCCACCGCGCGGGCACGCACACAGGCGGCGGGCCCGCTGCTGGGCGCGCTGTCCTGTCAGCCTCGCGTCCCAAGCGTGCAGCCTCTCAAAAAGCAGCGTGCACCCGCTCAGCGGCCCCCCGCGCCGCGCAGGCACGTCCGACCTGGTCGGCCAGATGGTGGGCGCGCTCGTGTCGACCGCGCTGGTGTTCGAGGACGCGGACGCGCCGTACTACGAGCGCCTGATGTCGCAGGCGCTCGCGCTGTACGGCGCGGGCATGCACCGGCGCGGCAAGTACTCGGACGTCTTCCTCTACGACTGCGCGCCGCAGGCGCGCACCCTACCCTAGCCCACAGGCGCCTGGGGTCTGGCAGCGCTGGGAACCCGCAGGGCGCGCGGCGCCATGCCCGCCCGCCAGGGCGAGCAGGCAGGTGCCTCCAGCGCGGATTTGCCGGCTGGGCGCGAGCGCGACCAGCCCGACGCCAGCACACTGCGCGCGCCCCATGAACTGCGGCGACATGCTGCAGCGCGGGAGGGCGCCCGGCACGGGCGGCGCGGCTGCCGCGCGGCTGCCGCGCTGCAAAGCATGCACGAAGGGCGACGCCTGACCCTGTCTGTCACTCCGCGCGCGCAGGACCGCACGGCGGTGCTGGCGGACCCGGTGACGCTGGCGTGCAAGCCGCCGGACCAGGTGTTCCAGGGCTCCATGGTCTACTGGTACAACTCCACATCCTACCGCGACGACCTGGCCTGGGCCGCGTCCTGGATGTTCAAGGCCACCGGCGACCAGGCGCGGCCGCGCCCTATCCCTTACCCTTACCCTGCACGAAGCTGTCCTGCAGCCGCGCTGGAGCGGGCCGGTGCCCGGCAGCGCGGCCTGGCCGGCCCCTGATGCAAGTAGGGTCATGGTAGGGTTTCGCCGAGGCGGGCGTTCGCGCGTGCGCAGGCGTACCTGCAGGACGCGTACAGCTACTGGACGCAGCACGTCAACATGGAGGGCGACTTCGACCTGCGCTACCTCGTGGACTGGGACAACATGATCTACCCGACCACGGTGCTGCTCTCGCAGCTGACCGACGACCGGGCCTTCCACACCGGCGCGCAGTCGTACTTTCAGAAGTGGCTGTGCAGGCGCGCGCCCCCTGTTCAAGCCCTGCGTCCCCAACGGATGCATGCAACAGCAAGCCCGGAACCCGCGGCGGGCGGCGCATGCCCCTGCCTGATCCGGCGCCAGGGGCGCCGCGCCTGACGCGGCCTGCGCGTCACGATGCATGTGCGCGCCTGAGCTACGCGCCCCGCTCGCCCCGCGGCTGGCTTACTTTTCCTAAGTGCGGCCAGTCGCCACGACGCGCGTGGACCGAGGTCTGTGCGGCGGGCGCGCGCAGCTCGGGCAACACGATCAGCTACACGCCGCTGGGCCGCGCGTACAACCGCTGGAACCCGGCGCTGGGGCAGACCATGAACGCGGCCATGCTGGCCGTCATCTACGGCACCGCGATCGCGCCGCCCAACGCGACCGAGCTGGAGGCGGTGCGCTGCCCCCTGTTTTGGATTGGGTAGGGTAGGATTGCTTATACCCCGCCGGCTCGCCCTCCACCCAAGGCGTGAGCGCATGCAGAGTGCAGAGGAGGTCGGGGCGCCCGGCGGCGCGGCAGCGCTGCCCGCGTCGGCTGCAGTGCCGGGTGCCGCGGCAGGCGCTGGGAGCTTCGCTGCGCAGCGTGCGTACTATGCAGTAGTGTCATGCGCGATCAAGTGGCAACAGGGCCCGCATCGCTGCGCCACGCCGGCTAATGAGGGGGGCATGACCTGGCTTGGTCGTGTTGCATGCGCTGCACGCGCTGCTGCACCCGCGGCGGCGGACGCGCGCTGAGGCGGCCGCGGTGCGCGCGGCAGGCGCCGCGCTACAACGACGGCAGCAAGAGCCAGAAGTACATCTGCTTCGCGCGCAAGCAGAGCCGCTACATGCTCGGCGACAAGACGGGCGCCAGCTACGTGGTCGGCTTCGGGCCGCACTACCCGCAGCGGCCCTCCGACCGCGGCGCGTCCTGCCCGGCGCCGCCGGAGAACTGCACGACCGTGAACGGGCTGTACAACCCCGCGCCCAACCCGCGCGTGCTCACCGGCGCGCTCGTCATGGTGCGCGCGCCCGCCCAGCGGGCCCGCGGCCGCACCGTGCGCCCAGGAGCATGCGTGACGGCGGGCATGGCACCGTGCCTCGTGCGGCATTCCCTGTGCCGTGGCGCCAATGCCAGCAGTGGACAGGCCTGCATGTGATGCGGAGCCAGTCCTGGCGTCTTGATCCGGGCGCGACGCAGAGCGCATGCAACGCGAGCGGCGTGCGGGCTTGCACACCTGCCTGGAGCCTGCCAAATCAATGCCGGTGCGCCGCGCAGGACCCGCGCACGTGGGACTACTTTGAGGACAACCGCGCGTCCAACGACACCTGGGTCAGCGTCGAGCTCAACGCCGGCTTCACCGGCGTCATGGCCGGCATGAACCAGGTCCCCGGCACGTATGACCAGTGCCTGCAGGGCTATGGCATCCTCGCGCGCGACGTCAATATCTGCGGCTGAGCGCGCGTGCCGGCGCTTGGCTCTGTGCTGCGTCATGGACGCGGCGCGCGGCAGCCGGCACAGGCGCTGCCAGAAGCGGCTGGATGGCGGGGGGGGCGAGCGGGGTGTGAGTGAGCGTCGAGCGTGTGTGAGAGAGCGTGGTGTCATGTTTCGTCTGTGTCGGCAGGATGGCTTGGAGCGCTGGGCTTGGTTTCAAACCTCTCTGGGGGCTGAGCGACGCCTAAGCTGCGGGGCGTGGGCTCGTGCAGCTCGTGTTTGTCTGTTGGTCTGGTCCAGCGTTTAATGGCACTGTTTCATGCCGGTTTCAGCGGGGAAAGGCCAGCAAGTCAATGCGTCTGAGAATGTATGCTTTCCAGCGGCACAGGCAAAGCCCCGGGGGCCATGGCGCTTTTCGCAGCGCCCCTTGCGCGCGGCTGTTTTTGTGTTGGGCGGGCCTGCTGTGACCGCTGTGCGTTGCAGCACGCATGCTTGTGCCATGTGCGGCGTTGACAGCAGGGACAATCAAGGGAGAAAGGGGGGGGGCTTAGACCCCGAGGCTGCTGTTAAAATAAGGCATTGCTAGCAGAATGATTGTGGAGGATATGCGGGCTCGCCGCATCACTTTGCCCTGCAGCCACAGTCTGGGGCTCACTGCCCGAAAGTGGCTTGCGGGCGCACTCCACCTGATGTCCAAAAGTCATGTCGTGGTTGCAGTCGGCGGTAGGAAGCCTGGGCAGCCTAGAAAACCTGAGCTCGGGCCGTGCGCGGCACCAGAGTGATGCCGCACTGCACAACCTAGTAGGCAGGCAGCAGGTTAGGAGGTGCTCAGGTTGTCGAGCCTGCTGCGCCAGCGCCAGCAGCGCGCCAACAGCCCTTAGCTTTGCAAAGTCCCGGCAGTGTGCGCTGGACATTCTGCGGCTGAATACGTCTCTGTCTGGGGACAACAGCTAGCGCGGTGTAACATGGAAGGCAGTCGGATTGTGCATGCCCCGTGCAATCTTTTGTGTCCATGCTCTGCCCATGTAGCCTGTGGGCATGTACACAGTTACACATGGCTCCCACAGCGCATGCATCGCTCACGCCAGGTCGGGGAAGGCGAGGCGCAGGCCGACGTAGAAGAGCACGGTGCCCAGGACCACGCCCGCCACCAGCAGGCCTGCCACACGCTTCACGACGCCTGCGCGCCAGCACGGAAAGCTCGCTCCAGCATGCGGGCGGCCGGTACCAGCACGCAGCAGGCCTTTCTGTTGAGAAACGCATGTTCGCCAACGTCCACACCCTGTGCTCCGCAGGCCGGGCCGGGCAGGGACATATGAAATACATCTGTGTATCAGTCAACTGCATTCACACTAGCTACAAAGGACAGAGAATGTGTACATCGGCTCTGTGACACGTGATCCATCCTTTTCAGCTGCAGTTACGTGTGTATCGAAGCCCTGCTGAAAGCTGAAAGCAGCTGCATCATGCACAGCGTGATACACCGGATGCATGCGCCTAACAGACAGAGCGCACACACCAGTGGAGGGGCCACTGCCAACCATGCAAATGCGGATGCAAATGTGCAGGTGCAATTGTGAACACCATAGCAGGACATGCGCCACGTCGCGCGCCGCACCACCGACGGACGGGTCGAGGCCGGACAGCTCGGTGCGCAGTATGTCGGACACGTCCGCGCTCAGCACCGCGCGCGGGCCCGTGGCGCGCGGCGGCGGCCGCTGGCCGGGCGCCGCGTCCGGCGACACGGCCGCCTTGATGCGCTTCACCGCCTCGGCGAACTTGCGCAGCTGGATCACGACCTGCGCGGCGCGCCACGCATTGTTTGGGCGCTCGGCGGGCCCGCGCGCCGCCATTGGGCGTAGGCTGGAGCCGGCTCTTGCCAAGGCGGCTGTCGTGGCAGCCTCGCTGGCAGGTGGCCCTGGAGAGCGCATGCAGAGGTGATGCATGCAGGCCACGAGCACATCCGCGTCTCCTGAGAACGGGGAGAGACAAATCCATGCGCGGCCCTGCTTGGCACAGCACCGCACTTGCCCAACAGCATATTCGACCACAATGAGAAGGGCACGGCGGGCACGGGGCAGTGCGGCACCTGCTGCGAGCTCTGAAACTTCACCATGGTCGGGTCCTTGAGCGCTGCGTCAAAGTCCAGCCCCGCGGTTATGGCATCTGCAACAGCGCTCGCTCATCAGAGTGCGCTTTCAGAGTCTGTGAGGCGCAGCTGCGACAAGCGGCAGCCGCTGCCTGCATCCTACCGCGCAGTGTGATCTGTGCCAGCTCTACGTCGCCGAACGAGGCGTGCACAGCGGTGGAGTTAAAGTGCGCCGCCTGCCGCTGCTCCAGGCTTGGTTCCTGCAGCCCTGACGGTGTCAGTGCTTGGCGTGTCGTAGTTGTAAACGTGGAGCTTGATGGCGTGAAGTGAGAGGCAGCATGGCCGCACCTGCTTGAGGCAGCGCTCCCACAACCTCAGCGCGCCCATCTTGTCCCCCTTGGCATACTTGTCCTTGCCCGCCTCCAAGAGCTCTGCTGCCTGCGCCAGACGATTCGATGCTGTTAAGCTGGCTCAGCTGATTGATGGCAGGAGGTCAGCGTGCCTATCAGGATGGCCCATGTCTCCGCACAAGCGCTCATCACCAGAGCAGGAGTAACCAGAAGAACTGCTTGTGTCAGCAGCCTAGTCGAACCTCGCTACTCAGTGAGACATGCAGAGATGTGCGCCGCCGTTTGCCTGCACGCACATACGCAGTCGCATTCTGTGATGCGTTGCAAAGGTCAACTTACCTTGCTTGCGCACAACTGTGCAGCATGTATAAGTGCGAGAATGATATGGCGCAGAATGACAGACCAACACCGCACCACGCGTCTGGCAGCACGTGTGCCCCCTTTGGTCTGTGCCTGTACTGAAAGCACGCCGCAGCTGCCTGGCGGGCTGTATGCGTTGCGCTGTGTGCTTGGGGCTGTGTTGTGCAGCCAAGGACGCGTCCGGCCTGCATGCTGTGCTGCAGGCCGGTGCGGAGCTGAGCATCGCCGGGCAGCGCATCGCAGGCTGAAAACAAAGTGGAGTTTGTTGGAGTGCCGATGTATGTTGCCTGATTTCCCAGACCTGATAGATCCCTGTCACCTCCCAGCATGCCCATGTGCCCATCATGCATGCTTGAGCTGTCCCGCACTTGGCCAACACTCAGATGCAACTTCACCACTGATGAGGCAGACAACAAACCTCGCACAGGCCTGCAAGGTAACGGACATGCAGGTTCCAGCTGCCTGGTCCCCACACGCCCAGGAGCAACGCCCGGGCCTTGATTAGCACGGCAAGTAGCACCAGCGACTGGTAGTTTGCAAATAGAGGCAGAGCGCATCAACAACACAGAGCAAGCCAGCACACATACACTCAGACTGCTGAACATCTCCCGCTCCTGCAACACATAGGACAGACTTCCTTGGCATCATCTGCTCCCAGCTTGCATCGCTTCGAGACCACACTGCCGCTCTCCAGCGTTCATGCGCTTGGCGCAAACGCACCTGCTCCCCAGTCGAACAGCATCACTATGATATACAGCAATTAGCGGACAGTGGGAACGAGCACTCATGCTTGTCCGCCACCTCCTGCCTGCAAACACCGCCACAATATGGACTGCCACAATAATGTGTATTTGCTGTGCGCGTGCACCCGGGTGCTGTCATATGCCCCGGACTTGACACACACGCTTCTGCTCTGCACACACGCTTGGCCACAAATATGCACCCTGTTGCAGCCCGCCCCTGGTTAGTGCACAAGCACACCCAGGCAACCCAGAGAGTCAGCATGCCTGTGGGCGGCGGCACGTCGGGGCTGGCGGCCATGGCGGCGGCCTGCGCGTCGCTCAGGCGGCCCGCCAGGATGCGCGGGCCCAGCCAGTCGCGCAGCGCGCCCAGGCATGCGCCCGCCGCATCGCGGCACAGCTGGTGGCCGCAGCCCAGCGAGCGGAACAGCGGCTCCAGGAACGGCTCCAGGTGCGGCTTGAAGACCTGCGCACGCGCGGGGTTGGGTTGAGGCCGACGCGCGGAAGGGGGTTTTTCATAGGGCCAGGGACTCTGCTCGTGACCATTGCTGCCTGCAAGGCGGCACACGCCGACCCTGCTGTCACATCGGCCAGTGTGATGCATGGCCCTGCTCTGCCGCGGACGCAGGCCGCGGGCAGAGGCAAGTGGCCGCTGTATGATGCAGGCCAGAGCTTAGCCAAGCATGCATTGCACCATGCTGTGCAGCTGCTTGCAGCATTGGAAGCAACCTGTACAGGCATCGTTCAGTCGAAAAATCCCTCAAAGACACTGCAGACATGTGCAATTCGCCCGCCAGGATCCCCAAAGCAACAGCAGGGCGCGCCCGCTTGCCGAGCCCGTGGAAGATGCGCGGGAGCGCGCGCCAGACGGTCGCCTGCAGCTGCCGGCAGCGCCGGAAGTGGTCCACGCGCGCCGCCTCGGCCAGCGCCGGCAGGAGCGCGGGCACCGCGGCGGGCGCGGCGCCGGCGGCGAGCGCGGCGAGCGCGCGCGCGGCGCCGTCGGTCGCCTCCCAGGGCTCGCGCGGCCGCCGGAAGCCGTAGTCCATGCAGCCGCAGCTGTAGTCTGCGCGGCGGGGGGCGCAGGGTTGCTTGAGACCCTAAGCGAGGAAGGCGCTCCTAGCACTCCAGTGCACATCGGGAGCTGCGGTCCATGCAGCCGCAGCGGTCGTCTGCGCTGCGCAGGACACCTGACAGCCCCCAAGTGCGAAGCAGGGCAGCCCACCACGTGGAGAGCCGCGACATGGCGCGGCCACAGCTGCACTACTTCGCGCGGCGCACGAGCACCGATGGTGGCTGGGACTCGAGCGCACAACAGGACCGGCGGGGAGCGAGCTCATAGCAATACAGAATTACCAGCAGGATAGCAACGCAGGGGAGGAGGAGGGAGCAGTCTTTTGGCACAAGCTCACTCAGTGGACTCTCAGCAAACATTACGAAGTGCTTTACACAAGGTAAACATGCCGCGCGGCCCGGGCGCGCACCCACGCCGCCGGTGTCGCGCTTGGCGCGCGTCACGGCGCCGCCGTGGAACAGCGCGCGCTCCTCCGGCGCCAGGCCCGCGCCCGGCCGCGTCGCGTCCAGCGGGATGCGCCGCACCGACTCGGCGTCCGCGGCCGCGGCGCGCCCGGCGCCCGCCGCGCGCGCCGCACCCGCCGCGCGCGCCGCCTCGGGCTCCCGGACGCCCGTTTTGGGCGCATGGTTCACAGCAGCAACCCCGTTTCCCTCCGAGCTGGGGCGCGCGGGCGGTGGTGCGCCTGGGTCTGTGCCGATCCCGGCGGGCGGCGCGGCAGGCGGCTCGGCACGCGCCGTGTCCGGGCCGGCCGGGGCGGGCGCCGCCCAGGGCGCGGGCGCGTCCGCCGGCGCGGGCGCGTCAGGCGCGTCGGGCGGCTGCTGCTTGGCGAGCGGCAGCATCTCCCTGCGGGCAGACGATCGCGCCGTAATCAGCACGTGAAGCCTACCTATGCCAGGACAGCTGTGCACAAGCGGTGCTGCACTGCAACATATGCAAGCGCTCGTGCATCCACCCCCCTCCTGGAACTGTCTCTTGGACCAGGTGCGGGGCGGCAGGCAGGAGCGAGCCAGGCGTGCCAAGCCTCTCTAGCGCCCGCTGCCAGCACAAACAAGGCCGCTCTCGGCAAGCCGATGCTGAAGGCCGTCCATTCACACATCGGCAGGCGGTAAAACAGGCAGCGGAGCAGCTGCCGACGGGGCGGCCGCGCGCACCGCAGCGCCGGCAGCAGCAGGTCGAGCAGGGCGGGCCCCCAGGCGCGCGCGGCGTCTGCGAGCGCCGCTGCGCCGTCCTCGCGCACCGACGGCACGTTCTCGTCCAGCAGGCCGCGCAGCAGCGGCCACAGCTCCGGGCGCCAGGGCGCCGCCTCGGCCGGGAACGCGGCTGCGCAGCGGCCCGCCGCGAGCGCGGCCGCGCTGCGCACCTGGGCGCGCGGGGCTGCCGCTTTGCGGCGCTGGGGGTGCATGCGCGATGCGGCGGGCCTGGCGAGCAGACGTGGCGCACGGGGCGCCGCTCCCGCTGCAGCGCTTTGCATTGCATTTCTGCAGCAGCAGGAATTGATGCGTGGTTGAATGACAGCAACCTGCGTATTCTAACAAGCACTGACGAGGCGCCTGTCGCTGCATGGCGTGCCCGTCATACGCCTGCACATGTCGTAAGGCCCCAGACTGTGGACTAGCTCGCAGTTTACCCCACAGAGGCGCGCGTGCGAACCGGCCAGCTGTCGTCGCGCAGGCAGGCGACGAGCGTGCGCAGCATGCGCGGCACGGCCGGCGCCACTGCATCGTGCGCCACCTTGTCTGCGAGCTCGCCGATGCACGTGCACGCGGCCTCGCGCACGGTGTGGTTGTTGGTGCGCGCGCAGCGCGCGTAGTAGTCCAGCACCTGCGTGGCCGCTGAGGGCTTGAGGTGGGTTTTTGGTGTGCGCGCAGCACTGCAGCGCCTGCGCGGCCGCGCATCGCGCTCCGGCTCATGCGCCTCAGCAAGCGTGACAGGGGTGCATGGGAGAAAGGGAGCGGGTGCCGCCAGAGTCTGGCCATGCGGCCGCGCGCGCCGCAGGGCAAGCCCGCCGCACGCAGCCGCGCCGCGGGCGCCCACCCGGCGTCGCGCTGCCAGCGTCCCATGCCTGCCTTAACCAAGCGCTCGTCTCTCGCCCCAGTGCACTGACACTCATTTATTGAGAACCTCGAGTGCGGGCGCCGCGCCTGTGGCAGGCAGCGCGCGACCCAGGCGGGGCCCTCGCCGCCCAACACCAGGCGCCAGGTCTCGAGCGAGTACCCGCGCACGCCCTCCGCGACATCGTGCCGGTTGAAGCACAGCGGCGGCAGCAGCGCCGGGTAGAAGTCCGCGCGGCCGTCGCTGGCCGCCAGCATGAACGCGCGCGCCGCCACGCACGCCGCGTAGCGCACCTGCGCGCGGTCCGCGGTCAGGCACCGGACAAGGCCCCGTACTCGGCGAGGCTGACGCCCGCCACTTGCAAACAGGATTGCCAAGCGTGCGGTGAACCCGGTCGCGCCGCTCTGGCACACCGCAGTGCTGCCTGTCGAGTCACCTGCAAGCGGCGCTGGGCACAGTAATCGCACCATCTCGCCCGCGAGCCTTACTTGACAACCACACCTGGCTCCATGTCAACTGAAGGTCGATGAGCAGGGGCGCAGCCGAGGCGCCCAGGCACCTGCCGCACAAGCCCCGGCCCCGGCCGCCGCGGGCCCCGCCCGGCCCACCTGGCTCCAGTTCTCGGACAGGCCGTCGTGCAGGCGCGCGGCCGCCTCGGCGCCCCAGGCGGCCAGCGTGCCCGGCGGCGCGCAGCGGGCCAGCGCGGCGAGCGTGTGGTACCCGGCCTCGCGCACGAAGCGGTTGGGGTGGTGCAGGCCGCGGAAGAGCAGGCCGCGCAGCTGCGGCGTCGCCGCCGGCGCGAACCCTGCGCCGCAGCCCTCCGCCACCTGCTGCAGCGCCTGCGGCCGCCGCTCGCGCCGGGGTCGCGCTTTGCGGCCGTGAAGCCAGCGGGTGTCATGCAGCGGCAGCTGGAACTCAAGCCTCCATGTCCCAAGTGGATGGCGACACAGCAAGTGTATCAGGGCCTGGCCTGCGGCTTTACCCTTTGTTATTGGCGGTCATGCGCACCTGGAGCCTTCGAACTGGCTCAGCGGACACGTCCAGCACTCCCACTGTGCTGCACCGCACCTACCAGGGCATCTCCTAGCCGCGCCAGACCTCCGTATCCCACCCCAACCACTGCGACAGACGCTGTCCTGCACGACCGCGCGCACACACGCAGGTGCGCCATGCTCCGCGCACCCAGAAGGACGTCTCCAGGCCGCGCCAGCCCTCCGTGCCGTGCCGCATCTCGCCCACGCCCGGCGCCTGGCGCTCGTAGCTGCTGTGCAGCAGGTCGTCTAGGAACCTGCCGCCGCCGCCGCCGTCACCAGGCGCCTGCGGGCTGGTGCCGCCTGGCCGCGCACCCGCAGGGCCCGCAGCCTGGCTGGGGGCGCCCGTCGATGCAGGCGCCTGCACCGCGTCCCGGTCCTGCGAGGGGCACCGCATGTAGTGTCAACTGGCATGCTCGCCTTTTCTGACAGTATTGCCAGACACAACCAAGCGCGTGCCAACTGACCAGAGCAACGCCAACGCTATCAGCGGTGGAGCAGCAGCTCGCTGAGAAAGTCCGGGGCAAGGCTCTTTGATGGACGTGCTGGGGAAGGGCCGCAGACAATCCTGCAGCAGGCAGACCCGGCGCGCACCCAGCAGCGCTCGATGCTGCCCAGCACCGCGCCCCGCACGGCCTCCCAGGCGGCCAGCCCGCGGCGCGCCGCGAGCGCGCCCAGGCACCGGCCGACCGCCAGGCGCACGCGCGGCTCCCCGTCCTCCAGCAGCCGCATGCACAGCTGCGTCGCCGTGTCGGCAAAGGCGGCGCTGTCGCGGCTCCGCACCAGTGCCTGCGGCCAGGACGAGCATCAGCCGCAGCGCTCAATGCCGGGCGGTGATTTATAACATTAGCACGTTGCTGGGGCGGGAGAGAGGCAGCTGGGTGCCAGGCCACACGACGGCCTGGCGCTGCCAGGGGCGGTGAGGCGTCAGGCAGGAAAGCGCACCGTGGCAACTGCAATGCCGCCCAACCGCTGCGTCCACTCGTCTGCAGAGGCCAGTGCGCTCGCCGCGCTCTCCAGCTCCATACAGAACTCTGGGTTACTCGCAGTCGCTGCGCAGTCAACGAGAGCGACCTTGGTGGTCTCCCTTGTGCCAGGACTTTGCGCATAGCGGGGGCGGCGCAGGCATGTATCAAGGCGTTGTTGGAGTGCCTGCACAAGTGACGCGCGGCAAGTCCCAGGTGAACGTCAGGCGCATCACCTGGATCTTCCAAAGCCTTGTCGAGCCTAAGGGCAGCCCGCTCACGCTCGAGAGCATTGCTGTGTCCCAGTCCCTCTGCAAGCGCCACAGCGCTGGGAGTCTCCATCAGGTGGATGCTCAAGCTCTATATATGATGTCTGCTTGAAGGCTGGCTCCAGAAATCTGCATACACATACAGAAGGATGATTTGATGCTAGTCAGTTCACTGGCACCCGCTGCTTGAATGTAGAAGTTGAAGTTGGGGCAGGCAACAATCAAGCAAGGTCTCGATGGCAGCTGCTTTACACGCCATTACAAATGTCACGCCTTCGATTTTTGTCTGGGGTGAGCTACAAGCAAAGGGGATAACAGCACAGACGCGCTTCTGCGCCCCTGAGCGCAGAAGCGTAGGCGGCTACTGGCGCGGCCAACAAGCACCATGCCTCCGCCTGTGCCGTCTGCGTTCCTGTACGCTATCGACGAGAACGCGTCAGCGCACGCACCTGCGCGTCCCGGCGGGCGGCTGGACTCCCAGCGCTCCAGCGGCGCGGTGGCGCTCACCTCCGCGCTGCTGTCGTCAAAGTACAGCTCGGGCAGCTATGCGGGCAGCAGCAACGGCCTCTATGAGCCTCAACTCTCTGGCACGAACGGGGCGCTGCTGCAGGAGGCCAGTGCGCACGATACGCTTGCGCAACAGTTTTCGGGCGCACAGCAGGAGAGCGCCCTCGGGGGCGACCGCGGCCAGCTTCAAGACTCGCGCCTGTCCAGCACCTCAGGAAAGCTGTCCGAGGGTGAGGAGCGAGCCGCACTGCTGGCCGTGCGGGCGGATGAGTCATGCGGCGGGAAGCCCGAGCCGGCGCAGCATGCCCGCGGCAGCAAGGCAGGCGGCGGCGGCGGCGGCGCAATGACATGGTGGACGCAGTCATGGGCAGTACGGCTGTTCAGCGACTGCGCCAGGTGTGGGCCGCCCGTTGTGCTCGCGGTGTGTGCACTTGGTTGTTCACGTGTCCAGCCGGCTGACATGTGCATGCGCGGCTTGGTAGAGAGGTAGAACGAGGTGTTTTGTTCGGACAGCCTGACCCGCTGCCCCACCCACTGTTTGGGCAGCAAAGCAGCACCCAGCCCTGCTACGGACATGCGAGGTAGCTGCAAGACGTGAGCCTTGCATGCGTTTGTGGTCAAGCAGGAACATGTGGGGGATGGACCACGCCCCCCTTATCACTCGGGAACCTGTGACAGTGTGATGCACTGTGACGAGCTTCATGCGCATCAGGCATGCATGGACTTTGCGGCAGGGGCTTCTGGGCGCGGGGGTCGCTGATCATGGCGGTGTCCACGCTCGTCATGACGACCTCAGCGCTGTGCGTCAAGCTCCTAGGCGACCGCGTGCCGCTGTTTGAAATCGTGGTGCGCGGCCGCCGGGCCGCGCTTGGCATGCGCGCCTGCGGCGCTGCGAGCGTGCAGGCGCTCTTGCCATTCGCGGGCGCTGTTGTGCAGACTTGCCAGTAGTGTTACAGCTGTTGATGTCTGCTGAGAAGCACTTATTGCAGCATCGCACCAAGCCTGTTCCTAAGGTTGTGTTAATGCCAGGCGTGTTTAGGCAGACGCCTGCATGTGTGATGCATTGAGCTGCGCCTGTGTGCCTGACCCTGGTGGCCTGTGCACTGGGGGGTGCTGAACTCTCCTCTGGGCGTGCGGCAGCTGGCCAGGTCGCTCATCAGCGCAGTGCTCTGCTGGTGCTGTGCGCGCATGCAGCGCTTGCCGAGCTTGTGCGGGCCTGTTCGACTGTGGCCAGCATATGCAGGCGCGCGGACCGTGTGACTTTGATTGGATTTGCGTTGTTACTGTGGGCAATGTCTTTGTTTGTGACGTTTGACGTTCGTGTGGAGGATGGACTGCGGCCCATTGCATAGGGGCAGCACTTGAGTCAGCACTTGTATCAACATCGATGAGGCACGGTGCGCAGTGCGCGGTGTGCCTGGCGCGGCGTCCATGGTCTTCTACTACGAAGCGATTGCGACCATGTCGCTGTCAGACGCGGTGCGCGTTGAGGCCACAGCGCCTGGAAAGGGTGCTTGTCTGCATACTGTTGCCCCTGTGCTTGGCGCCCTCTCGCCGCTGTAGCCCATCTAGCGGGTGCTACAGAGGCAAGGCCAGTGAACGCCGTATGTGTGAAGCACAAGACGTAGAGTGTGAGCACAAGAGAAGGAAGTTGCTAGGGCAAAGGTGTTTCAAGGTGTGTGCTGCAGGGGTGAGACCAGCGTAGACCAACCACGCCTGCCATGCTTGTGCTGTGGCTCTTCGGCGCACTGGCAGTTGCAGCTCACAGCGCGGGCCGGGCGGACGCGCAGATGACGCTGATGTACTCCAACCCGGCGCTGTGCGCGGTGTTCGCGTGGATCATCGGCACCGAGGCCGTCAGCGCCGTGAGCGTGGCGGGCGTCGCTGCGACGGTGGTGGGCGTGGTGTTCATCGCGCAGCCGCCCTTCCTGTTCGGCCAGGCCGCCTGGGACGAGACGCGCCTGATGGGTGCGCTGAATGCGGCGCTTCGCACCACCCGCGCACCCGCTGAATTTCCCCAGCCTTGCCTGTTATTGCCTGCTTAGAGAGGGGGGTGATGATGATGTCTGACGCGCGCTTGACTCATGCACAGCCGTGTGCATCCTGAACACTTGCGCGGGTGCACGCTTACAGGCTCCGTGTCCGGCATCCTGGCCGCGCTGACGGCCGCCGTGGCGTTCACGGCCATCAAGTTCATTCCAAAAACAGAGCCCACGATCGTGCTGGCAATGTGGTTCCACACATCAGCGCTCGCAATGTCCGTCGTGCCGCTCGCGGTGCGCCTGCGCCCCTGCCTGGTCGAGGCATGTATCGACGCAGAGTCGCCCGCTGCTGCCTGATGGCGCTCACTGTGCGGCGTCTCGAATCTCCAGTGCTGCTGAGGTTGCCGTTCAAGTGAGATGTCCTGGTCATATGTTATGTACGCTGCGCACCGGCGCTCTGGTATGATGTGTCTGCGAGTTTGCCCAGCACTTCACATATATAGTCATTTGCAGTGCACTTCTGTGTGCATGACGTGCGGCCATGGCTTGCGGCGCAGATGGGCATACCGGAGTGGCCGGTGTGGCCGTGCGGGCATGACCTGGGGTTGCTGGCGGGCGTTGCATTCACCTCATTCATTGGGCAGTACACACTCAACCGCTCCTTCCAGCTGCTCGCTGCGTCGCACGCCTCGGCCGTGAACACCCTGCAGGCGAGCGCGGCAGCAGCTTTGGCGCTCGTACCTGCAGGCTTGCATGGCGGAGCCTTGATACAGTGTGTTGATGACCAGCTGCGATCTCAGCATCGCGCTGCCTTGCACGTGGCGCTGGTCTGTTGTGCTAGGCTATGGACAGAGCGATGTCGTTGTGAAGGGCAAGCCGGCACTAGCAACGGGCTGACGCACATGTCACCAGGTGCTCTGGGGCCACCTGTACGGCGTCCTGCTCGTTGGCGAGCCCGAGACGGTGTTCGCGGTGGGCGGCTCGGCGCTGATCGCGACGGGCGTCCTCAGCCTCAGCCTGCGCCCCAGCCCGAACAAGGAGGCGGGCGGGGCCGCCGCGGGCGCCCCGCAGCTCGGGGCCGCTGCCGCGGCGCGCCCGCCCGCTCCGGAGGCGAGCGTGGCGGCGGCGGGCGCTGCCGCGGTGGCGGACGCAGAAGGCGCGCCGGTGCCCGTCGCGCCGGGGCCCGAGTGGGGTCGGGCGAAGGCGCGGCCGCCTTCACAGCGGGCGTGGCTCCGCTGGGCAAGGCGGCTGTGGGGGTGGGCCGGGCGGCGCGCCGACCCCCAGGCTTGCCATTGCGAGGGCGAGGCGGAGGGCCTGGTGAGCTGTTCCGCACATGCGTCCGCCGCAGTAAACGGAACAGAGCGGCCGTATGAGCGGGGGGTGCTGCAGGGGCAGTGGGCGGGCACAGCGGAGGATGAGAGCCCCAGGCATACAGTTTTGCTGGTGCCCCCAGACAGATAGGCCCTGTGATGCACTGCCGAATTGGCTGCGTGGCCCAACATCGCAGACATTTTGCCCATGAGAGCAGAGACTGTGCTATTCTGTAGACTGTAGGCAGCTGCTATTCCCGTGGTGGCCCAGGGTGTTGTGTTCCAACAGCAGTCACTGTCTGTGGCTCTTTCTTCTTTTACTCGAGCGAGTCACTTGTATTTAAGACCGGGTTGAAGGCGTGATCAGCAGGTGTCTTCAGTGCACGCTGCAGTTGCCTGTTGACAGCTTACCCGCATGATGGGGGAGGCCCGCATGATGGGGAGGCCGTCTTGTACCGAGTCCTGGGAGAAACATCTGTGCTAGTGCATGGCCATTGCCTCGAGGATTTATTTGTGGCTCCTGATGCCCAGACGTGCTTGCGTGATCTCATGGCAAAGCTGTTGCTTCCCTGTGCAGCTTGCCTAGCCTAACATCTCTATATCAGCCTGCACTGCTTGTTTTCTGAGACATGCCTCAAGTTGCAGGTAAGGCCTGTGAGAAGGTAAGTGTGCAAGCGCGTGCCCTACTGCTGAGGAGCATGCCTCGGCGCTTTTACACAACTACAACAATTCCATGCCATTCTAGGCAGTTTCTACGGCTGGAAGGGGGAGACGCGGCGCACACGCACGCGCCCAACAAGAAGCTGCAGCCGTGCTCAAAACCTGTGCCATGTTGCACCCGCCTCCTGCAATGCGCCTATAGTACAGGCGGCAGGCGTCTCAGCAGCCAGGGCGGCTGCTGCAGGTCGCCCGGCCGGCCTTGCGCTGCTGTCGGGCCTTTGCGGCCTGCCCTGCGCTCTATGCCAGGTAAATGTACACCTGCGGGATGACACAAGCCGGTCAGGGCCCGGCATGCCATCAGGCTATGCTCCCCTCTGCGCGCTGTTGCCGCTACCCTGTACCATGTGGTTGGCACAGAGCAGCACTGCCTTTGCCCCTTGGCTCCCCAATCCTGACCTTGGGAGCATGCATGCACCTTTTCGATGGAGGCAGTGCATGGCGCCAGCACGGGGACGTTGCACTAGCACGCTCCGAGATGTCTGCGGACAAGGTAGGCGCATGTGCAGCACAGCAGGATGCAGCAATGGCGTGGCTCCGATGCATCTGCTGGCTTGGAACAGCCTCTTTCGTGTCTATGCTCCAGGCATGCGGCCCAGGAGGTGCAAAATTTGCTGCTGATTGCGGATTGCATTGTGCAGATGCAGCTGCATGGGCCGCACATTGGCGTTGGCCTCGTCGCGCTCCAGGTACTCGCGGTCGATCAGGCTCTCGATGCGCTTTTTCAAGTCGGACTGCTTGATGGGGAACTTGAGCTGCTGCAGCAGCTCGGCGACGAGCAGCTTGTGGCTCAGCGTCTTGCGCGTCTTCATGACGCGCACGATGGCCGCATCGATCTGCCGGCAGCTCGTCAGCGAGCGACCGCAGTAGGCGGGTAGCTCGTCATGACAAGGCGCACCAACGACGTCCACAGGGGGATGTTGCACTGTCAAAATGACTGCAAGCGCGAGCCGCAGGACCCAAGCAGATCATTGTGCACTAAAGCATCATTGCTGGCAGCTTGCTGTGAGACAGCCATATCGGGAGGAGCGGCGCGTATGAGACAGAAGCAGCCAGCCCCGAGACTTCAATGCGCTGCAGCACCTTTAGCAAGCTCGTGAGTGCACAGGGCGCTGCAGCACTGGGCAGGTGAGATGTCGTGCATGGCGCTCGCTCCCACACCAGGGTCAACTGCGCCAGGCATGGGAGGCGCGCCTGGTACTGGCGGTCCTGCAGGACCTGGTCGTTGGTCTTCTTGTTCTCCTCCACCGTCTCCTTGAGCTGGATCGCGTTGATCTTCACGCGGAACAGCGCGGCGGTGAAGTCCGCATTGTATCGGAAGACATCGCCGTCCTCCACCTCCCGCCCCTGCAGCACGCCTGGAGTCAGGCACGCAGGCTGACATGGTGATGCTCCGGCACTGCCACGGTCTCCCGCAGACCACTTCTGTGGGCACCACGAACCGCAGGCGCAATGGGCATCATCAGAGGCATGCGCTTCACTGCAGTCCACACTCACATCACCTGGCAAACCATATCAGACACATGTGGGAGTCTGCACATGCTGCGCCGGCGCTACCGAGGCATGTGGCAAGGCTGCCGCACAGGCAAGGGGACGATGCAGGCCACACCCCACCCCGCCACACACCCCGCAGAGCCCGGGCTGCGCACCTTGGGCTCCTTGTGCATCACGCGCACTTTGCCGCACGCGAGCGACTGCAGCGTGCGCCGCAGCTCGCGGTCCTCAATGCGCGTCGCGGCCGCGATGTCCTCCAGCGCCAGCGTGTCCACGTCGTTGAACAGCATGAGCACGGTCGCCTGCGGCGCAGGCGGCCCCTCTTGCGCGGCCGTCCACCTCTTAGCTTAAAGTAGAAAACGAACCTGGACCTCAGAGCACGCTGGTGCTGCAAAGCAGGCGGTTGTCAAAGTGTGCAGTGAGGCAGCAAGAGTCTGTTGTATTCAGGCATAGGGAAGTGCAGCCAGCTTCAGACGAGCTCAAGAGTCAGTGCCAGTGTTACACGCCTTTGGCTCGAGAACTAGCTCCACGACCGCTGCATCACGAGGCGTCACGGCAAGAGCAGGGCCGCGGCGCGCCTGGAAGAGCGACACCGACAGCTCCTTCAGGCCCTTGGGGAACTGCGCGCGCAGCATGCACGTGCCCAGGCTGTTGTGCCACACCAGCCGCCGGCCCGAGTGCTTGGACAGGTAGAAGTCCTTGAACACGGCCTGCGCCGCACGCCACAGCCAGCGCGTCTGTGCATGGGGCAGCAGCTCCAGCACTGCTTACAGGGAACAACCACACGCATGCCTGCTTGTGCCAGCATTCTGCACGGCACCATTGCAGTCATCCATCATCAGGCATCATTGCAGGAGCATCCAGCAGCCTGTACCATGCTCGTTTGTCCAAACCCAAGGAGGGACGTCCACACCTGCGAGCTGCTGAGCTCCTCGGGCAGCACTGCGTCCAGGATGGGGTACGTCGGCCAGTACCCCGAGGTCAGGATGCTGACGTTCATGTCGAAGCCGGGCGGGATGCGTGCGCGCGCTGTGGCCTGCGCAGCAGCGTGCGCGCACTCAGTCATAAGGTTGTGCATGCTCCACACATGCAGGCTGCGCTGCCGCTCGACAGCCGTCTCATCACACCTGCCGCCATGCTGGTGCTCCCATGCGCCGCCAGCTTCAAGCTGACAGGGCTGGCACGCACGCCAGGCAGCCTGGCACAGCACCAGCAGCGCACCGAGTGCTGGAACGCGGACACGATGTCGTGGCTCAGCTCCATGTCGTTGAACATGCCCTCCAGCTTGTTGGTGAACTGCGAGCCGCACTCCGCCTTAAGCTTGGTGATCATCGCCTTCTCCGCGTCGTTGCTCACGCTGCGCTGCAGCAGCAGGCGCTTGGCCAGGTCCTTCTTGTAGAACGCCTCGAACACGTCCTTGCCCTGCGCCGCGGCCCGCGCGTGCGCGCTATCAGCGGCAGCGCAGCGCCGCACCCAGCCATGTCAGAGCTCACATGTGCTGTGAACTCGTCCGCGCGCTGCGACGCGCAAGCACCCGCAGCCAGGCGCGCGCCGCCCCGCGCACGCAGCGCGCGGGCCGCGTCGGCGCGGAGGCATACAGGACAGGGCGACTTCCAGCTGCACAGCCAACAACCCGTGACCCGGCAGCGCCCCGCCGCTATCACCATCGCGCGCGCGGTGCAGGCAGCGGCACGAAACGGGGGGAGGGGGAGGCGCGCGCCTGGATGTAGCGGAACAGCATGAGCGCCTTGTCCAGCGTGGCCTCCAGCTCGTCGTCGCTCTTGCCGCCCTTGCCCCCCGAGCGCAGCTCCGCGTCGATGAACTTGGCCACCAGCTCCGCCTGCGCGCCCGCCGCGCGCGCCCCTCGGGGGCAACCCCGGCCTGAAGCTGAGGCGGGCTGGGAGGCCGGGCTGCGAGCTTGCGTGTGTCTCAAGTACAGCAGTGCACGCATCGAGGGTACAGCATGTTCAGGGAGTGGCAGAGGCATGGGCACACACTTGACTGGTTGAAGCAGGGCCGGGCTCGCAGGTGACCCCGGCCTGTGCCTGCCTGTCTCTGAGACACACAGCCCTGCGTCTGTGGCATCAGGGTGCTGAGCACAGCGAGCAAGCAACCATCCCGCGTGCGCGTGCGCATGGGGCGGCGGGCGCCGCACGGGCCGGTTGGCGCGCTGGTTGATGAAGTGCTCGAACGCGTCCTTGAGCGCGTGCACGAACGGCTCCGCGCCCTGGAACGCCTGATGAAGCACCGCGTCCAGGCCGGCCTTCATGTCCAGCAGCGCCGGCACCATCTCCTTGTCCTGCCGCGCCGCGCGCGCGTCACGCGCCGCAGCCGTCCTTGCAAATCCCCTGCCTAAACCCCATCTCTGACACCCAGCCTGGAAGCAGAGTTCTTCTGTGCTCGCCCCGCACGTGCAAGGTGGCTCATCCCGTGCATGTGCAAGGTTCACTGCCGGTCTGTGAGCTAGCCAGCCCTTGCACAAGCACGCGACAGCTTCCCCGGACTCGCCAAGCGCGGGCCAGCTCGCGGCCAGCCCTGCGGTGCAGCAGACCAGGCGGCTCACCAAACCCTAACCCTAACAGGGCAGCAGCCAGCACGCCGCGGCACGAGCGCGCGGCCGGACCTTCTCCTCGTCCAGGATGAGCGCCAGGCCCGTAGACTTGATAACCATACCCTAGCCCTAACCACGCAGCAGCCGGCACGCCGCAACATAAGGGCAGGGCGCGACCTTCTCCTCGTCCAGGATGAGCGCCAGGCCCGTGGACTTGATGTAGGCGCGGAAGGCGGCCTTGAGCGGGTCCAGCGCGTGGATGCGCGTCGCCAGGCTGTACAGCCGCGCTAGGTCCGTGAGCCGCCGCAGCGTCATGAGCTCGTTGAAGCCTGCGTGCGCGCGGTCCACAGGCCCTGGGGCGCTCCTCTGAAGCACGGCCGCGCACCGCAGTGAGCCCGCACAGGTGCAGCACGATGTCGTATGGTTGTGCTGCATGGCGGGGCAATGCAGGGCTCCCGTGTAACACAACATTGTCTTCTACTGGACGGCGGAGCAACACAAAGCTGACACATAATTACGCTGAGATTATTATTGTATGCAGACACCGCTGCTCGCTATTGTGTGCAGCCTGCGTTCCTCCAAAGGCGCAGCCCCCGCAGGTCCAGAGCACAACGCACCCTTTTCCAGGATGGCGCCGATATGGCGCTCGAGCAGCTGCGCCTCCACGGCCGCGATCAACGGCTTGCGCGTGGCGGGGTCCAGGTAGTGCTGACACCGCTCGTACTCCTCCGCTAGCCGCCGCTGCGCCGCGCATGATTGTCTCGGCCATCACCGACATGCTTGCTGGCAAGCAGCACGCACGCCGCACGCACGCCGCCACTCAACACCCGTGAAAGCGCGATCGGCTGCACCGCCAGACGGGCGCGGCCTGCACCCCAAAGCGTGCCAGGGTGGGCGTCACCTCGCAGTGCACCAGGTACTCGGCTACGTCTGCGGCGGCCATGTGCCGCTGCCCCTCCGCCGCGTAGTGCACCACGGTGGCGCGCAGGAACGGCTCCTGCACACGCCGCGCCCCTCCGCATCAGCGCATCGGTCATTTTCGCGAGCCCACTGTCGCAGCGCGAGGCTTCCGCCGGCAGTAACGTGCCAAGAAACCCTGGCGGCGATTGGTGAAGCTTGAGGTTTGCTTAAGTTCCAGGCGTCGTTGCCACAAGGCACAGCCGCTGGCAGCCAGCAGACCTGCAGGCCTCTGCGCATGCTCGGGCGCAGAACGCATCAACACGACGCCTGCACAAAGGCGGCGCCTCGGAAGACGTGCTCCAGCGGGGGGGGGAGCTGCCACAGAGCTGCCCCCGGGGACGCCGGGTGGCGCCACTTGGCTGACTGGGCGCGCCTGGAAGGCCGTAGCGTACATGCCCAGGCTGGTGAAGCAGCGCAGCAGGTTGGACAGCAGCCCCCGGTCCACCGTCTCGCCGCCGCGCTCCGCCGCGATCAGGCCCAGCAGCCCGTCCACCACGCGCTGCTCCACCTGCGCGCGCGGCGGGCGTAGGTTTAGGGTATCCAGACACGGCGGGCGGGTTGCAGCTGCGGCGCCCACGCAAGCCCCACCGGCGCGCCAGCACACTGCGCATCGGACATGGCGCCCCCCAGAATGCAGCAGCATAGTGTGGCGGCGGCGCATGAAAGCGGCGCAGAGCGGCACGCGCCGCCACTCCGTGCGTGGCTTTAAATAAACCACCCAGCACCGCAGCAGCGCTGGCCCCTCCTTGCAACCGCAGCGCATCTGGCATATTTGCACTCCCGACAGTCACAGTCACAGATAAACTCGTGGCGCTCATCAGCAAGGAAGCGCGCTCGTGCGCACCTCTGGGTGCGCGGCGAGGTGCGTGCGGAACAGCTGCAGGCCCATCTCGAACAGCGAGCGCACGCCCGCCGTGGTGATCGCGTGCGTGCGGTCCAGATACAGGAAGATGGACCGCAGCGTCAGCATCTGCTGGCAGTGGTCCGCCCAGCATGCCTGCACCTGCGCGCCAGCGCCCCGCGCGCGTGAGGCAGACCGCGCGCGGCCGGCCCGGCGCACCAGCGCCTGCAGCGGCTCCTATAGCCCCGCACTGATGCGATGCTCGCTACTTTCCCTCAAGGGCGCGCCTGACATCACGCGAAGCTGTGCACGCAAGAGGCGCCCGTCTGCAGGCCGATTGGCATGCTGCCCCGCCGCCTGGATCAGCGCGCGGCGGCGTCTGGCACCACAACTGCACTCGCGCGACACCGTGCAGCACGGCATCAACAGACAGCGCAGAGGCACAGCATGCATGCTGCCTCACTTTGCATTAGCAGTGCCGAGGACGAGCGCTGTGGGGGGCTGGCGGACACGCCTGCCGCGGGGCCTCATGGCTTTCGGCCCCTTGCGCAGAAAGGGGGCCACCTGCTGCAGGAAGATGGTGGGGTCGGCCGTCTGCGCGGCCGCCAGGTCGGCCAGCTGCCGACCGATGTGCGCGTCGCATTCGCGCTGCAGGCTGCCGTATAGCCGGTCGGCCATGCGGTGCAGGCACATGTCCTCCACGGCCTGCCCGGCGCGCCGTGCCAGGTGAGCCCCTGGCCACACCGCGAGCCTGCGCTGCGGCCAGGCGCCCTGCAGGCCCTGAGCATCCCCATGCACTCGTGTGTCCACCCGCCTGACCGAGGCAAGTCAGAGGGCTCCATAGCAGCGAAACAAGTCGCACGCCTTCGCCGTCCGGCGCGCTTCTTGGAGACATTCGTTTCTGAGCTACAGGTCCCCTCGGACGCTGAGACGCCCAGCGGCGCAGAGCGCATCGCGGCCGCGCGCACCCGGTACAGCTCCTCCAGGCTGCATGACACCGGCCGCTTGGCGTGCACCGCGTGCACGGCATCCTGCAGCTTCGCCCAGGTCTCTGCTTCAAAGCCGTCCGGGAGCTTCGGCTTGCCTGCGCGGCGGGCGCAAGAGTGCGCTGATCAAGCAGTGCCGTTCAGCCTCCTGTGCGAGTGACCCCCTCCGGCCGCTCGTGGGCGGGCTGCGGCGCGCCCGGCCTCGCCACGCAGGGCGCATCTTGCGCTGGCAGCAAGAGGGGCGCTGCAGCGCAGCACAGCGATGTGACGACTGCCAGGAGGCAGCAGGGCTCAGGTGGTGGCATGCGTGCTTCCGGCCCGAGCCAGCATGTGCGGGCATGATGAGGGGGCCTTGCTTGATGAGCGCCGCTCTGCAACGCAAGCAGGCAGTCCCAGCCCGCTGCTCACAGCCTGCAGCCGCTCCGCACACTCGACACACACGCCAGGCTGCGTGCGAGCGAGCGCGTGGCTCGTTGGGGCGGAATGCATTGACGCAAGCCGGCACGCACGTTGCGCTCTCAGGCGCGTCCGTACGGCAAGGCAAGGGCGCACTCTTCAGCGGCTTGATAATTAGCTTGCGCGCTGGCACCGCTGCAGCTTGCTGCGCCCGCACTTTGGCCTGGCTCTTCACCATGCCCTGCCCGGCCCTGCCTTCGGTGGGCACCATGCACGCTCCTCAGTGCATCCGGTCCGCGCTGCGAGTTTTTGGGCAAAACGCTGGTGCTGGGCTGCGCTCCCAGCCACGCAGCCTCCTGGCTTGTCGGGCCTGTGCTTGGTCGTATCAGCCTGCACCTGTCGTCCTTGTGACAGAGCGCCTGGAGCTTGGCAGGGAAGTGTGCGAGCTGACTGATTTTCTGCTTATGTGAATGAGCTGGGCAATTGCCCAGCTCGGGCAACGTTGGTTAACCTCAAGGCCGGGTTTGGGGCCCCCGGCACATGCGCACATGCATGGTCTCTATAGACGACCATGCAAACTTTGTGTACTCCTCTCTTTCAGTCTTGGTACGCACAGGCAAACACCCAACACAAAACACTTGCATGCATGCAGACGCTCGACAGCTGTTGGTGTTATGACAGACGGCTGCCACCCCTGTGTACCACAGCGCATCGGGGACGTGTCGGGCTCACAACACTCACTGCTGGCTGCAACATACTAGCACATACTCAGGTCCCCACAGAGGAGGACATAAGCCACAGGCAGCGGCGCCTGTGGGCCAAGGCTCTAAGCACCACTGGCTGCAGCCTCGCGTGGCGCACACGACGACTTCAAATTACAGCGAGGGCAGCCGACTGCGCCTGCGCCTAGGACCGGCGCCGGCGACAGCACCGGCTGCATGAGCATCCCATGCGCGGCGGCGCACTCCCAACAGGCAGGCAAGGGCGCAGGCCATTGGTCACACACACACGTAGTACTTCAGAAACTCACAGGCGCAGTCAGGGATCCTTACAGGCCAGCAACGCCGCCTCGGCCTCACGCTGCCGGCACGCCTTCAGGCTTTGGCGCGGCGTCGCCGGGCGGCGGCGCTGCGCCTGGTGCGGCTGCCGCGCCCGGCGCGGCCGCCGGCGGCGGCAGCCCGCGCGCCGCCGCGCACTCCCAGCAGAACCACTGCTCGGGCGCGGGCGCGTCCGGCGCGAGGCCCACGCACGCGTAGTGGAACCACTCAATCGCGCAGTCGGGGTTGTCGCAGGCCACCATCTCGCCGTGGCTCACGTTGCGGCAGTAGCAGTACACAGGCTCGGCCGGGTCAGCGCCCACCAGGCCGCCCGCCGTCGTCAGCAGCGGCGGCGGGCCGGGGCCTGCGCGGCCGCCCCCGGGCGTCAGCGCTGCGCTGCCTCGGCTCGCGGCACGACTGGCGTGGCGGCGGGCGCACAGGATCCCCCGCCGCTGCATGCGCAGGGAGGCACAGGGCGCTTGCCGTCCCCGAGCGTCACGCAGCGGCTTCTAGAGCAGCCCATTGTGCGCGCATCCGTGCCTACATCACGCGGCGCGGGCGCGCCCTGCGCAGCTGGGCGCCCTGCGCGGGCGCGCGACGGCGACGCACCTGCTGTGGCCTCTGCCACGGCTGCGCCCGCGCGCCGGCCAGGCTTGCCGTCTCTTCGCCGGCCGCGCCCTCCGCCGCCGCCAGCTCCGCCGCCGCCGCCACCGCCGCCAAGCCCCAGCACGGGCAGCTCATCCTGTCGCCGCCACTGAGGGATTTGCCGTTGTCGTTGCATGTGCTGGCAGCACTTTGTGCCGCCATGCATGTCCTGGGCACGCTTGGCGCGACGAGTGCAATGCCTTTCAGTCACTACCTATCTCACGCACTGTCTTGTGACGCCAAGTTCGCTCAAATGCGAGCCAGGCGAGAGCCAGATATCAGCGGCAACATTTCAGCTCCGCTGTTCGCGGCTCCTTTAGTGTGGCACTGCTTCATAGGAGAAGCGGCAGGAACGCACCAAGACGCCCAGCTTGGCGCGCTCTCGCGCGAGCTCCTCGTCAAAGACGGCCAGGTCGCGGTCCAGGCGGCGGATGCGCTGGTCCACGTAGTCATAGATCTTCCCGGCCAGGCTCACCTTCTCGTCCGCCAGGAGCAGCACCTGGCGCCGGACCCAGGGCGTTGCAAGCGCCGTCCTCGTGCGCTCAGGCGCAAGCTGCCAGCCGCGCAGCGGGCTCGACCCGACTCACACAACCACAACCGAGTGCAAGCTACCAGCCAGCCAAGCAGCAGGCCGGGCCCGGTTGACACCCATGAAAGAAGAAAACGGTGTCTGCTTGATACCAGTCTGGGCCTACTAGCGCCGCTCACCTGCTGCATGTCTGCACTTATCTTTTCGTCCGCAGCAGCGGCGGCCGCAGCCGCGACGGCAGCGCTCGCGTCGTAGGCCGCTCGCTGCCTCTTTGCAGTCGGGGGAGGCGGCCCTGCAGCCTGCGCGTCCGGCAGTCAAGCTGCAGCGTTCTGTGGCCATACGTCCTGCCACACTTGCCTAGAGACTCAGGCAGCGAAAGCACAAGAGCAGGTACAGCACTTGTATCAGGACATGCTTATGAGAAAAGACAATCAGCGCGCCTCCGCCGCAGTTTCTGCCAGTCGGCGGCGCGAGGCAGCCTCCGCGTCCGCCTGCAGCTGGTTTGCGTTGCTGTCCAGCTCGCGCATGAGCTTGAAGCAGCGCGACAGCTCGCTGGGCAGCTCCGCGACGCTCTCCACATAGTTCCTCAGGTAGGCGGACATCGTGGGCCACCCACTCGCTCACATGCGGCGCTCGCGGCCGCCTGCTCTACATCCTCAGCACACCCGCCTTGCTCTGCAGGAATTTGCGCTTTCCTGTCACACTACAAGTACTCCTGGCACGATCACCACGAACACCAGTGTCTACAATCGAAGAGCCTTGGTAAGCGTTCATCTTGCGCCGCGGGCCGCGCACTGCGAGAGGAGTGGCAGGAAAGCCTACAGCTTAGGGCTTGGGGGAGTGCCCGAGATGAGACGAGGAGGGAGCTCCTGTGGGGAGGTCCTGCGCTAGTAAGTGTGCTCCCCGTGCCGTCCTGTTTCTGTTACAGGCCTGGAAGAGAGAAAGCTTGTGTACTGGTAGTAGGCATCGGGGCAATTCCCAGAACTGAACGCACATAGAGTCTGAATAACCGCGCTGGCTTTGGCCCGCGTTTGGGAGCAGTTCTTCTAAAGGCTTGGGCATACATGATACCATGCATGCATCAGCAGTTGACCACCTCGAAGCCGCTGACGGCGCAGACACAGAGCCGGTGTGCCTCCCAAGACGTAGTGTGAGTGCACTGACCGCAATAGCAACACAGGTCACCATACACGCAGGCACTCTGGCTAGAACATAACAAAATGCCAGCTCACACATCACGCCGCAGGCGCTACCGGGCGTGCCGGCGCGCACTGCGGACGCGCAGCAGCCTCTGTACCTGCAGATAGTGGCGCATGCAGCCGGCAACGGCCTGGCGCTCGCCCTGGGCGCCGTTCTGCTGGGGCTGTGGCGCCTGCTGGCCGACGTGCGCGAGCCGGCGCTGTGGGCCGCGGTGACGTCGGTCGTCCTGCGCGACCTGAAGGACGCGCTCGTGCACGACAGCGTGTCCCTCCTTCAGAGCAGGCGCGTGCCGGCCATTCGCACATGCCCGGCCCTTCATAGGTCTGCAGGGCTGCCAGCTGCAGCCGCGACTCTGGTTCCGCGCTCTCCTCCGCACCACGCTGAGGCGCTCGGGCGCGCGCGCAGCTCGCTGCCGAGGCTCTGCGCGTCCTTGGCGCTGGCGCCGCTGCGCCTGCTCACCGACCCGGCCGTGGCAGCTGTCCAGGCATGCGCGGCCTGGCGCGGCTACATGGCGCAGACCGCCGCTCAGGTACGGCCGGACTGTGAGAGGTTGCCGCAGGAGCACGGTGTGAGCGTTCGGTCCGCCTGTGGATTGTTCTCGTCGGCGCGCCGGGCGCACAGTTTTCTTGCAAACGCCGCGTGACCGCTTGTGGCCCGTCGCGCACTGCCCCAGCACGGCCCTGCTGCACCCGCAGGACCAGCCGCAGCACGGCGCGCATCCCGCCGCGCGGTGGGTGCGGCGCGCGGCCGGCGGCGGCGCGCACGTCGCGGCCGCGGCGTGGGCGCGCAGCCGCAGCCGCGCGCCGTCCGCGACGCTCTTCATGTGGCTGCTGCGCGCGGTCGCCGCGCAGGAGGTGGCGGTCGCGCTGGCGGTGCGGCCCCGCCCTGCGCGAGCATCAGGGCAGGGCCAGGATTAGGGCTGGCGCTGGACGTGGCGGTTGCGCCTGCTGTGCAGCCCCGCCCAGCTTGAGCATCAGAAATGCTCAATATTGGCTAGAGATAGGGCACGAGCAAGCCCGCTGATCGCCGCAGCTCCCCTGCAGGCCAGCCTGGCCGCATTTGGTCACCCCGTACCACGGCGTGTAGCCATGGGCAGCCCGCCCAATGAGGAAGGGTCGTGTCGCACACCCGTTTGCGCGCCTCACGCAGGCCGCCGTCGCATCAGCCCCACAGGCGTCCCTGGCAGTCGTCGTCACCGCGCTCCTGGGCGCGCTCACATGCGCGCTCTTCCCGCTGGCTGCCGGCCTCGTCGCCCCGCGCGGCGCAAGCGCTGGGACGAGCCTTCGTCCAGACGGTCTGCAAGCCGGCAGCCGCGCTGGCATCCACGACAGCCAAGGTGCGCACGCGCACTCCCTCCGACTGCCTGCATCGTACCACCTGCCCTGGTACGCGGCCGGGGCGCCGCACTGCCTGCAGAGCCTGGCGGTGTGCAGCAGAGAGGGCGTACCGCTTGTCAAGACCTAGGAAGAATTCGCGGACGGATGCATACCTCCCGTGCGACAACACGCGTTGTCAGTGACAAATGGCAGCCGCATTGAGTGCCCCTGGCTGGGACGGCCTGCCCGGAACCCCAGGCAACACCGCGCTGGCCCGCTGCCGCAGACCAACGCGCGGCCGCGCTCCAGTCGCCCGGCCCGGCGCCCCTGGCGCGCCTGCCGGGCGCGCCGCGCCAGGCCGCGCCGCAGCGCGCGTGGCAGCTGGCCGCGCGCGCGCTGCGGCCGGCGCGCGGCTGGGCGCGGTCGGCGCTCCGGCTGGGCGCGCGCCTGCTGCGGCCACTGGCGGCGGCCGCGGTGGCGGCGGACGCCCGGCTGCGCGCGGCGCTGTGCGCGCGCATGCCCGCGCTGGTGACGGGCGGCCTGGTCGCGGCCGTGCTGCTGGGGCCGCTGCTGTCGTCGCTGTTCGTGGCTGTCCAGGTCGGTGCGCGCGCGCGGCGCCGCGCCGCATGAGTATAGGGTAGGGTAGGGTATGCCGCATGGTAAGGTATGAAGTAGGGTAGGTTATGCCATGTGCCGCATGATGCGCACTGCTAGCGCTCTCGCTCCATGCCAGGCAGCTCTGTGCGAAACGCCGGTGAGCGGGCCGGCGCGCCATAGCTGGGAATGCGCCACCCCTGCTTGCAGGCAAAGACCTGTGCACCCGGCCAGACGCGCTCCCGTGTGAGGCGCCGTGCGCACGCGCCATCATGTTGCGCTCAAGTACGGGGGCTGCCGCGCCCGGCGGGCCGCAGGCCGCGAGGGGCGCGACGTCGTGCTGGACATCCGGGAGGCGCTGCCGCACAACTGGACCCGCAACGCCACACTCGACATCAACCAGGTGCCCAGCAGCGCCCGGCGACGCCGGGCGGTGAGCGGCAGCCTGCAGGGCGCGGCGCGAGCGCGGCACGCCGCTGAACGGCGTCCTTGACGCAGCGGACGGCTGTGTCACGTGTGGCGCCCTGCTGTGTCGCGTGTAGCGTCCTGCCGGCGCGCTCTGTAGCCGACACCGGCCTCGCGCTCGGAGGCTCTTGGCGCTCCAGCAAAGCACCAGGCTCGACTCTGGGGCGCGCGGGCGCGGGCCAGGGCCAGGGCGTGGTGCGCGCGTGGCTGGGCAGCGAGTGGGCGGCCGCGCTGCAGGCGCGCGGCGCCGCGCTGGTGCGCCAGCAGGTGCCGACCGCGCTCGCGCTGGCCGACGCGCAGCTGGCGGCCCTGGCCGCGCAGCACAACCTGACGCACGTGCGCGGCCGCCCGCCGCGCGCGCCTGCCGGGCCCCGCGCCGCATGCCTGCGTCCTTGCCCCATGCGGCAAGTTGGGTTTGTGGTGATCCCTACGCTCCTTCTGGCCCTGCCAGCTCGGGCGGCCAGGCGCGCGGCGCCTGCGGCAATAGGTTGCGGGCCAGCACGCCCCAGCCGTGCGCGGCAGCCTGTTCTCGCTCGGCGCACGGGGGAGCGCGGCGCGCGAGTCGGGCCGCCCTGCCTGCCGCAGGCGCTGCCCGCGCAAGCGCGGGCTATCAGGGGCGCGCGCGCCGCATGCGCCCGCTGGCCCCGCCGGGGCGACGGGGCGCGGGCCCGCACTCAGCACGCGCGCGCGCTGCAGGCGCTGGCGGACATGCGGCTGCTCTACGCCAGCTTCGCGCCGGCGAGCTGCAGCGCGGACGAGCGGCAGGCCCTGGCGATCGCGCGCGCCAAGGCACGCTTGTTGTGCTTTCCCATGCACTCCCTGGCCTATGAAGCCCCTGCCCATGTAGAGGACTAGACGCCTGCATCACTGTTTTTCTTAGCTTGTTGTTTGTGCATGTTGCAGTCGGGATCACGCACTGCTTCACCTTATGCTGTCCGGACCCTCGAGGCTGAACTTGGCGGCAGTCTAACCGAGGGCCCTCCTTCGCGCAGGCCAGCCGGCGCCTGCACATCGCGCAGGCCGCCGCCGCCGGGCTGGAGGCGCAGGTGCGGCCGCACACGCGGCTGATGAGGACCCCTGCATCCTAGCAGGCGTCCAATCAGGCTGCTGTGTGCAGTTTGATGCACGCATCCCGCTGCGCCGGGCGGTATGCGCTTCAGCTGGCTCTGGCAGGGCCGCCAAGCGTCATGTGCTCCAGCCTGTTGCAGCCCTGCTGCTGCTAACCCAGTCAGGGCTAGCTCGTCTACAGCGCTCAGCAGCTTGTACCACGCGTGGTCTGCGACCTTGTCAAGGACTGCCTGGCCATTGGCACGCGCTCTGGCAGGCCCGCGCGCCCGCAGTGCCGGCGCCAATGTGCCGGGGCCTGCCACGGCGCAGGCCATGCAGCAGGAGCAGGCGCTCGGGGCGGCCGTGGCGGTTTGGCACGTGGAAGCTGAGAGCGCGGCGTCGTCAGAGGCGCTCCACGCCGCGGCCGCAGCCGCAGCGGCGGACCCCGCGGCCCCCCAGGGCGCGGCGGCAGCGGAAGCTGGCGAAGCTGGCGCGGGCGGTGGCGCTGGCCTGGCTGCGGAGCCGCCCGTGCGGAGCGGGGAGGGCGCCGCGGCCGAGAGCGCCGCGGCCCAGCAGCCTGGCGGCGCGTCGGCGGATGCCGAGGCGGGCGCGCGCGTCGGCGGCGCTGCCGCCGGTGCGGCCGGGGCGGGCGGCGCGGCCGGAGGGCCAGACGGCAACGCCAGCAGCGCGGTGGCGCCGCTACCGGCCTGGGCCGACGAGCACCCGCTGAGGGCTGCGGAGGATGCCGTGTCGGCCGCGGACGCGGCGCTCGCCGCCGCGCGCGCCGGGCTGCTGGACGCCCGCGTGTGCGCGCTCCTCACGCCCTGCAGTGCTGTTTAGACGATAGGCGCCGCGCTCACTGCTGCTCGCTGCCACCACGCGCCTGCGACATGCGTGCCAACCCACGCCCGCTCCCTCGCGCCTGACATGGGGGCCGCCGAGCCTGCACGCTGCCTTGCAGCGGAAGCTGCTCTGTGCGGCGTCGGGCCCCAGGAGCGCACCGGCGGCGCGCGGTCACGGGCATGGCGGGGTTAGGGTTGCCATGCCCTGCAGGGCGCTGGAGGGCGCGCGCGAGGAGGCGGCGCTGGCGGAGCGCGCGGCGCGCGGCTGCACGCCAGCCGGCAGGCCCGGCGCGGCCGCGCCGCCGGCGGCGGCCGACGCGGCGCTGGCGGCGGCGGCGGCCGCGCGGCGCGCGGTCGAGCACCTCGGCGGGCAGCTGCGGCGCATGGCCGGCCGCGCGGCCGCGCTGGACCTGCCCGGTGTCTGGGAGGAGCTCAGGGCGCGGGCCCAGCCGCGTCCTCCCGGCCGAGCTGCGTGTGAGGAGAGCCTGTACAGCCTGCGGCAGCGCGCTATGCCTTGCAAGATGCACGCAGCGTTGCATCCCACGCATGCTCCAGCCGTCGCGGCTGCGGTTTTAGTATGCACCAGGCGCTTGCCGAAACAATGCTGTTCTGCATCATCGCATCGTCCCGCTTCACGCCTTGGCGGTTGCGCATGAACATGCAAGGCATGGGCACACAACGCGACGCGCCATGTGGCCAGGCGGTGGGCACCGACGCGGTGGCGGCTGCGCGCGACGCGCTGGGCGCCGAGAGCGCCGACGCGGAGCTGTCGGTGCTGCAACGCCTCGCGTGCAGCAGCCTCGACCCGCTCAAGCGCATCGGTGCGGGCGCCCGGGCCCTGCCGCGGCACCAGCAAGCGTCGGTGCCTGCCGCCCTGTTCTTACATTATTCCAGGGGACGTGCCCGCAGAGGGCGTCGGGCCTGCCCGCTCGCTTACGCAGGGCCTGTCGCCTCATGCGCATGCCGTGCGCGTTTTAAGAGGGCCGCGTCGCTGCTGCTCTTCTGCGTCGCAGGAGGCCTGGCAGCGCTGCTGATTTAAAGCCTGGTGGAGCCCTGTATGTCCAGTGCGGAAAACACATAACCGCCAGCCTGCATTGATGACACTTGCAGGCTGCTTCGCGTCGTGATAACACTTGCAGGCTGCTTCGCGTTGTGAAGGGCAGCGCCTGGCGCGCCCAGGGCGCGCGGCGGGCGCCGCGGCCATACGCGGCCTGGGGGGCGCGGGCTCGCTGGCGCTGTCGGGCGGCGCGTCTGCCTTCCGCGCGGGCGCGGGCGCAGTGACGTTTGGCCTGCAGGCGCGGCTGGCTGTCGCTGCCATACAAGCTGATGATGCCCTGCCAGAACGAGGGAACGTGCGCCCCAGAGCAGCTTGCATGCGGCCGGGAGGGCGCTGCGCCGGCAGCATGGGCAAGAGGACACCAGGCCACACTACTCTCAGCTCGGCGCACCACTGCGCTATGCGCCGGGAGCGCTGGCGGGGGCCGGGCGCTGGCTTGCCCAGGTCGGCTGCCCAGCGCCAGGCCCCGCACGCGCCGGCGGCTGCACAGGCCGCGCCGGGCGAGCGCCCACCCCACGCCTAACCCTAACCCTAGCATCTGGCGCCGCGCGCGCAGTTCCTCGTCTTCGTCGGCATGCTCTCCTTCCTGCTCAGCCTGGAGCAGGACCCGCTGGCCGCGCTCGTCGCCGTCGCGCCCGGTCTGAGCACCGCCGCCCGGCGCGTGCGGGCCCCGCCCCCCGGCAGCGCGCCCGGCCATGCTGCCTGCCCTGCGGTCGGCAGCCACGGCCCATGGCCCCCCCGCGCATGACGCGCTGTGCTGTGCACCGCGCGGCGCGGCGCGCCACGACCCGCGCTGATCAGCCAGCCTGTAGGAGCGCGGTCTCTGTCTGTGCCACCTCCGCCGAGTACGCCTCGTTCTTGTGGCAGGCACACTGGCAAGCCCGCCATGCCCCGCCGCACGCGCTGCGGCCGGCGCGGCGCGCGCGTGCGGGCACCCTGCCCCTAACCCTGGCATCCCTGGCGCAGGAGACGCAGGCGGCGTTCAGCAACGCGCTGCGCGGCGTGTTCCTGACGCCGCTCAAGACGACCGCCTTCCGCGCGCTCGTCACGCGCGCGCGCCGCTCCATGCCTGCTCTGCCGTGTCCCCTGCCTTTGCTGCTGAGGGGACCATGCGCCTGCGCAGTCTCGTGACCCGTGCTAGTTTTGTGATTCTTTACGACACTGTGTAGTGGCTGTGAGCCCCAAGTGTGGCGACGCATCCGCGCGTGGTCAGGTTGTGTGTGCAGGGTGCTCGCTGCCTCTGCTGGCTCCAGGTCAGGGGTAGGGCAAAGACATGCACGGCCCAGCCCGTGCGACCGGCAGGCCCGGCTGCGCGCCAGGTATCTGACGCTGCGCGCGCTGCGCGTGCACCTGCTCTGGACCTGCACGCTGGCGGCCGCCGTGTTCACGCTCATCCCCGTCGCGCCGACCTGGCTGTTCGGCCTGCCCGCAGCGGCGGAGCTGTTCGCCCGGGTGCGCCGCCTATTGCACCATGCGTGTGCAGCGAGCACACGCAGTGGTCAAAAGCGCATTGCTCCTGGGAGATGCCTGCATGAGACCTGAGTGTGCCCTAGCCAGGGCGTGGCGGCATGCGCTGCCGGCAGCTACCCAGAAGATGTGCTTGCCCCAGCCTGCGACAAGGCGTCACAGGAGCAGGGTGCTGACCGCGTGTAGGCACCGTAGCGCTGAACTGAAATGGGGCGCGGGTGGCGTGCAGGGGCAGGTGTGGCTGGCGCTGGCGCCGCCGGCGGCGCTCGTGGCGTCCACGTGGGCGGACGAGCTCATCCTGTCGGAGACCAACACCAGCTCGTACCTGATCGGCCTGGGCCTCGCCGGCGGCCTGACGTTTGACAATCCCGTGAAGGGTGCGCGCCCGCGCAGCTTCCCCGCCGTCACATGGGCAGGGTGTGTATGTCCAGTCTACAGGCCTTGAGTAAACAGTGTGCTAATGACCAGACGCTGCATGTGGAGGCATGCTGAATGTGATTGTCGGAGGCACAATCTTCTACAGCACTGTGTGGCTGCCGCAGGCGTGCTCTTCGGGCCGCTCATGATTTCAGGGCTGAGCGCCCTGTACCAGCTGCATGCAAGGCACCTCTCCGGAGGGCCCAGCATGGGAGGGTCGCCTGCCGGGCTTGATGGCAAGGCCAAGGATGCAGGCTTGCAGAGTTAGGCTGGATGCTGATGCAGCATGTGCATGTGCTGCGGCTGGCAGACAAGCAATCTGCGTGAGCGGAACAGTTTGTCTCCCTTACGTGACCCGTTGACCTGTGTATGCGACAGCGTAAGAATGAGTGTAGCAAGCAAGAGCATGCCAAGCACATTGCATGCGCACTGCAAGCAGTGCAGGCTCCCAGCACGGCGGTGGTGTTTAGGAAACACCGGTTGGTTGTGGCTGGCGAGCAGCAGGCGCGGTGGTGCAGCGCCTACTCCTTCTCGGCCTTGGACGTCTTCTTGGGCAGCAGCACAGAGTGGATGTTTGGCAGCACGCCGCCGGCCGCGATTGTCACGCCCGACAGCAGCTTGGACAGCTCCTCGTCGTTGCGCACGGCAAGCTGGATGTGGCGCGGCACGATGCGCGTCTTCTTGTTGTCGCGCGCGGCGTTGCCGGCGAGCTCCAGGATCTCGGCGGCCAGGTACTCGAGCACTGCCGCCAGGTAGACCGGCGCGCCGGCACCCACGCGCGTCGCGTACTGCATGCCGCAGGCCTCGCAGCGTCAGCAGGCACGCAACGAGCGAGGCAACAGCTGCGTTGGAGACTTCAAAAGGCCTGCAAGAGTCAAAGCTAGCTATAGCTTGATGCAGGCGACATACACATCAGACTGAGCACCTGCAGCAGGGCAGCGCAATGTTAACACCGCCTCTGCTGCCAGTCTGTGGGGTTGGTGCAGCGTGGGTTAGCGCGGACAAGGTGGCACGCTCAAACAGCGCCCGCAGGCAACACGCTGGGTGACCGCACCTTGCCCTTCTTGAGGTAGCGCGCAATGCGGCCCACCGGGAACTGCAGCCCGGCCTTGGACGAGCGGCTCACGGCCTTCTTGGCGGTCTTGCCCTTGCCGCGACCCGACATGGTTGCAGGTTACAAGCTGCGCTGGTAGAGGAGCGAGAGGTGTCTGAGCGCTGAACTTGTGACTCACAAGTTGTGAGGAGATTTCTCGCTGGACCACACTGCACAGGAAACAACAGCAACCCTCGCTTGCGCCCGGCCAATCAGTGCTCGGCAACCCTGTTTGCTCGGTAGCTGATTGGCCCGCCCACTCCCACCTCCCCGGCGCTCAGCTCTACAAGCAGCTTGGCCCCAGCTCTTCACAGCACTTTCGCAGCACACGCTTCACGCTTTCAACAGTCCCCGAACCTTCAACCAGCAGCCATGGCGCCCAAGGCCGAGAAGAAGCCCGCCAAGAAGGTGGCCAAGTCCACCAGCAGCGCCGCCGCCAAGAAGCGCAAGCTGGCCAAGGCTGAGACGTACAAGATCTACATCTACAAGGTCCTGAAGCAGGTGCGGCTCCGTCGACTCTGAGTGCTGTGTATAGACTGCGCCATGTGGTGCCTTGACAGGACAGCGCGCGAGCCTGTTGTCCGTGCGGTGCACCTAATGGCCTGGAGCCCTGCGTGTGCTTGACTGAGTGTGCTTGACCAAGTCCTGGGAGTGTTTCGCAAGGGCTGTTACTGTTTGTGCGTCTGTTGTGAGCTGAGGGTAGCAGGCAGGCTCCGCGCGCTCTGGCTGCCTGCCTTGCGCGCGGTCTTAAGACGCTGGCCGTGCGCTTTCAGGCACCCTCCCTGAGGCCTCGCCCGCGCTGCCCGGCAGGTGCACCCGGACACCGGCATCAGCTCCAAGGCCATGTCAATCCTGAACTCCTTCATCAACGACATCTTCGAGAAGATCGCCACTGAGACCGCGCAGCTGGCGCGCTACAACAAGAAGCCCACTGTGACCAGCCGCGAGATCCAGACCTCCGTGCGCCTGATCCTGCCGGGCGAGCTGGCCAAGCACGCCGTGTCGGAGGGCACCAAGGCGGTGACCAAATTCACGTCCGCGTAAGCGCTCAGCGCACCCTGCCAAGACGCAGCAACCACCGGTGTTTTTTAAACACCACCGCAAGCTTGACGTTCAGCCTCCTCTTCCCGTTGCAGCCGCGCTTGTCAGCACCAACAGTGCACACCTCGCTGGGCTGTAGTCTGTGCACATGCCAGCAACTGCATGATGCTAACAAGTCTCACGCTGAAGCTTTCAGCAGTGTACTGTACAACCCAAGCAGTGTACTGCGGGTCATGCTCAGCTAGGCGTACAAGCTCTGCGTACCCATCATCTGCCACTTCAAAACCCATAAATAAGCATGCTAGACTTGTGAAGACGCTAAATGCAGATTGAAAAAATAGCGCCACTTGCATGCATGAAACAGATTGGCTTCCCTGTGAACTGTGTGTCACAGCCATACCAGGTCAGCTCTGTCATGTTCTGTGGCATAGTAAGTTTTGGTTGTGGGTGTCAAGCAGGCATGTCAGCCTCATCGCTCATTGACTGCATAGTAGCATGCGTGCTGAGTATCAGCGGGGGCTGTTGGGCTGAGTGCTGTCGCTTTCACGACGGGCAAGTTGGGCAGGCTGCCTTGACAGGAGTCATGCAGGCTGAGCGAGCAGGAGTGGTCAGGCTGCTTTAACAGACGACGCACAATTGTCAAATGTGGGCAGTGGAGAAAAGGAAATGCTGTGCAAGGACTTGACACACTCGAGGGTGTCGTTTATCAGCTGTGCGCTCATCCTGGGGGAGGGTCAGATCTGGGCTTACCACTTGTTTCGTAGTTTCCAAAGCATGTCGACAGCGACTTGGCACGCACACCAACAGTGACAGCTTCGCAACAGCGCGGTGGTGGTGTTTAATAAACACCGGTGGTTGGTTGCTTGAGGGCTTGGTGAGAGCTTAGCCGCCAAAGCCGTACAGCGTGCGGCCCTGGCGCTTGAGCGCGTACACGACGTCGAAAGCGGTGACCGTCTTGCGGCGCGCGTGCTCAGTGTAGGTGACCGCGTCGCGGATGACGTTCTCCAGGAACACCTTGAGCACGCCGCGCGTCTCCTCGTAGATGAGGCCGCTGATGCGCTTCACGCCGCCGCGGCGCGCGAGGCGGCGGATGGCCGGCTTGGTGATACCTGAGCACGCCCGGGCAGCGCAAACGTCATGCAAGCTTTGGCAGGCGTTGCGTGCACTGGAGAGCCCCAGTAGCTCAAACAGCAGCGCACGCAGTCCATCATGCAGTGGCGAGCCCATGCAAAAGCCAGCGCACTGTACGACAGCAGGGCCGCACCCTGGATGTTGTCACGCAGCACCTTGCGGTGGCGCTTGGCGCCGCCCTTGCCCAGGCCCTTGCCGCCCTTGCCGCGCCCGGACATGGTGGAGACGCTGGTTGTCCTGAACGAGGTATGGAGGCGAAGTGGAGGCTGCTGGTCGTTCGCAAGTATGCTGCTTGACTTTCTGCACAGCAACTTGAGGCTGATTAGCCAGGCTCAAATCTCACAAGCTCGCTTCCTGGCTGAACAGTGATTGGTGGAAAGAGCCTACAGCCAATCACCGCGTAGCCGGGACACCTGGGTCTGTTGCCAATGTTAAATGGACCCCCCGCTAGGGTTGCAGTGTTGTTTTTTCTGCTAGGGCCTGGCTTTCTTGAGAGCATTGAAGCTGCTGAACAAACATCTCAAAGCTCTCTCCGCCGCCTCCGCCTTCCGCTCGAGCCGCCGACTAGCAGCCATGGCCCGCACGA